>ODAK010003293.1_pt1 | contig 16809 bp, 19 predicted proteins | sample 1539591 | NCBI WGS metagenome assembly ODAK01 (sample SAMEA3539303, study PRJEB22396) | soil metagenome | biome: tundra; feature: field; material: soil | place: USA | collected 2010-05 | depth 0.15 m
GCGGTGTTCTTCTCCGGAACCGCCATGATGGCTGTGTTCGCCTCGGTGAGCTCGCTGGTACAGCTCATTGTCACCAATGAGATGCGCGGCCGCGTGATGAGCGTCTACAATTTCGCGTTTCGCGGCGGCATGACTATGGGAAACCTGATGTCCGGCTGGCTCGTCCCAATCTTCTCGGCGCCATTGGTGGTGCTCGTCAATGGGCTGCTGTTGATCGTGCTGGCGGGCTATTTCGCGCTGGCGCAGCGGCGCGTCGCCGCACTGTAATCGAATATGAATCCTATCTGTGCATTCTTACTTACCGCGCTGGTGGCCGTCGCCGCTCCCTCCGGGCTGGAAACCGCCCGCGACCGGCAGGACCGCCCGGCGCTGCAAAAGACGATTGACGCGTACTCCGCGGCGGCGGCCCGTACGCCGAATGACGCCGCCGCGCAATACAAGCTGGCGCTGGCTTCCTCCTACCTTGCGGAGGTCGCCCAGGAGCTGCACGACAAGAAGCAGGCGCAGCAGGCGGCCGAAGTGGGCATTAAGGCGGCCGAGAAGGCCGTCGCGCTCCGGCCGGACGCGGAGAACTACCGTCTGCTGGGCATGCTCTGCGGCCAGGCGGTGACCGACCTCATGAGCGGGCTCAGCCATGGCCCCCGCGCCAAGAGCGCCATCGACAAGGCCGTGGAATTAGCCCCCAAATCGGCCTCCGTCTATCTGGCGCGCGGGGTGGGGAATTACTACGTGCCAGTGCAGCTTGGCGGCGGCGCGAAGCTGGCCATCGCCGATTTTCGCAAGGCCATCGAACTCGAACCCAGGAACGCCGAAGCGTACCTGTGGCTGGGCGTCGCTCTGCACAAGGACAACCAGAACGCCGAAGCCCGCCAGGCCCTCGCGAAATCGCTGGAACTCAATCCCAACCGCGTCTGGACCAAGCAGGAACTGGACAAAATACCGGCCAAATGAAGCCTCTCACGATCGCCGGCGCCTGTCTTGCGCTTTCACTCTTGACCTATTTCCAATTTCCCGGCCATTCCTGGCTCCAGCAGGATAGCCAGATCTACGCGCCCATCCTGGAGCATCTCCGGGATCCGTCGGTGCTGCGCAATGAGATTCTGGCGGAGCAACCGCACGTGGCCTACACGCTGTACGACGAAACGGCCAGGGCCTTGCGCGCCGTGACCGGGCTCGATTTCCGCGATGTGCTGGCGTGTGAGCAGATTGTCGCTCGGGCTTTCGGCATATGGGGTCTGTACCTGATGGCTTTGGCGATCTGCCTCCAGGTTTGCCCCCGGGCTGGGCAGGCGGACCCACAAACGGCGTGGGCGCCGGACCCACAAATGACGCGGGTACCCCCCGCTCCACTGGCCCTCTTCATCGCCGCCATCTGTTCGCTCGGCGCCGTGGTGGCAGGGGCTTCGGTGCTGACCTTCGAGTACGAGCCTACGCCGCGCGCCTTTGCCCTTCCGCTGGCCCTCTGCGCCGCCGGTCTCACCGTCCATCGCCGGTACCTGGCCGCGGGGATCGCCCTCGCCGCCGCGTTTCTTTACCACCCGCCGACCGCTCTGCCGTTCCTGGCCATCTACTGTGCGCTGGCGTTGTGGCCCGCCAAGTCCGAAAGCGTGCGCCACCGGATTTGGAGGCTCGCGCCGCTCGCCGGCGCCGCGTTGATCCTGGCGATCGCCGCACGCGCGCAGGCGGGCGGCGGCGAGGCCCAGACCTTCTTCGTGCGCCTCACGCCGGACCTGGAGCGGCTGCAACGCATGCGCGCCTCCTATAACTGGATCTCCGACGCGCACGCCTGGCCGCCCGCGCTATTCGCGCACTACGCGATCCTTTTCGGAATCCTGTTGGCGGCATTTATGCGCCTGCGGCGGGAGATCGGCTTCGAACTCCGGCTATTTCTGCTGGGCTTGCCCATCGTCGGGATGCTGAGCCTGCCACTTTCGTGGCTCCTGCTGGATCAATGGCGCTGGGCGCTGATCCCGCAGTTCCAGCCGATGCGCTGCATCTTGTTCGTGACCCTCTTCGCGCAATTCCTGACGGCGGCCGCGGGCGTGCGCGCGGCGGTGCGCCGGCAGCCTTTCGAGGCCGTTGCCTGGTTTGCGCTCGCTTACCTTCCCCCTGTCCAGCCAGTGATGACGCAGCCCTATACCTTCCAGGGCGCCGCCGTGGTGTTGGCTCTGGCGCTGGTTGCGTGGCTGGCAATCCGGCTTGGGGCGGGTAGGGAACCTGCCACACTCCTCGTCGGGCTGGCTGCTTTTTTTGCCATTCCGGGCATCGCGGGAGTGGTGAACTATCCCCACCTGCGCACGCCGGAGTTGGACCAGCTTTCCATCTGGGCGCGCTCCTCCACCCCGAAAGACGCCGTTTTCCAATTCGCGGACGCAGGCAAGGGTTTAGACCCGGGCATTTTCCGTGCGCAGGCCGTGCGCGCCGTCTACGTGGATTGGAAAGGCGGCGGTCAGGTCAACTACCTGTCCGGCTTCGCCGAGCAGTGGTGGTTCCGCTGGCAGCAAACCAATCAGAACCGTTTCAAGCCGCGCGACCTGCCGAAGTATGCGGCCCTGGGCATTCGGTACGTCGTGCTACAGCCCAAGAATCGTCTGAAAGGCCGGACGCCCGTCTTTGAAAGCGCCAAGTACCTGGCGTACACGCTGCCATAAGGGCTCATCACGAAGTAACCGTACCAACCGCTCCCTGACGGTCGCGGCTCTGCCCCCGATTCCGAGCCGCGACCGTCAGGGAGCGGTCCAGGCGAGATGGCACGGTTGTTTGTTGACAAGCCCTAAACTAAGGGGCGGAGAACCCCGGCAGCCGCCTCTACACCTTAACTCCCGCCCTCCACAACAGATACCCGATCGCCTGCTTCACATAGTTCCAGTACTCGTGCTGGGGGTCGGGGTTGCTGTCCTTGCGCGGAGAGCCGTAGGCGGTCAGGCCGTGGGATTCCAGCATGCGCTTGACCCGGAAGATGTGATATCCGTCGCTCACCACGATGGCGGAGCGCAGGCCCATCCGGCGCATGATTTCGCCCGCCAGCGCGGTGGAATACACGGTGCTCTCGCCTTCGGTTTCCACGATGATGGCGTCCGCAGGCACGCCCTTGCCGATCAGGTACGACCGCCCCACGCCGCCTTCGGTAAACGTCTCGTCGCCGCCCGCGCCGCCGGTGGTCAGAATATGCGGCGCCAGTTTGCGCTGGTACAGTTCCAGTGCGTGATCCAGCCGGGCGCGCAGCACCGGCGAAGGCCGGCCGCGATATTCGGCCGCGCCCATCACCAGGATGACGTCGGCGGGCCGCGCTTCATCGACGGTGGACTGCCGCTCGATCCGGACAGAAAGATACGCGACCTCGGCCAGCAACCCTGCCACCGCCAACGCGGCTACGATCCATAAGACCCTTTTCATCTGCGCTATTCTGAGAACGGCCAGAACCATTATTGTAGGATGCCTAAGCCCGAGTCGATCACCAGCGCCGCCAATCCGCTGCTCAAGGATGTGCGGCGCGCCATCGTGCGCGGAGGCCTCACCAGCGAGGGCTGGTGCGTGGCGGAGACATTTCACCTGCTCGAAGAAGCCCTGCGCAGCGATTGCGAAGTGAAAACCGTGCTGGCGGCGGAATCGGTGCGGTCGGCCGCCGAGGCGCACGTGCGGCGGTTGGCGGGCATCAAGGTGGTGGTTCTGCCGGACGCCCTTCTCCAGCGGCTCTCCGGGACCGAAACCAGCCAGGGCGTGATGGCGCTGGTCAAGCCGCCGGTCTGGAAGCTGGAGCAGTTGTTCCGCGGCCGTCCGTTAGTGGTGGTTCTCGATGGATTGCAGGACCCTGGTAACGCCGGCGCGATCGCGCGCGCGGCGGAGGCCTTCGGCGCCACCGGCATTCTGTTCCTCAAGGGATCGGTGAGCCCGTGGAACCCCAAGACCCTGCGCGCCTCGGCCGGCTCCCTGTTCCGCGTTCCGTACCTGCACGGCGTGGACGCCACGCTGGCGCGCGCGGCGCTCCAGCAGAACAAGGTGGAACTCTATGCCGGCGTGCCGGCGCGGGCCGGCGCCGCGGTTCGCTCGATCGCCGATGTGGATTTGACGGCGCGCTGCGGCTTGATCGTCGGTAACGAGGCGCGCGGCGTGAGCGACGCGTTGCGGACGGCCGCGCTGGACGTTTCCATCCCCACCGTCGGAGTGGAGTCCCTAAACGCCGCCATGGCCGCCGGAATCCTGTTGTACGAGGCGCGACGGCAAAGGGCGATGCGGCCGTGAGCCTGTTCGATTCCACTCCTCCCCAAGCCGGCGACGCCGCGCGCGCGCCGGACAAGAACCGGCCGCTGGCGGAACGTATGCGCCCGGAGAGCCTGGAAGATTACATCGGCCAGGAGCACATCCTGGGCCCCGGAAAGCCGCTGCGGCGCCAGATCGAGCGCGACGAGATCGGCTCAATCATCCTCTGGGGACCGCCGGGCACAGGCAAGACCACGCTCGCCCGGATCATCGCCCGGACCACTCACTGCGAGTTCATTCCGTTCAGCGCCGTACTCGCCGGAATCAAGGAGATCAAGGCGGTCATGGCCGATGCCGAGCGCTTGCGCCGCCTGGGCATCCGCACCATCCTGTTCATCGACGAGATCCACCGCTTCAACAAGGCCCAGCAGGACGCGTTTCTGCCCTACGTGGAGCGCGGCGATATCACCCTGATCGGCGCCACCACCGAGAACCCGTCCTTCGAAGTGATTGCGGCGCTGCTCTCGCGCTCGCGGGTCTACGCGCTACGCGGGCTTGCGGTGCAGGAAATCGTCACGCTGTTGAACCGTGCGCTGCCGCTGGTGGGTCTGCTGGCTTCGGGCGACCTGCTGGAACAGATTGCCATTTATGCCAACGGAGATGCGCGCCAGGCCTACAACACGCTGGAAGCGGCCGCAGCGGCGTCGCCCCAAGGCGAGCTGACCGCCGAGGCCGTGCAGAACGCCATCAACCGCAAGATGATGCTCTACGATAAGGGCGGTGAAGAGCACTACAACCTGATTTCGGCGCTGCACAAATCCGTGCGGTCGAGCGATGTGGACGCCGCGCTCTACTGGCTCTCCCGCATGCTGGAGGCCGGTGAGGACCGTCTGTACATCGCCCGCCGCCTGATCCGCATGGCCATCGAGGACATCAGCCTGGCCGATCCGCGCGCGCTCGAGCAAGCCGTGGCAGCCATGCAGGCGGTACACTTCCTCGGCATCCCCGAAGGCGACCTGGCGCTGGCGCAGGCGGCTATTTACTTGAGCGTCGCCCCCAAATCCGACTCCGCCTATCGCGCCATGAACGCCATTCAGCAGGACGTGGAACAAACCATCGCCGAGCCGGTCCCCATGAATCTTCGCAACGCTCCGACGCGTTTGATGAAGGCGTGGGGATACGGCGAAGGCTACCAGCACGCGCACCAATTCGAGGACGCCGTGGTGGATATGGACTGCCTGCCGCCCTCGCTCGCCGGGCGCCGCTATTATCATCCGACCGGCCACGGATTGGAAAAGCGGATCGGAGAGCGCCTGGAGGAAATCCGCCGCCTGAGAAACGTCAAGTAGCGCCGCCGGTCAAACCGCAGGCGCCCTCACTTCTTAGCCAACTTCAGATTGATGATCGCTTCTTTTCGCGTATCGAACGAACTCAGCGTCTTGGAAGGGCTGGTTAAGCCTTGCGATTCGCCCCTGAGCTCGTAATCGATGTCGGGGCTCAGCCCGTGGAAATAGTAGGTACCGTCATTTTGGGTGATGAACGAGCGGACTTGCAGGGTCTTGAGGTTTTTCAAATACACCACCGCCTGCTTCACCCCCACCTCGTCCGGCGAGAGCACCGAGCCCCGCACGCTGCGGGTCGGGCCACCGCCCTTCTTGCTCCCCTGCGCCAGGACGGCAGGCGCACAGAGGAGGAGGACTGCCAAACAACCTGCGAAAAGCCTGCTCACTCGATTCCCCCCTTTTTGTTGACGCGGCGCAAACGCGGCCCGTTTCGAGCGTGGAAGTACGGCTACTTCCAGTCTTCGTCCTCTTCCTCTTCTTCTTCCTCGTCGTCCTCGAGGAAGTCGTCGTCTTCGTCTTCCTCTTCGAGATCCTCCGTCGATTCGACTTCCAGCGGATTGACCCCAGCCACCCTCAGGTCCGCTCCACACTCGTCGCAACTGATGGCATCGCCTTCTTCGACATCGTCTTCGTCCACATCGATCACGCCATCGCATTTCGGACACTTGAGCATCGATGATTCCTCCCAAAATACTACTGTTATACGACGGATGGCCGCATTTGCAAGTGGTATATCAGGCGGTCTGCCGGGCCATCTTGGCCAGGCGCCGCCGCGTGGTGGCGGGCACGATGCCTTTCAGGCGCAGGTACATGAACAATTGAGCGCGGTGCGTCAACTCGTGTTCCTTGATGAACTGCACCATCTCCAGGCGCGTCAGCCTCTGGCCGTCGAAACGCGTGATCTCGTGCGCCAGGAAACCGGCGGGTTTGGCGGCCAGCTCCGCCAGGCGGCGGTCCAGGGATTCCCTTAGAGCCGCGGTTAAATCGGCGACGCTTGCGTCCGGCGCCAGATCCCCCATATGCTGCATCAGCCGCTGCCGAAAGTCGGGGACGGTGAAATCCTCCTCGCCGGCGAGCAGCATTCCGGTCAAGCCTTGGCCCGCCTGCAGGATGTGATGTGCGATTTCGCCGAACGTCTGCATCTCCGGCGTAGCCCGGAAATCGAATTCGTTCGCCGGAAAGTCCTCAACCGCCGCGATCGTATCCTCGCGTATCGTCCGCCAGGAATCCAACACGTGCTCCGTTCTGATCATGTCCACATTGTACCCGCCTTACGCGCACCGGCAAGCGGCCTCCGGGAGGGGTATGATAATGACGAGTCTTGAGTCCCAAGCAAGCCGCGTGAAACCATGCGCATTCGCCCGGCCATTGCGCTCTTGAGCGCTTCGCTTGCGGTGTCCGCGGCCGCGCCCCGGACACCGTCGCGGGAGGAACAGGCGCGCGTCCTTGAAGCGGCCCGGCAGGCTGCCCTGGATTATACCAAAGCCCTGCCCGATTTCATCTGCACCGAAATCATCTCGCGCTCGAGCGACGCTTCCGGCAAGGGCAAGGCCTGGTCGGCCGTCGATGACCTCATGGTACTCCTGACGTATTTCGGCCGGCAGGAGCATTACCGGCTCGTCCAAATGAATCACATGCCGGCCGGCGAATCGTACGATTCGCTGCCAGGGGCCACCTCTCAGGGAGAGTTCGGCACCATGCTGCGGCGGGTTTTCGAGCCTTCGTGCGCGGCCACGTTTCTGTGGCGGAACTGGGCGGAGGTCCGGAAGCGGAGTGTCCAAGTCTACTCCTACCGGGTGGCGCGCGCCAATTCCACTCTGTCTCTGACCTATGCCAACGGCCCCGATTCCAGCGAGATGGTGGCCGGCTATCACGGCCTGGTCTACATCGATCCCGGCGCCAGCACAGCGCTTCGCGTGACTCTGGAAGCCGATGGCCTCAAGGGTTTTCAAGTCGACCTTGCGGGCACCACGCTGGATTACGACTACGCCGGCGTCGGCGGCCATCCGTACCTGTTGCCGCTCAAGGCCGAGACCCGTATGCGAACCGGCGAGAGCATGACCCGGAATGTGGTGGATTTCCTGGCGTACCGGAAGTTCGCCGTGGATACGACGGTCCTTTTCCCCAAGGCGGGAGAGCCCGTCGATAAGCTACCCTGAAATCGTGCGCACGATATCCAGGTTGACATCCTCCCTGTGCCTCGTTTTATTCGCGTGGACTCCTCTTTCGCTGAATGCTCAAAAGAACGGAGACGTCGCCCTCTGGCTGACCAATACCGATAAATCGGCCTTGTTCGATCCACAGAACCCGCCCCTGCGGTTCTCCAAGGCCGCCAATCAAAACCCCACCATCGATGTGGACGAAAAACAGACCTTTCAGCCCATCGACGGCTTTGGCTATGCCCTGACGGGAGGCAGCGCCCAACATATCATCCGTATGGACGCTGCCAAACGAGCGGCCCTGCTCAAAGAGCTATTCGCCACCGACGGCAGGAACATCGGCGTCAGCTACCTGCGCGTGAGCATCGGCGCATCGGACTTGAACGACCACGTTTTCACTTACGACGACCTGTCCGCGGGCCAAACCGATCCCGATATGGCCAAATTCAGCCTGGATCAGGATCGGGCCGATGTGATCCCCGTTCTGAAAGAAATTCTCAAGGTGAACCCGAAGGTCAAAATCCTGGGATCGCCCTGGACCGCCCCCTCCTGGATGAAGACCAGCAACAACGCCAAAGGGGGAAAGCTGAAACCCGAGTATTACGGAGCTTATGCCAAGTACTTCGTCAAATACATTCAGGGCATGAAGGCGGAAGGCATCCGGATCGACGCCATCACCGTTCAAAACGAGCCGTTGAACGAGAAGAACACCCCCAGCCTGCTGATGCTCGCCCCGGACCAGGCCGACTTCATCAAGAATCACTTAGGGCCCGCGTTCCAAGAGGCCCGAATCGATACCAAAATCATCCTGTACGATCACAACTGCGACGTTCCGGAGTACGCGACTTCCATTCTGGACGACCCCCAAGCGGCCAAGTATGTCGATGGCTCCGGTTTTCACCTGTATGGCGGCCGTATCGAAGCGATGTCCCAGGTTCACGATGCCCACCCCAGGAAAAACCTGTATTTCACCGAGCAGATGGTTACCGGTTCCGTCGAGTCCCGGCCGTCGGCAAACGTCGGAGCACCCGTGCGGAGGCTGATCGTCGGCGCCACCCGGAACTGGAGCCGCAATGTCCTGCTTTGGAATCTGGCGGCCGATCCCCGGAACCAGCCGCACACGGACAATGGCGGATGCGGTACGTGCCAGGGCGCCATCACCATCGACGGCAGCAACGTGAGCCGCAACGTGGCGTACTATGCCATCGCCCACGCGTCCAAGTTCGTTCGTCCCGGCTCCGTCCGCATCGGCTCCAACAACCTGGACACGCTCCCGAATGTGGCCTTCAAGACGCCTGACGGCAAGAAGGTCCTGATCGTGGTGAACGCCGCGCAATCGCCGCAGACGTATAATATCCGCTATCGCGGCAACCTCGTCGTTACGACGTTGAATGCCGGCTCCGTAGGCACCTACATCTGGTAGTAGTATTACAGCACCTCCATTTCTTTTCCGTTTGGGAACATTTTTCTCAGGCGGCAGGGGCCATGAACTGGCGGATGGTGGCGCGATGCGCAGAGAGGATGGCGTTGAGAATGAGGCGGCCGTTCTCGCTGACCCTATATCGATGGGTGTGGGGCAGTTTGTGAATGAGGCCGTGTGCATGCAGGAGCCTGAGCTTTCGGGTGATGGCCGCTGAGCGCCGTCTGCGTTCGAGTTTGGTTTTGGCTGGGGTGGCATAAAGCAGCTCCTGCAGATCCCGGTTGCGGAGACCGAGCAGGGTAAACTCGCGCATCTCTGTGGATGTACTGCAAGCACTGTTCGTCGGTGGCAAACTTCTCATGTGCTTCTCGGATGTTCATAGCTATATATTTCCAGGTGTCTACCCGCGTGATCCAAGCCCTGCTCGGCCACAGCCGCATCGACACCACCGCCCGTTACACGGCGGTCTCCCCGGCCACCATCGGCGCCACCCAAAGTCCGCTGGATCTGTTGCTCAAGCCAGCTCCCAGCCAACCCGCCAAGGGCAAACGCGTCCAACGCGCCAAACGCTGATGCCGCCGTTAACCCTGGAGTTGGCCGACATTTTTCGACAGCACGGCCCCGCGTACCGGCAGGCTCATGGCTTGCCCCTCGATCAGCATCGCCTGATGCAGGCCATCGAAACCTGCCGCACTCCGGCCATGGGCGGTTGCGCCGGCGCCGACGCAAGTTTCTGGTTCAATACATAGCGCCCAGGCGCGTGAGGGGTGCTGAAAGCTGATGGCTGACAGCTTTCACTGTTATAATCGAACGAGATGGTTTTCAGATGCCCGCGCGAGCGGGGTGTCGAAGATCCGGACCGATCCCGTCCCAATGTCTCATTCTGTCCCCTTTTTTGCCGGTTGGAGGTAGCCACTAACCCATTCCATGAAAGCTAGCGTGCGCATCAGTCGAGGCGTCGAAAGCCTCTTTGGCACCCGTGACGAGAACATACGGTTACTCGAATCCGGGCTGGGCGTCCATACCCAATTGGTCGATGACAACCTGGAGATCGAAGGCGAGGCCGGCAACGTGGCCCGGGCGGAGAATATCCTGCAAGACTACGCCGCGCTCTTGCGCGAAGGCCACGCCTTCAACAACGGCGACTTGAACAGCTACTTGCGCGTGGTCACGCTCGATCCCGAGGTGTCTCTCCGCACGCTGGTGCAGAGCGGCAAGCAGCGGAATTTCGGCAAGAAGATTCTGGCGCCGAAATCCGTCAACCAGAGGCGCTACCTCGAAGCCATCGAGCGCAACGACCTGGTGTTCGGCATCGGCCCGGCGGGTACGGGCAAGACCTACCTGGCGGTGGCGATGGGCATCTCCGCCCTCATGAATAAGCAAGTGGCGCGCATCATCCTGACGCGGCCCGCGGTGGAAGCGGGCGAGCGCCTGGGCTTCCTGCCGGGCACCCTGCAGGAAAAAGTGGACCCGTACCTGCGCCCGCTTTACGACGCGCTCTACGACATGCTGGACAACGAGCGCGTGGAGAAACTGCTGGAGCGCAACGTCATCGAAGTGGCCCCCATCGCGTTTATGCGCGGCCGTACGCTCAGCGACAGCTTCATCATTCTGGACGAAGCCCAGAACAGCACGCCGGAGCAGATGAAGATGGTGCTCACGCGCCAGGGGTTCAACTCCAAGATGGTGGTCAACGGCGACGTCACGCAGATCGATCTGCCCAATGGCCGCCGCAGCGGTTTGATCGAAGCCGCGGAAGTGCTCAAAGGCGTGGAAGGCATCAGTTTCGTGCAATTCGACGAGAAGGACGTGGTGCGCCACGCGTTGGTGCAACGGATTGTCAAAGCCTACGAACGTTACAACGAGGCCGTGGGCGTGGGCCGGCAATTGACGCTCAAGCTCGCCGAGCCGGAACCGGCGCCCGATGCCGCGCCGCGGGCCTGAGCGCCTCCCCATGTCTTCCCCCGAAGGCAGTACGGTAACATTCCGGCGCGTCCCGGCGGATATACGCCGCGTGGCGACCGAACGGTTCGCCCGCAAACTGCAAGCCGAAGCGACCAAAGGCCGCCCCTTCGATTGCCTGATCGCGGGCGACGCCGAACTCCGCCGCCTGAATCGCGAATTCCGAGGGAGAGATTACGCCACGGACGTGCTGTCGTTCCCAGTAGCGCCGCCGACCAAAAAGTCACCGTCGGCGAAGACCGGCGGCGGTACTCTCGGCGATATCGCCATTTCCTTGCCCAGAGCCCGCGCCCAGGCGCGCCAATTCGGCCATTCCACCGAGCGCGAAATCCGCATCCTCATGCTCCACGGCGTCCTGCATCTGCTGGACATGGACCACGAGACCGATTCCGGCCGGATGGCGCGCGCCGAAAAGCGCTGGCGCGCGCGATTGGGATTGCCGAACGGGCCGATCGAGCGGGTGGAGTCATGATCGCGGCCCTCGCCATCGCGACGATTGCCGCCATTCCGCTGCTGGCGCTGGTCACCTTCGTGCAACTGCTCTATCTGGAAAGCCTGAGGCTGCGGCCGCGGGATTTGCCATCACTCGAATTCTTCAAAGACACGCTGGAAGACAAGCTCGGGCTGAAGACGGAAGACGGAGCCGGCGCCTTCTCGCTCATCAAGCACACGCTGCTGGCCCTGTTGGGCGTTTTCTACCTGGCATGGTTCGCCAATGGCGAGCCGTACACTTGGAGCCATTTCTGGCAAGCCGCGCTGGCGGCGTGGCTGACCATGTCGGTCGCGTCGTACGCCGTGCCGCAGTTGCTCTACCGGCGCACGCGCGCGCAATGGCTGATGCCGCTGGCGCCGTTGCTCCGGGCCATGGCCTGGACGGCGCGCCCCTGCGTGGCAGCGCTCGGGTTCTTCCAATCGCTGATCGAGCTGGCGAACCCTGGCCCCGAGCCGGAAGAGGCGCCCACTTCCGCCGAAAGCATCGAGGCGTTGATCTCGGCCGGGGCGGAGGAAGGGCTGATCGAAGAGCAGGACCGCGAGCTGATGCAATCGGTGGTCGAATTCGGGGACAAGGTGGTGCGCGAAGTCATGACGCCGCGGCCCGGCATCGTGGCCATTCCAGCCGACGCCACGCTCGAACAACTGCGCCAACTGGTGATCGACGAACAATACTCGCGCGTCCCGGTTTACGAGCAAAACATCGATCGGATTATCGGCTTCGTACACGTGCGCGACATGTTCGAGCTCGAAGAGAGCGAGCGCGAAGGCCGCACGGTTCGCGAGCTGGTCCGCACCATTCCGTTCGTGCCAGAATCCAAGCCGGTGAACGGCCTGATGCGCCAGATGCAGCAGGAAAACACCCACATGGTGATTGTGGTGGACGAGTACGGCAACACGGCCGGCCTAGCCACCATGGAAGACCTGCTGGAGGTTATCATCGGAGAGATTCGCGACGAGCACGAGCCCGACAGCGACGTCGCCGAAGACGGACACGGCGGATATATCGTCTCGGGGAGTTTCGACCTGGATCGCGTCGGCGATCTGGTCCAAGGTTTTCACAAGGAAGAAGGCATCGAATCCACGACGGTGGGCGGATTGGCCGGCGAGTGGCTGGGACGCGTTCCCAAGCCCGGGGAGTTTGTGGACCGCGACGGCGTCCGCATCGAAGTACTGGCGGGCGACGAGTTGCGCGTCAACCAGGTTCGCATCGGCAAGTCTCAAACGGTTTCGCATGAATAAGAGCTTCAGATCGGGGTTCGTCTCGCTCATCGGGCGGCCCAATGCAGGGAAGTCCACGCTACTGAACGCGCTGATCGGCCAGAAAGTGGCGATCGTCGCGGATAAGCCCCAGACCACTCGCACGTCGATTCAGGGCGTGCTGACGCTGCCGGAGGCGCAGATCGTATTCGTCGATACGCCCGGCATCCACAAGGCGGATACGCCTCTCAACAAGCGCTTGATGAACACCGTGCGGGCATCCCTCGATCAGCGCGACCTGCTGCTTTTCGTGGCGGATGCCGCGCGCACGTTCGAAGAAGAGGACCGGCGCGCGGTGGACCTGGCGCGCAAGGCGGAAACTCCTGTCGTCCTGGTCTTGAACAAGGTCGACCTAGTGAAGGAGAAGGCCCGCCTGCTGCCGCTCATCGAACACTACAAGGCGATGTACGAGTTCGTCGAGTTCGTCCCCGTTTCGGCGGCCAAGGGCGCCGGCCTGGACGACCTGCGCCGCGTCATTTTGGAGCGCTTGCCGGAAGGACCGGCCTACTTCCCCGAGGACTACGTGACGGACCAGCCCGAGCGTTTCCTGGCCGCCGAGCTGGTGCGCGAGAAAGTTCTGCTGGCGACGCGCAAGGAAGTGCCGCACTCGGTGGCGGTGACGGTGGACCGGTGGGAAGAAACGCCCCGAATCACCCGCATCTACGCGACCATCCGCGTGGAGCGCGAGGGCCAGAAGCCCATCGTCATCGGCGCCAATGGCTCGATGTTAAAGAGAATCGGAACGCTGGCGCGCCTGGAGATGGAAAAACTCTTCGGAGTCAAGATCTTTCTCGACCTGCACGTTCGCGTGCAGCCGGGATGGCGCGAGCAACGGGCCTTCCTCGATGCGCTCGACTGGCGTACAATGGCCGGTGAAGATGATAAATAAAGCCTGCATTTCGCTACTGGTTATTTTTGCCTTGGCCTCCGTCTGCCTGGCCAAGGAGAAGCAGCCCCTCACCGACGGGTACATCACCGACCAGGTCAGCATCAAGCTGGCCAACGACCAGGTGGTAAAAGGCGGCGCGCTACAGGTAGACGTGAAGCAGGGCGTGGTCACCTTGAGCGGTCAAATCGAGCTGCAGAAACAGAAGGACAGGGCCGCGACGCTCGCCAAGAAAGTGAAGGGCGTGAAGCAGGTGATCAACAACATCACTCTGCGCGAGCCAAAAGGCGGGCGCTGACTCGTGGCGCCGGACGACCGCCGGTACCCCAGCCGCCCGCTGGTGGGCGTGGGCGCGATCATCCTGGAGCGCGACCGCGTCCTGATGGCTCAGCGGGGCAAGCAGCCGCTGAAGGGTTGGTGGTCGCTGCCCGGCGGCCTGCTGGAGCTCGGCGAGGCGCTGGCCGACGGTCTCCGCCGGGAAGTCCGCGAGGAGACCGGTCTGGAAGTCCGGCCGCTTGGCGTGCTGGAAGTGTTCGAACGAATCATGCGAGACCCCGCCGGCGCGCCCGAGTATCATTACGTGCTGATCGATTACATCTGCCGCACCGCCGGGGGAACGCTCCGCGCCGGCGACGATGTCTGCGCCGTGGAATGGGTGCGCCGCCGCGACTTGGCGCGTCTTCCGATCACCGAAGGCACCCCCGCGGTCATTGAAAAAGCGTTCCGCGAGCGCCGAAAATACAAGTAGGGAAACCGCTCCCTGACGGTCGCGGCTCCGTATCGTTGTAGGGGTCGGGCATGCCCGACCCTGTGGCGCCCCTAAGGTACAAGCGTGAAAACCAGTTCCGAAGTCCTCGAATTCGAAGCCCTGCGGCAGTTACTCGGCCGTTACATTTCCAGCCCGCTGGGCCGGCGCGAACTGGAAAAGGTGCAGCCGCACGCGGACCGCGCGCGCCTCACCGAAGACCTGGCCGAAACCGGCGAGGCCGTGGAATACCTGCGCGCGGCCGCCCGGCCCACGGCGCGCGGCGGGGCCATCCGCATCGATTTCAACGGCCTGCCCGACACCGAGGCCTCGGTACACAAGCTTCGGATTGAAGGCGCCAGCCTTGACCCCAAGGAAATCTTCGACCTCTTCGCGCTGCTCGACCGGGCCGCCGACGCCAAATCCCTGCTGGCCGCGGCGGCCGAGCGTTTTCCGCGCTTGGGGCGGCGCGCGCAGGCCATCGGCGATTTTCGCTTGCTGTTGAAGGATCTGGAAGGCAAAATTCTGCCCGATGGCAGCATCGCGGACCACGCCAGTGTCGCGCTGGCCCGCGTGCGCCGCGACATGGAGCGCCAGAAGAAATCCATTCAGGAATCGCTCGAGCGGTTTCTTCGCGCGCACCGCGAGGAAGGCGTGCTCCAGGAAGAATTCGTCACCATCCGCAACGAGCGCTTCGTGGTGCCGGTGATCGCCGGGCAAAGGCGCAAGCTCGACGGCGTCATCCACGGCGTCAGCTCCAGCGGCCACACGCTGTTCGTCGAGCCGCTCGAAACCATCGACCTCAACAACGAGCTGGCGCAATTGACGGAAGAAGAAGCGCGCGAAGTCCACCGCATCCTGCTCGAAATGACCAACCGCATGCGCGCGTACGGCGATTCGATTCGCCGCACGCTGGTGACCATGGCGGAGCTGGAGCTGGTCTTCGGCAAGGCGCGCTTCGCGGCGGAGTTCGATTGCGTCATTCCGCACTTCGGCGAGCGGCTGTGCCTGAAAGACGCGCGCCACCCGCTGCTGGAAGACGTGCTGCGGCGGCGGCGCAAATCGGCCGTCCCGGTGAGCCTGGAGCTGGATAAGAGTCGCCGCACGCTGCTGATCAGCGGCCCCAATACGGGCGGCAAGACGGTCACGCTGAAAACCGTGGGTCTTCTGAGCCTGATGGCCCAGTCCGGGCTGCCCGTGCCCGCCGTCGAGGCCGAGTTTCCGCTTTTCGCGCAGGTGCTGGCGGACATCGGGGACTACCAATCGATTCAGGAGAACCTCAGCACGTTCTCCGCGCACATTTCCAACATCCGCGACATGGCGCTGGACGTGACGCCCGATTCGCTGGTGCTTCTGGACGAACTGGGCGCCGCAACCGATCCCGAGGAAGGCGGCGCGCTGGGCGTGGCCGTGGTGGAGCATTTCCGCGCGGCGGGCGCGTTCACGCTGGTCTCGACCCACCTGATGGCGCTCAAGCTTTACGGCGCGTCGGTGGAGGGCGTGGTGAACGGTTCGATGGGCTTCGACGAAGAGACCTTCGAGCCGACTTATCGCCTGCAATTGGGCCTGCCGGGCAAGTCCGCGGGTCTGGAGATTGCCACCCGGCTGGGCTTGCCGGAGGACATCATGCGGCGCGCGCGGCAATCCATGAGCGGCCGCGAGCGCGACGTGACGCGCTTCCTGAGCGAGCTGCACCGGCGCATCGAAGAGACCCAGTCGCTGGAACAACGCTTGCAAGAGAGCGTGGAGCGCCTGGCCCGCCGAGAGAAGGAACTGGCAGGCGAGTGGGAGAAGCGCGAAACCGCCAAGCTGAAAGAGTTGGAGCGGCGCACCGACCAGGCGCTGGCGCGCTTCGAAGAGCAGGCGCGCGAGACCATCGGGAAACTCGGCCAGAACTCGGAGCGCCGCAAGGCCGAACAGGAGGCGCAACGCAAGGTCTCGAAGGCCAAGCGCGAATTGCGCGAGGATTTCCAGACCACCGTTCTTTCCACGCAGGACGATTCGCGGCAGGACCGCATCGTGCCGTTGCGCATCGAAGAAGGCGCGCGCGTGCGGCTCAAGGACGTGCGCGACCCGGCCCGCGTGCTGCGGCTGCTGGGCAACGGCCGCTTCGAAGTGGAAGCCGGCTTCATGAAGATGCAGGTCTCGACGGACGACGTGATCGAGGTGATGCCCGAAGCCGGCGCGGCGGGCGGCAAGCTTCCGAAGAACGTGAGTTACCGGCCCGCGCCGGAGCTGACGCCGGTACACCAGGAGATCAACGTGATCGGCCAGCGCGCCGAGGAAGCGCGCGACGCCGTGGATCAGTTCCTGGACCGCGCCGTGATGGCCACCGCCAGCCG
>ODAK010003294.1_pt1 | contig 16809 bp, 17 predicted proteins | sample 1539591 | NCBI WGS metagenome assembly ODAK01 (sample SAMEA3539303, study PRJEB22396) | soil metagenome | biome: tundra; feature: field; material: soil | place: USA | collected 2010-05 | depth 0.15 m
GCAAAGGCAAGCTCTCCGATTACGGCGTGCAATTGCGCGCCAAGCAGAAGCTCAAGGGCTATTACGCCAACATGTCGGAGCGGCATTTCCACGGCATCTACGACGAGGCGCGGCGACACAAGGGCGACACCGGCGCCAACATGATCGGACTTCTCGAACGCCGACTCGACACCATGATCTACCGCGCCAAATTCGTGCCGACGGTGTTCGCCGCGCGCCAGTTCGTCAATCACGGCCACGTGCTGGTGAACGGCAAGCGGGTGAACATCGCCTCGTACCGCGTCAAGACCGGCGATGTGGTCTCGGTGCGCGAACGCTCGCGCAACATGGCCCTGGTGCTGGAAGCCATCCAGTCGGCGGAACGCGACATTCCCGACTATCTGGAAGTGGACGGCAAGGGCCTGTCGGCCAAATTCATCCGCGTCCCGGAACTGGCCGAAGTGCCCTATCCGGTGAAGATGGAACCCAACCTGATCGTCGAGTTCTACGCCTCCTGATCCTCCTCCGGAGGGGGAGGGGGACCGCCGCGCCTCGGCGTTTCGATTCAGATCATAGGTTTTCTGGAGGCGGGCGCGGCCGGCATGGCACCCCCTCCACCACGCTGCGCGTGGTCCCCCTCCCCTACGGGGGAGGACTAAGCGCGGCGGCCTCCCAGGCCTTGAATTCCGGCGTTTCCAGCAGGGCCTCGGCATAGGCGCCGGCGGCGCCCTTGTCGCCGTAGTCGCTTGGCAGGATGCCATAGCTGCGCAAGCGGGTGGCGACCGGGGTGAAATAGGCGTCAGCGATCGACCAGGCGCCGAGCAGGAAGGGGCCGTCGCCGCCGAAGCGGCCGCGCAGGTCGTTCCACAGGGCGACGATCCGGCGCAGGTCGACATGGGTGGCCTCGGACAGCTCGACCTCGGTGGTCAGGCTCAGATCCATCGGGCATTCGCCGCGCAGGGACGGAAAGCCCGCATGCATCTCGGCCGCCGCCGCCCGGCCCAGCGCGCGCCGCACGGGGTCGCTCGGCCAGAGCTTTGCGTTCGGAAAGCGGTCGGCGAGGTATTCGCAGATGGCCAGCGAATCCCAGACCACCGTCTCGCCATCCTTCAGCACCGGCACCTGGCCGTTGGGCGAGCCGGCGGCGCGGGCCTTGGCTTCGGTTTGCGTCGTGCGCAGGTGGATCAGGGTCTCGGTGAAGGCCTCGCCCGTGTGCTTCAGCACAAGCCACGGCCGCATCGACCAGCTCGACCAGACCTTATCGCCGATGATGATTTCCATATGGGGTTCCTCCGCGGGGCCATAACGCTTATGGCGCGCGTCCGGCGCCATCGCTAGGGTCGGGGCGCGAACAAAACGAACGGTTTGGCATTGGGGGGCGCATTGAGCGAAGCCGTTACGCCGGCGGTGGCCGAGGCCGGCGCCTTGGGCCTTGAGTCCCCGCCGCTGTTTCCGAACACCTATCGCAGCTGGGTCCTGGCCCTGCTGATGATCGTCTACACCTCGAACTTCGTCGACCGCACGATCGTGGCCATACTGGGTCAGGCGATCAAGGTCGACATGAAGATCTCCGACGCCCAGCTCGGCCTCCTGGGCGGTATCGCCTTCGCGGTGCTCTACACCACGCTCGGCATCCCGATCGCGCGGCTGGCCGAGCGGCACAATCGGGTGACCATCATCTCGATCTGCCTGACCATCTGGTCCGGCATGACCGCGCTCTGCGGCCTGGCCGCCAACTTTCCGCTGCTGATGCTCTGCCGGGTCGGCGTCGGGGTTGGCGAGGCGGGGTGCTCGCCGTCGGCCCAGTCGCTGATCGCCGACTATTACGCGCCGGAAAAGCGCGCCACGGCTTTATCGATCTATTCCTTCGGCATTCCGCTGGGTTCGATGATCGGCGCCGTCAGCGGCGGTCTGATGGCGCAGTATTTCGGCTGGCGCGCCGCCTTCATGATCGTGGGCCTGCCCGGCGTCCTGCTGGCCATCCTGGTCAAGCTGACGCTGAAGGAGCCGCCGCGCGGCCTTTCCGAGCCCGGCGGGGCCAGGCTGGCCGCGCCGGCGCCCTCGCTGTGGACAGTGGCCAAGCAGCTGTTCGGGGCGCCGTCCTTCCGGCACATGGCGGCCGGGGTGACGCTGGTCTCGTTCGCCGGCTACGGCATCGGCCAGTTCTCAGCCCCCTATTTCGTGCGCCGGTTCGGGCTGAGCTATGCCGAGGTGGGCCTGGTGTTCGGCCTGATCGGCGGCATCTCGTCCGGTCTCGGCACCGTGCTTGGCGGCTATGTCACCGACCGGGCCGGCCGCACGGATCGGCGCTGGTACGCCTGGACCCCGGCGATCGGGGTGGCGATCGCCGCGCCCATCTACCTGGCCGCCTATCTGCAGGAGAGCTGGATCGCCGCGGCGGCCATCCTGCTGGCGCCGGGGATCTTCGGCTACACCTATCTGGGTCCGACCTGGGGGGTGATGCACAACCTGGTCGAGCCGCGCGCCCGGGCCTCGGCCACGGCGCTGCTGTTCTTCGGCCTGAACCTGATCGCGCTCGGCGGCGGGCCCTTCTTCACCGGCCTGGCGATCGATCTGTTCAGCCAGCACCTTTTCCAGGCGCAGGGCCTTGGCGATTTCGCCACGCTCTGCCCCGGCGGCGTCGCGGTTCACGCTTCACTCAGCCAGGCCTGTCACGCGACGCTGGCGACCGGCACCCGCTACGGCATCGTCCTGACCATGATCGCCTACGTCTGGGGCGCGCTGCACTATCTGCTGGCCTCGCGGCGGATCCGCCAGGACCTGGACGCCGCGGCGACCCGGATGGCCGCAGCGACCTAGCCGGGGTTGACAGGCGCCGGGCGCGCTCCCATGCCAAGCCCATGATCCCTCGCTATTCCCGCCCCGAGGCCGTGGCCATCTGGTCGCCGCAGGCCAAGTTCAAAATCATGTTCGAGATCGAGGCCCATGCCGCCGACGCCATGGCCGAGATCGGGACCATCCCCAAGCTGGCCGCCGAGACCATCTGGGAAAAGGGCAGGGACGCGCTCTGGGACGTCGACCGCATCGACGAGATCGAGCGCGAGGTGAAGCACGACGTCATCGCCTTCCTGACCCACGTCACCGAGATCGTCGGGCCCGAGGCGCGCTTCCTGCACCAGGGCCTGACCTCATCGGACGTCAACGACACCACGCTGGCCGTGCAGCTTGCCCGCGCCACCGACCTCTTGATCGAGGACGTCGATCTGGTGCTGGCGGCGCTGAAGAAGCGCGCCTTCGAGCACCGGTTCACGCCCACGGTCGGACGCAGCCACGGCGTCCACGCCGAGCCCACCACCTTCGGCCTGAAACTGGCCGGCCACTATGTCGAGTTCCAGCGCGCGCGGCGCCGGCTGGAGACCGCGCGGGCCGAGATCGCCGTCTGCGCCATTTCCGGCGCCGTCGGCACCTTCGCCAATGTCGATCCGCGCGTGGAAGCCCATGTCGCGGCCAGGCTCGGCCTGGAGATCGAGCCGATCTCGACACAGGTGATCCCGCGCGATCGCCACGCCGCCTATTTCGCCGCGCTGGCGGTGGTCGGCGCCTCGGTTGAGCGGCTGGCGGTGGAGATCCGCCACCTGCAGCGCACCGAGGTGCTCGAAGCCGAAGAGGCCTTCGACGCCGGCCAGAAGGGCTCGTCGGCCATGCCGCACAAGCGCAACCCGATCCTGACCGAAAACCTGACCGGCCTGGCGCGCCTGGTGCGCTCGGCGGTGGGGCCGGCGCTGGAGGACGTGGCCCTGTGGCACGAGCGCGACATCAGCCATTCCTCGGTCGAACGCGGCATAGCGCCCGACACCACCGTGCACCTGGATTTCGCCCTGCGGCGGCTGGCCAGCGTGGTCGAGCGGCTGGTGGTCTATCCGGAAAATATGAAACGCAACCTGGATCGTCTGGGCGGTCTGGTGAACTCCCAGCGCGTGCTCCTGGCCCTGACCCAGAAGGGCGTCGCCCGCGAGACGGCCTACGCGGCGGTGCAGAGGAACGCCATGAAGGTCTGGCGCGACGAGGGCAATTTCGCCGAGCTGCTGATGAGCGACCCGGACGTGCGCCCGCACCTGAGCGACGCCGAGCTAAGCGAGCTGTTCGACCTCGCCTATCATTTCAAGAATCTGGACGCCTTGTTCAAGCGGGCGTTCGGCGAATAGACGAACGGGTAAGGGGCGAGCGCTACTCGCCCGACTGCAGCTGGCCGCGCGCGACGGCGAGCAGTTCGTGCAGCTTGCCGCGGACCTGGCCTTCGGTGACCTTCAGGCCGGCGCCGACCAGGTCGCCAAGGACGCGGCGGACCACGTCCTCCTCGTCCGGCGCGGTGACTTCGGAGCGGACGATGGCGGCCGCATAGTCTTCCAGGTGTTTTTCTTCCAGGCCCATCAGTTCGCCGGCCCAGAGGCCGAGCAGGCGGTTGCTGCGCGACTTGGCCTTGAACTCAAGGGCTTCGTCCTGAGCGAACTTCCGCTCATAGCCCTGTTCGCGATCGTCGAAGGTGGTCATGCTCACGCCCAAAAGCTCTACTCGCCCTGTGTCCATAGGTGACCCCGAGCCCGGGATCAATGCGAGGGCTCGTCGGGCGGCTCCAACAGCTTGTGGAAATTATAGTAGTTCACCACCCGATCGCCATCCTCATTGGTGGTCAAAACGTCGGCAAGCCGCCGATTCCAGATGATTTCGTCCGGCAGATAGGAGTGCCGGGCATAGATGCGCTGGGCGAAAATCTCATCGACGCCGCTCAGCGCCACCACGATTTCGGCGCTGTCGGCCTGCAGCGAGTCCGCCGTCGCGCCGAACAGCGGGCTGGTCTCGTCGATGAAATGCATCAGCGTCCAGGTGAGCGCGAACATCGGCTGGCGGGCGCGCACCAGCTCCAGGGGCTGAAACCGCCGCATATTGTGACCCTCGACCGTGATCACCTCGCCGAACAGGTTCACCGAGGCCTCGGCCTCCAGGATCTGGTTGCCGCGCTGGTTGGCGGCGCGAAACATCAGGGCGGGCACCCCGTTGAAGGGCGTGATGACCGCGATGCGGCTGAACAGCACGCGCGCCGTCGGCCGCGACACCCGCGAGAAGATCAGGCCGGTGGCGAGGGCGACCATGCCGAGGCCGGTGAAGGCTTCCGCCGTCATGACGACGTTGGCGTAGAGGCTCTTGGGCGTCATCACGCCATAGCCGATGGTCGAGATGGTCTCGACGCTGAAGAAGAAGTTGTCGATGAACGCGTGCGGGCGGGCGTTGGCGACCCCGCCGGGGTCGAGCCAATAGAGGCTGGCGAAGAGCAGGTTCAAGCTCAGATAGGTGCTGATCAGGCAGACGTAGAAGACCCACCAGGGAATGGTCAGCACCCAGTGGTAGAAGTCGCGCAGGCCGCCGCGCTCGACGCCGATGATATGGATGTCCTTGCGGCTGGCGCTCACGTTGGAAAAGCGTGGCCTGGACGCCGCCTCGGCCTCCGCCCTGGTCTCGGCCTTTTGCGCCGCCCGTCGCGCCTTGCGTGGTTTCGCCGCCATAGCCAGCCCCCTTCGGCGGGTTATAAGGCCCCGCCGCCATTTCTTTCAGGTCCGCGCCGCCTTACATTATCGAACGTCGAGTCGGACGGGCCGGACGCGCCCCGCCTCGAGGAGAAGACCTTGAACCCATGACCCGCCGAAAGAAGATCTACGAAGGCAAGGCCAAGATCCTCTACGAGGGCCCGGAGCCCGGTACGCTTATCCAATATTTCAAGGATGACGCCACCGCCTTCGACGGCAAGAAGAAGGCCTCGCTCGAAGGCAAGGGCGTCATCAACAACCGCATCAGCGAATATATGATGACGCGGCTGGGCGCGATCGGCATCCAGACCCACTTCATCCGACGGCTTAACCTGCGCGAACAACTTATTCGCGAGGTTGAGATTATCCCGCTCGAGGTTATCTGTCGAAACATCGCCGCCGGCTCGCTGTCGACCCGTTTCGGCCTGCCCGAGGGCCAGGTCCTGCCGCGCTCGATCATCGAGTTCTGCCTGAAGGACGACAAGCTGCACGACCCGATGGTGGCCGAGGAGCACATCACCGCCTTCAACTGGGCCTCGCCCCAGGAAATCGACGACATCATGGCCATGACGCTCAGGGTCAACGACTTCCTGTGTGGGGTGTTCTCGACCGTCGGCATCACCCTGGTCGACTTCAAGATCGAGTTCGGGCGCCTCTGGGAGAACGATTTCGCCCGTGTGGTGCTGGCCGACGAGATAAGCCCGGACTCCTGCCGGCTGTGGGATTCCACCACCAACGAAAAGCTGGACAAGGATCGGTTTCGCCGCGACCTGGGCAATGTCATAGAGAGCTATACCGAGGTGGCGCGGCGCCTGGGGATCATGAAAGAGATGCCGACGGTGATCCAGGGCGGCCGCCCCTCGAACGACGACGACCACCGCGCCTCCAACGACGACGATAAAGAATGAGAGCGACGGTTCACGTCTTCCTCAAGCCCGGCGTGCTCGACGTTCAGGGCAAGGCGATCGAGGGCGCCCTGCATGGCCTGGGCTTTCCCGGCGCGTCCGATGTGCGGGTGGGTAAGACCATCACCTTCGATCTGGCCGGCGACGACCCGGCCAAGGCCGAGACCGAGGTCAAGTCGATGTGCGAGCGGCTTTTGGCCAATACGGTGATCGAGGGCTATCGGGTGGAGATCGGGTGAAAGCCGCCGTCATCGTCTTCCCCGGCTCCAACTGCGACCGCGATTGCAAGACGGCGATCGAGCGGACGACCGGGGCCGAGGTCTCCATGGTCTGGCACGGCGATACGAGCCTGCCGGACGGGCTGGACCTGATCGTCTTACCTGGGGGATTTTCTTACGGCGATTATCTGCGCTGCGGCGCCATGGCCGCACAGTCGCCGGTGATGCGGGCGATCAAGGCCGAGGCCGGACGCGGCACGGGCGTCCTGGGCGTTTGCAACGGCTTCCAGATCCTGTGCGAGGCCGGCCTGTTGCCCGGCGCGCTGCTGCGTAACGCCGGCCTGAAATATGTCTGCACGGCGGTGGCGCTGGACGTGGTCAACAGCCAGACCCGCTTTACCGCCGCCTACCGCGACCGGCGCGACGTCTCGATGACCGTCGGCAATGGCGAGGGCAATTATTTCGCTGACGAGACGACGCTGGACCGGCTGGAGGGCGAGGGCCAGGTCGTGTTCCGCTATCGCGACAATCCGAACGGCTCGGCCCGCGACATCGCCGGCATCGTCAACGACCGCGGCAATGTGCTGGGCATGATGCCCCACCCCGACCGCGCCTTCGAGGAAGAGCTCGGCTCATCCGACGGGGCCCTGCTGTTCCAGAGCGTGCTCGCCAGCGCTTGATCCGGTGAAGGTTACGGAGCACCCGCCGCGCGCGGTGGATGCGTGGCCTTCCAGTCCATCGCCTTGCGCACCCGGTGCTCGACGCTGGGATGGTCGTAGAAGATGAATTCCTCCAGGTCCGACGGCGACGAGGCGCGGTATTCGATGGTCTTGACCAGCGCCTTGGCCAGGCCATCCGGCTCGTTGGCGTGTTCGAGCGAGAATGAATCCGCGGCGGACTCAAAGAAGCGGGTCTCGGTGTTGAGGATCGGCGTCGCCAGCAGGCTCAAGGTCGCGAAGATCAGATAGACGATCGGCAGCCCGGCCGAGTCGGCGACGCCCGCCACCCCGTCGGCCCCCAGCCAGACGCGGACAAGCGGAAAGAGCCAGAGCACGCCCAGGGCCGCCAGCGCGGCCATCACCGCACTGAACAGCGTCCCCCAGACCACGTGGTGCAGCACATAGTGGCCCATCTCGTGGCCGACCACGCCGCGCACCTCGGCCAGGTCGGCGCCCTTGGCGAACATGGTGTCGCTCAAAGCCACCCGCGCGGTGCCGAACAGGCCCGCGACATTGGCCGTGTATCGGTTCGACTGTTTCGAGCCGTTGTAGACATAGATCTTGTCGGTCGGCACGCCATAGGCCTTGCCCATGGAGACCACCAGATCGCGCACCGGCCCCGGCGGCGCCGGGGTATAGTGGTTGACCAGGGGCTCGATCATCGCCGGCTGCGCCCAGGCGCCGAACAGGACGAAGGCGCCGACGACAAGGCCAGTCCACAGCGGCCAGGTGCGCGGCGCATGCCGCACCAGCGCATAGAGGGCGACGAAGAAAAGGCCGACCACCGGCAGCTGGACCGCGAAGACGATGGCGCTGTCGGCGACCGCGCCGATCCACGGTTGGCTGGTCAGACCGTACTGACCCTCCCGCCACCAGTCGGCGTAGCTGTCCCAGGGCAGTTCCAGGATCCAGTCCAGCACCATGAAGATCACGCTTAGGACGAAAGAGACCAGCAGCGGCCGCGGCTTGCCGCGCTCCAGTCCGGCCTTGGCCTTTTCCAGTACGCGCGACCTGGCGATCAGGACGCAGACCACCACCGTCACCAGCCAGCCCCAGAGCAGCAGCCAGTGGCCGCCCTGGGTATAGGCCGTGGCCTTGGCGTGGGCGGCCGGAGACAGTTCGGCCAGATAGGCCGCGGTGGCCGCGGCCGGATCGAAAGACGCCATTGGTTTGCCTCCCCAGGGTTTGAAATAAGCGACAGCGCGTTCGATCGCGCAAGCGGGCCGCGCGCCTATCGCCTCGCCCGACGATCCCCGCTAGAAGCCGGCCATGACCGACGATTCCGCCCCGTCGATGGCCGAACTCGCCCTTGAATACGGGCTGAAGGCCGACGAATACGACCTGATCGTCAAGCGCCTGAACCGCGAGCCCAATGCGCTGGAGCTGGGCGTGTTCAGCGTCATGTGGTCGGAGCACTGCTCCTACAAGTCCAGCCGCAAACACCTGGCCAAATTTCCCACCAAGGGGCCGCGCGTCATCCAGGGGCCGGGCGAGAACGCCGGGGTGGTCGATATCGGCGATGGCCAGGCCTGCGTCTTCAAGATGGAAAGCCACAACCACCCGAGCTTCATCGAGCCCTATCAGGGCGCGGCGACCGGGGTGGGCGGCATCATGCGCGACGTCTTCACCATGGGGGCGCGGCCGATCGCGCTGCTCAACGCCCTGCGCTTCGGCGATCCGTCGCACCCGAAGACCAAGCGGCTGGTGGCCGGCGTGGTCGCCGGCATCGGCGGCTATGGCAACTGCGTCGGCGTGCCCACCGTGGCCGGCGAGACCAATTTCCATTCAGGCTATGACGGCAACATCCTGGTCAACGCCATGTGCGTCGGCCTGGCGGACGCCGACAAGATCTTCTATTCCGCCGCGCCGTCGGCCGGGTTGTCGGTGGTCTATTTCGGCTCCAAGACCGGCCGCGACGGCATCCATGGCGCGACCATGGCCTCGGCCGCCTTCGACGACGATTCCGACGAAAAGCGCCCCACCGTCCAGGTCGGCGATCCCTTCGCCGAAAAGCTGCTGATCGAGGCGACGCTGGAGCTGATGGCCTCGGGCGCGGTGGCCGCCATCCAGGACATGGGCGCCGCCGGCCTGACCTCGTCCTCGGTCGAGATGGCCGGCAAGGGCGCGGTCGGGGTCGAGCTCGACCTCGACGCGGTGCCGCAGCGCGAAGAGGGCATGACAGCCTATGAGATGATGCTGTCGGAGAGCCAGGAACGGATGCTGGCGGTGCTGAAACCCGGCCGCGAGGCGGACGGCCAGCGCATTTTCGAGAAATGGGGCCTGGACGCCGCCGTCATCGGCCAGACCACCGACACCGGCCGCATCGTGCTGCGCCACAAGGGCCAGATCGTCTGCGACCTGCCGCTGGCGCCGCTGACCGAGGATGCGCCGCTCTACGAACGGCCCTGGACCCAGCCGCCGGTGGCGCCGAAACTGACTCCGGCCGAGGTTCCGCCACCCGCCGACTACGGCCAGGCGGTGCTGCGGCTGATGAGCTGCCCCGATATGGCCTCAAAGCGCTGGCTCTGGGAGCAGTATGATCGCCACGTCATGGCCGACACCCTGGCCGAGAGCGGCACCGCCAGCGACGCCGGCATCGTACGCGTGCATGGCTCGAAAAAGGCGCTGGCGCTCACCTCCGACTGCACCCCGCGCTATGTCCAGGCCGATCCTTACGAAGGCGGCAAACAGGCGGTGGCCGAGGCTTGGCGCAACCTGACCGCCGTGGGCGCCGACCCGATCGCCATCACCGACAATCTGAATTTCGGCAATCCGGAGCGGCCGGAGATCATGGGCCAGATCGTCCGCGCCATTGACGGCATGGCCGAGGCCTGCCGCGCGCTGGACTTTCCGGTGGTGGGCGGAAACGTCAGCCTTTACAACGAAACCAACGGCGCGGGCATCCCGCCGACGCCTGCGGTCGGCGGGGTGGGCCTGATCCCCGACTATGCGCGCCGCGCCAGCTTCAAGGGCCTGAAAGCCGGCGACGCCCTGGTGCTGATCGGAGAGACCCATGGCGAGATGGGCTCAAGCCTCTACCTGCGTGAAATCCTCGGCCGCGAAGAGGGCGCCCCGCCGCCGGTGGATCTGGTGCTCGAGCGGCGGGCAGGGGACTTCGTGCGCGGCCTGATCCGGGCGGGCGAGGCGACGGTGGTTCACGACCTGTCGGACGGCGGCCTGGTCGCCGCCGCGGCCGAGATGGCGCTGGCCGCGGATGTCGGGGTGGTCCTGAACGCCACCTCGCACGAACACGCCCACTTCTACCTGTTCGGCGAGGACCAGGGCCGCTACCTGATCGCCACGACCGAGCCCGAGGCCCTGATCGCCAGGGCCCATGCGGCGGGCGTCCACGCTTCGGTCGCGGGCCAGGCCGGCGGCGACGCGCTCGCCTCCGCCCAGGGCCTGTTCAGCCTGCCCCTGCCCGCCCTGCGCGAGGCGCATGAGGGCTGGATGCCCGCCTATATGGCCTGAGGCCTACTTGTCGCCGTCCCTGACCCAGTGGGCGGTGTCGCGGCCGCGGTTATCTTCGTCGCCGCCCAAGGCTTCGCTTTGCACCACCGCTACCCGCACCGGGCCCTGGGCGCTGGCGATGCAGTCCTGCTTGTCCTTGTCGGCGACCAGACCGGCGATCAGCTGGTCGGTGATCACCGCGCTCTTCTCGCCCGTCGGGTCCGGTTTGGGCGGCGGGCCGCACAGGGCGGGCCAGGCCTTGTACTCGACGATCCGCCCCTGGGCGTCGGTCTTCAGCGGCCTGACGCCGACATAGACATAGCCCTTGGGGCCGTCGCTCTCGTCGCCGACCTCGACCTGCATGATCGCCGGGTCTCCGCCGGTGAGCAGGGTCTTGTAGCGCTGCCATGTGGAGGCCGGGGCCTTCGCATCGCGGCCGGCCAGAATCTCGCCCGGATGCACCACCCAGGCGTCGGCGCAGTCGGGCCATTCGCCGATGGGCTTTGAGGTATCGACGACGCAGGTCTTGTCCTCGTCCATCCAGATGCCGGAGCGGAGTTGCGCCTGGCCCTGGGTGTCGGCGCTGGAAAACAGCGGCGTCTGCGAGGTCACCATGTTGCAGCTGGCCAGCAAGACGCCCAGGCAAATCGACGCCGCAACCCGCATCACAACCTCCCCGAAACTGCGCTTGGCCGACCATGGCGCCGAAAGCGTCATACAGCGAGGCCTGATGTCGCCAAATCTTAAGCATTGTTAGTCGTAAAATGGGGTCCGTCCCATCCGTTCGATTGGTCGCCGATTCGCCATGCCCATGTCCGCCGCCGCCTTGGAATCAGAACTGCGAGCGGCTTTCCCCGACGCGGAAATCGCGATCGACGATCTGGCCGGCGACGGCGACCATTATCGCGCCCGCATCACCTCGACCGCGTTCGCCGGCCTGACGCGGGTCAGGCAGCACCAACTGGTCTATCAGGCGTTGAAGGGAAAGGTCGGCGGCGTGCTGCATGCTCTGGCGCTGGAAACGGCGCCGCCAACGGAAGCGAAGGGCTGAACGTGCGCTACCGGCCGCTTGGCAATACCGGCATGTCGATCTCGTCGATGTCGCTTGTCCTGTCGGATTCGGGCGGGATGCGCGAGGCCGACTGGGTCTCGCTGATCTATGCGGCGCTGGAGAGCGGCATCAACGCCTTCGAGATCACCGGCAGCCAGCCCACCCTGATCGACGGCGTCGGCCAGGCCCTGCAGGCGATCGACCGGCGGCTGGTGTTCGTGGCCTGGCGGCTGGGCTGGTCGATCTCGACTTCGGGCCAGGCCGTGCGCGACTTCTCGCCAGAGGGTCTGGCCCAGGTCGTCGAAAGCGTCGTGGCCCGCACCGGCCTGACCTATCTCGACGCGACCATCCTGGACAACCCGCAATCCGAGGAACTTTCGCCCCGGGCCCTGGACATGCTCCGTCGGCTGAAGGACATGGGCCGCATCCATCTGCTTGGCGTCACCGGTCGCGACGATGCGATGGACGCCTATATTTCCAGCGGCGCCTTCGACCTGGTCGCCACGCCGTTCAGCCTGATGTCGGGCTGGAAGGAGCGGCTGCGCGTCAAGGCCGCCACCGATCGGGATATGGTGGTGCTGGGTTACGACTACTATCCGGATGGGGTCCGTGAGCCGTCACAGACGGCGAACGGCGGCACCTGGGGCCGGACGACCGCTAAGCCGCTGGCCGGCATGGGCACCTATGCCTTCCTGGACAGGACACCGCACTGGTCGGGCGAGGAGATTTGCCTGGCCTACGCCATGACCGAGCCGTCGCTGTGCACCGTGCAGGTCGCGGCCGACAAGATTGACCGGGTCGAACTGATGGCCGCGGTCTGCGAGCGCGAACTGCCCTCGGGCGTTCCGGCCCAGATCGAGATGGCGCGGTTCGCGCCCGAGCCGCAGGCCGAACAGCCTGCGCAAAAGGCCCGCCGCGCTTGACCCGGGCCCGCAAGCTTCCTAGCTGATAGGCCGTAAGATTCACCTGGGCGGAGCCCTAACCGTGACCGACGTCGCTGCCGAGACCGAAACCCGTATCCACGACTTCATCGCGCGCACCATCGCCGACAATCCGGTGACGGTGTTCATGAAGGGCGTGCCGGATCAGCCGCAGTGCGGCTTTTCGGCCATCGTGGTGCAGATCATGGATCACCTTGGCGTCGATTTCGTCGGGGTGGACGTGCTGCAGAGCGACGAACTGCGCCAGGGCATCAAGGCCTATTCCGACTGGCCGACCATTCCGCAGCTCTACGTCAACGGCGAATTCGTCGGCGGCTGCGACATCATCCGCCAGATGTTCGAGGCCGGCGAACTGAAGACCTTCCTGACCGAACAAGGCGTCCTCGCCGCGGCCTGAGGTCGCGCTGAGCACAACCTAATCCGCTCATACCCGCGAAGGCGGGGACCCCGACGCCAAGTTCGCCAAGGGCTCTAAGCCGTGCTCTGTTCGCAGGCGCGTGCTGGTCAGCTTCCGCAGCGCCTATTGAGTTCGCGCGCCGGCTGACAGACGCGATCCGGATTGTCAGATCCCACAATCCATGCGTTAACTATGGCAAGTCTCTACCAGGGAGACGCGTATTGGGAGGCTGCACATGCAACGACGCACGACCGTCATCGCCATTCTTCTGGCTCTTGGAATCCCTTCCGTCTCGTCCGCCGCCGGCCAGTGGGTCAGGTTCGCGGGTTGTCCGGTGGCGGGCGTCGAGCACGGATGCATTGTGGTGAAGAGCGGGCCCGCCACCTACAATGTCTCAGCGGCCATTCCCAAGATCAGGCTGAGAGGGTTGGGCATAGCCGGGCGCGGCATGGTCGACGGCGGCGTGAGCTACTGCATGCAGGGCGCCATACTGCGCAACATCAGCTACGCCTATACGCGCCAGAGGTGCCCGATCATCGGCCGCTAGAACAATCCCAGCGATTTCAGGCTGGCCACGCCTTCGCGGCCGACGACAAGGTGGTCGTGGACGGCGACGCGCAAGGGGCGGCCGGCTTCGACCACATGGCGGGTCATTTCCACATCGGCGGCGCTGGGGGTCGGGTCGCCGGAGGGGTGGTTGTGCACCAGGATGATCGACGAGGACGACAGCTCCAGCGCCCGGCGCACCACTTCGCGCGGATAGACCGGCGCGTGGTCGACGGTGCCGCGGTTCATCACCTCGTCGGCGATCAGCTGGTTACCAGTGAAACGCGCTGTCCGAGACCGTCCCGGCTCGTCCCGGCATACCTCACAAATTACTCAATAAGCGCTGAAATAATAGGTGCTGAGCGGCATTGCTTCGTCCCCCGACGTCCCGAGTCGTCCCGCGCTGTTGGAGGGTTTGTGAAGCCCCATTGAAGCCCCGACGGATGAGTTAGGTAATGGACATGGCGATTCAACTTACGGAAACAGCGATCAGACGGGCGTCCCGCGAGGCCGTAGCAAAGGCGGTAAGGCGTGATCTTTCGGACGCTGGCTGTCCTGGCCTGCGCGTGCGATTGACGCCGACGGGCTCCAAGTCGTGGGTGCTGGCGTGCAGAGACCGGGAGGGGCGTATGCGTCGCTTTCCGCTAGGGGCCTTCCCCGATTTGGGTGTCAGCGAAGCCCGTGACGCGGCGCGCGCTTTGCGAGCGAAGGTGAAGGCCGATGGAGCCGATCCTGTAGCGGATCGGCGCCGGGATCGCGCTATGGGCAAGGCTGCCAAGGAAGGTATCGGCACCTTTGCAGCGTTAGTGACCCTCTACGGGAAGCATCGGGGCGACAGACTGAAATCCTGGCCCGAGGCAAAACGGAGGGTGGAGTCGGTCTTCAAGCCCCAGCTGAACCGCCCGCTCGGCATGCTGACGGCGGTCGATTTCCAGATGCAGGCTGATAGTCATGACGCTGCACATTCGGCGTCGGCTGCGGTTCGCTATGTTCGACCGATCCTCAACTGGGGCGCAGCGCGGAGATATGTCGCGAAGGAGGTTGCTGATCTACACCCGCCGGTTAACACTCAGCGACGCAAACGCTGGCTCTCTGCTCTTGAGCTTGGGGCGATTCTGCCGGCGCTGCGCCAGTCCAACCGACCCCATGCCGCCGCGATGCGGCTGATGTTGCTGACTGTGACGAGACGCGAGGAAGCAGCCCAAATCCGCTGGTGTGACATCGACCTGACTGCAGCGACATGGACGCTTAGAGAGACCAAAAACAATGAGCCGCATATCGTGCCGCTTTCGCGGCAGGCCTTGGCATTGTTGAGAGAATTGAAGCCCGAGCATTCCAAGACGGGCGCTCTCGTCTTTCATACTCGGTCTGGCGGCGGTTTGGACAATTGGCACCACGAGACCATGGCAATTCAAAAGCAGTGTGGCGTCGGGGGGTGGACCCGCCACGATCTGCGGCGAACCGGGGCGACTATGCTGGGCGATATGGGCGAATTGCCGGACATCATAGAAGCGGCGCTCAACCACGTCGCAATCCGCTCCGCGCTTGCTGCGACCTATAATCGTAGTCGATACCGTCCTCAGGTAGCGGCCGCGCTTCAGCGGCTAGCCGACGCGCTGGACAAGATTGAGACTGACGCTGTTGAAGCGTTGACGGCTCCAAGCGCGCGTGAATACGGCGACTCAAAGCTCAATTAGAACGCTGGCACTTTACAGCAACAGCGTCGCTGGCTGGCGCGAGTCCTGGGCAGGTATTAGACCGTTGAGCGAATCGGTCGGCTTGAGGCCGTCGAACCTGCAATTTTTGTGAATACCATCGTGTTGAGCTACGCGAGCGCTGACTGGACCATCACTCAGACCTTTGTGTGGATCTGTTTTCGGTCACGCGAAGATATGGATCGAGCAGCTGTGCTCGAGGCGCTGGCAGATGGCGCGCGCGAGGAAGGGGCTGGAATTATCTCGCCGGTGCTCACGCTGCTAGAGCATGCTGAGCCGCCAAAGCTGCTTATTTCCATTGATGACGCCGAATCACAACTGAAAGAACGCCTAAGCTCAGGCACTCTGCGTTGCTCCGGCGTACATGGCACCCGTGAAGCTCTTCCCGTCGACGCCTGGTCAGTCAGGTATTTCCTTCTTGCGACCAACGCGGTGAAAGATCTCACTGATGGGAAGGTGTGGACTGACATCCTCTTCCGTCGGTCAGATATTCTGGCATTGTGGCCCCCGGTAGGCGCTGCAGTCCAAAGCCGACAGCTGCCCACGGCGACAGCACTTAGAAGTTCATCTCGCCAACCGCCGTCGGACGCGATCATGTCAGAATGGTACATAAGGCGTGTCGCGGAGTGGAAATCCGGGACTCCTCCGCCCACTGAAAAGCAGGATATTTTGGCAGTGAGAGAACATTGGCCGGAGGCCACGATTAAGCGGGGCATTGTAAGGGACCTGCGTCGAACGCACGCTCCGCACTGGACCGCGAAGTCACCCACACCGGAGGCGCATCGCAGCGGAATTAGTCGGGATCAATAGCCATGGTCGAACGGACGGCCTTCGGCACGCGGGCGCCGGGACCAGCCTTCTCAGCCTTCGGTGACTTTGGCGCAGCCTTTACAGACCCCTTGGCTGCTACGGGTGCCGACGCCAGCGTAGCAGGCTTCGGCGCCGCTTTCCGTCCCAATCCCATCTTTCTTGCCAAGGCGGATCGGGCTGCGGAATAGCTCAGCGCCGTCATGGGATAGTTGACGCGGCAGCCCAAAACGCTCCCGATACGCCTTGGTGGTCAGACCATGTGCGGTCAGGTGCCGCTGCAGTATCTTGTAAGGCTTGCCATCGATGAATGAAATCAGCGCGTCCGGCGTAATGCTCTTTCGGATTTGGGCAGCGGTGAGTTTCACCACCGCCTCGGGTTCATCGCCGGCCTGCTGCCCAACTCCGCTGAGCGCCGCATAGGTCGACGTGATGAGGGCAGGGAGATCGGCCGCCGAAATCTTGTTCGTCTCAACGTAGCTCGCCACGATGGAGGCGGTCAGTTCTTTGAGATTGCCGGCCAAAGCGTTCTCCATTC
>ODAK010003296.1_pt1 | contig 16800 bp, 10 predicted proteins | sample 1539591 | NCBI WGS metagenome assembly ODAK01 (sample SAMEA3539303, study PRJEB22396) | soil metagenome | biome: tundra; feature: field; material: soil | place: USA | collected 2010-05 | depth 0.15 m
GGGTTATATCACGGAAAATAGCGCAAAAGAAGCCCAGATTACCGAAGTAATCCGGGTAGGAACTAGGTACCTCCCCGCACACCAGCGCCGGAAGCGCCCGCAACGCAGCCCCGATACGAGGAGAAACCCGCATTTCTTGCCGCGGCTCTTGGCCGTGGTACCTGCCCTGGCAGGCTGCGGGAAAACTCGAAAACTCTGCCACGCTACGCTTGTGTGACCGCCGATCCAGACGCTGCTGTTTCCGAACTCGGTCGCGGGGTCAAGCCGTGCCGCCGGAGCACGCGGCGCTTTTGCGATTCCAGGAGCGGAGCGGAGGCGGCAATGGCGCAGAGAACGTAGAATAGCGCGGCGTTTGCGGGGATCTGCAGATTGAAATCGAGAAAGCTGTGGACCAGGATTCCCACACAGCCGAGCAGAGCGGCCACGGTCAACGCGCCGCTGGCGTTCCCGGTCCAATCCTTAAGTTTGCCCGCGGCGTGGCGGAAGACCTGCACCAGAAACCAGACCGCGATGGAGAATCCGGCCAGGCCAGTCTCGACCAGCAGTTGCAGATAATCATTGTGTGCCTGGTTCACGAAAAAAGTGGTGTAGAAACTGCGAAATTCCGGGTAGACGATCGGAAAGGTACCGAGTCCCCAGCCGAGAAATGGCCGCTTGACAAACATGCGCAAGCAGTCGCGATCGATGGCGAGGCGGACCCCTCCGCTGATCTCTTCACGGGCTTCGGAGTGAATGCTGGTCAAGCGCCGGGTGAGTTCGTTGCCGCCCATCCAGACGAGAAAAAAAATCACCAGCGCCAGAAACGCGCCCAGCATGAGGGGTTGTTTCCAACTTCCTTCGCGCTTGCGAACCAGGAGCACGCCCAGCACCACTATCTCCGCGACGAACGCCGCCATGCCTCCGCGTGAACCGGAAAGAAAAATACTTGCTGCCATCAGGGCGGCAATTCCCGCCATCGCAATCTTGCGGTTCCCGTCAGTGAAGCGAGTCGCGGCCAGGACCAGCGGGAAGGGCGTGAGCATCTCCATCAGGCCGGCGTAATGATTGTGATTGACGTAGGGTCCATAAATGGCCCCTCCCTGCTCCAGGGCCCTAACCCAGTAAAGCTTTCCATTCGGGGCCAGACCCTGCAGCACCGCAAACAGAGCCACTACCACCCCGTAACCCGTGAACAGCTTGACCAGCAACTCAAACTGAGAAGATCGACGCAGAGTCTGGGTCACTACAAACACCAGCATGCCGTAGGCAGCGTAGAGCAGCAAGTGAGTGTAGGTCACGAGACGGTAGGCCGTGGTTCCGGTCAGCCACTGCACAAGCGCAAGCGCAAAAAAGGCCGCCATGGGGCGGTAGAGGACGTGGTCGGAGACGTCGAGTTCACGGTTGATCCACTGGCGGGACGCCCAAGCCGCCAGCAGCAGCATGGCGCAGGCTTCTAACGCAAAAATGGACCAGGGCTCGACGGCTCCAAAAGCCAGCGGTCCCAGCAACAGTACGGCGGCGGCGCCCATCAGCAGCGCGTTGTTGGTAAGTCGCGAGTGCGATGGATTAGCGACGGGCGCGGGTTCAGGTTGCGTGGCCAGAGCGGAACTCACGGGTTGTCCTTGGAGTTGTTGGGGGAATTGTCAGGGGAATTGTCGGGGGGATTTTCGGGAGAAAGTTGGAAATCGTCGAGCCACAGCATGCCGCGAATTGCTGCCCACGCCGGGAAGCGTTCGATGGACAGCAAGAGCAGATTGGTGGAGTTCGGCACCGTCACTTTGGAATGAACTTCCCTCCAGAAGTCGGCATCGGTGAGCGGGTCACTGGCATACAGCGGCGCGCGGGTGTAGTAATCACGCAGAACGATCTGGGGTCCGCCTGCTCCCTGAAATTCCGCCGACTTGTAGTACGCGGAGAAATCGTAAGTGGTTGCGCCGTGCACCGGGATGAGTTGTTGAATCCCGGCGTCGTTGATTCCGGGGCCTTCGAAGGTGAGGGAAAGAGAGCGATGACCCTGGCGGAAGTCGCTCGGATCGAGCAACAGCCGGACTCCGGTTCGATTGACGTAGGTCCAGTCGAAGCCTCCGTTCAGGATGTCGAGGCTGAAGTCGCCGTTTACCACCAGGTTGTCCTCCGTGGGCAGGTAGGCAGAGAGGCCAAGAACGTTAGCGGTTTGCGCCCAGGCAGACATGGCGGCATCGGGACGATGCATTTCAATGAGATAACGCACGTATTCGTAGAGATAGCGGTTCTGGAACTTTGCGTGCGTCTGGGCGAGCCGGTTCCAGGTTTCAATGGTGCCCTCGGTTTCCTGCTTACTCATTAGGAAACCGAGAAAAAAAATCAGGGCACGATCCGGCACCACGTCGCGGAGGAGAGCGTCCGTGTCGGGACGGACGCGCCAGCACGCACGCACGGCGGGGTCCATCAGTTCATTGTCGTTCTCGATGACGACGTGGAATTCGCGCAGGGCGCGGTCGATGTCGCCGTCGATGAGAAAAAAGTTGGCCGCTTCCCACGCGACATCGGGAGCGGTGGGCTCGGCCTGCAACGCGCGATCCAGTGAAGCTCGCTGGCCAGCGATGTCCCCAGCGACCTGATACGCGGCTGCCAGATCGAACCAATAGCGGGCATCGTGGGGGTTGAGTTCGACGGCGGCTCGAAGGCTGTCGATGGCGGACTGAGGATCACCGGCAATAAATGCAAAGTAGCGCCCGAGGCGATGGCGATAGTCCGCATTGCCCGGCGAGAGGCGCACCGCGCGCTCCAGCGTTGGCAGATCCGCACTGGCAGCAAAAACGCTGGCCGCGAACTCTTTGGCGGTCAGAAAAATATAGACGCAGGCGAGAAAGGCCACAGCAGCCGCGAACTGCCAACGTCCCCGGTTTGAAAGTGGAGTGGCCATGGTCACGTTACCAACCTGGGTCTCGGAGCCGACAGCAAGTTTATTTCCTGAGACTCTTCAAAGGCTCGAAGAGTGTATCTCAATTACTGGCGCGGCGAAACACACTGCCTCAAACCGCCTTCGGTTCTGTTTCGTTTCCTGCGACGGGAGGTTCTTCCTGATAGTACTGGCCGTATTTCCCTTGATACTCGTAGTAGTAATAATAATCGGGAGAGGTTAGGTCGACGGCATTGAGCAGCACGCCGGCCACGTGAGCATTGACCTGCATCAATATATCGCGGGCCCGGCGCAGTGCCTGTTTCGTGGTCTGGCCTGAACGAATTACCAGGATGGTGGCGTCGGCGCGGGGTGAGAGCACGACCGCATCGGTGACGGAAAGGGTTGGGGGAGTGTCGATCACGATATGGTCGTAGAGTCCGCGCAACTCCGCGAGCAGGTCCCTCATATTGGAGGAGGCCAGCAATTCGGCAGGATTCGGAGGCGGCGTACCCGCGGGCATGATGAAAAGATTGGGTAGGATCGGAGAGGCCACAATGGTTTGCTGCAAGGTGGCGCTTCCGGTGAGCACGTTGCTGAGACCGCTGCGTGGGCCCATGCCGAAGGTCTTGTGAATACTGGGGCGGCGCAAGTCGGCATCCATCAGGAGAACGCGGACTCCCTTTTGCGCGAGCACGATGGCGGTGTTGATGCTGGTGGTGGTTTTGCCCTCCTGCGGACGCGCGCTGGTCACCATGATGACTTTCGGCGGCGCTCCGAGATTGGAGAGCAGAAGTGAAGTCCGCAGCGCACGATAGGATTCGGCCATCTGCGATTGGGGGCGAACCAGGGTTACCGTCTCCACCACTTCCTTGGAGGCAGCAGTCAGAGCCAGGCGCTTGCCCGTGGGTCCACGGCTACCTGATGACTTGGAGCCGAGCGGGATCATTCCGAGAGAGGGAAGGGCCGAGAGCGCGGTTGCCTGCTCGGGGGTGCGGACGCTGTTGTCCATGCTCTCGAGCAGGAAGGCCAAACCGATACCGGAGATGACGCCCAGCACCAGCGCGAAAGAAAGGTTACGCGGAATGTTGGGTTCGCTGGGAGAAGTGGGAACACGGGCTGCATCAATGATGCGAAAGCTATTGGAGCGCAATCCCGCAGTGACGCCTGCTTCTTTCAGTTTTGCCAGCAATCCCTCGTAAAGTGTCCGGTTGCTATCGAGGTCGCGCTTCAGAATGCTGTACTCGATCGCACTCTCGTTGAGCTTATTGGCTTCCTGTTTTTGCTTTTCAAAGGAGCCGCGCAACATAATTTCGCGCTGTAAAGCTGCGAGGTACTGCCCCCTGAGGTGATCGACGCCCTTGTTGGTTTCCGATTGCAGTTGGCGGTCAATCTCCTTCAGTTGGTTATTGAGCTGTGCGATTTTCGGATACGAGGGGCCGAACTGAGTGTTGAGATCGGCAACCTGAATTCTGAGACTGGCCTGCTGATCGCGCAACTTGCCCAGAAGTGCGCCGGTTCCACCTCCCGTGTCGATGGCCGCCGCGATCGCGTCCGGATCATCGGTCTGGGTCTGACGATACATGGCTTCCTTCTGCATGCGGTCAAATTCGGCGCCCGTCATTTCGTTGTTCAGTACGCCGAGCTTTTCGGTGGTGATGTTCTGCTTTTCGTCCGTTCCGAGAATCTCGTGCTCCTTCTGGTAGCGCACGAGCTTTTCCTGAGAGGTTTCCACTTTCATCTGCAAGTCGACGAGTTGTTTGGAAAGCCAGTCGGAGGCCTGCATGGTGGATTCGAATTTGGTCTTGAAATTCTGCTCGACATAGGTGGCCGCCAAGGTATTCACGGCGCTGGCGGCGAGCTGAGGATCGGTGCTGTTGTAATGAATCTCGATGATGCGGGTGTTGGGAATCAGAGTGACGCGGAGGTGTCCCCGAAAACCCCCCAGCAGAGCCGAAACGCGGTTGGAATCGGTCTGCAGGGGATCGGCGACCAGGTTGGGTAGCCTTTGATCGGAATTACCGCCGAACTCGGGACGCTTGTCCAGATTCAATTGCCGGATGACTTGCAGCGCCATCAGATCGCTTTGCAGGATACGGACCTCAGTATCCAGATCGGCTTGGTCGTAGTAGTCGACTACAGGGCCCGAGTCTTTGAAGGTAATGAGGTTGGGATCGGCTTTGTTGACGGCGATGCGGCCTACCGCTTCGTAGACGGGAGTCTGGCGCAAGCTGGAAATGGCGACAGCCATGAAGATGCCGACGATCACCGCGATGACCATCCACTTGCGCTTGATGAGAACGCGCATGTATTCGCGCAGGGTCGATTCCTGCGACGGCAACACGTTATAAAGCGCGGAGTGGATCGGCCTAAGGAATTCAGCTTCCGCAGGTTGTAGTTCTCGCGATCCGTCGTTATGTGGAACGTCACTTCGTGGATCGTTACTTCGTGGAACCAGCGGTCCCAATGACATCGTTACTCCTTAGCCCCACCAGTTGGATGCGACAGCGCTTCGCAGCTGGCACACAGGTTCCCGCTCCAGCCGACCTTTCCACAGCAAGCTGGGCAGACAAAAGGGGGCCGTTGTAAGGGATTTCGGTAATTTTATCATCCTTGGAGTAAGAAACGGCCGAAATTTACAGCTTGGGGATATTTTCCGGTTCTCGTTTACGCGGGGCAGACATCGAACGCGGTGATGAATCCTCAGTGCTACTCGCGTGCTACTCGCGGGTTACACTCGAAGGCTTGCGACCGAGACGGGCAGGCGGGCAGGCGGGGGGGCGGGAGTTCTGTGTTTCTTTGTAGATAACTCTCATTCGGGTATCTCAACCTGCCAAGTATACGTCCTACAGCACTTTCCTCAGCTATACTAACGAGCACAAGAAGTTACTCGAAACGCGAAGATTCTCCTGGCAGGCCGCGGAAAACGTCGATACTCGATGCCCAGCCCCTAAAGGGGCGTCTGGCTTCGAGGATCTTGCGGTATCGCTAAAGCGATACCCTGATACGAAGCTGGCATCTTTGGGGCGATGCCCTAATACGAAGCGCGCGTTTTTTTCGGCGCGTGAATCGACAGAAGAGGACGCTACAGAAGAAGAGGATTCTAAGGAATAAGAATGGTGAATTGGGCGCAGGAATCGATACTGGTAACGGGTGGAACAGGGTCGTTCGGGAAGAAGTTTGTGGAGATCATGCTGCGCGACTACCATCCGCAAAGACTGGTGGTTTTCAGCCGGGACGAGTTGAAGCAGCATGAGATGAGAACGGCGGGATTTGATCATCGCAGTATGCGGTACTTCATTGGAGACGTCCGGGATGTCGAGCGGTTGAAGCGGGCGTTCTCGGGCGTGACGGTGGTGGTGCACGCGGCGGCGCTCAAGCAGGTGCCGGCTTGCGAGTACAACCCGTTCGAAGCGATCCAGACGAATATCATGGGCGGGCGCAACGTGATTGATGCGGCGATTGATCAAGGCGTACGCCGCATTCTGGCGCTCAGCACCGACAAGGCCGTGAATCCGATCAATCTGTACGGCGCCACCAAGCTGTGCGCGGAAAAAATGTTTGTGCAGGCCAACGCTTATGCGGGCGCGAAAAACACGCGCTTCAGTTGCGCGCGTTACGGGAACGTGGTGGGCAGCCGTGGGAGCGTGATCCCGGTTTTTATGGAACAGCGCCGGCGCCGGAAGATCACGATCACCGATCCTCGCATGACCCGATTCTGGCTGACGCTGGAGCAGGGTGTGAAGTTTGTGATCCGCTGCCTGGAGCAGATGCACGGCGGCGAGATTTTTGTTCCCAAGATTCCCAGCATGCGACTGGTGGACCTGGCGGAGACGATCGCGCCCGGATGCCAGGTGGAGTACATCGGGATTCGTCCGGGAGAGAAGCTGCACGAAGTGCTGGTGTCTGAAGACGAGTCACGGCAGACGCTTGAGACGGAAGATATGTACGTGATTCAGCCGGCGCATCCGTGGTGGAAATCGGAGAACTGGATGAACGCCAAGCCGCTTCCGGAAGGCTTTCGTTATTCGAGCGACAGCAATGAACGCTGGCTGACGCGGCGTGAACTGGAAGAACTGGTGGCGCCTGAAACCAGCGCTGCGGAAGCGGTTCCGACGTCGGCGTAGCGAGAGCAGCCCCTAAAGGGGCGGCTGATTTCGCCGGGCTTGCGGCATCGCTGAAGCAATGCCCTGATACGAGCCCTTTTCCACAGCACGTGAAAGGCGTGCATGATACGAATCGCACTTGCACCACGGACTGCCAGCATGAGTGCCTTACCTACAAAGCTGGAAACGCTTGCCATCCATGGGGGTACTCCCGTGCGCGAAAAATTGTTGCCGTACGGGCGGCAAAGCCTGGATGAAGCAGATGTGCAGGCGGTGGTTGAGGTTTTGAAGTCGGACTGGCTGACCACGGGACCGAAGATCGGCGAGTTCGAAGAACGGTTTGCGGCGTGGGTCGGGGCGCGGCACGCGGTCAGCTTCAGTTCAGGGACGGCGGCATTGCATGGTGCGGCTTTTGCCGCCGGACTGGGGCCTGGGGATGAGGCGATCACCACCCCGATGACTTTCTGCGCGACCGCCAACTGCGTTTTGTACCAGGGCGCGACTCCGGTGTTCGCCGATGTCTCGCCGGATACGTTGAACCTCGATCCGGGGGAAGTTGCCAGGAAACTTTCTGCGCGGACATCTTCATCGACGAAAGCCATCATCGCGGTCGATTATGCGGGACATCCCGCGGCGCTCGATGAACTGGGGGAACTGGCGAAGTCGCACGGAGCGCTGTTGATTGAAGATGCCTGCCATGCGCTGGGCGCGGAATACCTCGGGAAACGAGTCGGGGGCATTGCCGACATGACCGTGTTCAGCTTTCATCCGGTGAAGCACCTGACGACCGGGGAAGGCGGAATGGTTGCGACCAACGATGCGCGGCTGGCGGAGACGCTGCGGCGCTTTCGCAATCACGGCATCAGCAGCGAAGCGCGACAGCGGCAGGAATCGGGGCAATGGTTTTACGAGATGGTGCTACTGGGCTTCAATTACAGGTTGACGGATATCGCGTGCGCGCTGGGACTCTCACAGCTGGAAAAACTGGCAGCGAACCTGGCGCGCCGCCGGGAAATTGCGGCGCAGTATACGGCGGCGTTCCGGGATTTGCCGGCGATACTTGTTCCTACGGTGCGCGATGGCGTCGATCCGGCGTGGCACCTGTATGCGGTGCGGCTGAAACTGGAAATGCTGGCGGTGGGGCGAGGAGAGGTTTTTCGAGCGCTGCGCGCGGAAAATATCGGCGTGAATGTTCACTACATTCCGGTGCATCAACATCCGTACTACCGCGAGCGCTTCCGGTCAAAAGAGAGCTATCCGGTGGCCGAAGACGCGTATGAGCGGCTGATCAGCCTGCCTATGTTCCATGCCATGACGGCGCAGGATGTGGAAGACGTGATCCGCGCGCTCGGTAAAGTTGTGACCCGCTTTGATCGGAAATATCAAGGGAAATATGAAGGGAAAGGCGAGCGCTCGCATTTGCTCGAGAGCAGGCAATCAAAATAAGTATGTCCAGAACCTCCGCATGGGTGGAATATCGAGCTCTAGTGGTTGGCTGTGGCTCGATTGGGCGGCGGCACGCAAGGAATCTCAAGTCGCTTGGCGTGCGGCAGCTTAGTTTTTGCGACACCAGCCCTGAAGCGCTGAAGTACTGCCGTGAGGAACTGGACGGGGAAGTCTTTGGCGACTATGGCGAGGCGCTGCAGAAATTCAGGCCGGATATGGTACTGATCTGCACTCCGCCGGTGTACCACGTGGAGGAGGCGCTGGCCGCGCTCCAGGCTCGAGCCCACGTTTTCATCGAGAAACCTCTTTCGCACGAATCGAGCGGAATCCAGGCACTGATTGCCGAAGGGCGCCGCTGCGACCGCAACGTTCAGGTCGGCTACAACATGAGGTTTCATCCCGGCTTGCAAATATTGAAGGAGCTAATCGATTCGGGAAAGATCGGGCGCGTGCTCTGGCTCAACGTGGAAGCGGGGCAATATCTTCCCGACTGGCGCCCCTGGCAGCACTATCGCGACAGCTACAGCGCGCGCCACGAACTGGGCGGCGGCATCATCCTCGACGGCTCTCACGAACTGGATTACGTTTGCTGGCTGTTGGGGCGTCCGACGGAAGTGACTTGCCGGGCTGAGCACCTCAGCAGTCTGGACGTGGATGTGGAAGATTCGGCGTGGATCTACTTGAGTTTTCCGGAGCGGCGGCGCGCGGAACTGCATCTGGATTTTGTGCAAAGGGCATACACGCGCACGTGCAAAGTTGTGGGCGAGACCGGGACTGCGCTTTGGGATTTCAATGTCCAGGAAGTGCGCTGGTTTTCCGCCGAGCAGCCAGGTTGGAACAGTATCCCGTATGTATTTGAACCCAACGACATGTATGTAGCGGAGATGGTTCACTTCCTTGAGTCTCTCGGGAGCGGAACGGGGCCCATGGTCGATCTCGAACAAAGTCGGGATGTGATCCGGGTGGTGGAAGCAGCCAAGAGGTCGTCGGAAGAGGGAAAGCCGCAGGTGCTGAATTGGACGAGCGAAGCGAGCGAGGGACCGGTGGTTGCGATCATTCAGGCGCGCATGGGGTCGAGCCGGTTGCCGGGCAAGAGCCTGGCAGAGATCGAAAAACGGCCGATGCTGTGGCACGTCATTCAGCGCGTGAAGCGAGCCACGCTGGTGGATCGGGTAGTGGTGGCGACTTCCACCGCTCCGGCGGACGACGCCATCGAGAAGATGTGCCGGGAGAACGACGTCCCCTGTTATCGAGGCAGCGAGAACGATGTCCTCGATCGTTTCTACGGTGCTGCGCGCGGGGAAAAAGCGTCGCAGGTGGTGCGCATCACGGCCGATTGCCCCTTGATTGATCCGGAAGTGATCGATCGAGTGGTGCGCCGCTTTCAACGCGGCGATCTCGACTATGCCTCGAATGCCATGGTGCGGAGCTATCCCGATGGGCTGGATACGGAGATATTTTCGTTTTCGGCGCTGGAAAGGGCATGGCACGAGGCGGGTAAAGCTTCCGAGCGCGAGCACGTGACGCCGTACCTGCGTTCGGAAAAGTTTCGAACCGCCAACGTCGAGAATGGTTCGACGTTCTTGTATCAGCGTTACCGCTGGACGGTGGATGAAGCGGAAGACCTGGAGTTCATCCGGGCGGTGTACAAGGCCTTTCGCGAGAAGGAGAGTTTCGGGATGAAAGATGTTTTGCAGTTGATCGAGAAGAATCCGGGACTGGAAAAGATGAACTCGGAAATTGTTTCCAACCGCGGGTACTACAAGAGCCTTTACGAAGAGGCGCATGCGGCGGCAGCGCCACGCCGGGCGATTGAAAAATCGAAGTCCTGGCTGGAGCGGGCGGGCAAGGTGATCCCGGGCTGTTCGCAGACGTTCAGTAAGGGAGCCAACCAGCACGTCCGCGGGGTGGCGCCGATGTTCCTGGCGAAAGGCAAAGGTTGCCGCGTTTGGGATGTGGACGGGAATGAATATATCGACTACATCCAGGGACTGCTGCCGAATATTCTCGGTTACGCGCACGAAGAGGTAAATGCGGCGGTGGCGGAGCAGTTGGGACAAGGGCACAGTTTTTCTTTGCCGCACCCGCTGGAGGTGGAACTGGCGGAGCGGCTGACGCGGCTCATCCCGTGCGCGGAGAAAGTGCGCTTTGGCAAGAACGGATCGGACGCTACTTCAGGAGCGGTCCGGGCGGCGCGAGCCCTCAGCGGACGCGAGCGAATCGCCTGCTGTGGCTACCACGGATGGCAGGATTGGTACATCGGCAGCACGACGCGAAATGCGGGTGTTCCGCAAGCGGTGCGGGAGTTGACGCATCCGTTCGTATACAACGATCTGGGATCGCTGCACAAACTTTTGAACGAACACAAAGGCAAGTTCGCCGCAGTCATCATGGAGCCGGTGAACTTCTGGCCTCCGGCGGCGGGCTTTCTCGAAGACGTGAAAAAACTGGCGCATGAGCATGGGGCTCTGCTCATTTTCGACGAGATCTGCAGCGGATTTCACTTTGGGCTAGGGGGCGCGCAGAAGAGGTTCGGCGTGACTCCCGACCTGGCTTGCTTTGGCAAGGCGATGGGCAACGGATTTCCCATTTCGTGCGTGGTGGGACGCGCCGACGTCATGAAGGTGTTTGAAGATATCTTTTTCAGCTTCACCTTCGGGGGCGAAGTGGCGTCGATGGCAGCGGCTATGAAGGTGCTCGATGTACTGGAAACCACCGATGCGCTGGCCCGCATGGATACGAACGGGCGCGTGCTGCAAGAGGGATTGAACGTGCTGGCAAAAGAGGCGGGATTGCAGGATCGCATCAAGTGCATCGGTTATCCGTTCTGGTCGTTGATCAAGTTCCTCGATAAGGATGGCAAAGACAGTTTTCTGGTGCGAAGTCTGTTCACGCAAGAATGCGTAAAACGCGGAGTACTGCTGCTGGCCACGCATAACATGACAGCGGCGCACGATCCGCTGGCGATTGAAGGGACCCTCAAGGTCTATGCTGAAGTTTGCAAGACGATGGCGAAATGGCTGAGCGAACCACATCCGGGAGAGCATCTTGAAGGCGAAATGATTCAGCCCGTTTTTCGAGTGCGCTGATGAAACGGGGCATCCTTCTGGTGCGTGCAGATGCCGCCGTCACGTCCGGTACTGGACACGTGATGCGTTGCCTCGCGCTCGCTCAGACGTGGCAACATGCGGGTGGAGATGTGATATTCGCTATGGCGCAATCCACGGCTGCGATTCAGGAGCGACTTCGATCGGAACCGGTAAAGGTCGTTGCCATCCAAGGGGTTCCGGGTAGTGCCGAGGATATGCGGCAAACCATCGACGCTGCTCTTTTCCACAAAGCCGAATGGCTCGTAGTGGACGGGTACCATTTCGACGCGCATTATCTGTTGGAGTTGCAGAATGTGCGTCCACTCTTGGCAATAGACGATAATGGCGAACTCGAGTCTTATTCGTCCGACTTGGTACTGAATCAGAACGCGCACGCGCGCGCCGAAATGTACGCGAAACGAGCGCCGCGCACTCGCCTGCTTCTGGGCCCGCGTTATGCGCTCCTCAGAAACGAGTTTACGGTTTACCGCGATCGGGCGCGAAAACTTCCGGAGCGAGGAACACGAGTCTTGCTCACGATGGGCGGGAGCGATCCCAAAGACGTCACACCGCGCCTCCTTTCTGCGCTGGCCGACCTGCCTATTGACGATTTACAGATACGCGTGGTCGTGGGCGGCAGCGCAGAAAATCGGAGCGGCGTCGCGGAAAAGGCGCAGAAATTTCCCTACCGGGTCAGAGTGATGTCCAATGTAGCCAACATGGCAGAGTTGATGGCCTGGGCTGACTTAGCTATAGCTGGAGCGGGCACCACGTGCTGGGAGATGTGCCTACTGGGCGTGCCTGCGATCCTGGTAGTTGCAGCCGAGAATCAGAGGTTCATCGCCGGACATTTAGCGAGGATTGGCGCAGCGGTTAACGCCGGGCAAGCGGAATTGATCGATTGCCCGTCTCTCGCACAAATCGCTGCTGAGCTATTGGATGATAGGGATCGCCGACTTAAGATGTCGCAATCGGCGAGGCAGTTGGTGGATGGGAAGGGAAGCGAGCGGGTCCTCGAGACGATGCAGACGAGAGATGCGTCATGCGCCTGATTTGTCTGGTGAACAACTATCTCGGCTGGCAGTCATTGGAATATCTCCGAGAGCAAGCACAAATCGTCGCCGTTGTGGTGCATCCGCCGGAGCGAATGACGCTGCAAACGGAGATTCTCGCCTCTGCCCGCGCAGCGGGTGCTCAGATCATCCCTGCCAGTGACCTGCGCACTTCGGAAGGCATCGAGAAGATTGCTCAACTGAATGCGGAAATGGGCGTGTCGGTAATGTTTGGATATCTGCTTAGGTCGGATTTCCTGGGTTTGTTACCGAAGGGTTGTATCAACCTCCATCCCGCATATCTCCCTTACAATCGCGGAGCTTATCCGAATGTGTGGAGCATTGTCGATCGGACTCCGGCTGGGGTGACGCTGCACTACGTCGATGAGGGCATCGACACCGGGGACATTATCCGACAGAACAAGGTTCCGGTCTTGTGCACAGACACGGGCGAAACTCTCTATCGCAAATTGGAAACGGCCGGATTGGAACTGCTCCGTGAGAGCTGGCCAGACATTCAAGCTGGGCGAGTTGAGCGCACTCCACAGTTGCGCGAATCGGGAACGTCGCACAAGTCCGGCGATACGGCATGCATCGACGAGATTCGGCTGGCGGACTCCTACCGAGCGGAAGACTTGCTGAACATCCTGAGAGCCAGAACTTTTCCCCCGCATAAGGGGGCGTTCATCCGGAGCGCGGGACGGAAAGTGTATGTTCGCATTCAGTTTGAGGAAGGGAGCGATGGAAACAGTGACGGCGAATAGGCGAATCGAGATCGGCGGCCGCGGCATTGGATCAGATTGTCCGGCTTATATCGTTGCCGAACTCTCCGCCAATCACCACCAGGATTTCGCGCAGGCGGTCCGAATCATCGAAGCCGCGAAGGATGCCGGAGCGGATGCGGTCAAACTCCAGACCTACACGGCGGACACGATCACGCTGCGCAGTGACAAAGAGTGTTTTCGGATTGCCGGGGGCACGCTGTGGGACGGGCGCATTCTGCACGACCTCTACGAGGAGGCATTTACGCCTTGGGAATGGCAGCCAAAGCTTAAAGAGCTCGCCGACGAACTCGGGATGCATTTGTTTTCGAGCGCGTTCGACGATAGTGCCGTGGATTTTCTTGAACGGATGAAGGTTCCCGCGCACAAGGTGGCGTCGTTTGAATTAGTGGACATTGGCCTGATCGAGAAGATGGCTGGCACCGGTAAGCCGCTGATTATGTCGACGGGCATGGCCAGCGTTGACGAAATCTCGGAAGCGCTCGCGGCGGCGCGCGGGGCGGGCGCGACTCAGATTGCGCTGTTGAAGTGTACGAGCGCCTACCCGGCACCGCCGGAGGAGGCGAACCTGCTCACGATTCCGGAACTTGCGCGGCGTTTCGGTTGTCCTGTGGGACTTTCGGATCACACGATGGGGATCGCGGTTCCCGTCGCGGCCGTGGCTTTGGGAGCTTGCATCATTGAGAAGCATCTTTGTCTGCGGCGTGCGGATGGCGGGCCGGACGGCGCGTTCTCACTCGAACCCCAGGAATTCAAGGCGATGGTGGAGGCCGTGCGTACCGCTGAAAAAGCTCTCGGCTCGGTCCAATTTGCCCCCGGACCACGCGAGGCCAGCAGCCTCAAGTTTCGGCGCTCGCTGTTTGTGGTCGAAGATATAAAGAAGGGCGAGTTGTTTACGAAGCAGAATGTGCGTTCTATTCGTCCAGCGGACGGATTACACCCGCGGCACTTCAACGAAGTTCTAGGAAAACGCGCAGCCTGTGATGTGGAGCGGGGAACGCCGCTGAGTTGGGCGCTGGTGTCGCAATGATCGGGCAGGTGTCTCTGCAGCCTCTGAGGGTGGTCATTTCCCGGACAAGACGGACTCGAGACGTTCCGGGCTGATCGCGGTATGAAGGCCCCGGCGCGTCGCTTCTGTGATCTGAATCTGCTCTAGCAGCTGCGGAATCTCGCCAATCCGCTGGGGAGAATCGAGCGGATATCCGGCAGAGTATTTTGCGTACTGCTTGCCATAGTCGTACCAGGAAGGATCAAACCAACTGCATAGAAAGCACGGTACTCCGTTGAGCGTGCTCTCGACAGCGACGCTGGATTCCACCGTAAGGCTGCACCACGCCCGCGCGAACAGGTCTGGGGTCATCGGTCCCTCGCGTATTTCAACGAGACTGCGCTGCTCCGCAGACAGTACTCTGTCGATGATCGCCGTTCTCGTTCGACGACTCTCAAAAGGATGCAGCTTGACGATGACTTTGCGGTTCATCCGGCTGGCGAGCAGGCACAACTCCGGCAGGAGCTCCGCATAGAAGGTCTGAGTGCGTCCGGAGTACAGTTCGTAAGACTCGGAATAATAAACAATCCAGTCTCTTTGCGTTGGATGGGAAGACGACGGCAACAAATTGTGGGTGGCCGGAGGACCGCCAACGACGATTTTATCGGCTGAAAGTCCGCACCATCCAACACCGTAATCCCGCGCCATATCGCCCTCCATGAGATAGGTGTCGGAAACGGTCGGGCGGATTCCGAAAGTCATGTTCAGTGCCCCGTGATCAGAAAACACGGTGCGCAGTTTTCTGGATCTGGCTAGCAGTATCGGCAGCCGCGTGTAGGGATTGTTTTCGTCGGCCGAGAGCACGGTGGTAATGGGCTCCCTGGCAAAAACCTCGCGCCATGCATCGCGGACACGCAACCCGCGTTTCAGGAAATTCGCAAAACCGTCGAACACATGCAGTTCTCTTGCCAGGCGAAGAACACGGTTGGTCTCGAATAAATTGTTCTGCACGTCCTGCCAGCGTGCCAGCAGTCGGCCGTTTTCCTCGTCGGTTGACGGCAAGACGCGCGGAGCATACGAGGCGAGTGAGCGAAGTTCTACGTTGCCAGGAAGCTTTTGAAGACGGCCGTTGCGGCGTGTGACGACGAGCAGAAAACGGCGGTGCGGGAGCATCCGAGCGTATGCCATCTGAGCCCGAGAGACATTGATGTATGCGGACGGGAGCAAGATGGCCGGTGTTGACGATGTCCTGGGCGGGCGGACGAAATGGCGGCGAAGACGGTAGTCCACGTCCCACTTGTCGAAGGCTATTTCAGTAAGCTGCGCAGGGCGCAGGGCCAATGCGGCCTTCAAGTAGCGGCGGGATCTCGCTCGAAAGCCTGGATGACGGTCGCCTGCCTGACGGTCCACCGAAAAGCTCTTGACCTCGCGGTCCAACAGTAGCGACAGCATCCGCAATGTAAAGTGAGGGCTGGTCGCGAAAATCTCGGCATGCTCAGGGATTTGCTCGGCCAGCGTCGACAATAACATCAGCTGCTCGAGTTGCTGGTAAGGGAGGGGAGAAAAAGCGTCCCACCAGTCCACGGATTCTGAATCCACCAGCTGATCCAGTCCCAGGGCCAGGATTTCGCGCATTCGGCAACGATGCTCCTCATGGCCCAGCAGGTCATAGATACTGAGCACGCGAAATCCCAGGCGTTCGCTTTGTCGCGCGTAAGCATGGCGTCCGGACCAGCCCAAATCGACAGCCAAATCCCAACGTGTCCCGGCCCACGCTCCAACCTCAACGGAATCGTCGGGATGCACCAGCAGAATTTTCATGAAGGGATAGATTTGCGGAACCACTCGGCACGAAAAATCTTAGCAGTCGCAGGCTGGCATGAGAAGCACGATGGGCTATGATAAAACAATTGCGGAAATTTGAAGCAGCCCCTCTTGCCGTGAATCGCAGCGTGACTCGGAGCACCATCGCGCCGTCTGCCGTCACAGACGCTCTGATTTCGATTGGTGTCAGGCCGGGAAGTGTGGTTCTGGTACATCCGGATGCGATTGTAGCGGCACAGTTTCCCCTCATGCCCAACGAGCAGAGGCTGGATCTTTTGATTGAAGCCATAGAGGCGGCAATTGGCAGCGACGGAACGCTCGCGATGCCCGCGTTCAGCTACAGCTTCACGAAAGGCGAGCCGTTCGACGTTTGCAACACTCCCAGCGCGGTGGGGATGGTAACCGAGAGATTTCGCACGCGGCCGGGCGTTCGCCGAACTTCGGATCCTATTTTCAGCTTTGCTTGCAGCGGGCCGATGGCGCAAGAATTGTGCGCCCTCCCGGTCAACGAATGCTTTGGTGCTGAGTCAGTTTTTGGCGCCTTGCATCGGCGGAACGCCCACATCGTTGACCTGGGCTGCTCGATGAGCCGCGGCGGGACGTTTGTGCACTACGTTGAGACAGCTCACGGTGTCGACTATCGCTACAGGAAG
>ODAK010003297.1_pt1 | contig 16799 bp, 11 predicted proteins | sample 1539591 | NCBI WGS metagenome assembly ODAK01 (sample SAMEA3539303, study PRJEB22396) | soil metagenome | biome: tundra; feature: field; material: soil | place: USA | collected 2010-05 | depth 0.15 m
GTAAGTGGAATCGCCCTTCATTCATTCAGCGCGGATTCAAACCGATCAAAACCACGCAGATGTAGCGCGGACCTGTTCGTGAGGTCCGCCGCCTTTCGTTATCATTGCGGGAAGGACCACTGGAAGTTATTTGCGGGCGCCACCCTTGTGCAGCAATTGCGCCACGTCCTTGTGGCCATGGACTTCCGCCAGGTGCAACGGCGTATCCCCGGCGTTGTTCCTGACATCGACTTCAGCGTGGTGGGCCAACAGCAACGCTGCCACCTCCTTGCGGCCATCACGCGCCGCCCAGTGCAACGCCGTATCGCCCTTGCTGTCCCTGGCATTGGCATTGGCCCCGCTTTCCAGCAGCAATTGCACCACGGCCCGGTGGTCATCTTCTTCCGCCAAGTGCAAAGGAGTGTCGCCATCGTCGTTCCTGGCATTGACGTCGGCGTGGTTGGCCAGCAGCAACTCTGCCACTTGCTGATGGCCAGACACCGCCGCCACGTGTAAAGGCGTCCGACCGGTTTTGTCCCTGGCATTGACCTCGGCCTTGTTGGCCAGCAGCAATTGCGCGATATCACTGTGGGAAGAAGAGGCCGCCAAGTGCAACGGCGTCGCCCCCGTGCGGTTCCCGGCATTGACATCGGCCCCCTGTGCCAGCAGCAATTGCGCCACGTTCAGGTGGTCATCCTCTTCCGCGAGGTTCAAAGGTGTATTGCCGTCGTTGTTCCGGGCATTCGGGTTGGCATGGTTGGCCAGCAGCAACTCTGCCACGTCCGCCCGGCCATAGAGCGCCGCCCAGTGTAAGGGCGTCGCGCCCGTGCTGTTCCTGGCGTTGGCATCGGCCTTGCTGGCCAGCAGCAATTCCACTAGGTCCTTGTGGCCCTCCTGTGCCGCCAGGTGCAGCGGCGTCCAGCCCCTTGAATCAATGGCATTGGCATCGGCCCCGTTTGCCAGCAGCAATTCCGCCACGCTCCTTTGGCCAGCTTCCGCCGCATAGTGCAATGGCGACTTGTTGCGACTGTCCTTGCTGATAACCAGATGAGGATTGACCTGGAGCAACGCTTGCACCTTTACCAGTTCGCCAATCTGGGCCGCGGCATCAATCTCGCTCACGGCCATTGCGGTGTCTGGTGTGCCAGGCTGTGCGGGCGCGCTGGGCGCGGGCGGCGCGGGTGGGGGTGGTACGGATTCGGGTAATACTGGCGCGGGTGGTGCAGGTGCGGGTGGTACGGGCGTTAGCGGTGTAGCCACCGAGACGCCATGATCACCTTGCTGTCCCGGCAATTTCGCTGCGCCCTGGTCGACAGCGGTCGTGGTCTCAGTTGAAGGCGTCGGCACATCGTTGTCCTGCGCATTCACCGCCGCCTTGCCGGGATGCGGCAATTCGGCTACTTCCTTTTGGCCCGCAATCGCCGCCGCGGGTAAAGGCGTCCGACCTTTCTCGTCACTCGCTTTGACCAGGGGCCTACCGGCCAGCAGCAACTCCGCGATGTCCTGGTGACCCGCAGTCGCCGCGTTGAGCGAAGGCGTATCGCCCTTGCTATCCTGGGCATTTGCGTCGGCCTTGTGGGCCAACAGCAACTCCACAACGTCCTGGCGTCCCGCGGACGCCGCCAAGTGCAAAGGCGTCGCGCCCGTACTGTTCCTGGCATTGACGTCGGCCCCGCTCGTGAGCAGCAATTCCGCCACGTCCTGGTGGCCATAAGCCGCCGCGAAGTGTAAAGGCGACCATCCGTTATTGTCCTTGGCATTCACGTCAGCATGGCTGGCCAGAAGCGCTTCCGCCACGTCCTTGTGACCGGCAGACGCCGCAATGTGCAAGGGCGCCATGCCGAGATCGTCTTTGCTGAAAACCAGACGAGGATTGCCCTTGAGCAGCGCCTGGACTTTTGCCAAGTCTCCACTACGCGCCGAGTCGTCAAGCTCCTTGGACCCATTCTCGTCGCCGTGCTGGCGCAGTAATTCTGCGAGCTTCTTATAGCCATTATGGGCCGCCCAGCGCGCCGGCGTCTGGCCCTTGTTGTCCTTGGCATCGACATCGGCGTTATTGGCCAGAAGAAATTGCGCGACGTCAGTGTGGCCGGAGGAAGCGGCGAAGTGCAAAGGCGTATCGCCCTCACTGTCCCTGGCGTTCACCTCGGCCTTGCTGGCCAGAAGCAACTGCGCTACGTCCCGGTGGCCACCAAAGGCCGCATAGTGCAAAGGCGTGTCGCCCTTGCCATCCTTGGCATTCACCGCGGCCTTGTTGGCCAGCAGCAATCGCGCCACATCCGGGTGGCCATAGGCCGCCGCGTGCAAAGGCGTGGCGCCCTTGTTGTCCCTGGCATTCACGTCAGCTCCGCTCGCCAGCAGCAATCGGGCCACGTCCCGGTGGGCGCCAAACGCCGCATAGTGCAAGGGCGTATCGCCCTTGCCGTCCCTGGCATTGACGTCGGCGTGGTGGTCCAGCAGCAATTGCGCCACGTCCATGTGGTCGGAAGCCGCGGCAAAGTGCAGGGGCGTCGCACCCTGTGGGTCTTTGCTGAATACTAAATCCGGATTGCTTTTGAGTAGAGCCTGGACCTTTGCCAAGTCGCCAACTCCAGCCGCGTCATGAATCTCGCCGCCAAAGGCGGGGCCACCCCAAGCCAGCGCGACCACGGCAATTAGCGTGGCGGCGCGCCCTGGAATTGGAGAGTGGCAGAGTCGGCTACAGAAAAAGCGCATACAAATTGTTCCTCCGAATGGCTGGATGCTACATAGTTTGACACGGAAAGGCAATGCGAAAGGTTGGATTGCGAAAGGTTGGATCGACTTCTGCTCCAAAGGACTTCCCATGTTCCTGTTCCAGAGACAGCCGTCCTAACAGTGGATTTCTCAGCGAATCGCCACCCATCGTACCGGCCGCATATTTCTCACTCTTAATCGAGAATGGGTCCTGGATCGCCGCATGGTTTCGAACGAGCGGCCCAGGGGTTCGAGCCGTCGGCTAGGGTGAAAACGGATCGATCTCATCCGCCCCTGTTTTGCGGGACATCAACACGTCCCGCCACCTTCTCGCGCCGGGTGCGCGAATATTATCGACACGTAAGATTCGGATGTTGTCTTCGATCATCCGCGCAAGAGTTTAGGTGATTGCCACTGAACAGTTCCGTTTGTAGCACGCTTCCCAAGTTTGTTTCCATCGTAAGGCCTTCCTGACTAGACCCGTGATTGCGTAATTTCACCACAGTCGCCGCCTGATGCAATTCAGATGCAAGTAACTCGGACTTTAACGCTCTTTGTACCCCTCAACTGATGAATTTCTCGGCACACCGCGTGCATACAAATTCTATGGGTCGGACTTTTGTCACAGGCATTTTGTCCACTCCGCCACTTCTCGGAGATGTTGAAAAAATGAGCAAATCGATTCTGGTCGACACAACACGCTGTATCGGGTGTGGGGCCTGCGCTACAGGCTGTAAGATCGTGAACAATCTCCCGCTCGACGAGCCCGGCGCTGCCAAAGACCTGCCTGCGGGGCAATTGAGCGGGGATGCCCTCGTTACTTTCGCCCAAGGCCACGGAGAGGTGGACGGGAAATTGTCTGCCGACACGCTGAATGTGGTTCAGACACACGGGAGCATTTTCGTGCGGCGGTTCTGCATGCACTGCGAGGAACCCACCTGCGCGTCGGTTTGCCCGGTAGGCGCACTGCAAAAGACCGCGGCGGGGCCGGTAGTTTACGATGCCAACAAATGTATGGGGTGCCGGTATTGCATGATGGCCTGCCCGTTCAGCGTTCCGCGCTATGAATGGAACGCCCTCCTGCCCAAGGTAAAGAAGTGCACCATGTGTGCACCCCGGCAGGCTAAAGGCCAGCAACCCGCCTGTACGTTGGTCTGTCCGGTGCAGGCCGGCATTTTCGGCGAGCGTGACGATTTATTGAAGGAAGCGGAAAAACGGTTGCGCGAAGAGCCTGCGAAGTACTTTCAGCACATTTACGGCAAAGAAGAGGTGGGTGGCACGTCGGTCCTATATCTCTCGGCGGTGCCTTTTGAGCAACTGGGCTTGCCCGCCAACCTTCCCAACGAACCCATGCCGTTGCTGACCTATCGGGTGCTCTCCAAGATCCCAACGCTTGTCCCCCTTGGCGGGTTGCTCCTGGGCGGGATCTGGTGGATCACCAACCGCCGCGAAGAAGTCGCCATGGCGGAGAAGAACAAGAAGTAGGCGTCAGGAGAAAAGTGGCGCCTAAATTCTGACGACTGACGACGGACCACTGACAACGGACAGCATTTACGGAGTTTGATTATGACCTTCTCGAAATTGCCTAAGCTCACTTTCTGGCGCGCGGTACTGATGCTGGTGCTGGCCGCGGGATTCTATTCAACGCTATTGCGCTTCACCAAGGGGTTGGGAGCGGCCACCAACCTCTCGGACCAGTTCCCCTGGGGGATCTGGATTGGTTTCGATGTGCTGTGCGGCGTCGGCATGGCGGCGGGAGGGTTCACCCTGGCGGCGATTGTTTACGTCTTTCACATCGAACGGTTCCACGCCGTGCTTCGCCCCTCCATCCTCACCGCTTTCCTGGGTTATGCGCTGGTGGCGGTGGCACTGCTCTTCGACCTGGGAAAGCCTTACAACATTTGGCACCCGCTGGTGATGTGGAACCCGCATTCCGTGATGTTTGAGGTTGCCTGGTGTGTGACGCTTTACCTCACGGTGCTGGCTCTGGAATTCTCCCCCGCGGTCTTTGAACGCTTCCACCTGCACACGCCACTACGCATCGTGAAAGGCGCGACGATTCCGTTGGTGATCGCAGGCGTATTGCTTTCCACTCTGCACCAGTCGTCACTGGGAAGTCTGTACCTGATTGTTCCTGAAAAGCTGCATCCCTACTGGTATTCGCCGCTGCTGCCCGTGTTCTTTTTTGTTTCCGCGGTGGGCGTGGGACTGGCGATGGTAATTTTTGAATCCAACTTGAGCTCACGCGCCTTTGGCCGGGAGATTGAGATGCCCTTGCTGGAAGTATTGGGCCGGGCGATGGCGGTGGTGCTGGCAATCTATGGCCTGTTGAAGCTGCAAGACCTTTGGAGCCGGGGCGCGCTGATTCATCTTCGCGAGCCTTCCACGGAGACGCTCCTGTTCCTCTTAGAGATCACTCTGGGCCTGCTGATTCCTTTGCCTATGCTTTTTTTCCGCAAGATTCGGGAAGATCGCGATGGCCTTTTCGCCGTCGCCGTGCTGGTCATCACGGGATTCCTGCTGAACCGCTTGAACGTCTCGATTACGGGAATGGAGGCTTCGTCCGGAGTGCATTACTTTCCCCGCTGGACGGAGGTGGCCATAACCCTGTCGGTGGTGGGCGTAGGTTTCCTGCTTTTCAGTTTGGCGGTGCGTTACCTGAATGTAATGGAGCCCGCGGGAGCCAAACACGCGGCAGTAGATGCAAGAAGATAGGTGTTCGGCGACTAGTGCCGGAGCCGGATCTCGAAATTCGAAGCGTCGTTGGTGAGTTTCGGCCACTAGTGACGCACGAAACCTGCGTGAGGACCCCGAATGCGGCGATTGACTCACAGTTTATCGATCAAGCTGACGGCTTTCGTAGTCGGGGGCATGGCTCTCCTCTTCTCGATCTATGGGTTCTGGAACCTGCGGCTGTGGCGGCAATCGGAGCAGGAAGTCATTTTCCAGAGTGCTGACCGCATCAGTGACACGATTCGCCGCAGCATTCGCTACTCGATGCTGCGCAACCAGCGGGAAGAAGTGTTCCACATCATCAACACCATCGGTCATGAAAACGGCATCAGCCGCATCCGCATATTCAATAGGGAAGGGCAGATCAGTTTTTCCACTGACGACCAGGAGGTGGGTAAGTTTGTGGATAAGAAAGCGGAGGCGTGCTACGCCTGTCACGCGCAGGCTCAACCTCTGGCCAAGCTCGACCGGCCTGACCGCATGCGCATTTACAAAGCCCGCGACGGCACGCGGGTGCTGGGGCTGATCCGACCCATTGAAAACGAGGCGGACTGCTCCAACGCCGCTTGCCACGCCCACACCGACAGCAACCGGGTTTTGGGAGTGCTTGACACCAATGTCTCACTCGCTGCCATGGACGTTGCCGTGGCGCAGCATGAGCGCAAGGCGATAATCTTCACCGGAGCGGCGCTTCTGGCTGTCAGCCTGTTCACCATCTGGCTGATCTGGCTGACCGTGCACCGGCCGGTGCATAAACTCACCGAGGGCACCCGCGCCGTGGCGCAGGGGAACCTGGATTATCTGCTGCCGGAAGCCAGCCAGGACGAGATCGGCAGCCTGGCCGTTTCCTTCAACCTGATGACCCAGGAACTCAAAAAGGCGCAGGCGGAAAATCGCCAGTGGACTCAAACCCTGGAAGACCGCGTGCGGCGCAAGACAGACGAACTCCAACGCGCCTATCGTAGTCTGACGCAATCGGAAAAGATGGCCTCTCTCGGAAAATTGGCGGCGGTGGTGGCGCATGAGATCAACAATCCCCTGGCCGGCATACTGACTTACAGCAAGCTCGTGTCACGTATGGCGGATAAGGGCCTCACCGATGGAAAGCGTCTGACCGATGCCAAAAGCTATTTGCAAATTATCGAGGGGGAAAGCCGTCGCTGCGGCGGCATCGTCAAGAATCTGCTCACCTTCGCGCGCCAGACGCCCATCAATCCACAGAAAAACGATTTGAATGCCATCGTCGAACGCTGTTTGCTCCTGCTCGGACACCAGATGACACTTCAGGGAATCGAGTTGCAGAAACAGTTGGATCCTCAGCTACCAGCACTCTATTTTGATGCCGGCCAGGTGCAACAGGCGCTACTGGTGATCATGCTGAATGCGGTGGAAGCGATGCCACATGGTGGGCGGCTGGGCATCGAAAGCGCCTTCGACGCGGCAGACCGGGTGGGCCGCGTGGTGGTGCGCGACGACGGACCGGGCATTCCCGCCGAGGTTCTTTCCCACATCTTTGAACCTTTCTTTACGACCAAGGAAGAGGGCAAAGGTACCGGGTTGGGACTGCCCATCGCCCTCGGCATCGTGCAACAACATGGAGGAAACATCGAGGTGCATTCCACCCCGCAGAAAGGGACGGAGTTCACGGTTTTTCTGCCGGAGGAGCCGCCGGCGCGCGTCGAGGGGGTCACGGCGGCGTGAGCGGCGGGGTTAGGGATTAGGGACAAGGGATACGGGACACGGAATTCGTGATTCGGGAATAAGAGTTGAATGTGATTCAAAACTACAAAGAGCTCATTGTTTGGCAGAAGTCGGTTGCCCTTACCACCGACCTCTGTAAACTGACTTCTCATTTCCCCGACACAGAACGGTATGGATTAACATCCCAAATCCGCAGAGCCACAACTTCCATCGCCGCGAACATTGCTGAAGGATGGGGAAGAGGGTCAAGGGGAGAATACATTCAATTCCTGACTGTCGCACGGGGATCATTGATGGAATTGGAGACGCACCTGATCGTCGCCAGCAATTTACACTTTCTTAAACCAGATGAGTTTGGTTCGGTTTCTAAGCCGGTTAACGATATTGAAAAAATGCTTAACCGATTGATAGCAGTTCTGAGAAGCACTCGGAATGCAGGACATAGAACTCGGGAGACGAGGGACTAGACCCTTGTCCCGTATCCCGTGTCCCGTATCCCGGACAGAAGGAGTTCGTTATGAATCCCAAAGCAAGCCTTTTGATCGTCGACGACGAAAACGTCGTCCGTGACTCATTGGGAAAGTGGTTCGAGGAAGAAGGTTACAGCGTGGACACGGCCAACAGTGGACGCGAGGCGCTGCTGAAGCTGCCGCGCCAGCGTTGGGACCTCGCTCTGCTGGACATCAAGATGCCCGGCATGGACGGCCTTGAGCTGCACCGCAAGATGCGCGAGGTCGATCCGGAAATCATCGTCATCATCATGACCGGATACGCCGCCGTGGATACCGCCGTGCAAGCGCTCAAGGATGGCGCCTACGACTACATCATGAAGCCCTTTGACCCCGATGACCTGGCCCGGCTTGTCGCCAAGGCCCTTGAGCATCGCCGCACACGGGATGAAAATCTGCGTTTACGCGAGACCCTGCAGGAAACTCAAGCGGTGGAGATGGTGGGCCAAAGCCCGCCCATGCAGCGGGTGCTGGAAAGCATCCGCACCGTGGCGCCCAACGACACCACAGTACTGATTCACGGTGAGAGCGGCACCGGCAAAGAGCTGGTGGCCAGAGCCATCCATAATTTGAGCCCCCGGCGCTTTATGCCCATGGTGAATATTCACTGCGGGGCGCTGACGGAGACGCTGCTGGAAAGCGAACTCTTCGGGCACGAGAAGGGCGCATTTACCGGTGCGCAATACCGCAAAAAGGGCAAGTTTGAAGTCGCCGAAGGCGGCACGGTATTCCTCGACGAAATTTCTGACATCAGCCTGAAGACTCAAACCGACCTGCTGCGCGTCCTCCAGGAAAAGGAGATTACGCGCGTGGGCGGCAACCAGACGATTAAAGTGGATTTCCGCGCCATCGCCGCCACCAACAAAGATCTGCAGACGCTGGTGAAAGATGGAACCTTCCGACCCGACTTGTATTACCGCCTGGATGTTTTCGGCATTACGCTGCCGCCGTTGCGCGAGCGCAAAGAGGACATCCCGCTACTGGTCGATCATTTTCTGCACAAGTATTCACGCGCCATGAATAAGCACTTTACCGGCATCAGCCGCGCGTCGCTAGACGTGCTGATGAATTACCCATGGCCCGGCAACGTTCGTGAATTGGAGAACGCCATCGAACGCGCCATGGTGATCGGGCACGAGCCGGAAATCCAATCCGCGGATTTCCCCCTTCAGGTGGCAACGCCGCCCGCGCTCGAGGGCAGCATGGCGCTTGAGGATGTAGAACGAGTTCACATTCAGCATGTGTTGGAAGTGTGCGATTGGAATCAGACGCGCGCCGCCAAGGCGCTCGGCATCGATCGCGTTACCCTCTATAATAAAATCAAAAAGTTCGGATTCCGGAAAGCAGACGCTGCCGCGCAATGAGAATCATCTCCCTGATGCCGGTTGGACAGGTTGACCACGCCCTGCTGGAGCCGCTCGCCGAGGGCCTGACGCGGCACCTGCGCGTGGCCTGCTCCATTCAACCCGACCGCCTGGAGCCCGGGTTCGCCTTCAATCCTCAGCGCCGCCAGTATCATTCCACGGAGATTCTCAAGAAAATCGTGCAGAGACCATCCAGTGAAGCCTGGAAAGTGTTGGGCGTGACAGAAATGGATCTTTACATCCCCGTGCTCACCTTCGTATTCGGGGAGGCGCAACTCACCAATGGCGGAGCGGTGGTCTCTGCCCATCGCCTGCGGCAGGAGTTCTACGGCATGCCCAGCGACACTGAACTCCTGCATGAACGGCTGCTGAAGGAATCCCTTCACGAACTCGGCCACACCTACGGCCTGCGCCATTGCCCGGAATACACCTGCGTGATGAGCGCCTCCAACGGCGTCGAACGCATTGACCTTAAAAACGCTGACTTCTGCCCCAACTGCGCAAAACTCATACCCGCCGATGAACTGTAAACTACGCGCGCGATTGTGACGCGACCTTCAGGTCCCGCTCAGAGATCGGCGAATGGGTCCGCATTTTTCGAAAACACCCACCGGCTTGAGCTCTCCACACAATTCTGAACAACAAATTGCCAGCTCAGGATGCTCACCCTGTCATGCCGTTTTCGTCGCCGACGAGCGATGGTTTGGCGTCTCGATGGGTGGACACTTTGTCATCCTAAATCCATTTTTTAATAGATTGAATAAGTGGCTCTATTTTCAGTATGTTCTCAGCTTTGGGAGAGGAAAAAACCCAATCCTGACCCTTTGTTTTCAATATGTTCCCAGGTTTAGGAGCTTTTTTGAAAACGGGCAAGAAGTCATGTTAAGAATGGGGTGGCAATGGAGGCGGGCAAGCAGCATAAATCCCTTCCTACTCTAGGCTAGATTCTAGCCTATGTTCGCGCAGATGTCAAGAGAAAAATGCGATTCTCGCGCTCGGCGCAGGGCGACGAAGGACGGACCCGAGGGCGGATTACTTCCTCCAAGCCGAGGCCTTGTCCAAAGGCGCGGGGTGGCGCCCGCTGCACTTGCTGGCGATGGAATGGAGGATTCCGCTACGATGGGCAGAGGTCATCGGCGAGGGTCGCGAGACAGAATCGGAGCATCTCCACCTCTCGCTCCAGGGCCGCAATGGCATTCAGAGCGGCTTGCAAGTCTCCCTTGCATGCCATTGTATAGAGTTGCAGGGCGCACTCATAAGCCCTTTTGGCCGAAACGTTGCGAGCGGCGGCTTTGGCCAGGCGCGCACCGGTCTCGACGGCACGAAGATCGCCACGCGACACTCCGTCTCGAATGTCGGTCAACAAGGTTGGCCACGCCGCTTGCGTGAGGCCGACAACTTCGGTGAGAAATTCCACGTCGCCTCCCACGCTTTGCAACGCCTGACCCACATCAAACACTTCGGCATATTGTGCTACTGATTCCGGCATGTTTTTACCCTTTTCGCAGATTTCGGCTCCCCATCTTCGTGGCATCGAGCCAAGTTCAAGCCGACGGAACTTCCACCAGGCTGCGCAGTACCTCGCCAACGCGATGGAACTCCGTGGACTTGTCAAAATAGTAGCGCGCTCCGCTCTCCAGGCATTTCCTTCGGAATTGCGGGAAGTTGTAATTGGTCAGCATAATCACCGTGGGAGGGGACGGGTGCTTTTGCAAACTTTCGAGGACTTCGATGCCGCTTCCGTCGGGCATGCGAATATCCAGGATTACGACGTCGGGTTTGGCCTTGCGGATCTCCAGGATGCCGTCGGCAACACAGTCCGCGTGGCCGACAATCTCCAATCCGGCCACTTCCGCCAAGCTGGACCTCAAGCGTCGAGCCAGGACGTGCGAGTCATCAACGATCAGCACTTTCATGAGTAACCTCGATTGCAATAGTGCACGCTGCAAGCGGCCGGCGCCATCGGTGAAAGTGGGTTTATTGTGTGGCCATGACGAGGAATGAGATGTAGTACTTCCTACTACGTGTCTGGCCTTTCCGGTGAGAGGATTCATCCTTGTCCCTGTGTGTAGCGTTACACGACTAGTGCTGTGCGTTGTAGGTCCCGATGCACCTGGTCCGCGTGTTTTCCTTTGTGACGCCGGGCTTGAGAGGCTGCGGAAAACTCTCCGCCGCCGATAACCACCCCGTCGCTCGGCGCGCCACCCAGCCTGATTCATAAGGGGTGACGTTCTCTAATCCACCAGTTGCTCACGCAGGGCATAGCACATCAACTCGGCACTCGTCCTCATGTTCATCTTTTCCAAAATGCGGGCTCGATAGGTGCTGACGGTGGTCACGCTTAAATGCAGTACCTCGGCAATCTGCGAAATTGTTTTCCCCAACCCCATCATGCGCAGAACTTCAAGTTCGCGAACCGACAGCTTATCGTGGAGGGGTTGGTCGGCTCCCCGCCCCAGGTCCAGGGCGAGCACTTCCGCAAGGGCAGGGCTCACGTACTTGCCACCCGCCAGCACCTTGCGGACCGCCTTCATTAATTCTTCCGGGGCGCTGTCTTTGTTCATGTAGCCGGAAGCGCCCGCTTTCAACACACGCTTGCCATACTGGTCTTCCGCATGCATGCTCAGAACCAGCACCGGGAGCTTGGGCCGCGTCCGCTTAAGGTCTGCGAGGACGTCAATTCCACTGCGTCCGGGCATGGAGACGTCGAGAATCACCACGTCCCAGTCATGGCTCTGGGCGTGGGCAAGGGTCTGCTGGGCATTCTCCGCCTCGGCACAGACTACATCCTTAATTTCACGCGTCAGAATTTCAATCAGCCCCCGGCGCAGGATGGCGTGATCGTCAGCGATCAGGACCCTAGTCATGGGCTTGATCTCCTCTCGTGGGATACAAGCCCGGAATCCGCACCCTCACCGTTGTACCGTTTTCGGGAATACCCTCGATAGTAAGTTCTCCTCCCAACAGCATGGCCCGCTCACGCATTCCCAGTATGCCCAGTGACTTGCTGGCCCCTAGTTTATCCTTGGGGATACCTTTGCCATCATCGTAAACCTCCAGCATCAGGCCGCCATGTTCAGCGGCGAGTCGCACTTCCACCGCGCTGGCGTCAGCGTGCCGCGCCACATTGGTGAGCGTCTCCTGAAAGATGCGGAAGATCGCAGTGGCCTGCTCCGCACCGACTGCGATGGCTTCCTGGGGCAGACGCAACCGGCACGTTGTTCCCGTGCGAGACTGGAAATCTTCCCCCGCCCATTCCAGGGCGGCCACCAGACCCAGGTCATCCAGGATTCCCGGACGCAGTTCGGTGGAGATTCGGCGCACAACGCGAATCGACTCATCCACCAGTTGCAGGATCGAGGAAGTTCGCTTCGATGGCGGTTTGTCGCCGGACGGCAACTCGCGAATCAAAGAGCTCAAGTCAATCCTGATATCCGTCAAAGCCTGGCCCAGTTGGTCGTGAATTTCGCGGGCAACTCTCTTCCTTTCCTCCTCCCGGATGCTTTGCAGGTGCGCGGCGAGCGCCCGCAACTGATCGAACGACCGCTGCCGCTCTTCTTCCGCCCGCTTGCGCTCGGTAATGTCACGAATTGCCGCCACATGGATATTGCAGCCCTGGCTGACGAAATAGTTCCCAGTGATTTCGACCGGGAACAGAGTCCCATCTTTCTTGCGGTGCCAGCGCAACTGAACCTGCGTCAAACGGCCGGCGATAGTTGCCCGCGTCTTCTCTGGCTCGGCCGATATGTGTCCCACCGCCAGACCAAGGAACTCTTCTCGACTATATCCGTAGACTGACAGTGCGGCGGCGTTCACGTCCAGAATCCGGCCTGAGTCAACCTCCACAACGAGGATGGCATCGGATTCAACTTCAAAGAGCTGGCGGTAGCGCTCCTCGCTTTCGCGCAGCGCCTCCTCCACCTGCTTGCGCTCGGTGATGTCCTGCACGGTGCCGCGCAGGTGGGTAATGCGACTAAGCGCATCGCGCCTCGGCTTCCCACGGCCAATCAACCACCTCTTTGAACCGTCGGGTCGGATCAGCTCAAGGTCGAGATCGAAGGGGATTCCGGTGACAAGGGCATTCTCCCCAGCTACCTTCAACCGCTCCCAACTCTCGGGGACAAACATCTTCGCTTGCTCCAGGTCGCCGGGGACAAGCAATATTGGATCTCGACCTGCAATGCGGCAGAAGTTATCGTCCCAGGTAAGGGTGCCGTCTGCCGCCCTCCATTCCCAGACGCCCATGTGGGCGGCCAGCAAGGCTTCTTTCAGACTGGCTTCGCTCAGGCGCAGTGCGTTCTCGGTCTCTTTCCGTTCAGTGATGTCGCTCACCACGCCGTCGAGGCGAGTGCTTCCTTCCCGCCGCCGCATCTGCACATTGTCGCGAACCCAACGGACTGTTCCGTCCGGAAGAATGATCCGGTATTCTTCGGTAAGCTGAGGTAGGTGGCCGGTCATGATGGCTTGGAGGGCTTTCTGAATTTTCGGCATGTCGTCAGGATGAACCGTACTCAGCCATCGTTCCGGACCCAGCATGTAAAAGTCAGGCGGCCTTCCGGTGATCTTCTCCACGCCCGGTGAATGGTAGCGGTAGGCCACATGGCCCTGGCTGTCAATATCCGCACTCCACAGGTAGTCGGGTATGGAGGCCAATACGCTTTGCAGCTCCTCTTGGCTGCGCCTCAGCACTTCCTGCGTCCGCCTGTGTTCAGGGATGCCGCTTGCCACAGCTTCCGGGCGGCCGCTGCCGGCTGAGTCAGCTTGAATTTCGACTTCTGAAGGATCCATGTACGCTCCGAGTCACGTCAAGGAGACTGGCAGGAGTTGTCGCAAGTCAAAACCTGCGGAGTCCTCCCCCGGTCGTCACAATCACGCCGGCACCTACGGGAGGCTCAACGGATCAAGCGAGGCAGGTGGTCTTCCGAGTATGAGGAGATATTCCGGATGACGACGACAGTTACGATCCCCCAACCTGCCATTTGGGGTCTCTTCCGTATACCGCAACGTTGACCATTATTACCTTATTGGACTCGGCAGTCAATAGTACGTTAATAATAGGAGGTTCAGACAACATGTCCCATAACGAGATGCGTGGATGAGGGCAAGGCTAGTGATAACTGGCGTGTGACAAGTGACAATCAAAATTACCCGTTAGGATTCACCCCATTGGCAACCGTGAAGCGAGAATTCTTCAATGGCCCGATGGCCCGATGACCCGATGACACGATGAACCAATCCTCTTGAACCAATCCTCTTTGACCCCGCGCAACCCTTCCGATAGAATCTGCAATCACACCGTCAAGCAATCGGAAAGGCCCATGGGTAGCGCGTGCTGAAACTTCGCTTTCGAACTCGACTGGCGCTGGTGATGTTTCTCACCATGGCGTGCACCACCGCGGCCCTGATGGTAACGTACGTCCGTCACGACCGACAGGTGAAGGCCTACACGACGGTGCTGACTTCTGACCTGCTGCAAATCGTCAATGTGGCGCAACAGCAACTCCCGCAGAATTCCGACCGCAAGCAGGCGCTGGAGTTTTACTCGAAGGCGTTGAAGGATGCGGGCCTGTCTTCCATTACCGTTGCCTTGCCCTCGGGCGAGGTGGTGGCCAGTTCCAACCCGGCACAGGTGGGCAAGAAGATCTCCCTGAAGAAACGGGATCAGGCGATCCGGGAGAATCCCATTCAGATTTCCGCCGAGTTGCGCGATGTGGACGTTGATCCCAGTGTCGAGCAGAAGACTTACAACATTGAATTCCCCATTGTGCAGGGTGAAAAGGTGCTGGGCTATGTGCAGATCAAGGGTGAAATGGATGCCGTCGGTGAGCTGCTGCGCAAGAAGTATGTTGACACTCTTGTCTTGATCCTCTGCACCATGTTGGTGGGAATGTTTGCCGTGGTCTATCTGGCATTTCGATTTACCCAGCCCATCGATGAGCTGGTGGTGGGCGCGCAACAAGTGGCGGAAGGGAATCTTTACGTCTCACTGCCGGAAGCCGGACCGGACGAAATCGGCAGGCTTTCCGGAACATTCAATCAAATGGTGGAACGCCTCCGGCAGAACCGCGAACTCCAGGAGCGGCTGAACGAGGCGGAGAAGCTGACGCTGCTGGGGCGCTTCGCCGCCGTCGTGGCGCACGAGGTGCGGAATTCACTGAACTTCATCAATCTTGCCATCGATCAGATTCGCGCCAAGCATCTCGATGGCGATGTGAGTGGCCGGACCGAGTTGCAGCGCAATCTCAAGAACATCAAGGAGGAAATTGGGCGGCTCAATCAATTGGTGAATGATTTTCTTTCCGTCGGACGGCAGATGCCTCCGGCTCTCGCCCCGTGTGATCTGCGCGCCACGCTGGAAGAGGCGGTATCCCTGGCGGAAAAGCAGAGCCGCCGGCAAAACATCAAGATCAGCGTGGATTGGCCTCAGGCCATGCCCACCTTTCAACTGGATGCGGGACAGATCAAGACTTGCTTCCTTAACATCCTGTCCAACGCCATTCAGGCGATGCCGCAGGGCGGCGAAGTGAAAATCAACGCCCGGAAAATCACTGGCGGCGGAGGGGCGGAATTTCTGCAACTTCGATTCGCGGACACCGGCCCCGGCATTCCACCGGAGGATCGCGAGAAGGTTTTTACGCCTTTTTATTCCACCAAGGCCACAGGCTTTGGACTGGGACTGGCAATTACCAAGAAAATTGCGGAAGATCACGGGGGGCGGGTTTTCGTAACCGGAGACGAGGCGCCCGGGACCGTCGTGGTCATGGAACTCCCTATTAGGGATTAGGGACACGAGATTTTGATTCCAGGCGAAACTCTGAGTTAAGCGTTACCCGTTGGTCTCGCACAGGTGAGGAATCGGAAGTTTCCCGCCTGACCCGGCAAAGCTGACAGTTACAGCAATGCAGGCATGGTGATCCCGAAGGTCACCACTGTATCCGCGATAAAATGGCCCGCGTCCCGAATCCAGTGTCCCGTGTCCCGAATCCCGAGTCCCGAGGTTTCTCATGCCCGAAGGCAAGATTCTGGTTGTTGACGATGAAGAACGGCAGCGCGAAATCTATCGCGACATTCTGCAAGGTGAGGGCTACAAGGCGGAGACCGCCGCTGGTGGCGAGTCAGCCCTGAAGATGCTCGAGCATACCCGCTTCGATCTGGTCATCACCGACCTCAACATGGCGGGAATCACTGGGCTCCAGTTGCTCACTGAAATCGTGGCGGATGACCCCACCGTCGCGGTGATCATGATCACTGGCTACCCTTCGATTCAATCGGCCGTGGAAGCGACCCGCAAGGGCGTCTATCAGTATCTGGAAAAACCCGTCGATCGTGACACGCTGCTGGAAGTGGTGGATAAAGTCTTCGAACGCCTGGCCACGCTGAAGCGCACCATCATTGGTGATTCACCCGCCACCAAGGCGATGATGCGGATGATTCTGAAAGTCGCACCCAGCGCCCACACGGTGTTGATTCTGGGAGAAAGCGGCACCGGCAAGGAGCTGGTGGCGCGCGAAATCCATCAGCATAGCCCGCGGCGCGACCGTCCGTTCCTGGCGGTGAACTGCGCGGCGCTTACTGAAACGCTGCTGGAAAGCGAGCTGTTCGGCCACGAGAAGGGATCCTTTACTGACGCCCACCAGATGAAGCGCGGCGTGTTTGAACGCGCCCATCAATCCACTCTGTTCCTGGATGAAATCGGCGACACCAGCCTGGGCATGCAGGCCAAGATTCTGCGCGTGCTTCAGGAGAGAGAATTCTTTCGGGTGGGGGGAACCGAACCACTCAAAACCGATGTGCGCAT
>ODAK010003298.1_pt1 | contig 16798 bp, 16 predicted proteins | sample 1539591 | NCBI WGS metagenome assembly ODAK01 (sample SAMEA3539303, study PRJEB22396) | soil metagenome | biome: tundra; feature: field; material: soil | place: USA | collected 2010-05 | depth 0.15 m
GCATTTTTTGGCTCGGGGACAGAAGGAAATTTTGTATATGTTGCGCCGCACAATGAAAATGCGCAAGCGCGGTGTGAGTGGACACGGCAGAGTTCAAATCGTTGGCACAGGATCGTTAAGCGGCCTGCCCGAGGATCCAGCCTTCCAATGATTCACCAACGATTTGCCCGGAAGGACGCTCCAGTCGTCGCCCGTCAATCACCTCAATCATTCCAAGCAGTCCGATCAGTGCATCGAACGCGTCCTCGGCATCACCTCTGGGTCCGAAACCATCCGCGATCATTTTGGCGAGATCGGTCGAGAACATGACGCGATTTTGCCGGGCCCAGTCAGGCAGGCCGCGCATAGCGGCGCGCCGGTCACTTTGGCGCCGTTTGCTCATGTTCGTCCGAAAGGCTACTCCCACGTGACTGTAGGCTTCAGCAGGATAAGTCTCCGCGAGTACAGGGGAACCGGCTGCCGCCAAATCGGTCAAACGACCGTCAAATGGCCAAAGGCGCGCGCCTCTGTGCCGGGCGGGGATGATGACTTCACGCCAGCCCGCAATCGCCGCTTTGCCGACCTGATTGCCGTCCAGTGTCCAAAACAGTGGGCTGGCGGGTTGGCGTCGGGTTGGGGTTGCGAAGTCACATGCGCGGCGAAGAGAGTCGAAGTTTTCGATCCCCAGTCCATCGAGGAGATCTTTCCGCTTCGAACCGGCTGTGGACCTGCGTGGGTAGAACGGCCGCATCGCCGAAATCTGTTCGGGAGTATCCGCCACGTCGAAGAACTCTGCCCAATCATTTTGCCCGAACACTTCCAACACACCTGGAAAATCGGTCAGACCTGTCACCTGTCCATCGGCAAGGGGTAGACCGAGCGGAAAATCAAAGCCTGCGATCAATGGTCCATCCGCTGTGAATAACCTGTCGACAAAGATCGACGTGTCACCAACCAGATGTGGTGCCGATATCTGCCATATGGACCCAATCCTTTTCGCGAGGGAAACCCACCGTTTTTTCGCGTTTGCGCTCCAGTCACAGTGTAACAAAATCCGGAACGGATTAATGGCCATCGCTGTATTATCTTCCCGCCGTCAAACCCGCGCTCGTCGCACGTCCGTGGCCGAGCCTGGCACATATCGTGCGATCACGATCTCTCCCTCCCGCTTCCGGGCCCGGGCGATATCGAAGCTATTTTGCATCCGCATAAGTGTTTCCATGGACAAGCCAAACGCTTTCTCGATCCGGATCGCCATTTCGGGAGATAACGACGACCGCTCGTTGAGGACGGCCGACAGAGCCGCACGCGTGACACCCAGTACGGCGGCAGCGGCGGTTACCGACAAACCAAGGGGCTCGATAATTTCGGTTTTCAGAAATCCGCCCGGATGGGCAGGGCTCTTCATGCGTACGCCTGGGCCAGAAGACATGGTGTGGCTCCTAATGGTAGTCCTGGTAATCGAGATCGACGATTTCGATCTCGTACTCATCAATCCGGAACGTGATGCGCCAGTTTCGCGTGACGGACAGGCTCCACGCGCCCCTTCGGTCGCCGGTCATACGATGGGCCCTCCAGGTAGGAACCTGGAGAAGTTCATCCTCTTGGGTCATGTCTTGCAGGAAAGACACGATCCTGACGATCTTGGGCACCACGGCGGCCGGTAAGGCTGAACCGTCACCATGCTCGATCAATCGCCGAAGCCCTTTGTGGATCACGTTCCTGATCTTCATCGGTACAGATATTGAAGGTTTCGTATTGTGTCAAGCGACGCTATACGCATGGTGGCCCTCGTGTTGCGCGCGGAGGATGACCCGTCGGATCATCGTCTGGGCCGCGAGCCTGTCAGCTTCGACCTAAAACACCGTTAATCGATGGTACATTCACGCCTGGCTGACGCGACGCCGGCGACCTGACGTATTGGAACCCGCCTGGCCTTTTCACCCTGCCTGAACGCCACTACCGTGCCAGTAACCGACTGGGGAGGACATCATGCACTGGACAGATCGCCGCGAACGTTACCGGGAACTTATCCATGGGAACGAATGTCTCCATCCGGGATCCGTGTTCGACGCGATATCCGCGCGCATCGCCGAGGATCTGGGGTTCGAGGTGGGCATGTTCGCCGGCTCGATCGGGTCGTTTTCGGTGCTCGGTGCCCCGGATCTGATCGTGCTGACCCTGACCGAGTTCGCCGCGCAGGCCTATCGCATCAATCGCGCGGGCAAGCTGCCGCTGATGGTCGATGCCGATCATGGCTATGGCAACGCGTTGAATGTGATGCGCACGATTCAGGAACTGGAAACCGCCGGGGTCGCGGGCATCATGATCGAGGACACCGTGCTGCCGCGCGCGTTCGGTGAGAAAAAACCCAGCCTGATTTCGCTGGAGGAGGGCATTGGCAAGATGCGCGCCGCGCTGCGTGCGCGGGAGGACAGGTCGCTGACCATCATCGGCCGCACCAGCGCCGCCGCGATCACCGGTCCGGCGGACGCTTTGGCGCGTGCGAAGGCATATCAGAAGGAGGGCGTCGACGCGATGTTCTTCGCTGGCGGCGTGACCCGCGAATTGCTTGAAACACTGCATGGCGAGTTGAAGATTCCGATCATGCTGGGCGGCGGCGGTGGCGATCTGGACAAAGCGTGGCTCGGAAGCATGGGCGTGCGGATCGCGTTGCAAGGCCATCAGCCGTTCTCGGCGGCGGTGCAGGCGGTTTATAGTACGCTGAAAGCCCTGCGGGACGGCGCGAAACCGTCCGCGCTGACCGGCATCGCGTCGGCTGAGATGCTGGCGAAAGTCACGCGGTCCGGCGATTATAAGGCATGGACTGACGAATTCTTGAGTTGAAGCGTCAGGGCTCCGCCTTGAAACCCGCCAGGAGGCAGAGCCTCATGGTCGGGGTCTCGGGTGAAACCCCGTCGCTACCCCTCGACCGGAGCGCCATGATCGCCTAACGTGGCATGTGAAGCCGTCGCGGAGACGGATCCGCTATCCGGATCGGCGTGACGACAGAGCAGATATTGGGAGCTACGATGCCAGGTCTCACTTACTCCGCGCCCACGTCGGTGGACGACGCGGTCAAACTTCTCGCCGGTTCATCCGGCCTCGCGAAGGTTTTGTCCGGTGGGACCGACCTTTTGGTGCAAATGCGCTCGGGCCGGCTGAAGCCGGAACTGATCGTCGACACCAAGAAGATCCCCGGGATCATGGAGATCCGCGAGGAAGGTGGCGGCTTCGTCATCGGTGCGGCCACGCCCGGCGCGGTGGTTGAGGCGCACGCCGGCATGAACAAGGCGTGGCCCGGCGTCGTCGAGGCGCTCGACCTCATCGGTTCGACGCAGGTGCAGGGCCGTTGCTCGCTCGCGGGCAATCTTTGCAACGCGTCCCCCGCCGCTGATTCAGTCCCCGCGCTGTACGCCGCCGCCGCGACCGCGGTGATCGTCGGCAGTAAAGGCCGCCGCGAAGTTCCGGTGGAACAGGTTCCGACCGCGCCCGGCCGCACCAGCCTCGCCAAGGACGAGTTCATCCTGGAATTCAAATTGCCGCCGCGGCCCGCGCGTTCGGGCGACGCCTATCTGCGGTTCATTCCGCGCACGGAAATGGATATCGCGGTGGTCGGTTGCGGCATCAGCGTGACAATCGACGACAAAGGCGTCTGCACCGCGGCGCGTTGTTCGCTTGGCGCCGTCGCACCGACCGTGCTGCTGGTTAAGGAAATGGCGGATGCGTTGATCGGGCACACGCTCGACGACGCCACGTTGGCTGCTCTGGACAAGGCCGCTCAGGCCGCGTGCAAACCCATCAACGACAAGCGCGGAACGATCGAATATCGCACCAAGATCGCCGGCGTGCTGGCACGCCGCGTGGCGAAGATCGCGTTCGATCGGGCATCCGGCAAAACTGTGAAGGCTCACTGACCCATGGCAAAGAACTATGTTTCCACAATCATCAACGGCGAGTCCGCCGAGTTTCTCTGCGAGCCGCAGCAGACCCTGCTGGATGTGCTGCGCGACGTCATCGGCCTGACCGGCAGCAAGGAAGGCTGCGCCTCCGGTGACTGCGGCGCCTGCTCGGTGCTGATCGACGGCACGCTGGTCTGTTCGTGTCTCGTGCTCGGCGTTGAAGCCGAGGGCAAGTCGATCACCACGGTCGAAGGCATCGCCGACGGTGAGAAGCTGCACCCGGTGCAGCAAAAGTTCCTGGAGCATGCGGCGCTGCAATGCGGCTTCTGCACTCCAGGCCTGATCGTCGCTTCGAAAGCGTTGCTCGACGCCAATCCGAACCCGACGGAAACCGAAGCACGGTACTGGCTCGCCGGTAACCTGTGCCGCTGCACTGGCTATGACAAAGTCATTCGCGCGGTGATGGACGCCGCGGCGGTCATGCGAGGAGAGGCTTCCTGATGAATTATATCGACTCAAACCTCAAAGTCGTCGGCACGCGTCCTATCCGTCCCGATGGCGTCGATAAGGTCACCGGCCGCGCGGTATTCGCGGCCGACACGCGCGTCTCCGGCATGCTGTGGGGCAAGATCCTGCGGTCGCCGCACGCCCATGCGCGCATTCTGTCGATCGACACGTCGAAGGCGGAGAAACTGCACGGCGTGCATGCCGTGGTCACCGCGAAGGACTTCCCGGACATCGCCAACGAAGAGGCGTTCGTCGGCGAAGGTCCGATGAATTTCCGTGATCTGTCATACAACGTCATCGCCCGCGCCAAGGCGCTGTATGAGGGACACGCCGTCGCCGCGGTCGCCGCCACCACCCAGGCGATCGCCGACGAAGCGCTGGCGCTGATCGATATCAAATACGAAGTGCTGCCGTTCGTCATCGACGTCGAAGAGGCGATGGCCGACAACGCACCCATTTTGCACGACGACATGTTCACCGGTGGCGTGACCCCGAAACCCACGAAGCCGTCGAACATCGCCAAGGTCCTGACCTTCAAGAAGGGCGACGCCGAGGCCGGGTTCAAGGACGCCGAGGTCATCGTCGAAGGCAAGTACACCACGAAGCCGGTGCATCAGGGCTACATTGAGCCGCATGCCTGCCTCGCGACCTACGCCGCCGACGGCCAGATCACGATCCACAGCTCCAGCCAGGGCCATTTCATGGTCCGCGCCTACACGGCCAAACTGCTCGGCATCGATATCGCCAACATCCGCTGCACACCCGCAGAAATCGGCGGCGGCTTCGGCGGCAAGACGCTGATCTATCTCGAGCCGGTGGCGGTCGCGCTGTCGCGCAAGTCCGGCAAGTCCGTGAAGATGCAGATGACGCGGGAAGAGGTGTTCCGCGGCTCCGGCCCGACCTCGGGCGCGGCGATCGAGATCAAGATCGGTGCGAAAAAAGATGGCACCATCGTCGCCGCCCGCGAAGTGTTGAAGTTCCAGGCTGGTGCGTTCGCTGGCTCCCCGATCGGGCCAGGCTGCATGTGCGGCTTCGCGCTGTATGACCTGCCAAACATCGAGGTCATCGGCTACGACGTGGTCAGCAATCGACCGAAGGTCGCGGCCTATCGTGCGCCGGGTGCGCCGATCACGTCGTTCGCGGTCGAAAGCGCGCTCGACGAACTGGCCGAGAAACTTGGCATGGATCCGCTGACGCTGCGTGAGAAAAACGCCGCGAAGAACGGATCGAAGACCCATTACGGCGTCACCCACGCGAACATCGGCTTCGAGCAGGTGCTCGCGGCGGTGAAGACCCATCCGCATTGGAAGTCGGCGGTGCCGGCCGGTCAGGCCCGCGGTCTCGCCTGCGGCTTCTGGTTCAACATCGGTGGCGAATCCAGCGCGAGCGTGCATGTCAATGAGGACGGCTCGGTTTCGGCGGCCACGGGCAGCCCGGATATCGGCGGCTCACGCGCCTCGATGGGGATGATGGTGGCCGAGGTGCTCGGCGTTCCGGTGTCGCGCGTGCGCACCACGGTCGCGGACACCGCTTCGATCGGCTTCACCTTCCTGACCGGCGGATCGCGCGTGACCTTCGCCACCGGCATGGCGGTGACGCAGGCGGCCGAGAAAGTGGTCGACGAGTTGAAAAAGCGCGCCGCCATGATCTGGGAGATCCCGGCCGACGCCGTCGAATGGAAAGACGGCATGGCGTTCCCGGCGGGTTCCAACGCCGGTGCGTTCGAGCCGCTGGATCTCACCGCGATCGCAGCCAAGGCGGGACGGACCGGTGGTCCGATCAACGCCGAGGTGTCGGTGAACGCGCAGGGCGCCGGTGCCGGCTTTGGCGCGCATATCTGCGACGTGAGCGTTGACCGGGAGACCGGGCACGTCACGATCGAGCGCTATACCGCCGTGCAGGATGTCGGCAAGGCGATCCACCCGAGCTACGTCGAAGGCCAGATCCAGGGCGGCGCCGTGCAAGGCATCGGTTGGGCGTTGAACGAGGAATACATCTACAACGACAAGGGCCAACTGGAGAATCCCGGCTTCCTGGATTACCGCTGCCCGGTCGCCTCGGACATCCCGATGATCGAGGCTGTGCTGGTCGAAGTCCCCAACCCGCGGCATCCGTTCGGCGCGCGCGGCGTGGGCGAGGTGCCGATCGTTCCGCCGATGGCGGCGATCGGCAATGCGATCCGCCGCGCCACCGGCGTGGAGATGCACAATCTGCCGATGTCACCGCCTAAAGTCCGCGCGGCGCTCGATGCCGCCGGAAAATGAGTTCGTTTGCCTAAAGTCATAATTGCTTCGGGCGGGTCTTGCCACCAGTTTACCGGTGGCAAGACCGAGTTCGATGTGGAAGCGACCACGTTCCGGCAACTCGTCCGGGAATTGGATAAGAAATACCCAGGGCTCGGAACTCAGGTCGAGGAAGGCATGGCTGTCGCGATCGATGGCGAGATATTTCAGGACGCATATCAGGTCGAATTGAAACCCGGCAGCGAGATCGTGCTGATCCCGAAAATAGGTGGCGGCTGACCCAATGACCGCCATGACCGAGCTGACCATCAACTTCGGTGGTGGCGGTAACAGCCTCGGTTACCTCGGAGGAGGTTGGGCCCGCGCCGAAGAAAATTTCACCTGGGCGATTGGGCAGGAAAGCCATCTGCTGCTACCGCTCGGCCAGGAACCCCGCGAATTCGTGTTGATGATCAGCGTGATCCCGTTCGTGCACCCTCCCGCGCTGAGAACACAGCGGCTGATCGTGTCGATTGATGAAACGACGATCGGAATGACGTCGCTGTCGCGGCCGACCGCGTTGGCATGGCGGATCCCGGTGGGACTGATCCGGCGCGCCGAACGAACCCTGGTCACGTTCTGGCATCCCGACGCCGCGCGGCCGAAGGATCTCTCGGCTGCCGACGACGATCGCGATCTCGCGTTCTCGGTGTCGGAAGTGAAGGTCTTTCACCTCCCCGCCGCCATGGCCGCTGACCATCCCGTCCCGCCGGGCCTCAGTCTGGGTGGACTGCCCAGTCCGGGGTTTGGGACTCACCCGGGGATTGATATGAAGGAGTGGGTGACGCGGCGCACCAGCCTGACGCTACCGGAACTCGCCGCGAGTTTCGAAAGCATTGGCGACAACTGCGAGTTCGGCCTCGTGCAGCGCCATTGCGACACTGAACCTCTGGGTTTGCTGCGATTTTCCGGATCGTTCTCGAACGACGTCGTGCGCGGCATCGAGCAGGAGTTCGAGGGTATCGGCGAACCGGAGGACATCACGCCCACTCTGGAGGGGGATGACGACAAGCGCGAGTTCATGATCCGGGAGCGGAAATACGGTCTGGTGTATCATACCTTCGTCTATGAAGGGGAACGAACGACCGAACTCATGCGGCAGCAGGAGGCAACGCGGCTGAAGTTCCTGCGGCGGAAATTCGTGGAGGAACTGGACGCGGGGGAAAAGATCTTTGTGTTCAAACGCGCCACGCCGGTTCCGGAGTCGGAGATCCTACCGCTGTTTCTGGCGCTTAATCGCCGGCGGCCGAACACGCTGTTGTGGGTCGTGCCGGAAGAGCCCGGCCGTCCGAGCGGCACCGTCGAGGTACTGATGACCGGATTGCTGAAGGGCTACATCGATCGGTTCGCGCCTGGCGATAACGCGCACGATTTCTCATTCGAGGCATGGGTCAGGATTTGCGTGCACGCGTTCCTGCTCAATCGATTGATGCGGACACCGGCATGAGCGGCAGGCGTCAACCGGAACAGAAGCCAACCGTGCTGCTGTTCGATTGGGACAATACATTGGTCGACGGTTGGACCGGGATCACGGCGGCATTGAACGCGGCGCTCGGCGCTTTCCACAAGCCGCTCTGGACCATTGAGGACACCAAGAACCGGGTTCGGGTTTCACTCAAGGAAAGCTTTCCGGTGATGTTCGGCGATGCCTGGGAGCATGCGCGGGACATCTTCTACGACCGGTTCCGTGGCGACCATCTGGATCACGTGACACCGATGCCAGGCGCCGCCGAGGCGCTGCTCGCCGGCACCGCCTGGCCGCGTGGCGTGGTTTCCAACAAAGCCGGCAAGTTTCTTCGCGCCGAGGTCGTCCACCTCGGCTGGTCATCGCATTTCGGTGCGGTCATCGGCGCCGGCGACGCGCATGCCGACAAGCCGGACCCGGCACCAATCCTCATGGCCCTGGAGCAACTGGGCTTTTCCGCCGGTCCGTCTGTCTGGTACCTCGGGGACACCGCCCTGGACATGAAGGCCGCGCGCGCCGCTGGGGTGACCGCCGTACTGGTCGGCGACGCCTCGCACGACGGTGGAGTTGAACTCGCTGCCCCCGATCTCCATGTGCATTCCGCCCATGAACTGGCGGCCTGGCTGAAAAGCTTGGCCTGAGCCGCCCGTGCTGGTAGCGTGCGTGAGTCGGTGGTCTCGCCAGGATCCCCGGGCCTTCAATAACAGGCACCTCTCAACTCTCGCCGTGACACACGGCGAATACAAAGGACCATGAAAATGGCCACTGAAAAGGCGCAGAATGTTCAGGACGTATTCCTGAACCATGTGCGGAAAAGCAAGACACCGGTGACGGTGTTTCTTGTTAACGGGGTCAAGCTTCAGGGGATTATTACCTGGTTTGACAATTTTTCCGTTCTGTTGCGGCGCGACGGGCATACCCAGCTGGTTTACAAGCACGCGATCAGCACCGTCATGCCGGGATCTCCGATCCAGCTCTTCGACGCGGCGAAGGTTGAAGGCGGTGCCGCGGCGCCGGCTGGTGTTCGCGAGATGAGCACCGTGGCCGGAGATTAGCCAACTGGAGACTGACCGGCGCGAGCCGAAATCATCGGCGGCCAACGGCGCGGGACCGACTCGCGCGGCCGTGATTCTGCCTTGGGAACGGCCGAGGGAGCGGGACGGTAACGGCTCGACCGTCGCTGAACCGTCGCGCGCGGCTGATGCACGGCTTGAAGAAGCCGTGGGTCTGGCCGCGGCGATCGGTCTCGTGGTCGTGCATCAGGTCATCCTGCCTTTGCGCGCCCGCCAGCCCGCGACGCTGCTGGGTTCCGGACAGGTGCAAACCCTGGGTCAGGCGATCGACGAGCAGCACGTGGAGGTGGCGATCGTCGACGCGGCGCTGTCGCCCGTGCAGCAGCGCAACCTGGAACGTGCCTGGAACTGCAAAGTGATCGACCGGACCGCCCTGATCCTCGATATCTTCGGGGAGAGGGCGGCGACCCGCGAAGGCACGTTGCAGGTCGAACTGGCGCATCTGGCGTACCAACGTTCGCGTCTGGTGCGGTCCTGGACCCACCTTGAACGCCAGCGCGGCGGCTTCGGCTTCCTCGGTGGGCCTGGTGAGACGCAGATCGAGGCCGACCGGCGGCTGATCGATGAACGGCTGGTCCGGCTGAAGAAGGAACTACAGCAGGTTCGGCGCACCCGCGGTCTGCACCGGAGCGCACGCAAACGCGTCCCGTTCCCGGTGATCGCGCTGGTCGGCTACACCAATGCCGGGAAATCGACGCTGTTCAACGCACTCACCGGTTCGGCCGTGGTGGCGCGCGATCAGTTGTTCGCGACTCTGGATCCGACGATGCGCGGTCTGATGCTGCCGTCCGGCCGCCGGATCATCCTGTCGGACACCGTGGGCTTCATCAGCGAACTGCCGCACGAACTGGTGGAGGCGTTCCGCGCCACGCTGGAGGAAGTGTCGGAAGCGGACATCATCCTGCACGTCCGCGACGCCGCGCATCCTGATTCGGCGGCGCAACAGTCGGATGTGCTCGGTGTGCTGGCGGAAATGGAGCGTGACGGCACGCTGGATCCGGACTGGCGCTCGCGGGTGATCGAGGTGATGAACAAAGCCGATCTGATGGGCGGAGTAGCCCAGGTGTCGGTGCGGCCAGGTGCGGTGGCGGTCTCGGCGATCACGGGGGAGGGCCTTGGAACGTTGACCGAGGCGATCGATCGCCGCATCGCCGAAGGCATGGAAACCGCCGCGTATGATATCGAATCGTCGGATGGCGCGCGGCTCGCCTGGCTGTATCAGCACGGTGAGGTGACGGAGCGCCGCGATGACAATGAATCGGTGCATGTGACCGTACGCCTGCTTCCCGCCGACCGGGCGAGGTTCGAAAGCCGCGCATGAAGATCGCCGACCTTCAGACCGTGGCCACGCTGCTGCGCGACTCGGGGCGGATCGAGATCATGCCGCGGTTCCGCAACCTCGCGGAGGGTGCGGTGAAGATGAAGACCGGGCCGCTCGATCTGGTGACCGAAGCGGATGAAGCGGCGGAGCGGCGCATCACCGCCGGTCTGCGCCGGGAATTCCCCGGCTGCGTCGTCGTCGGTGAGGAAGCGGCCAGTGCCAATCCTGAGTTGCTGCGCGACCTGGCGGACGCCGATCTGGCGTTTGTCGTCGATCCGGTGGATGGGACCGCCAATTTCGCCGCGGGGCTCGCGTTGTTCGGCGTGATGGCGGCGGTGTTCAGGCGCGGCGAGATCGTTGGCGCGGTGATCCATGACCCGGTCGGGGACGACTGCGCGCTGGCGTTACGCGGGGAGGGTGCGTGGCTCGAAACGCCGGATGGACGCCGGCGCGATATGCGGGTCGCGGCACCGGTTCCCGCGGCACGGATGGGCGGCAATGTGTCCTGGCGATTCATGCCGGAGCCGGTTCGGTACGAGGTCTGCGCGCGGTTGCCACGACTGGCGGCGTGTTGGGATTACCGCTGTTCGGCGCATGCATATCGCATGACCGCGGATGGTCACGGCCACTTCCTGTTGTACTATCGGCTGTATCCCTGGGACCATGCGCCGGGCTGGCTGTTGCATCGCGAGGCGGGCGGATATTCGGCGCGCTTCGATGGGCAGCCGTACGATCCCTCGGATGTTTACAGCGGGCTGATTTGCGCGCCGGATCGTGACGGATGGGAAGCGGTGCGGGCGGCGCTGCTGGAGTGATATCGGGCGCCGCTAACGGCGGCTCGTGGCAACAGGCGAAACGAATGACCCACAGGGTAGCGTGATTTCGTTATGCTCGGGCTCGATCCGCACGTCTCGTGCCGCGACGACCTTGTTCAGGAACTCAACACGATTCTCGCGGCCGCGGTTCGTCACGTCGCGCCAAGGGATGCCGACACAGGGATATCAAACCGCATGCTGTTGTCAGTCGCGTCTGGCGGCCCTGACGAACATCAACCCGATCGGCAGCGTAACGACCCAGTCCGCCAATACCGCGGGCGGCGCGGGTATCCAATCGCCATAAGTCTGGCGCGCGCGGCGGATCACGGTAGCCATGTCGACCGGGTATCCGGTCGGCCTGATCGAGTCCACAACGAACCCGCAGCGGGCCAGGAACTTCGTCAGCGTCACTGGATCAAAATACCATAAATGTTCCAGCAGCAGCATGTTCCATTTCTTACCTGACAGACGTGCCACCGGACTCGCGCTGTTCGGTAGCGTCAAATAGAGCCGGCCACCGGGTTTCAGCAGTGAATGCAAGCGCCGCATCTGTTGCCCAGGTTCGGCGAGGTGCTCCAGCACGTCCCAGGCGACGATGAAATCGAAGCTGCCCTCAATCAGACCCGCCGCCGGCAAACCCTCGGCCAGAATGTCTCCGGTGACGATCCGCCCGGTCCGTTCCACGCCGTTCGGGACATCGGCCGCGACTTCGAACCCGATCGCGTCATAGCCCGGCATGACATCGAGGAAGCCGCCGCCGCCCCAACCGAAGTCCAGAAACCGTCCGCCGGCCTCGTGCGGCCGCACCAAACGCGCCAGCGCGATAAAGCGATCACGCGGCGGGCTGCCACCTCCACCACCGGCGTGAACGGCGGCGTAAATCCGGGCATATTCCTCGGCTGAGAAACGCGGCGAGGTGAAGATGAACCGACAGTCGCGGCAGCGGACAATCCGGCCATGCACCGCCTTGGTACGGCCGGTCAGGAAGAAGGGAACGGCATCCCGCCAGCCGCCGTCGAAGTTCGCCGGATAGCATTCCTCGAACGTTACGCAATCGCATACCGGACAGGCACTCACGTGCTGGCTGCCTTCCTGGCGGTCAGGGCGCGGCGGCCAAAGCGGGTCGCGCGGGCGAACCGCCACAGGACCCTCGCATATCCCGCGCCGGATTTCAGCACCTTGAATGAGCTTTGCCCCATGTCGAAGGTGCGATTGATCCAGGAGATCGGCACTTCACGCACGTCTTTACCCAACAGCGCCAGTTGCAGGCCAATTTCCGCATTGGCGGCGAACCACGGCTCGTCGACGGTCAATTGCTTCGCGAGGTCGCCTCGCATCAGTCGAAGGTTGTTGGTGACGTCGCGCAGGCCGCCCAGTCGGATCGCCAGGTTCGCCAATACGTGGAAAGAACGATTGGCCAGGATCTTGCCGAATGGATAGTTGATCATCACGCTTCGCCGCGAGAACCGGCTGCCGAACACGACGTCGGCGCCGTCGGCGGCGGCATCGAACATGTCCTCCATCTCCGGCAACAGATGCTGGAAGTCGCAGTCCATCGACATCACCCAACGGCCCGACGCCGCGGCATAACCATCGCGCAATGCCCGGCCAACACCATTGGGCGGTGCACGGTGCACCGGCGTGATCCGAGGATCCTCCGCCACCAGACGGTCGATCACGGCGGCGGTGGCGTCGCTGCTGTTGTCGTTGACCAGCACGATCTCATGCACGTAATCGCCGTAGAGGCCACGCAGGCCATCGACCAGGGCCGGGATGTTCATCTCCTCATTGTGGCATGGCACCACGAAAGACACGGCGTGGTGCAAGACGTCGTGCCTGCACAGCGAGACCATCGGGCGAGGCACGTGGCGCGGCGGCCGTTGCGCATGCAACACGATGCGGCCGGCCAGATTTTGGATGAGCGGCGTATTCTCAAGCAGAACCGACGCGTTGCGCATGACCCAGGCCATGCGTTCGGTCGGTGCCAGCGGGCTGTAGACGAAGTCGGTGAACCGGGCGGAGACGCGAATGAAGCCGATCTCCGACAGCAACTCGTACAGTTGGGTCCGGCTCAACAGCGCCGGAACGCCGGGATAGCCAAGCGGGCCGCTGATGGTGCGGCGGACGACCGACATCGGGTTCCACGGATTGGTTTCGATAAACAGCGCGCGTCCACCATCCTCCAGCAACGTGAAGACGTGCTCGAGCAGATAAGACACGGTGTCGAGGTCCAGCATATTCTGCACCACGACGTAGTTAAAACGGCGTCCGGCGAGTGGGCCGGGCAATTCATCGATCGCCAGCGCTTCGACGCCGGGGACGTCCGCCGCTTGCCCGGTGGCCGTCACCGCGACGATGTCATTACGGCCACGTGTCATGTCCGCCAGCGCGCGGGTAAATCCTCCATCGCCGCTGCCGATTTCCAGTATCGTTTCGCCGGGCAACAGATGGACGAGATGGCGAAATATATGGGCGTGCCAGATCAGGCGCTCGGCGGCGATCGGGTCCCGGCGTCGCCGATAATCGGAGGCATGGCGCTCACGTTTGGCCAGTTCGTCAATGGCGGAGTGGCGGACAGTCATGGGCGGCGCGCGTCCTTGGAGGGAACGCTCCTCGCATCTGGGCCATGGTGGCGGGTGGGCACATTATTCCGGAACGCCGCCGGAGCGGAGTCACGACCCTCGGCACCAAGGAACTTCATCACGCGACTGACGGCAGCCTTCGCGCCCAGCCATCGGCGATTTCCTGGAAAATCATGGGCAGTGTCTTGGTGATGCTCCAGTTGGGGTAATGCGCTCGCATTTTGCGTAGGTCGCTATAGTAGCAAATATGGTCGCCGATTCGGTTATCCTCGACATATCGCCAGCTCATTTGCCTGCCGGTGACGTCCGAGGCCATGCGAAAAGCCTCGATAATCGAACACGAGTTGGCTTTGCCGCCACCCAGATTATAGACTTCGGCGATGCGCGGGGCCTGCCAGAATTCGTACATGAAGCTGGCTACGTCTTCGGAATGGATGTTGTCCCGCACCTGCTTGCCCTTGTAGCCGAACACCTTGTATTCGCGGCCCTCGACGTTGCACTTCACCAAATAACTGAGGAACCCGTGCAGTTCCACGCCGGCGTGATCCGGACCGGTCAGGCAGCCGCCGCGCAGGCAGCAGGTTGGCATATCGAAATACCGGCCGTACTCCTGCACCATGATATCCGCCGCGAGCTTCGACGCGCCGAACAGGGAATGCTTGCTCTGATCGATCGAAAGCTCCTCGGAGATGCCGTGCGCGTCGGCGGGGTCCGCGTAGTCCCAGCGGGTTTCGAGTTCGGCCAGCTTCAGCGTGTTTGGGCGATCACCATAGACCTTGTTGGTGGACATGTGGATGAACGGCGATGCGGGGCAGAATTGCCGCGCGGCCTCCAGCAGATGCAGCGTTCCCAAAGCGTTCACCTCGAAATCGAGGAACGGGATCGCGGCGGCACGATCATGCGACGGCTGGGCCGCGGTGTGAATGATCAGGGCCGGTCTCAGGTCCTTCATCAATGCCAGGATCGCATCGCGATCGCGAATATCGATCGAAACGTGCCGGTAATCCGGGATTTCGGCGAGTAACCGGCCTTGCACCCAGGCGGTGTCGCCTTCGGGTCCGAAAAACACCGCCCGGTGATTGTTGTCGACACCGGTCACCGAGAACCCCAGCCGGGAGAACGAACGCGTCACTTCCGAGCCGATCAGCCCGCACGAGCCGGTTACCAGAACGGTGCGCTGTCTTCCCATGAATGCTCTCCTTGGATATCCAGAATACCATACTGAGACCAGGATTACCGTTACCTTGGCCTTTCGGCCATATGGCGCCTCGTCGCTCTGTCATGTGGTCACCATGGAGCCTGGGTCGGAAACCGCTTCAAGGAGCTCATCCCAATAGTCGCTGGTCCGGCGAGGCCTGACCTGGCCGCCATCCCCCATCGGGTCCGTCATCAGATCTTCGTTATTTCATAGGCGGCCCTTGCCCCCGCTTTCAAGGAAACGTCGCGCCGACCCGGAAAATAGATTGGGCTCAATGATCACGCCGGGGGATCATCCGCCAGGACGATTCAGCACCTTTACAATCCCGCACCGAACGTGCGAATGCGGACGCACATGGCATCAGTCAGGAAGCCTGAAAATGAGCCCACGGCGTTTCATCCTGCCGCTGGCCGGACTGGTTGGATTGGCGATTTTCGTTGCTCTGCACGCATGGTTGCCGGGCACTTACAGAAGTGTACTGACGGCCATCATGATCCGGCCGTTCGCCGATAATGAGCCGTTTGTAGACCTCAGATACCTCTTCGTCACCGCGGAGTGTTGGCAAAAGGGGGTGGATGTCTACGTGATCAATCCTTGCGACAGTCTCGGGTCAGGTGTTGAGAGTTATTCGCCACTTTGGCTACGGGCGCCGTTCCTGTTCGCGGATCGGCCGTGGTCGGTCCGGTACGGCATTATCCTTGATGGCCTGTTTTTTCTGTCGCTTGCCGCGCTGCCGCTCAGTCGCCGTTGGCAAGACCAGTTGATTGTTGGCGCGGCAGCCTTCTCAAGCGTGACAATCTATGGGCTGGAACGCGGCAATATTGACCTGATCATGTTCATCATGGCGCTGACAGCGGGGCTATGCGTCGCCCGGTCGACACCGGTCAGCGTGGCAGGATATTGCGTGCTGCTACTCGCCGGCCTGCTGAAGTTTTATCCGTTGGCTGGCATGGTTCTCGCACTGCGCGAGCGTTTCGCACGCTTCCTGGCTATCGCCGGGGTATCGACAGCGGTGGTGGTCGCCTTTGTGCTGGTGTTCCACGAGGAACTGGTGAAGACCGCCAGGAATATCCCGAAGAGTTCATATTTCGGAGATAACGTGGCCGCGCGGCAGCTGCCAGGGGGAATCGGTGTTGCGCTGCAGTCGATCCTTCACGGTCTGGGTGCCGAGGGCGGCCTCGCGGACGCGCTCGCCGGAAGCCGATTGTTAATTGTCGGCATGGTTGTGCTGCTTTGCGGCGCGGTCGGGATTATCGTCATCTGGTTCGTCCGCCAGCAGGCAAGCCGCCGGGCGATCCACGCGCTGCCATCGCCGACACGCGACCTGCTGATGCTCGGGGCGGCGCTCATCTGCGGCTGTTTTTTCGCTGGGCAAAGCGTTTCGTACCGGGGCATCCTTCTGCTGCTGGCGCTGCCAGGTTTGCTGGCGCTTGCGTGGGATTCGACAGACCGGCGATCGCGGAGGATCAGTGGCTGGACTGTCGCGGCGATCCTGCTGGTCATGTGGCGGCTGACCGTGATTCAGGCTCTGGCGTCGCGCGGCCTGCAGAGTTGGGGCGCTGAGGCTGGCGGTGGATCGGCCATCGCTGCTTTTACCTGGCTCGGCTTCGAACTGGCGTGGTGGTGGATCGTCTCTGTGCTCACGGCGATACTGGCGGCGTTGTCGCTGGACTC
>ODAK010003299.1_pt1 | contig 16796 bp, 18 predicted proteins | sample 1539591 | NCBI WGS metagenome assembly ODAK01 (sample SAMEA3539303, study PRJEB22396) | soil metagenome | biome: tundra; feature: field; material: soil | place: USA | collected 2010-05 | depth 0.15 m
ATAAGCATCGCGAAGGCACCTATGTGCTGATCCAGTTCACCGCGGAAGCTACCGTCGTGAAGGAATTCGAACGCCGCCTGCGTGTGCAGGATTCGGTGATCAAGTTCCTGACGGTTCGCATCGACGAGACGCTGAAGCGGCTCGACAAGCGGAAGAAGGAGCGCGAGAAGCGTGCGCACCGGCGTCCGCAGGCTGCGGTCCCGCAGCCTTCGCTCGCTCAGCAGATGCTGGGTGGCGCGGCGGAAGGCGCAAGTCATCCCCTGCCCGGCGCACCGGTTCCGGCGGCGGCAATTCCCGCAGCCCCTGTGCATCCGGCGCCTGGCGCGCCAGTTACGCCTGCTGCAGAACCCGGTCCGGCTGAAAAGTCCGGCCAGCCCACAAACGAGTAAGGTAAGGAGATCTCAACATGGCTGAACAAAGAGGTGGAAGACCGATCGCGGCTTCACAGCGGCCAACCGGTGGCGATAAGGCCGCCGCGGTTGGAAAGAAGCAATACTTCCGGCGCAAGAAGGTCTGCCGGTTCTGTGTCGAGAAAATCGACGACATCAATTACAAAGACGTCCGGATGCTGCAGGCATTCATCGCCGAGCGCGGCAAGATCGTACCCCGCCGCATTTCCGGTGTGTGCGCGCCTCATCAGCGCCGCCTGACGGACGCCATTCTGAAGGCGCGTAATATCGCGCTGCTGCCTTTCGCAGCGGCAGTGTAGAGGAGATTCGACCCAATGGACATCATTCTCAGGGAAGACATCGACAACCTCGGCGTACGCGGCGACGTGGTAAAAGTGGCGCCGGGATATGCCCGCAACTTCCTGCTGCCGAAGAAGCTCGCGGTGGTGGCAACCGACTCGAACAAGAAGATCGTCGAGCAGGAACGGCAGGCTCATCTTCGCAAGGAAGCAAAGCAGATCGGCGAAGCGCAGGAACTGGCGAAGCTGGTCGGCGCGGTAACAGTGACGATTTCGCGCAAGGCCGGCGAAAGCGATCAGCTGTTCGGTTCCGTAACGGCCGCGGATATTGCGGATGCTCTGACAGCGCAGCACTTCAACGTGGAGCGCCGTAAGATCCATCTGGAAGAGCCGATCCGGACGCTGGGCGAGCACAAGGTAACGGTTCGCCTGCACCGTGAAGTGAGTACTGAAATCACCGTGAACGTAAATCGCGAAGAGTAACCTACAGGCAGTTAAAGGAAACGGCCCGCTTTCGGATCTCCGGAAGCGGGCTTCTTTATTTGCTTCGGACAGGTAACTCAAAAGAGTAAAATGTTGACATGGACCAGGAGCTCAAGTCGTATCTGGAAGCCATGGAGACGCGTCTGCGTGAGCACACTGAAATAGTCGAGACGCGTCTCGGTGAGCACACTGAAATGGTCGAGACGCGGCTGCTTTCGGAATTCTGGAAGTGGGCACGGTCCTCCGATATAAAGGCACGCCAGCACACCAACCACATCGGCAGCATAGACGAGCGCCTGATCGCCGTGGAAGAGCGTCTATCGGAATTGGAGAGACGAAGGCCGCACTAATCTGCGTTTGTGTGTGCGTGCTTCGCCAGCCACTTGTTCTTGATGTCCGGCCAGAATTCCTTGAGCACCCCGGAGATGGCGTCAGTGCCGATCTGCATCCCCATACGCTGCATCGTGGAGTTGAAACCGCGATCATCCGGATAATACAGATTACCGAGCGCCGCTACGGCGCCATTTCCCAGAAATTCCGAGCTGTTGAAGCGCCAGTTACCGGCATCGGTGCGCGTGACCAGGACGCGCGTGGCTGCGTACAGCAGGCGGCTCTTAAACGTGCCATGCACTTTTCGGAAGTAACGAGGATCCTCATGGAGGAGCGACGGAAGAATCGCCTCCGTCATGAAATTACCGATGTCCTGATCAGCAACAGCTGAAGCATACCTGCGCGCATACCCTTTGATGCCCTGACCGAATGACGGATTGCTGTCCTCAAGTTGTGAGAGCCCTGAAAACGCGGCAGCCAGCGCGTAAGATGGATAATCCAAAGTGTCTTTGCGTGCGATGGTAAATTTCTGTTTCGTCGTAATCGGCGAAAACGGGATGGAGCCGTCGGCTGTGCGGTAATTCGGCAACACGCCAAAGATCCGCTTATCCTGGCCGGAACCTGGCTCGCCGGCAAGGGGCGTGTGGCCGTCGGGCGTAGTCGCCGGCGCGGGCTCAATTGGATCGGGCGCAGCACTTACCGGCTGCTCCGCAACATTTGCAGCTTCCTGTGCATACATCGCTGGTGCGTACAGAGCCGGCGCGAGAAAAAGGGCGGGAGCCAGTAGGCCCACAAGTATATTCTTCGAGGTCAGAACTCCCATTATCTCTTGCAGATGGTTCCCGGAAGCGTAAGGTTACACATTTGTTTGAATCGGACGGTCGGCGATAATCGATAGTTGACTTGTAATCCACCGGTTAACAGAGCCGCCAGCATGGCGCTGGCAGCTCTTTTCATAACAGCCTGCACAACGAAAACAGAAAGCCTGATCAGACGCCCTGTGATTGCACACGATAGCCATTCCTACGCAAACCCGGAGCTTGTACGCGTCCGGCATCTGAATCTGGATCTCAATATTGTTTTCGAACAGCAGAGCATTCAAGGCACTGCCGTGCTGAGTATCGAACAATACGGTCACGACGCGAAACAGCTGATTCTGGATTCAAAGGCCCTGCAGATCGATGAAACCGAGGTCTCCGCAGATGGCGTGAAATATCGCGAGGCTCGCTTCTCCATAGGCGCCAGCGACCGAACACTCGGCGCGCCGCTGCGCATCGACATTGCACCGGACACGAAGTTTGTAAAGATTCGTTATTCGAGTGATCCGACTGCGACAGCGCTGCAGTGGCTTGCGCCGGAACAGACCGCGGACAAGCAACATCCGTTTCTCTATACCCAGTCGCAGGCGATTCACGCGCGCAGTTGGATTCCGCTGCAGGATTCCCCTGGCATCCGCGTCACGTTCGAAGCGCGAATTCACGTGCCCGCCGGCATGAAAGCGGTGATGGGCGCAACGGCGATGAACAACTGCGGTAACCCCGACGACTGCCGCTTCGTGATGGAGCAGCCCATTCCGCCGTATCTCATCGCGCTTGCCGTGGGCGATCTGGCGTTTCATTCGACAGGCCCGCGCACCGGCGTATGGGCGGAGCCATCGGTAGTGGGCAAAGCGGCCGCTGAATTTTCCGATATGGAGAAGATGCTCGAAGCAGCGGAGAAGCTTTACGGACCGTATCGCTGGAACCGTTATGACGTGCTCGTGATGCCGCCCAGTTTTCCTTTCGGCGGTATGGAAAACCCGATGCTGACTTTCGCCACACCGACCGTGATCGCAGGAGACAAAAGTCTGGTGTCGCTGATCGCGCACGAGATGGCACATTCGTGGTCGGGAAATCTGGTGACGAACGCCACGTGGAGCGACTTCTGGCTGAACGAGGGCTATACGGTTTACATCGAGCGACGCATTCTGGAAGAGCTCTACGGCAAGCGCCGCGCGGAGATGGAGGCTGCCCTTGGCTATCAGGAACTGCAGGACGAGTTGAAGTCGAATCCCGCGCCCGATCAGATTCTGCATGTGGATCTGACGGGACGCGATCCGGATGACGGCGCAACGCAGATCCCTTACGAAAAAGGTGCACTGTTTCTCGGTCAGATCGAAGCGGCATTCGGGCGCCCGCGATTCGACACTTATCTGAAAGACTACTTCGACCACTTCGCATTTCAAAGCATTACGACGGCGCAGTCGATGGCTTACATGAAAAGCCATCTGTTCGACGCGAAGCCGAAAGAGCCGAAGGCAGGCGAGCCGCCGGTCGCACTCAGGAAAGTAGACGTCAGCAGGCTCGGCGTCGATGAATGGATCTCTCAACCGGGTCTGCCTGCGACCGCGATCCTGCCTGTCTCCGACGCGTTTCAGGCGGTGGATCTCGCGGCGGCCGAATGGCTGAAGAACCAAAAGATCAAAACCTCGCAGATCAATATCTCGCAATGGAGTACGCAGGAGTGGCTTCACTTTCTGCACAGCCTGCCGCAGACGCTCTCCCCCGCCAATATGCACCGCCTCGATGCCGAATGGCATTTCACCGAAACCGGAAATGACGAGATCCTTTCGCAGTGGCTGTTGATGGCAGTGCGCAATCGCTACGAACCTGCCTGGCCGGCGCTGGAAACTTTTCTGGAGACCGTCGGACGCAGGAAGTACGTCAAGCCGCTCTACGATGCGCTGGATCGCAAACACGCCATCGCGATTTACGATAAGGCGCGGCCCATGTATCACCCGATTACGCAGAACACGATCGACGCCCTGCTTGCGGCGAAGAAATAGCTGCGCTGAAGGAGTCACAGTCTACAGCAGGCACTCGCTCGAGTGGATTCCCACGGCCTGCAGGCTGGAGCCCATCTTCTCCAGCGCGGCCTTGTGAATCTGAGACACGCGGCTCTCGTTGATGCCGAGCCTGTCGCCGATCTCCCGCATCGTCTTACCGCCCAGATAGTAAAGCCCGATCACCATCTGATAACGCTCGGGCAGCGTCTTCATCGCACTCGAAAGTACTGTCCGCAGCTCCTTCTGTCCCGTCAGCACGTCGGGGTTCAGCTGATCGGTAGCCGGGAACTCGGGAACGTTCTGGTTTTCGCTCTCGGGAGCGCGGCTGGACGCGGAAAGCAGCCCGACCATACGCAACTCTATCGCGACCTGGCGCCAGCGGCTGACGTCCATGCCCATTTTCTCGGCAATCTCCGCCTCGGTGGGCTGGCGTTCCATCACGGCGGACAGTTGCCGGGTGACGGCTTCCAGTTGCTTGTGGCGTTTCCGAAGATCGCGCGAGGCCCAGTCCATGTCGCGAAGGCTGTCGAGGATCGCGCCTTTGATCCGATGTTTGGCGTAGCCGTGGAAGCTGACCTGTTTCTCGCCGTCGTACTTCAGGGCGGCGTCGAACAGCCCCATGATGCCGGCATGCACCAGGTCGTCTACGTCCACATGCACAGGGAGGTTTTCGTAGACCCGGATGGCGATCGCGCGCACCAGTGGCAGGTGTTTCAAAACGAGTTCGTCGCGTTCGCTTTGGCTCGTCTCCCTGGCGGGCAGATCGGAGATGCGGGGCAGATCGGAAGCCGGCGCTGACTGAGTGGCGGTGAGCATTTGCCTCTGTGAAAGGCACGAGCTTCGCCACTTGTTCGCCTGAAGCAAGTCAGGCGTTTAGTTGTAGTTAGGTATCTGAGGAATCGTCGAAGGCCGGGGAATGATCCGGATTGGAATCCGCCGCAGGAACAGTCTGTTCCGGAATGGAACGGGACTCAACCCAACCGGCTTTCACTGCGATAAACGTGCGCGTGATCAGCAGGAGAAACAAGGTCAGAACAGCGTAGAGGAAAACACCATGCAGAAGATAAACAGCGATGGCAATCAGAACCGCATAAGCTCCCATCGCCGCCGCGAGTCTCTTGTTCATTGGGAAAGGAAATGCAATAGTGCCGAATCGGCTGGCTTTAAAGTGAAGGCGGCGGCGATGGACTTACCGGAGCTAAAACTTGGAAACTGCCGGACGGGCTGCAGGTTCCCGGTCTTCGGATTCATCCGTTTCTTCTTCCGGATCATCCATAAATTCGGGCAACATCAACGGACCGTCGAGGACAACCAGTTCTTCCTCTTCATGCGTCTGTCCTTTACGTTCCACCCGTTTCTGGGCTTTTTCCAGCTGCTTTTCTTTCCGCTGCTGTTCCTTTTGGCGCTTCTTAAAAGACTGTGGTCCGCGGCCGGCCATACTCTTCTCCTGATTTAAAAGATCGGTCTGGTGATCGTTTCTTAATTGAGATCCTGATTCGGGGGGCTGTGTTGAGCAACCCCCCATATCTCTATACGTCTCTCAGCGTACCTTCGGTTCACCTGCGAACTCAAGCGGTTCGCTTACAAACTCAGGCGGTTCGCCTGGAAACTCAAGAGAGGTTCGATGTTACCAGCGGGATCCGCCACCACCGCCACGACCGCCACCACCACCGCTGCCGCCGCGACCACGGCCGCCCATGCCGCCGCCAGCACCGCCTGCAGGTTTCGGACGTGCTTCGTTAACGTTAAGCGCGCGACCGTTCATTTCCGCACCGTTCAGCTGCGCGATGGCTGTTTCAGCGTCGCGACGCTCTGTCATTTCGACAAAGGCAAAACCCCGGGGTTGACCGCTGTCGCGATCGGTTACGATGTTAACGCGCTCCACGCCGCCGTACTGCGCGAAGGCCTGCTGCAGGTCTTCCTGCGTGGTCTGGTAGCTCAAATTACCGACAAAAATATTTGTCATTTCGATGTTCCTCGTTTTTCTTTCTATTCAGGTCTTTGTCGGAACTGCACCAGGCACCTGACAGGCGGATGGGAGGTAGAACCAGAAGGCACTCGCGAAAAAATTTTGGGAGGCGGGCAAAGACTCTTCAATATTACCACGTTCGCGGGACCCTGATTTCCCCCGGAGCGTGCGTCTATCGCTTCATGTTGTACATGAATGTCATGCGCAGCACGATGCGGTCGCCTTTGAAGCCGGTGGGCAGAGGCGGCAGGGGATTCGATGCACTGATCGCCGCCACGGCCGACTGATCGAGCGCCTTCGCCCCCGACTCTGTGGAGAAAATCACTTTCGTGACAACGCCCTGCTTCGCGATCGCGAATTCGAGAATGACTTCGCCTCGCTGGCCGAGCCGCGCCGCTTCCGGATAAACGGCGAACCAGTTGCGCCGCACCGCCGCCAGAACCTGCTGCATGTAAGGCCGGAAATCCACGCCCATCGGGTCGCTGCGCAATTCCAGATTGGACTGCGGACGCCCCGCCGAGGGCGGCAGATTCAGCCCCGCGGCCGCCCCTGCTTCGACACCCGAATCTTCGACCACCTGATGGCCGAGGACCCCTCCGTTCGCAGTCAGGTCCCGGACGGCCGCTTCCACCGAGGAGTTGGGCGTGATGAGACCGCGCAGGGGCCGCCCCTGGTTCGGCGAACCCGCAGGGGGTGGCGGCGGCGCAACATTCTCGAACGCCAACTTCGGCTTCTCCACCGGCGGAGGCGGCGGAGTCTGCTGGGTCAGTTTCGAAAGTTGATCCGGCTGCGTTTCCGCCTGGCTCTTCGGCAACTCGATCTTCGGCGGTTCCACCACAACCGGCTTTACGTCGACGGCCTTTGCCATTTGCGCGGGCAACGGGGCTTGTTTAGGCGCAGGTTTTGGTTCCGCGACCGGTGCAGGTTTCGGCGGCGGCGTCGGCGCTTTCAGCCTGGCACGCTCAGGGATCGCCGCTATCGTCAGTTCTTTGCTGAGCTTCGTCTTGTTAGGCGCTGTCTGCGTCAGGTCCGTCGGAATGTAAAGCGGGGTGATGCGCGCGATCGGCCTGGATTCGTACACCTTCTCTTCTATCAGGCTGGAAGGCATCAGCAGCAGCCCCGCGAGTAACACCACGTGCACGCAAGCCGATACAATGGCGGCCGAACGCCAGCGCCGCCAGTCGTCCCGGCGATCGCGCTCAAGCAATAGATGGAGTTCGGGTTCCGTGTTTGGAGAGGCGGATTCCGGCGAGGCTAAGGTTTCCATCCTGAAGCGAGAGTTTTTTCCACCACGCCTGCGTGTTCCCTGATCTTATCAAGGACAGCCAATGCTATCTCCAATGTTTTACGTGCGGTAGGACCGTTCAGTTTCGGCGAAGTGCGATTTTCGACTGCGTCCAGGAAGGCGTCGAACTGCAGCTTCAGCGGTTCGCCCGTTTCGATGGGAAGCTGCTCGAAGGTGATTCCCTCCGGCCCGCCTACCGTGAAAGTGGCGGCCGCCTGCTTCGCGTAGTCGACTGAAATGTACTGCCGGGGCTGAAAGAGCCGCAGCTTGCGAACCTTCTCGGTCGAGACGCGGCTGGCAGTCAGATTGGCGATGCAGCCGTCTGCGAACTCGAGGCGCACATTCGCGATATCGACCTTCGGCGACAACACTGAAATACCGGCCGCGCGGATCTCTTTCAGTTCCGCCTTCGCCAGCGCCAGCACGATATCCAGATCGTGGATCATCAGGTCCAGCACCACGTCGACGTCGAGGCTTCGCAGAGTGAAAACGCTCATGCGGTGGATCTCGAAGAACAGCGGCAGCGTCGCGGCGCGTTCGAGCGCGATCACAGCGGGGTTGTAGCGCTCCAGATGGCCCACCTGCAGCACGCGGCCATGCCGGTCCGCAGCATCGACCAACCGGGTGGCTTCTTCCAAAGTCGAGGCGATCGGTTTCTCGACCAGCACATCGACACCGGCCTCGAGCAGAGCGCAGCCGATCTCGGCGTGCAGCGCGGTGGGGACCGCCAGAATCGCCGCATCGACCTGACCGATGATGTCTCGATAATCGGCCGTGGAATTCGCCTCGCCCGCAAATTCATGTGCATGCGCCGCATCCTGATCGACGACGAAGGCCAGCTCCGCCCGCGCGCTTTCGCGAACCACGCGCACGTGATTTTTGCCGAACGAGCCCGCTCCGATGACCGCGACGCGTGTCACGCTTTCGCCCCGGCTTCCGGCATCGCTTCCATCCCGACGATCGCCAGCTTCGCGGCATTGGCTTTCGCCAGCAACTCTTCGCGGTCGAGCATCAGGGTGCGCCCCGCGTCCACCGCGAGCGCGGTCGTATTAGTTTCGATCATGGTGTCTATCGTTCCTGGTCCGATCACCGGCACATCGAACAGAAGATGTCTGCGCCGCGAAGAGGCCTTCACCAGCGTGAGCCTCTTGCCCTCCACCAGCGAGGCCGCGCGCCGCAGCATGGCGTCGGTGCCTTCCATCGCTTCCAGCGCCACGCAGGCGCGGTCGGCGATCGCCACGCTTTGCCCGAGGTCAAGACTTGCCAGCGCATGTGCGATGCGGCGGCCGTAAGCGATCTCTCGTTGCTCGTCCGCATCCGGCTTCCGTTTTGTAATCGCCCCGGCGGGCGCGAGCAGCGGCTTGAGCAGCAGCGTCGAATCCACCAGTTGAATGCCTTCGTCGGAGAGCACCTTCGCCACCGCGCCGATCAGCGAATCGGTGTTCTTATGTAACAGGCCTGCAAGCACTTTGACCAGACGCCAGTCAGGCCGGATCGAAGAAAAAATCTTCGCGTGCTTCACCTGCCCTGCCATCATGATCCGGGAGATGCCCTCGGCTTTGCAGATCTCGATCAGCTTGCTGAGTTCGCCGAGCGACACCCAGTGGCACTTGAAAGCCGCCTGCTCCACTTCCGGAAATGCCTCTTCCTTAATCGCGATGGCAATGGCTTCGTCTCCCTGCTTGCGCGCCGTCTCCAGCGCGATGATGGGGAATCGCCCGTTGCCGGCAATGATCCCGTATCTCATCCCCCGCAGGTCATCCTTTGACAACGCCGCGCTGTGAAGCCGCAATGAAAGCAATCAGTTCATCCACTTCGGGGGAGGGTCCGACTTCTTCCGCGATCCGTTCGACCGCCTGCGTCGTATTCAAGCCGGCGCGTGTCAGCAAACGAAATGCGGTCTGCAGCGCTTCGATCGAAGCCTTTTCGAAGCCCCGCCGCGCAAGGCCGACACTGTTCGCGCCGAAGACCTGCACTTCCGGCTGATTGCTGGTGAGCGAATAAGGCATCACGTCCTGCTTGATCACACTGTAGGGCCCGACAAACGCGTGCTTCCCGATCCGGCAGAACTGATGCACGCCGCTGAAGGGGCTCACATCCGCCCAGTCTTCAATGATCACGTGGCCCGCCAGACCCACGCTGTTGCCGAGGATCACATGATTCCCGAGGCGGCAATCGTGCGCCACGTGCGCGTAGGCCATCAGCAGGTTGTCGTCGCCGATTTCGGTGAGCAGGCCCCCGCCCTCCGTGCCTCGATGGATGGTGACGAACTCGCGGATACGATTGCGATGGCCGATCCGCGTCCACGCGCGTTCGCCTTTATACTTCATGTCCTGCGAAGCCACCCCTATGCTCGAAAACGGAAAGAAGACGTTGTCTTCGCCGATAGCAGCAGGGCCTTCGATGAACAGATTCGCCATCAGCCGGGTTCGTGCGCCGATTTCAACTTCCGCCCCGATAATGCAGTAAGGCCCGATCTCGGCAGTCTTGTGAATTTTGGCTGCGGGGTCGACGATCGCTGTAGCGTGGACCGACATCTATGTGGCGCACGCACTCTTGCGTGCCGCGTCGAGACTCATCTCGACGCCTGTCCTCGGTTTACCAGACATCAGACTGTAACCGGCGGCTCTGCTTTGTCCTGCAGCTTGCACATCACTTCCGCTTCGGCGACGACAAGGCCGTTCACTGTCGCCGTACCAGCCATTTTCGCGACCGAACCTTTGCGCCGGATCACCACCATCTCAATGCGCAGCTGATCGCCTGGCACGACCGGCCGGCGAAATTTCGCGCCGTCGATCGACACGAGCAGCACGAGTTTATTCTCACGGTCCGGAATGCTCTTCAGCACCAGCACGCCCGCGGTCTGCGCCATCGCTTCAACAATCAGCACGCCGGGCATCACGGGAAACTCCGGAAAGTGCCCGTTAAAAAAAGGTTCGTTCACCGTGACATTCTTGATGCCCACAATCCGCTCGGCTTCGAGCTCGATGATGCGGTCCACAAGCAGAAACGGGTACCGATGCGGCAGGATCTGCCGGATCTCGTTAACATCCAGAGTTGGCATGGAAAAGGACAGTATACCGACCTATACTCAATTGAGAAATGTCTTCGTTTATTCCAGACGGTTATCGCACCCTGACAGGGTATCCGGTTGTGCAGAGCGCGGCGGACATGATCGATTTCCTGAAGATCGTTTTCGACGCTGAAGAAAAGTTCCGCGCGATTGGCGGCGCAGGCGGCATCCACGCGGAAATGCGCATCGGCGATTCCATGCTGATGCTCGGTGGCGGGGGTCCCGACCTGAGATGGTCCGGCCATTCCCGCCCGATGGCGTTTCACATCAGCGTGCCGGATGTGGATGCCACGTTTGAGCGAGCCATCAAAGCGGGCGCGATCGCGACGACGCCGCCGACAGACCAGCCCTGGGGCGAACGTACCGCCAACGTCGAAGACCCGTTTGGCAACCGCTGGTACATCGGCACCCGCCTCGGCGCGACGTATTTTTTCGAAGGCATGCCGACGCTGCAGCCGTATCTGCACGGGACGCATCCCGCGGAGCTCATCGATTTCATCTGCCGCGCTTTCGGTGCGGAAGAACTTGGCCGCCATGCGCCCGATGGCGAAATCCTCCACTCGACGCTGAAGATCGTCGATGCCACGATCGAAATCAGCGTGGCAGGGGGACCCTACCAGCCCATGCCGAGCATGTTCTATCTCTACGTGCCCAACGTGGACTCCGCTTACGACAAAGCGCTCCAGGCAGGAGCGACCTCGATCGCCGCGCCCGCGGATCAAGCGTACGGCGATCGCAGCGCCGGCGTCACCGATCCTTTCGGCAACACCTGGTACATGGCCACCCATCTCTCCACACCACAACCCACGGAATGAAAACTCAAATCGGTATTGTCGGCGGCGGCCCGAGCGGCCTGCTCCTCGCCCATCTGCTCCATCTCAAAGGCATCGATACGGTGGTTCTCGAAGCGCGCAGTGAAGAGTACGTGATTGACCGCGTGCGTGCCGGCGTTCTCGAACAGGGCATGGTCGAACTGCTCGACGCGATCGGGCTGGGCGACCGGTTGCATCGCGAAGGCCTCGTCCATCACGGCATCAACATCAGCTTCAACGGCGGGCTGCATCACATCGATTTTCGTGAACTGACAGGCCGCGCCATCACGGTGTACGGCCAGAACGAGTTGCAAAAAGATCTCAACAAAGCGCACCACCAGACCGGCCGCCCGCTTTACTACGAAGTTGAAAATCTGACGCTGCACGATTTCGACTCCCCCGCCCCGAAGATCCGTTACCGTCACAATGGCGGCGACCACGAGTTGCATTGCGACTTCATCGCCGGTTGCGACGGCTTCCACGGCATCTCGCGCCCTTCCATTCCCGCGAGTGCGATCAGGCATTTCGAACGCGAGTACCCTTTCGGCTGGCTGGGGATTCTCGCCGAAGCCGCGCCCGCCTCGGAAGAACTGGTCTATACGTGGACCGAACGCGGCTTCTCGCTCTTCAGCATGCGCTCACCGAAAATCACGCGGCTCTATCTGCAGTGCGCGCCCGATGAAGACATCAACAAGTGGTCCGACGACCGCATCTGGAGCGAACTCCTGCTGCGTCTCACCACGAAAAACGGCTGGAAACCGAACGTCGGCCTGATCCTGCAAAAGGGCGTGACCGGGATGCGCAGCTTCGTGGCCGAGCCGATGCAGTTCGGGCGGCTGTTCCTTGCCGGGGATGCCGCGCACATCGTGCCGCCGACCGGCGCCAAAGGCCTCAACCTCGCGGCCGCCGATGTGTACGCGCTCTCGCAGGCACTGGCAGAGTTCTACAAATCCGGCAGCGAGTCTCTGCTTGGCGAATACTCATCGACATGCCTCCGCCGCGTCTGGCGCGCGCAGCGCTTCTCCTGGTGGATGACGTCGATGCTGCACGTCTTCGGCTTCGGCGACGACACTGCGTTCGATCGGCGCCGCCAGCTTGCCGAGCTCGACTACCTCACCAGTTCACGCGCCGCCATGACATCGCTCGCCGAGAACTATGTAGGCTTCCCGATAATTTAAAAGACAGACATGCAATACACTTCACTCGGATCGACTGGCCTGAAAGTTTCACGCCTGTGCCTCGGTGCCATGACCTATGGCTCGAAACAATGGCGCCCGTGGGTGCTCTCGGAAGAAGAAGCCCGGCCGTTCATCAAACGCGCGCTCGAACTCGGCATCAACTTCTTCGACACCGCCGACATGTATTCCGTCGGCGCCAGCGAAGAGGTGCTCGGCCGCGCACTCCATGACTTCGGACCCGGCCGCGACCGCATCATGATTGCGACCAAAGTCTTTTATCCCATCAGCGAAGACCCCAACGATCGCGGCCTCTCGCGCAAACACATCTTCAACTCGATCGACCTCAGTCTTAAGCGCCTCGGCACCGACTACGTGGATCTCTACCAGATCCACCGCTTCGATTACGAAACGCCAATCGAGGAAACGCTCATCGCGCTGAACGATCTTGTGCGTACGGGCAAGGTCCGTTACATCGGCGCGTCCGCCATGTACGCCTGGCAGTTCATGAAGATGCTGATGACTTCCGACAAACTGGGCGTCGCGCGTTTCGTCAGCATGCAGGATTACTACAACCTGGTCTACCGCGAAGAAGAGCGCGAGATGATCCCCCTGTGCCGCGCCGAAGGAATTGGCGTAATTCCGTTCAGTCCGCTGGCGCGCGGCTTCGTCGTCGGCAACCGCCGCCAGGAAGACTACGGCGAAACCGTACGCGCGAAGACGGACGAATTCTCCCGCCGCCAGTATTACAGCCCGCAGGATTTCGCCATTGTCGACCGCATCTCGGAAGTCGCGAAGAACCGCGGAACGAATAATGCACAGATCGCGCTGGCGTGGGTGCTGCAGCAGCCTGGCGTGACCGCGCCCATTATTGGCGCCAGCAAGATGCACCAGCTCGACGATGCCGTCGCCGCGCTCGACATCAAGCTCGACGAGACTGAACTGAAGCTACTCGCCGAACCCTACCGCCCGCGCCCCATCATGGCGCACGCGTAACTGGCTGTCACAGCCGCACCGTTACCGTCGCGGTTCGGAAGGGACTCGGTCCAGTTCCGCCACCGCATCGGCGAACTCCCGGTGCGTGGCGGGGGCTTCGCCTCCGAACAGCTGCTTCAGGCCAAGCTGCGCGCTCCAGTCCATTCGCCGCACTGTTGCTTCGGCCATGATCGGATCCACACCGCTCGATCGCAGCGTCTCCGCAACTTCTTCCATTTCCCGCGCGCGCCGCTCGCCGTGCACCACCACGCGCCCCACCATGTAAGTCGCCATCTCCGCCCAGTCGAGCCCGGGGAATGTTTCCGACAGCGACTTGAAGACGCGTTCTTCCGCGCCATAACGGCTGGCCCCGAGCACGCATTCCGTCAGCAGCGCTTCCATCCCTTTGACGATGACGCTGCGGCACATCTTCGTCGCCGCGGCCTCGCCGACCTTGACCGACGTGAACTCCATCTGCATGCCAAACGGCTTCATGCGTTCGATAAATTCCGTCGCGCCTGCTCCGCCCACCAGCATCGGAACCTTGTGGCCGTAAGGCGGCGCCGGAGCCATCACCGCGACTTCCACGAACCGCGCGCCCGTTGCCGTGATCACGCGATCGATCGACTGCTTCAGCACCGGTGACACGGAATTGAGGTCGGCATAAAGCTGCCCTGCGTGCAGACCGGGCGCATTCTGCTGCGCCGCCGCCAGCGCCTGATTCGCCGTGACGGTCGAGATTACGATGTCGCTCGCTCCGGTCAGTTCGGCGTTGGAGCGCACCAGCCTCGTGCCCGTCTCTTCGGCACGCCGCCGGATCTTTTCTCCGAGGCCCGGCGTCTCGGAATTGATGTCGAAAGCCAGGATGCCTTCGATACCCGCGCCGCGCAAACCTCCGGCGATATGATACCCGGCCTCACCAAACCCGACAAAACCAATTCGTGGATCGCTCTGCATTTCAATCAAAGCTTACTGCACTATCAGAAGGTAAAGCGAAGCTGCAGTTCCAGCCGCCGGTTGCCCGCGGTTTCGAGGAAGCCTTCGCCGTTCGGAGCGCCTGCAATTTGATTGGCGCGCCCGAACAGCGGCGAGGTAATGTTGCCGATAATCGTCCCTGGATTGTTGTGATTCAGCAGATTACGGCCTGCCATTCCGAGACTCACGTTGTACCGCCTGTTTCCTCCGGGCGCCGTGAAGACACCAGGCGATGGATTCGCCGGCACCAGCCCGCCGCCGTTTCCGCCGTTGCCCACGCCACCGCGGCTGCTGCGATCCGCGCCGCTGGCTCCGCGTTCCCGCCCGAAGCCCCACGTCTTCTGCACTCTCAGATTCACCATGATCTGCGCCGGACCTCTGCCCGCGTTGCGCCCGATCAGCTTCTCGCCGGGCAATGGATTCGGATCTAGCAGGCCGTACGGAGTAGAAATCACGCCGGGCCGCGAAGCGTCTGTAACGATGCCGGGCCGTGCGCTGTAGATGGTCGTATTGAACGGGTCTTCACCGCTCGTGATATTGAACGGCGCGCCGGTCTGATAAGTCACCAGCGGATTGAAGCGGATGTTCCAGCGCGTGTTCACCGTGCCGCCGAAAGTGAACCGGTTGCGGATATCGCTGGAGGCCGGCCCGTACTCTCCGGCGTAGTTGTAAGGATTCGCCGGGAACGTCCCCAGACCATCGCTGTTGCTGAGCGCGCGGTTGAGCACCCAGGTCGCATAAAGCGAGACCGCTCCGTTGATCTTCGAATTCAGATTCGCGATGAACTGATTCTGGTTGTAGAGTCCCGACGAGGTCATCAGAAAGATCGGGCCATGCCCCGGATTGATGTCTTCCGAGCGCAGGATGTGGAGCGCGTGCACGTTCGTATAAGTGACCGCCAGCGTTGTATTCTTCGGCAGTTGCCGGTCGAGCGTAATAGCCGACTGCAACAGATAAGGTGCGCGGAGATGCGCATCCACCTCCCATTCGGACTGACTCGAAAGGTTGGCGCCCAGGGCCGCGACAGAAGGAACGTTCAGGTAGAAGCCAGGATTCGGTACGACGTATTGCTGCTGCACGATGCCGTTATAGCGCGCGGCGGTCAGTGTGTTGGCCAGCGCAAAGCGGTCGTAGAAAACACCGAAGCCGCCGCGGATAACCGTCTTCCCCTGCTTGTTTCGCACGGCTCCCGGCGCCCACGCGAATCCGGCGCGCGGTGCGACATCGGCGTGGTCGTGGATGTTGGTCTGGGTCTCGAAGCGCAGCCCGAGATTCAGCGTGAAATTCGGCCGCACCCGCCAGTCGTCACCGGCGAAAACAGCGGCATCGAACTGATTCACAGCCGTTGTCGGAATACCCGCGTTGATGGTGAACAGCGATGCCCCCCCACCGAGCGCGGCCGGCAGACCGATTACCGTGCGCCGGTATTGCTCGATCGATGAAATCTGCACCAGGACCGGCAGGCCGCCGCTCAGAACTTCCTGGTTGCTGCCGTCGAGTTGCGGTGCCAGTTCTCCCGTGAATGTAAAAGTGCCCGCGAAGTTCTGCGGATAAAGGCTGTTCTCTCGCTGTTCGCGCAGCCGCGTCCCGACCCGAATCAGATGTCGCCCGTGCACGATCGACGTATTATTCTGCAGCTCGTAACTCGTCTGCACGTCCCGGCTGTGCAGCGAGGAAGCGCCGCCGCCATTAAACGCTCCGAGCACCTGTATCTCCGGCGCCTGCGTGTTGGCCGTCTGCGCGTTACCGTAGCGAAAATACTGGAACCGCGTTTCATTCACCAGGTTGCCGTGAATGGAAGTCTCGATGAACTGCACCGTGTTGAACGTATTCAGCCGGAAGTAGCCGCGTGACGTCAGATCGAAACCGCCGATCCCGGCATCCTGAATAGTGGACCGCGTCAGGATGTAGCGGAGCGAAACGTAGTTGTTCTCGTTCAGCTGATAATCCACATGCGGACCCAACAGCAGATGACGTTGGGGCGTCTTCAGCACGCTGGTGAACGGCACCGGCTGCAGACTCGCGGGATCGAGCGTGACACCGTTCGTGACGGATCCGTTATCGACCGCCTGGCGTTCGATATCGAAAGTGAAAGACCCGTGTTTCAGCATCGGGCCGCTAAAGCTGTTCTCCGTTTCCTGCAGCAAAAACGGGGCCTTCTGCGCCGCGTAAGGGTTGCGGGAATTCCACCGGTCCGTGCCCAGGTT
>ODAK010003300.1_pt1 | contig 16794 bp, 12 predicted proteins | sample 1539591 | NCBI WGS metagenome assembly ODAK01 (sample SAMEA3539303, study PRJEB22396) | soil metagenome | biome: tundra; feature: field; material: soil | place: USA | collected 2010-05 | depth 0.15 m
AACTGTTTACAAGAAATTTTTATAATATAAATTAATCCAACCTCCCCTCTCCTTTTTCAAAGCGAGGGGTTGGGGGTGAGGTCAAATTATGAAACAAAAACATATCCATATTATCTCATTCGATGTGCCTTATCCTGCTGACTATGGCGGGGTGATTGATGTTTTTTATAAGATAAAAGCATTGCACAATCAAGGTATAAAAATTCATTTGCATTGTTTTGAATATGGCAGAGCAGAAGCTTTAATTTTAAATAATATTTGCGAAAAGGTATATTATTACAAACGTAAAATGAATAAAAAATATTTGTTAAACACCTTGCCGTTTGTGGTTGTTAGCCGTTCGTCCGAAAAATTGATTGAGAATTTGATGCGCGATAAATATCCCGTTTTATTTGAAGGGCTTCATTCCTGTTTTCATTTGAATGATAAACGATTGAATGACAGAATAAAAATTGTACGCACTCATAATATCGAGCATGATTATTATAACAACTTGGCAAACGTAGAAAAATCGGTATTCAAAAAAATATTTTTTGTTGCGGAAAGCAAGAAATTGCAATGGTTTGAAGCGATTTTAAATAAAGCGAATCACATTGCGGCAATTTCTTTTGTTGATGCAAACGATTTATCAAAGCGATATAAAAATGTGCATCACATCACTGCGTTTCATCCGAATGAAGAAGTGAAAATAGCCGAAGGGAAAGGCAATTTTTGTTTGTATCACGGCAATTTAGAAGTGGGAGAAAATAATGAAGCTGCACTTTATTTGGTGAATAAAGTATTTTCAAAAATTAAAATCCCTCTGATTATAGCCGGTCATAAGCCATCTGATGAACTCATTCAATCGGTTTCTAATTATTCACACATCCAATTAAAAGCAAATATTCCTACCAATGAAATTGATGAATTAATAAAAAACGCTCAAATAAATGTATTACCAACATTTCAGGCAACAGGTATTAAATTAAAATTATTGGCTGTTTTATTTACCGGCAGACATTGTATTGTAAACTCTGAAATGGTTGTTAATACAGGTCTTGAAGGCTTGTGTTCCATTCAGGATTCGCCTGAAAATATGATAACTGAAATAGTAAATCTGTTTGAAAAACCATTTGATATGAAGGAAAAACAAAAGCGAGAGTCTATTCTTTCCGAGAGTTTTTCAAATGTTATTAATTGTAAAAAGTTAGTGGACTTGCTTTAATTTTTTATTTTTCATTTCTCTCAACTTTAAACTAAATTATGCAAGCCGAAATAATTACCATAGGGGATGAAATTTTAATAGGACAAATTATAGACAGCAACTCTGCATTCATCGCTATGTTGCTTAATTTGAATGGTGTTAGCGTAAAACAAATTTCTTCTGTTTCCGATAATCGCGAGCATATTATTAACGCCTTAAATGAAGCCAAAAATCGTGCTGATATTATTTTGATAACAGGCGGATTAGGTCCCACCAAAGATGATATTACAAAAAAAACATTGGCTACATATTTTGGAACTGCGATGCGCTTTGATGAAGAAGCGTATCAGGATGTGCTGAATGTATTTAATTATTATGGAAAAGAAGTAAGTCCTGTTAATCGCTTACAAGCAGAAGTGCCTGAAATATGCACTGTACTTAGAAATCCGAATGGTACCGCTCCTGGAATGTGGTTCGATGTAGAAGGGAAAATATTTGTTTCAATGCCCGGTGTGCCTTATGAAATGAAGGCAATGATGAAAGATAAAGTAATCCCGAAAATTTTAGAACGCTTTAAACTTCCTCATATAGTTCATAAAACCGTTCTTACGCAAGGTATTGGAGAATCGTTTTTAGCGGAACTGATTATTGATTGGGAAAACAGTTTAGCTGAAGTGGGGATTAAATTAGCTTATCTGCCTTCACTAGGTGTGAAGGTGCGCTTACGATTGAGCGCAACAGGTAATAATCAGGACAGTTTGAATGCTACCGTTGATAAAAAAATCGAAGAATTAAAAACAATTATCTCGGAATATATTTATGGTTATGAAGTTTTTGGTGAAGAGGAGGTAACCTTAGAACAATTAGTAGGGAAGCTGTTGCGAGCTCAAAAGAAAACACTTTCGACTGCGGAGAGTTGCACCGGGGGTTATATTTCACACCTCATTACTAAAGTTCCCGGCAGTTCCGAATATTATGAAGGCTCAGTAATTTCATATTCCAACCAAATAAAAGAATTAGAATTAGGAGTTTCCAAACAGATATTGGAAACACAAGGAGCAGTATGTCAACAGGTAGTAGAGCAAATGGCAAAATCCATTCGTGAAAAATTAAAAACAGATTATTCAATTGCTACATCAGGCATTGTAGGACCAACAGGAGGAAGTGTTACAAAGCCTGTGGGTACTGTTTGGATAGCAATTGCAACGCCCGAAAAAGTAATTTCAGAGAAATTTTTATTCGGGAATAATCGTGAACGCAACATTCAAAAAACTGCAAATGCCGCTCTCAATATGTTGAAGAAAGAATTAGAAAGCAAAGGGATGCCTATGGTGGAAACGGGATAGCCGATAGTTGGTAAAGTTTACAAAAACGCCTGCTTCGAGGCAAAACCCATGAAAAATGTTTCGAAAACAGAAGTTGCAAATTTAATTTGTGATGCTAAAGCCACTCAAAAAAATAACAATTTTAAAATGCTATAGTTGTGCAGCGAGCTATATTTATATTTAATTTGCAACAATTATTTGGAATAAGATTAAAATTATGAAAAGAACAAAAATCGTAGTAACGCTTGGACCTGCATCATCTTCTGTTGAGATGATTGAAGAAATGGTAAAGATGGGAGCTGATGTGTGTCGTATAAATTTTTCACATGGCTCTTATGAAAATGCGCTGGAAGAAATAAAAAATATACGTACAGTAAATACAAAATTAGGAACACATACCGCCATCCTTGCCGATTTGCAAGGACCTAAATTGCGTATTGGTAAAGTGGAAAATGACGGAGTAGAATTGGTGGAAGGCAAAGAAATTATCATTACTACTACTGAGTGTATTGGTACTGCGGAGCGCATTTACATTACCTATCCACAATTTCCAAAAGATGTAAAAGCGGGTGAAAATATTTTGATTGATGATGGTAAAATCTTATTGAACGTGATTGAAACAAATAACGAAGATGAAGTAAAAGCGATTGTTAGTTTTGGTGGAATTTTGTCTTCAAAAAAAGGAGTGAATCTTCCAAACACAAAAATTTCATTGCCTTGTTTAACGGAAAAAGATTTAAAAGATTTACATTTTGCTTTGGAGCAAAAGGTGGATTGGGTTGGACTTTCATTTGTCCGTTCGGCTAAAGATATTATTGAGTTAAAGAATATTATTCAGAAATTTAACAGCGATGTGAGAACAAAGGTGATTGCTAAAATTGAAAAACCTGAAGCGATTTTAGATATTGATAACATCATTTTTGAAACCGACGCGCTGATGGTTGCGCGCGGTGATTTAGGCGTGGAGGTGCCGATGCAGGAAGTTCCGGTGATTCAAAAAATGTTGGTGCGCAAATGCCTTGAAGCGGCAAAGCCCGTTATCATTGCTACACAGATGATGGAGAGTATGATTACAAATATCAGTCCTACACGTGCCGAGGTGAATGATGTTGCGAATAGCGTGATGGATGGATCGGATGCAGTGATGTTGAGCGCGGAAACATCAGTTGGAAATCATCCTGCAAAAGTAGTGGAAGCGATGACTAAAATTATTGAACACGTAGAACAAACATGTTATCATTATAATCGTGACACGCCTTTGCCGAATATTGATGTTCATAATGATCGTTATATTTCAAATTCTATTTGTTATGCTGCGGCAAAGATGGCGGAAAGTACCAAAGCAACAGCCATTATTACGATAACGCATTCGGGATATACCGCTTTTCAATTATCGAGTCATCGTCCTCAGGCAAATATTTATGTGTTTACGGATAATTATAATATTCTCACCACTTTAAATTTAGTATGGGGAGTTCAGGGTTTTTATTATGATAAACATATCAGTACCGATGAAACTATTGCAGACATTAAATTTGTTTTAAAGAAAACCGGATTTATAAAACTAAACGACTTAATCATCAACATCTCAAGTGTGCCCTTAAATGAAAAAGGAAAATCAAATATGATTAAACTTACCGCTGTTGATTGAATCCTACAAAATTTATTATGCAATGCAACTTTTTTTAATTAAAATACGTCTTATTGTAAATGCGAATCAAGAGTTGAAATAAAACACATTTACTAATTACACAGAGGAGCACAGAGGTTCACAGAGTAAAAAGAAAATAAAAATTTATAGAACCACTGAAAAAATTAAAATTAAAACTCTATGGTACTCTGTGTCTTCTCGGTATATCTCCGTGAAATAAAAAAAATAACTCAACCCTTGAAGCATTATAATAAAACTAATAAATGAAAGCAAAAAATTTATTCTACACTTCACTTTTATTAACTACAAGTTGTTTGCTACCAACTGCGGACGGCTTTGCTCAATTTTGTTATGCTAAAAATATTCCCACAGATAGTGTTAATTTTTCAATTGTTAATGCCGATTTTAATAAAGACGGTTTTGAAGATTTAGCAACAGTTGCTATGGATAGTCTTGTATCGGTTCTTTTAGGTGATGGGAAAGGCAATTTTGCAAGTCCCGCCAATTTTAATATAGGATCAGGGGCAATGGGCATGTCAGTTATTAGTCAGGATTTTAATAAGGATGGAAAACTTGATTTAGCCACGGCAGATATGATGAACATGAATGTTGCGGTGTTATTAGGAAATGGCGATGGAACATTTGGTGCGCCCACAACATTTTCGGTAGCTCCTACACCTTATATGCTTGTTAGCGCCGATTTTAATAAAGATGGGAATTTTGATATAGCGACAGCCAATAACTATTCCTCCAACAATGTTTCCATTTTATTAGGTCATGGAAACGGTACTTTTGGTAATGCGATTAATTATTCTGTAAGTTCCAGTCTTGGCACCAGCTCCATTGCCACTGCCGATTTCAATAAAGATGGAAACCCTGATTTAGTTGTAGGGAATAGTGATACTAACTATGTATCAGTAATGTTAGGACATGGAGATGGCAGCTTTGCCAGCGCCAGCAATTTAGTAGTCGGAATTTATCTTTCTTCTTGGCCTCAATCGGTTATTTGTGTTGACCTTAATGCAGATAACAATGTTGATATTGTATCGGCTAATGGCGGAGATAATACGGTATCAGTACTATTGGGTCATGGAAACGGCATATTTGCCAATGATACCAGTTTTGCAGTAAGTCCTTCAGGTCATCAAAATAACCATTCCCAGTCGGTAGCTGCCGCCGACTTTAACAAAGATGGAAAGATGGATTTGGCAACGGCTAATTTAGGTAGCTATGATGTGTCGATATTATTGAGTGATGGGGCAGGAGGCTTTCGGGATGTAGCTAATTTTGCTGTGGGTGTATATCCTTATATGCTTACCTGTGCTGATTTTAATAAGGATACAGCCATTGATATAGCAGTAGCTAACGCCAATTCAAATGAAATATCCATATTGTTAAATTGTAGTCCTCTTTTAGGTATTCCCAATTTAACTCAGGTAGAATCTGTAAATAGTTATCCTAACCCGAGCAACGGAAAATTTAATATACAAATTGAAAGCCCCAACCCTAAAGGGAGTGATGTGCAAATAAATATTTATAATGTGATGGGCGAAAGAGTGTATGAAGCCCCAACCCTAAAGGCGGTAAACAACAACACCCTTCAGGGCGGCGGGCAAATAATTGATATTTCTAATCAGCCAAATGGAATTTATTTTCTACAACTAAAATCCGAAACAGGAACAGGAGTTAAGAAAATAATGATTCAGAAATAATTAAGTTAAATTTATTTTGTCGTATTGATGGTCATGCTGAACTTGTTTCAGCATCTCATATATTAACAGATGCTGAAACAAGTTCAGCATGACATTGCGTTATTCTACGATTAACTTAACAATAGAATAATTCTTACTACTTAAATTGGAAGAAATTTGCCATTCAATGCAACCTTTCAAATAGTTTATGCACCTTGTGTTGTAATTATGGCATTATTATCCTAAATTTGTGGTTATACTTTTTTGAAATTTAAATTTCATGAAAAAAATTATTAATTATTTAGTCTTTGGCTTATTTACACTAATCTGCAATACTAATGTGTTTGGCCATAGCACACAAGTTGCTTATTGCTATGATTGCGATGGCAACCTCACTATATACATTGATACTTGGCATGGAACCAATAGTGGAGATAGTTACGACTATACATTAACCATAAATGGTGTTGCTACCAATTATACTAATGCAACACCCAACGGAACAAATCCCCCCACTCCCGGCGTAAATGCCAATGGTATTATTGGCAATACAACCCTTGGTAATCTTCCCAATTGCCAAGGGGCTCGTGTATTGGTTGGACAATGTCAAACAGATAACGACTGGAAAGTTTTTTATCACGGGGCTGTGCCTCGTGGAGTACCCATTAAAATCCAAATTACCAGCGGGAATGGTCTTGATGCTGAACTTAATTGTAATGATTTGAGCAGAATCGCTACTTTTTATATTCCTATTGCCCCTATTGCAGCCGGTGGTGGTAATTTTTGTCTTAACCAAACCCCTGTTTTATGGGCACATACCACACAATTTACAAATACTATCTACGAACAAAATGGAACAACTCTTGTTAGTTCTACCAAGTCAGATACCACCCATACGATTCAATGGCAAGAGGCAACCGCTCCTGGAGGTCCTTGGACTAATATTGGGGGAGGTCCGGGTCAAAGCCTTCACCTTGGTCCCTTACAAGTAATCGGTACTAAATATTATCAGGCAATTTATCTGTCTGCTGCAACCACGCAAGTTATCCCAGCACACGATGAGAATGTTGCAGATGTACACTGCCCAAATGCTGCCGGAACGGCGGATAGTTTATGTGTAGTCGCTCATGTTGTTACTATACCTACAACTACTGTGTATATATCCTCCGGCGGCTGTCCTTTAACCTCCAATATAGTTGCTGTAGGAACGTTTTTGGGACCTACCGCTCAAGCAGGCACAGATACTACCGTATGTAGTTCTCCTGCCTTAAAACAAATGGGTACTGCCACTACTGCCGGGTGGGTTTATTCATGGTCTCCAACAACAGGCCTCAGTAACCCTAACATTGCTAACCCTACCGCATCCTTGAGTACGCCGGGGACTAATACCTATGTCGTTACTACCCGAAACCCCTCATGTCCTGTAACAGCAAGGGACACCGCGGTAATAAAAGTTAATCCTATACCAACCGCAACGGTTACGGGTACTACAACCGTATGTAAAAATGCAGCTTCTCCCAATATTACTTTTACAGGGGCTAATGGTACAGTGCCTTATACCTTTACATACACTCTTAATGGTGCTAATAATACAGTAAGCACTACCGGTGGAAGCAGTAGTGTAACGGTGCCCGCCCCCACAGGGACATTAGGCGCATTTACGTATGCCTTGGTAAGTGTAAAAGAATCCAGTTCCACAGCTTGTTCACAAGCACAAGCTAATAGCGCTGTTGTTACTATAACCGCTTTGCCAACCGCTACCATAAGCGGAACTGTAACAAAATGTTTAAACGATCCTTCACCGGATATTACTTTCACAGGGGTTGGTACCGCACCTTTTACTTTTACATATACTCTTAATGGGGGCAGCAACCTAACGGTTACAAGTGCAGGGAATAGTGCTACCATACCCGCACTCACAACTACGGCAGGGACATATACCTTTACGTTGGTAAGTGTTCAGGATGCCGCTTGTTCACAAAACCAAACCGGTACTGCGGTAGTAACTGTAAACCCTTTAGGAGGCACTGTTACCGGCTCAACTGCTGTATGTCAAAATTCGGCAGCCCCAAATGTCACCTTCACCGGAGGAGGAGGACTTGCCCCTTATACCTTTGCATACACACTTAATGGTACCAATCAAACCATCAGTACAACAGGCGGAAGCAATAGTGTAATTCTATCCGCACCAACAGGAACTTTAGGCTCCTTCGTGTATGCAGTTACCAGTGTCGAGGATGCAAATTCATTAAGTTGTCTTAGCGCCTCTAGCATAACAGTAACGGTTGGTCCATTACCAACAGCAACAATAAGCGGTGCCACCACTATATGTCAAAATACGCCACCACCAAATATTACCTTTACAGGAACTGGCACAGCGCCTTATATCTTTACCTATACCCTTAATGGCGCTAATAAAACAGTAAGTACTACCGGTATAAGCAATACAGTAAACGTAGCTGCGCCAACAACTGTTGCAGGTGCATTTACTTATTCTTTAGTAAGTGTTCAGGATGCCTCTTGTTCACAAAATCAATCCGGTGGTGCGGTAGTAACCGTCAATCCGGCGCCAACTGCTGTTATCAGCGGTGCAACAGCTATATGCAACGGCGACCCGGCACCCAACATCACTTTCACCGGAAGCACCGGTACTACACCTTATACCTTTACCTATACTCTTAATGGCGCCAATCAAACCGTAAGCACCACTGGTGGAAGCAGTAGCGTAATGGTAGTTGCACCCACAACAACTTCGGGAACATTCACCTATTCATTAACGGGCGTACAGGATGCTAATGCATCAGCCTGTGGCTTTGCATCCGGCGGTGCTGTGGTTACTGTTAACCCATTACCAACCGCTACGATGACTGGAGCAACAACGGTTTGTTTAAATACCCCTCCTCCGAATATTACTTTTACGGGTGCAGCAGGCACCCCGCCTTATACCTTTACCTATACCCTTAATGGCGCCAATAAAACAGTAAGTACTACCGGTATAAGCAATACAGTAAACGTAGCTGCGCCAACAACTGTTGCAGGTGCATTTACTTATTCTTTAGTAAGTGTTCAGGATGCCTCTTGTTCACAAAATCAATCCGGTGGTGCGGTAGTAACCGTCAATCCGGCGCCAACTGCTGTTATCAGCGGTGCAACAGCTATATGCAACGGCGACCCGGCACCCAACATCACTTTCACCGGAAGCACCGGTACTACACCTTATACCTTTACCTATACTCTTAATGGCGCCAATCAAACCGTAAGCACCACTGGTGGAAGCAGTAGCGTAATGGTAGTTGCACCCACAACAACTTCGGGAACATTCACCTATTCATTAACGGGCGTACAGGATGCTAATGCATCAGCCTGTGGCTTTGCATCCGGCAGTGCTGTAGTTACTGTCAATCCATTGCCAACCGCTATGATGGGCGGAACGGCAACGGTTTGTTTAAATGCCCCTCCACCAAATATTACTTTCACAGGCGCAGCCGGTACCGCGCCTTATACCTTTACCTATACTCTTAATGGCGCCAATAAAACGGTAAGCACTACCGGCGGAAGCAGTAGTGTAATAGTAGCTACACCAACAGCTGTTGCAGGAACATTTACTTATTCTTTAGTAAGTGTTCAGGATGCTTCTTGTTCACAAAATCAATCTGGTGGTGCGATAGTTACCGTTATTCCGGCGCCAGCGGCAAGTATCAGCGGTGCAGCAACCGTATGTAACGGAGATCCGGCACCAAATATCACCTTTACCGGTTCAAACGGCACCCCTCCTTATACCTTTACCTATACTCTTAATGGCGCCAATAAAACAGTAAGTACTACCGGTGGAAGCAGTAGTGCAATGGTAGCTGCGCCAACAACAACGTCGGGACCATTTACCTATTCATTAACAGGTGTACAAGATGTTAATTTATCTGCGTGTGGTTTTGCATCCGGCATTGAAGTAATTACAGTTAATCCATTACCAACTGCTACCATGAGCGGAACTGTACCAAAATGTTTAAATGACCCTCCGCCAAATATTACCTTCACGGGCGCAACTGGTACCCCTCCTTATACCTTTACCTATACTCTTAATGGCGCCAATAAAACAGTAAGCACTACCGGCGGAAGCAATAGTGCAATAGTCGTTGCACCAACAGTTGTTGCAGGTACATTTACATATTCTTTAGTAAGTGTTCAAGATGCCAATTGTTCTCAAACACAAGCGGACAATGCGGTAGTTACTGTTAATCCGCCACCGGTAGTTACAGTTAACTCCCCATCTATTTGTCCGAGACAGCCCACCACATTAACTGCCAGTGGCGCTCTTTCGTACGTTTGGCAAAATGGTTCTGTGGCAAACCCTTTACCAGTTGCCCCATCCATTACCACTTCGTACATAATTACGGGCACTGATGCGAATGGATGTTCTTCAACAGGGCTTGGTACTGTTACTGTTTTCCCTCACCCGCAAGCACAATTCAATACCAGACCAAACCCTGCCGGAATATTCAACCCTGTGGTCAACTTTACAAACAACTCAACCCCGGATGTAAACAGTTGGTTTTGGAGTTTTGGAGATGGAGATAGTTTAACAACCAATTCTTCAAGTCCGCCAACACACACTTATTCAGGGGATACAGCAACATATACCGCCACTTTAATCGTACACAACCCTGGTTTCTGTTATGATACAATGCGTCATGTAATACAAATCGTCCCTGAATATGGGTTCTATATTCCAGATGCCTTCTCGCCTAATGACGATGGGATAAACGATGTTTTCTTCGGTAAAGGAACAGCTATTTTAGACTATCAATTATCGGTTTTTGACCGTTGGGGAAATTTTATTTTCTATTCCAGCGATATCAATAAAGGGTGGGATGGTAGAGCAAGTTTAGGTAGCGAAGTAGCACAACAAGATGTGTATGTTTGGCAAGTGGCTCTTACAGATATATTTAAGAAAAAACATAATTATATCGGCACAGTTACCATTGTGAAATAAAATGCCTATTTTTTGTAGGAATTCCACTTTCTTTAAGTCGCCGTCCGTGCTATTTTAGATATAAGGAAATAACATCAAAATATTCTACGGCACAATCAGTTGCTTATAAATGTTTGTCTGCAATTAATAAAAAAATTAAAAAAATAAAACCCAATTAAAATAAATACAAATTAACTTTCCATTTCTTTAATTTCTCCCCAAACCAAATTTCCTTCAAAGCCTTTATAAATGACATGTTGAGCAACTTTATAATTTCGCACTTGTAATTTTACACCTTTTATTTCTTTTGATTTTTTTGCAATCAATTGTTTTATTGTTGTGATATATTCTTTATCCGGAATCTCTTGCATTGCTTTATTAATACAATATTCAGAGATATTACGTTTTTTTAATTCTATTTTAATTTTTATTCGCCCCCATTTTTTTATTCTGAATTTACCACCTGCATAGGTTTTTGCGAAACGCTCTTCGTTCAAAAAATTGTTATTTATTAAATCAACAATAATATTTTCAACAGCATCGGAATACAAACCCCACTCATAAAGTTTGTCGCGCATCTCCTGTTGGCAACGCTCTTGATAAGCACAGGATAGTTGCGCTTTTATTAATGCTTGGGATGGGGTAAGTTTTTTTTTAGGTTTTGGTTCCTCAAACATTTTAATTTCGTTTATCTAAACCCCAGAGCAATTTGTTTCGAATAGTATTAAAAAAGTTTTGATTGTGCAGCTTAATAAGGTGAAGGTGAAAATTCGCTTTTTTAAGAGTGAGTTCAACAGAGGAATCAATTACTTCGCTGCGAGAATCAAGTGTTGCACGATAATGACTACTTCGTCCTTCTACTTTAATTGTGATAATATTATTGTCGGAAATTACCAAAGGGCGAACAGTTAAATTGTGTGGAGCGATAGGTGTGATTACAAAATTTTGCGAACCTGGCATCACTAATGGTCCTCCGCAACTTAATGAATAAGCGGTAGAACCTGTTGGCGTGGCTATTATTAAGCCATCAGCAAAATAGGAGTTAAGAAATTCTCCATTAATATAAGTATGAATTGCAATCATTGAAGAACTGTCTTTTTTAAAAATAGTCAACTCATTTAATCCGTAATTTATATTGCCAAATAAATTTTCGGGAGCCGTAACACTTAATAATGATCGTTCTTCAATACTGAATTTTTTATTTAATAAAGCATCAATAGCGTTGATAATTTCAGTTTGAGCTACGTTTGCCAAAAAGCCTAAGTGCCCTGTGTTTATGCCTAAAACAGGTATGCCTGAATCCCTGATAAAGGTTAATGTTGTTAAAAAAGTTCCATCTCCTCCAATACTAAGCATGCAATCAATATCTTCATTCAAATCCGAATGCGAATTAAATGTTTTTATGGTGCCACTAATTTGTATTTTTTGTTTAAGAAATTTGTAAAACGGCTCATAGATAAGCATTTCCGTTTTGTACTCATCGAGTTTCTGAAACAATGATTGAATATATTCCGAAGTATTATTGTTTGTAGAACGACCGTAAATAGCGACTTTCATCATTTTAAATATTTATATAATTCATGAAGGAGTCAAAACGGTTTTTCATTTCATCTGAAAATTCGCTTTGGTGGAATGATTCCTTCACCGTATAGTTATACCGATAGAATGTTTGCAGTATTCCCGAAAGTTCTTCTTTATTAATTTTTAATGTTACTTCAATTTTAGTAGAATCGGCAAGAGGATTCAAATAACAACTCAATATTTTTCCGTCACTGCCTTCTATAATTTGTGCAATTTGTGTTAATGAATAATCGTGCTCATTCATCTCAAGCACTATTATTCCGCCCGGTTCGCGAGTGGCAGCAATGGTTGCAAACTGTTGCAACAAGGCTGTCAATGGTATGGATCCTATATAATTTTCTTGTTCATCCAATACCGGCAACACCGTAAGTTTCATATTGGAAAACATTTTAATCACATCATATATATGTTGCCCTTGAAATACAAAGGGGCGAAGTAGTGATAATTTATGTTTTCCCAATTTCTCATCTGTAATATTCAAATCCAAAATATCGGTATCGCAAATAAGCCCCAAATACTCCTGTTTGTTTACAATAGGAAGATGCGATACTTTATATTCATCCATCCAATTAATTACCATTGTGCCTGTATCAGTAGTTTTAATGGATGGGATATCGTCTGTTATTAAATCTTTTGCCAACATATTTTTAAATTCTAAATTCTAAATCTTAAATTCTAAACTAAAAACTTCTAATCAATGATAATTCAACAAATATAACATCTTCTTTTTACACCATAAACATTCTAATTTTTTAACTTTACATTTTAGTTTAAAATTATGAGTACAAAGTTAAGTGTAAATATCAATAAAATTGCAACTCTTCGTAATTCTCGTGGTGGCAACACTCCTGATTTATTAAAGATAGCAGCAGATTGCGAACGTTTTGGAGCGCAGGGCATCACTGTGCATCCGCGTCCTGATGAGCGACATATTCGATACGAAGATGTAAAAAATTTAAAATCGTTACTTACTACTGAATTTAATATGGAAGGAAATCCGCGTGAGCAAAAATTTATGGATTTGGTATTGCAGGTACAACCTACTCAAGTAACGCTGGTGCCGGATGTTACAGGGCAACTTACATCAGACCATGGTTGGGATACTATCGCTCACAAAGATTTTTTGAAAGAAATTATTTCTGTTTTTCGGAAAGCCGGAATTCGAACTTCTATTTTTGTTGATGCTGATTTGAAAATGATTGAAGGCGCTAAAGAAACAGGTGCTGATCGTATAGAATTATATACCGAAGAGTATGCAAAACAGTATCACTCCAATCGGGAACAAGCTATAAAGCCTTTTGTAATTGCGGCAAAGCAAGCTAATGACTTAGGCTTAGGAATAAATGCCGGACACGATTTGAGTTTAGAAAATCTTAATTATTTTGTTCAGCATATAGAAGGATTATTAGAAGTTTCTATTGGTCATGCTTTGATTTCAGATGCATTGTATTTAGGTTTGGAAAACACGATTCAATTGTATTTGCGACAATTAAAAATGAACCGATAATCAATATTATTGTAATGATGCCCGAAGAGTGTGTTATCGGGTTTATAAAATAACAAAGTGTTGTATGATAATTGAATTTGTAGTACTTTAGCGTAACTAAAATTTTGTATAAACAATCGTCTCGCATTATGAACGAAAGAGAAATTATAGAAGGCTGTTTAGAAAATAATCGTGAAAGTCAAAAAGCTTTATACGATAGATTTTACGGTAAAATGTTAGGCGTTTGTTTACGGTATTCAAATGGGAGTGATGAAGCAAAAGAGATGTTCCACGAAGGTTTTTTCAAAGTATTCAAAAACTTACAAAACTTTAGAGAAAGCAATTCATTGGAAGAGTGGGTAAAAAGAATGATAGTAAATGCGTCTATTGAACATATTCGTAATAACAAACAAAATCGTTTAATCGTAAGTACGGTTTATGCCAATAAAAACACTGTAAAGCAAGCGCAAAATATGAGTGACGACAAGCTTGTTCTACATATTAATAAAGAAGAAATATTAAAAGCGATTCAACAACTTACTCCGGGTTACCGTACAGTGTTTAACTTATTTGTAATAGAAGGATACCCGCATAAAGAAATTGCCGAAATGCTTGACATAAGTGAAGATACGTCAAAATCAAATCTTGCAAAAGCAAAATTTGCTTTGAGAGGAAACTTGATGTGATTGATAAACAACGCAAATGGAAAATAATATTACCAATAATAAACTTGACGAAGCAATTAAACAAATGTTGAGTAATTATGAAGTGCCATACAACGCGGTTGACTGGGCGCAAATGGACAGTATATTGGATGTTGCTCCTGCACAAAATCCATTACGCAAATCGTACTCTTCCGTTATCCTTTTTGTTTTTGGAATAATATTGGGCTTGACTTTTTTACTTTACATCCTGTTTAAACCCTCTGCCATTTCTGAAAAAACAAATAGAACACCCACTCAACAAATAGTAAAAATCAAAACGCATTCAAACAATATTACACCCACGGTTGCGTCAATTAAAAATAATGTAAAACCAATTGTCAAGCAAGTTGTTACTAATTTAACCGGTACCACTTCGGTTGTGCCACCAAGTAAAAATAGCATTCGACCAACCTTAAACAATAATGAAAGCAAAGAAAAATTGTTTTCCAAAATAATTGAAAAAAAGGAGAAAGGTTTGAAAAAAGAAAAAGTATTTAAAAAAGCCATAAAGCAGGAAACGAAACGAGAAGAAAATGATACTGTTCATATAGATGAGGAAAATGATTCTAATAAAAGACAAGCTCTTAAAATCACAAACGAAGCCAATTTGGGGGCTGCACTGGATACTTTGAAAGGTGTTCAAGAAGCGAAAAAAGAAACAAGAAAATCAAGAAGGGAAAAAAAGAGAATTGCCAATGATTTACTGAATGGAAAAAATTCTCCTGCGGGAATTATTAATCCGGATGAGATAAAGAAAAAGCAAGAACAAAAAGATACATTGACAACACCGAACTAAAATTTCTTTATTAAGACCTTACTTTTTTCTTAAATAAAAAAACACTTTACTGGAAAAATAGTAAAGTGTTTTTTATTTTACTTTTTTTATACTCCTGCCGAAAGTCGCTTAAACAAAGAAAATTATATTGTTTAATCCAAAGCGGCGCCTTCGGGAAGTTGTTTCCTGTAATCGTCTATTCGGCGGTGCATGATATAAAACCATAAAGGCGGAAATGTGGAAAGCAAAATCATAGCCGGATATCCAAAAGGCATTTGAGGAGACTCGTCAAAATGCCGTAAAATCTGGTATTTGCGACTTGCCATATAATGATGATCGCTATGGCGTGTTAATTCAAACAAAAACTGTCTTCCGATTCTGTGGTTGGAATTCCAGGAGTGAACCGGCAATACTCTTTCGAAATTTCCGGTTGCTGTTTTTTTTCTATGTAAACCGTAGTGTTCAACATAGTTGACCGTTTCAAGAAGTAGGAAACCCAAAACAGCGGCAACAAGAAAAAATATCATCGGCTTTAATCCAAAAATAAAATAAATGATTCCTACAAAAGCTATTTGTATTAACTGAAAGCGAATCATTTCATTTTGTAAGGAAAAGAAAGGTTGATTCGCCCGTTTCAATCTTTCTGATTCTAATTTCCAAGCCGAGATATAACTATATATAACTGTTCTAATCCAAAAGAAATATAACATTTCTCCCCGTCTGGAAGATGCTGGGTCTTGGTCGGTAGCAACGTGTTTATGATGCCCGCGGTTATGTTCTATAAAAAAGTGCATATACAAACTGGTAAGCAGCAAGGTTTTCGCCATGAATCTTTCGTGAGGAGTAACTCGGTGACCAAGTTCGTGACCTAAGTTAATTCCAATAACTCCACAGCAAATTCCCATGCTTAACACTTTACCAATTAATTCTGTATGCGTCCATCCGATTCCGGCATTCAACCATATCTTGCCTGAGAATAAAGAGTTTGGCTCTGTTTTTAAAAAAAAATCTGTAAAAAATCCTGCCGGATGATTCAATAAATAAAGTCCTATAAAAATAACGATGTACTGTAAAGGAACCATTAACCATAATAGCCAGTCGTAATATTTATCCTCTAAAGCCATTGCTTCTTCTGCTTCGGTCATGTTTAATTCACTTTGTTCGGAAATAAATTCAGCAATAGGAACAAATATAAATACAATAACAGGTAAAGTAAATGACCAGAATCCATGTCCTAAAAAAGAGGCGATGGCTAAAACAGGTATCGTAAAAACGGACTGATATTTTGTGATTCTTTTATATATTGTTTTTGCGCTCATTGAATTTTAAAAATCGGATAGTTGGTTTTTTGTAATTATTTTTTACTAATTATTTTTTTTCAAATCAAAGATATAAGTTTTTTGTAATTAAGAAAATAATTTTAAATCAG
>ODAK010003301.1_pt1 | contig 16792 bp, 14 predicted proteins | sample 1539591 | NCBI WGS metagenome assembly ODAK01 (sample SAMEA3539303, study PRJEB22396) | soil metagenome | biome: tundra; feature: field; material: soil | place: USA | collected 2010-05 | depth 0.15 m
ATCGAGCCGCTGGTGGTCGAGCCGCTGTTCTTCAAGTTCGAGCCGCTGGCCGCGAAGCAGCCCGCGCTGGTCGCCGCCATCGAAAAGGTGGTGGCGCGCGGCGGCCTGGAGATTCCGCCCGATCGCATGTTCGAAATGAAGGCCAGCGAGAAACTGAAATCGCTGAACGCCTACGTCACCGGCATCGGCGCATCCAAGCGCGTGGTGGTCTGGGACAACACCATCGAAAAGATGAATACCGGCCAGACCCTGTTCGTATTCGGCCATGAGATGGGGCACTATGTTCTGGGACATGTCTGGATCGGCATCGGCGCGGCCCTGCTGGGCATTCTGATCTTCCTGTTCCTGGCCTATCACGCGATGCGCTGGGCGCTGGCGCGCTACGGCGCACGTTGGGAAATTCGCGACGTGACCGACTGGGCATCCCTGCCCGTGCTGCTGCTGGCGCTGGCGGTCTTCGGCTTCCTGTCCGAACCGGTGTCGAGTTCCTTCAGCCGCGTGCTGGAGCACAACGCCGATATCTACGGCCTGGAAGTGATCCACGGCATTGTGCCCAACTCATCGGAGGAGGCGGCTGAAGCCTTCCAGATTCTCGGCGAAGTGTCGCTCGACGATCCCAATCCCAGCCCGTTCATCGAATTTTGGCTCTACGATCACCCGTCCATCAGTGAGCGCGTCAGCTTCGCATCGGAGTACGATCCATGGGGAACGGGCCAGCCGCCAAAATACGTGCGGTAGCACAGGCTTCAGCCTTAATGCCACTCGTTTTTCCAATATCGGGAATAGCTGCGACAGTTGTGGGGCAGACCTCCAGGTCTGCTCGGGTCCTCCAGGACCCGCTCTTCGCGCAACGGAACCAGCCATATCTGCGTACGAAGAGGCCGACGTGGACGTCGGCCGCAGGACTGGAGTCCTGCCCCACGAATAACGCAGCTTGCTCAAAATGGAAAAACGAGTGACATTAGTTAGGCTTCAGCCTGTGACTTGAGTTTCTACATCTCCTTACTCGAGGACAGCAGATGCGACCGTGGTGGGGCAGGCGGTTCCGTCTGCCAATCGTCTTTCGATGGCCGAATACCGAAGGCGATTGCCGCATTTCCACCCCGATGACGCCTACCTGTTCCTTACCTGGCGTCTGTGGGGTTCACTCCCAGCCGGACTGCCATCTCGCCCATACCCCACGCCAGGACACGCCTTCGTGGCTGCGGATCGCGCCTTAGAACGTGATCGCACCGGTCCCGTGTGGCTGAAGGATCCGCGTATCGCCCGACTGGTCGTGGAGACCATCCTGGCTGGCGAACAGGAAAGATTGTTCTATGAACTCCAAGCCTGGGTAGTCATGCCCAATCACGTGCATTTGTTGATCCTTCCAAGAGTTGCCGTTCCGGTCATCACCCGTTGGCTGAAGGGATCGACTGCGCGCCGCGCCAACCAGTTGCTGGGACACACAGGCCGGCCGTTCTGGCAAGATGGTCGTCGGGTCGGGAAATGTAGAAACTCCAGGCACAGGCTTCAGCCTGTGATGCCAGTCACACGCAAGCCCATCAAAAATTCCCCAATCCCTGAACAGCTTGCGCGGTTTGGCTACCCCCTCCCGCCTCGCCTCATGCTCTCCTGGTATTGAGAACAGCCGACGTGTCTCCAAAATCTCAATCCGAAAATCCGCCCTGCAAAAAACGCACCGAATTGGCTTTGTTCGTCCAATTCCCGTCAACCCGCCGCAGGGGGGCCCCGCCCGAGACGCATGCACAATTCCGCCCAATCCCGCACAACAACCCATGAAAATTACCAAACGAAGCCAAAAAATGGGGGTATCGCTGCGGCCGCAAATCGTGACAGCAGGGCGAACACAAGGCGAAGTCAAGCGCGCCCACGCAAGACCCCGGCCCCCAGCCCCCAGCCCCCAGCCCCTGCGCGCGGAGCGCGCCAACCGCGCTCCAATGTTAAACTCGCTTATGGCCCGATCAAGGTGGAATGATCCGTGGACCCGAACGACCGCGCGCCCCAAATCCTCCAATTCGGTGTTTTCGAAGTCGACCTGGCGCAGGGCGAACTGCGCAAGCACGGCCAAAAAATAAAGTTGCAGGAACGCCCCTTCCAGCTTCTCGCGGCGCTGTTGGAGCGTCCCGGCCAGGTCGTCACGCGCGAGGAATTGGCCCGCCGGCTTTGGAACGACACGCTGGTCGATTTCGACAACGGCCTCAATATCGCCGCCAAGAAAATACGAGAAGCGCTGGATGACGATGCCGCCACGCCGCGCTACGTAGAGACCCTGCCGCGGCGCGGATATCGCTTCATCGCGCCTGTCCAAACCCGCAACGTCCCGGCGGCGGAGGCGCCCCCCGCCACTCAGCCAAAGCCGCAGCCTGCGCCAACCATAGCGCCGCCGCCGGCGCCCGCTCCCCTAAGCCGCCGCGCGATCTTTGGCCGCGTGGCCGCGTTGATCGTCGTCCTGTTCCTGGCCGTCCGGATCTACTTGATCGCCACTACGTTGCGGCCGGCCCGCCTCGTGCAGGTGGTGCAGCTTACGCAAACCGGCCAGATCGAACTCGGCAACGGCGTGGCCACCGATGGCACGCGCGTGTATTTCACCCAGCGCGACGCTGGGCGCTGGTCGTTGGCCCAGGTTTCAGTGGAAGGCGGGACTCCCCTGCCCCTGCCGCTGCCGCTCGAGCAGCCCTTGTCCAATCCGGACATACTCGACATATCCCCGGACCGGTCGAATCTGCTGGTTTCGAGTGGATCCGGAACCGAAGTGGAGCGGCCTTTTTGGGTGGTTCCCACGGTGGGCGGATCGCCGCGGCGCGTGGGGGATGTGGCCGGCCACGCGGGGGCCTGGTCGCGCGACGGAAGCCGCATCGTCGTCGCCCGTGGCTCCGCGTTATTCCTGGTCGCGAGCGACGGTACGGATTCCCGCAAGCTTCTCGACACGCCCGGCATACCCAACTCTATCCGCTGGGCGCCCCCGTCCAGAGCCGACGTGCTGCGCTTTTCCACGCTGAGTCCCGGCCTGGGGCCGCGCGCCCTGTGGGAAGTCTCCTCCAACGGTACGGGCCTGCATCCGTTTCTGCACAAATGGATCTCCGCCACCGCCGAGCCGGACGGTGACGACAATGGGAATTTCGCCGCCAATGGAAACTATTACCTGTTCCGCGCGCTCCGCAACCGCGTGTCCAGCGTTTATGCCGTACGCGCGCATCGCCGCTTCCCGCGGACCTTTGAAGGCCCCCCGCTGCTGATCTACTCCACGCCGCTGGAGTTTAGTTCGTTGGCTCCGCACCCCGACGGTAAGCGGGCTTTCTTCGCCGCCGGGCAGGAGCGCCGCGAGTTGGTGCGCTACGATGCCCGCCACGGTCAGTTCGCGGAGTTCCTTTCCGGAGTGCAAGGGCGGTGGGTCAGTTTCTCAAAAGACGGTCAATGGATAGCTTACGTGACCGCTCCCGGCGATATCCTGTGGCGCAGCCGGCCGGATGGCAGCCAGCGCTTGCAACTGACGTCCCCTCCCATGCGCGCGTCCCAGCCGCGCTGGTCTCCGGATGGAACCCAGATCGTCTTCGGCGGAGGACCCGTCGGCCATGCCAGCCGGGTATATGTGGTTCCCTCCGCCGGCGGGGCCCCCGAAGCCGTCACGGATGCGCCGCTGATCGACGGCGACGCGAGTTGGTCCGCGGACGGAAACTCTCTCGTGTTCGCCCGCCGTCTGCCCGCCGGCGCATCCGGCCAGCCCGGCCTTTATTTGATGGACCGGAAGACGAAGAACGCCACCCTTCTGGCGGGATCGGAAACTCTTGCCCAGCCCGCCTGGTCGCCCGATGGGCGCTACATCGCCGCCACAAACCAGGCCGGAACCCAGCTCCTGCTGCTGAATCTCGATACGCGGCAGTGGACCCCGCTGGCGTCCGGTGACGGTCTCGGCGCGCCCTTCTGGTCGAGGGACGGCAAGTACGTTTATTGTCAGGAAGCGCTGGCCCCGGAGCAGCCCATCTTCCGCGTGGCCCCTGGCAGCACCCGGAGGGAGCGGCAAGAGCGGATGATGAGTTCAAAACAAATCCCGCAATCGAATTCCATCGGCTACCTGCTGGCGGGGCTGGGGCCCGACGATGCGCCCATCGCCACCGTGATCTACGCCAATTCGGATATCTATGCCCTCGACGTGGAATTACCATAATATGTGGCGCACGCTCTCGGCGTGCCGTGTCCACACTCGTGTGGACACCTCTTGTCTTGTGACATACCAATGACCTCGCCAACCACCCACGCAATCGGCGTATTGCTGCTCTTGTGCCGCGCCTTGTTGGGGGCCCAGGCTCCATCGCCGGTCAACCCGCACGCCTCGCCCGAAGCGCGCGCCTTACTCAACTACTTGTATTCGATCTCCGGGCATTACATCCTCACCGGCCAGCACAACTATCCGAATACCATCGCCAACTGGACCGACCGCGCCTACGACTTCACTGGCAAGTACCCGGCCGTCTACGGCCAGGACTTCGGCTTTCAGGGCGGCGCCGACAAGGACTCCACTCTGGCCCGGCCGGCGCTGGTCGAGGAGGCCATGCGCCAGTATCGCAATGGCGCAATCGTGACCTTCACCTGGCACGCCGTCCGGCCCACCGACGATGAGCCGGTCACCTTCCGCGATAGCGTGCAAGGCCACCTCTCGGATTTCGAGTGGCGCGAGGTGCTCACGCCCGGCACCACTCTCTATAAGCGCTGGTGCGCGCAGGTGGACGTAATCGCCGGCTACTTGAAGCAATTGCGCGACGCGCGCGTTCCCGTTCTGTGGCGCCCCTATCACGAGGTCAACGGCAATTGGTTCTGGTGGGGCGGCCGCAAGGGCAACGACGGATCCGCGGCGCTGTACCGCCAACTGTTCGACCGCTTCGTGAATCGTCATCATCTCGATAACCTGGTTTGGGTGTGGAACGCCAACGCTCCCGGCTCGGGCGGCTCCGGTCCAGGTCCGTACGCAGATTACTTCCCTGGCCTGGAATACGCGGACGTGCTGTCGGTCGATGTATACGGCGAATTCAAGCAGAGTTTCTACGATGACTTACTGGCCCTCTCCGGGAGCAAGCCGGTGGCTCTGGGCGAAGTCGGCGGCATCCCCAGCCCGGCCACGCTGAAAGAGCAGCCCAAGTACACCTGGTTCATGACCTGGAGCGAGTTTATCGAGATGAGCAACCCGCTGGAGGCCGTGCGCGCGGTCTACGATGACGCGCACGCGTTGAGCCGCGACGACCCACGCATGTCGCAAGCCCTGGCGGCGATCCGCAAAGCATCGGCCGCCCCCGATCCGCAATTGGTGACACCAGAACCGTTGCCGGCGGCCAAGGAGTTACTGGCTAAGTTGTACCGCACAGCCGGCCAGGGCATCTTGAGCGGCCAGGATACTGCGGCAGCGACGCAGCGAGTTTTCGAGGTCACGGCCAAGTATCCCGCGATATATGGCGCCGATTTGGCCGAGCCCGGCGCCCAGGCGGTCGTCGACGAGGCCACCAGCCAGTATCGGAACCACGCGATTGTCACGTTGAGCTGGCGCCCCGCGCGCCCCACCGACGAGGAATCCGGCAAGCTATCGGACTTTGAGTGGAAGGAATTGCTGACGCCCGGCAGCCGCCTCTTCGAGCGATGGAGCGCTCAGGTGGACGCTGTCGCGGGCTATCTGAAGCTGTTGCAGGACGCCGGTGTGCCGGTGCTGTGGCGGCCGTATCCGCAACCGAATAGCGCCAAGTTCTGGTGGGCCGGTCACAAGGCGGAATCGGCCGCGCTATACCGGCAGTTGTTCGATCGCCTGGTAAACTACCATAAACTGCGCAACCTGGTGTGGGTGTGGAACGCCGGCGCGCCCGGATTCGGCCCCGATTCGCCCGGCCAGTATGCGGATTACTTCCCCGGTCTCGAATATGCCGATGCGCTGGCGGTGGATCTCGGCAATACGCCGTTTTCGTGGCGCCGCGACGCGGAGCTGGCCCGATTCGCGGTCGGCAAGGTCATCGGGCTGGGATTGGACGGCTGGATGCCAACCGGCGCGATGCTGGAGCAGCCCACGCGCTGGGCTTGGTTTCTGGCATCTGGCATCGAACAGCCGGACGCCTTGCGCGCCTTGTACGCGAATCCGCGCGTGGTATCGCGCTGAGTTCTGTACTGAAGAATTGTGGGGCAGACCTCCAGGTCTGCGCGGGTCCTCCAGGACCCGCTCTGAAGGAGGCAACTATGATAAGAGTTCGATCATACGCGGCAGTCAGCCTGTTCCTAGTAACAACCGCAGCAACCTACGCCCCACAAAACACCCTACAGACTCAAGTGCTGGCCAAAGAGCGCCAGGAATTGGACTGCCTGAAGAACGGCAACTACGCGGAGTTCGCCAGCCTGCTGGCCGACGACGCGGTGTTCGTCGATACGCACGGCCCCGCGGGCAAACCGGAGATCGTTAATGATACCGCGGAGTTCCGGCTCAACGACTACACCATGGACGACGTGAAGTTCGTGCAGCTCTATACAGCCAGGAGACTTCAACACGATAACTTGGAGGTAATATGATGCGTACTCACTATATCGTCACAGCGTTGGCCTGTCTCGCGTTCCCGGTCTATGCCGCGCCCGCCGCCGCGCCGCTCGGGATCTTCGAAGACCATGCGGATGTCGGCACGGTCCTCAATACCGGCTCCGTCGAATATGACGCATCCAAACGGACCTACACTATCGCCGGCAGCGGCGAGAACATGTGGTTCGCCGCGGACGCGTTCCAGTTCGTGTGGAAGAAAGTCTCCGGCGACATCACGCTGACGGCGGACATTTCGTTCATCGGCTCCGGCGGCGAGGCGCACCGCAAGGCCGTACTGATGATCCGTCAGAGCCTGGACGCGGATTCCCCGTACGCCGACGTGGCGCGCCATGGCGACGGGCTGACCTCCTTGCAGGCCCGCGACGAAAAGGGCGCCAACACGAGTGAAATCCAGTCCGCCATGAAGGCGCCTGCGCGGGTGCGCATCGCCAAGCGTGGCGATTACGTCTACATATGGGTGGCGGCCGAGGGTGAACAACTCCAGTTCTCCGGAGGATCGATGCGAATCCCGATGCACGATCCGTTCTACGTGGGCATCGGTGTCTGCTCCCACAATAAAGATACGGTGGAGAAGGCCGTATTCTCCAATGTCGATATGACAATCGGCGCGCCAACCAAAGCCACGCCGCCAAAATTGTACAGCACCCTGGAGACTGTTCCGGTTTCAGGCGACCGGCGCGTGACTTATGTCACTCCGGGCCGCCTGTCGGCGCCTGTCTGGACCGCCGACGGCGCTGCGCTGGTCTTCCATCGCAACGGCCACATGGAAAAGATACCGGCGGCCGGGGGCAAGCCGGAAATCGTAGAGGCAGCTAACAACAACGCCAGTGAGGAACAGTCGCTCGACGGAAAGTTGCCGTCCGACGGCTTCCGGAATTGCTTCCCTCACATCTCGCCGGATGGGCAGCAAATCGCATTTCTGTCTTTCGCGGGAGACATAGCTGGCATCCCCGAAGACAAAGACGTAATGCTGCGCCTCCTGTCGCTCAAAGACGGCAAGGTGCGAGTGCTGGCGAAGTTCGTCGGAGGGCGAGGCAGCATGGATGCGCCCTCCTGGTCGCCGGACAGCCGCCGTTTGGCCTTCGTCAGTTATCAGTGGATTCCGTAGCTGCCCACTTATTGGACCGCCAGTGTGATGTTGGATTGGCTGCTGGCCCCGTTCATCGTGATGACCAGCGGCTGCGCTCCGGATGCCCCTTGCGGAATCTGAACATTCACCTGCATCACACCGTTGACCAGCCCCGGCGAAGTGCCGGCATACTGCACGGTGGCTGCGACGCCTCCCACCGTAGCCGTGGGAGTCACTGCCTGATGTTGAATGCCGGTGGCCAGTGCTCCGTCCGCGCCGCCGGGATTGGTCACCCCGCCGCCAGTTGCAAACACTTGTACGACGCTTCCCACAGCAGCCGGATTGGACGCGGAGTTGAGGCTGTTATCCTGGTTCAGAATCGCGCCCGGTCCAGAGCCTGTGGAGTTCTGCGCGAAGATCGCGGGGGCAGTCTGCGCCACCAGTAAAGTCTGCGGACTCGACATCACGCCGTTGTAACTGTATTGAATGGTCGTGGTGTTATGACCCGCCACGCCGAACGGCACGATCACGCTGCTCTGGTTGACAAGCGCGTAGACGATCGGCGCGGCCACACCATCGAAGAATACCTGCACGCCGCCGATCGAGTTCTTCAGGATTCCGCCTGAGATCTCGAGCGGAGTCAGGGAAACCGGCCCGGCATTCGCGCCGAAGATCGTGACGATTTCGCCGGGGGCCACAACGCCGCCTTGGTAGCCGGCCGCGTTGGCGATGCCACTCCCCGAAAACGAGGGCGGCGTGCCCGTCAACGCCTGCTGGATAGACGCGTAGGCCGGTTTAGACTGGTAGTTCGCATCGAAGGGCAGCGCCGCGCCGTAACCAGGAAAGGCGCCGGGTATCCACGAATACTTGTCCGTGAAGCCCCACGTCTGGACCGCGCTACAGCCGGGATGTTTGATACAGACCGAAACGATATCTTGGTAGCGCTGCGCCTGCGCCGCCAGGTCGTTGGCGGAGGCGTTACCATTCGCATCCACCGGAATGCGCACGTCCAGTTCGGTGAAGTGCACCTGCAGGCCGAGCGCGATCAGGCGCACAACGTTGGCCTCCAGTCCGGCCGGCGAGACATAGCTGGGATCGGTGGTGATGTGTAGCTGCAGACCTACACCGTTAATCGGCACACCGCGCGCGAGCATGCCCTGCACCAGGCTGTACATGGCGTCTGACTTGGGGTTGTTATTGGCGTCCTCCACGCTGTAATCGTTGTAGAAGAGCAGCGCGTTCGGATCGGCGGCGTGCGCCCAGCGGAAAGCCTGATCGATGTATCCCGGACCGGAGAGCCCGATTCCCGGCTGGTTGTACCAGATCGAGTCGCGCAGTCCGCTGCCATCGTCGGCCAGCGCTTCGTTCACCACATCCCACGCGAACACCTGACCCTTGAAGTATCCGACTACCTGCGTGATGTAAGTCTGCAGCAGCGTGTAAAGCTGGCTGGGCGTGAAGTTACCGTTGGCCAGCCAATCCGGATTATAGGCGTACCAGCACAGATTGTGGCCGCGAAGCTCCATCGCATTGGTCTGCGCGAAGCTGACCAGAGTATCGCCCGGCGTGAAGTTGAAGACGCCCTGGGTAGGCTCGATCGCCGCCCACTTCATTTCGTTCTCGGCCTCGATCATGCTGTACTGCTGCGCCAGGGTGGCGGCGTAGGCTGCATCGCTGGCGATGTATGCCGTATCGACGGCCGCTCCCATCAACACGCCGCGCTGGGCGCCCGAATCGCGCAAAGTCTGCGCCATCGCGCTCGCAAGCGAGAGCAATAGGAGAGCGAGTAAGATCCTCATCGATCGGTAATGTATCACTTGGCATCCACCTTCGCCTGCATCCGCCGCATGCCGCGCAGCCAGCGATCGTAATCGTTCGCCTTGCGGCGCAGGTATTCGCCGACCTCCGGGTGCGGCAGGATCAGGAAGCGCTCGTCGGCCAGGCCCGCCACCACTGCGTCGGCGACCTGTTCGGGTTCCAGCGCGCCTTCCAGTAGAAAGCGCCCCGGTCCCTGTTCGGCCTCCGCCAGCATGTTGGTGCGCACGCCTTGCGGGCACAAGCAGGACACCCGGATGCCCCGGTCGCCGTAAGTCACCGACAGCCATTCGGCCAGCGACACCGCCGCGTGCTTGGTCACGGCGTACGGAGCCGAGCCGACCTGTGTGAGCAAACCGGCCGCCGAGGCGGTCTGCAATAAGTAGCCTTCGCCGCGCGCCAGCATGCCCGGCAGCACCGCGCGCGCGGCATACACGTGCGCCATGAAATTGATGCCCCAGATGCGCTGCCAGCCGCTGTCGGATGTCTCGACACCGCCCTCCATGGCGATGCCCGCATTGGAGCAGAACAGATCGATCGCGCCGAACGCCGCTACGGCGCGCTCCACCAGTTGGATGATTTCGGCTTCGCGGCTCACGTCCGTGCGAACAGCCAGCCCGCCAATTTCGCGCGCCACCTGTTCGGCGCCGGTGCTATCCACATCGGCTACGACCACGCCACGCGCACCCTCCGCGGCGAACCGCCTGCACAGCGCGCGGCCGATGCCGCTCGCGCCGCCCGTCACCACCGCGATCTTATTCGTCAGATTCATGCCGTGCCCACATCGTATTTTCGTAACTCCATCTTGGCGACGGCCTCGCGATGCACTTCGTCCGGCCCGTCCGCCAGCCGCAACGTGCGCGCGCCCGCCCAGGCATGCGCCAGGAAGAAATCGTCCGACACACCCGCGCCGCCATGGGCCTGTATCGCGCGATCAAGCACCCGCAAAGCCATATTGGGCGCGACCACTTTGATCATGGCGATCTCTGCTTTGGCGGCTTTGTTGCCCGCCACGTCCATCATGTAAGCCGCCTTCAAGGTGAGCAGCCGCGCCTGCTCGATCTCCATGCGGGAATCGGCGATTTCGGCGCGCAGCGTGCCGAATTCCGACAGCTTCCGTCCGAACGCCACGCGCGATTGCGCCCGCCGGCACATCGCTTCCAGCGCCCGCTCGGCCAGGCCGATCAGCCGCATGCAATGGTGGATGCGTCCCGGTCCCAGGCGGCCCTGCGCGATTTCGAAGCCGCGCCCTTCGCCGAGCAGCATGTTGGAGGCGGGCACGCGCACGTTGTCGAAGACCACTTCGCCGTGGCCGTGCGGGGCATCGTCGTAACCGAACACGGGCAACATGCGCTCGATGGCGATACCGGGCGCGTCCATCGGCGCCAGGATCATGGCTTGCTGCTTGTGCCGCGGCGCCTGCGGGTCCGTCTTGCCCATGAAGATGGCGATCTTGCAGCGCGGGTCGCCCGCGCCGGAAGACCACCACTTGCGCCCATTCAGCACATACTCGTCGCCGTCGCGCACGATGCTGGCGCAAATGTTCGTGGCATCCGACGAGGCCACCGCCGGCTCCGTCATGCAATAGCAGGAGCGGATGCGGCCCTCCAGCAACGGTACCAGCCACTGCTGTTTCTGCTCCGGGGTGCCGTAGCGCGCCAGCACTTCCATATTGCCGGTGTCTGGCGCCGAGCAGTTGCACACCTCGCCCGCCATCGCCACGCGCCCCATAATCTCGCAGAGGGGTGCGTACTCCAGGTTGGTCAGGCCGGCGCCCCATTCGTGGTCCGGCAGGAACAGGTTCCACAACCCGGCGGCGCGGGCTTTGGGTTTCAGTTCCTCAATAATGGGGACCGGCTGCCAGCGGTCTCCTTCGGCGATCTGCCGGTAGTAGAGCGGCTCGTTCGGGTAGATGTGCTGGTCCATGAAGGCGATGAGCTTCTGCTGCAGTTCCTGGACCTTTGGGGAATACGCGAAGTGCATTCCCGGATTGTCACGCAAAGCGGGGCCGGATGCAAAGGGCCACGCCGGGACCAGTTTGCTGTGGTCTATGATCTATAGAGGATCGTCAGGCGATCCCGGCGCAGGAGGAGTTTTCCGATGGAGTTCAAATTGTTCGGCCCTGGTGGTTCTCCGAGCAGCCACTTTCAGCGTGGGAGGTGCTTGCGAATTGGTTTCTAACAACCAACGATTTTGACAGCGAGCAGGCCTCACCGGCCGTGGCGGCCAGTACGCTCTTGCCCGAGCAGTTCACTGAGAGCGCCGATGTTCTTAAGTACATTCTCGAATCCTGGTACATGTATGGGCTGCAGTTGCCGGAGATCCAACGCGACCTCCTGCTTCTGAATTGCCCTCGGGAACGCATCGAACGGCTCGGATCCCTATTGGAACGTCTGCGCCCAGCGCGCGACCGTGTCTACCGCGACTACATGCGCTTCGACCACGAGAATGCGGTACTTCCGACCCTGGAGGACATAAATGTGGTTTGCGACTTGCGCCCTGTTTTCGAAGACACAGTGTATCCCATACCGGAGGCGCTCCCGGTGCGGCACACCAAGCTTCTGGGGTACAGTTACATGGTGCTAATGGTCTTCACCGAGGATTTTGGCGGAAGAAAGCAGCGGCTCGGCTTTCAGATGAACGAAGCGCAACTAGCGGATTTTCAGGCGGCGATCCAGCGAGCCAGAGAACAACTCGATATACTAAAGGCGAGCACTAATGCAATATCCACTCAAGAGCACTAAAGGAATGGCGCCGTCCAAAGGCCTGCCGGCGAAACGGGCTGGCATCCGCGACGAATCTCGTCGAAATGGAGCCGCCCAGCTCAGAGACGTTAGGCGAGACGAGCGCCGCGGTGCCCGTTCGCACGCGCGGCACTCGGCCTTCGTGGGCGGCCGTAATAGCATCAGCGCGTCGGGTGTTTATAGCCCAGGGATGGGCCACGATGCACAGGCGATTGTTGACCAGGTGAGAGCGCTGGACTCCGATCAGCTCCTTGACCGCTATCATGAATTGGTCGACAAACGCCTTCAAGGGACGCTGGATTTCACCGAATTGTTGGAACTGGAACGAATCGAGGCTCGCCTCGATACCGAAGACCAGGACGACGCCGCCCGCCTGACTATCCTCCAAGACGATTGGCGTCGCGAACGCAACGAACTGGTGGCGTCGATCGAGCACTTGCTGGCTCGCTTCAAGGCTGCGAGCTGACCGGTCGTGTCCCGATTTGTCCGGCAGGAAAACCCGCCGTAATTCGACGATTGCACGAAGTATCTGCCATTTGTGCGTCGAGACTTCCGTCAGCGTTGCGCCTACTGCGAACGTACTGAAGCCGTGCTCGGCGGAGAGGAGTTCTTTGAGATCGATCACTTTCGTCCGGTCTCGAAATTCCGCGAGGAAGCGACGCACTACCCGAACCTTTATTACTCTTGCGGCAAATGCAACCGGCACAAGGCGAATACATGGCCTTCGGATGACTTGATTGCAAAGGGGTTCCGCTTTGCCGACCCTTGCCAGGAAGACATGTATGTCGACCATTTGCAGGAGATGCCCGACGGCAAGTTGCAACCTCTGACTACTTGCGGTCGCTACACTCGCGATCACATCCGCCTCGACCGCCGCGACCTGCTTAATTGGCGTCAGCTTAGGCGCCAGAGGGCGCAGGAATTGGAGACGTTCGCGCGGACGGCAACTCGTCTCGAAGCTCTGTTATCGGGCGAGCCTGACCCCGTCAAACAGAGTCAAATCCGGGAAGAGATCGAGGCCTTGACCGCTCGGATCGCAGTCGACCAGCGTCTCTTCTTGTAGAACAACCTGAACGTACCCTTTCCATTCCCAGGCCCTCGGCGAGGGGGCGCTGTCTCCACGCGCGTGCGATTGCTGTAGATTGCCGAAATCTGGGACTTGGCCGGCGCGTGGCGAATCGGAGTACCCTGCTCGCCACCCGTCCGTTGCCGCGTGCGCTACACCCCCGCTAGTTTGCGCCCCTGCGACCAAAGCGCGGTGGCTTCCTCCACTACCTTGCGGCTCTCGTTGTAAATGACCCTCAGGCGGTCTACGATGTCTTTGGTCGCCGCCGCAAGATAGCCTGTTCGATCCGCAACCCGCTGGGTAACCTGCTTCGCCGCGTACCAGCGATCCCGCTTCCGCCGGGTCAGTCTCAACCCATTCTATCGGGAGCTCTGGAAATTCCCGCGAAGAGTGGAACCGGGAGCGTGACACGCGACACAGACAAACCACAGCCTCAGTGCGCACACGCACAAGGCCCGTCTTGGAGTGCGAGATCCCTTACGCTTCCTTCTTCTTCAACAAGTGATCGTTGTCCTTGATGAAAGTCTTGATTTGTTCCGCCGCGGCCAGCAGTCTTTCCCACTGCTCTTTGTAAAGCGTGACCGGGAAGCGACCCAGTCCGTAGACGGACACCCCGCCTTTCTCGCTCACGCGGACGGAAATCTGGCCCCGTCCCGGCTTCTTCAGCGCCTCATTCTCGGCGCGCAAACGTTCCAGTTCAGCTTTCAGATCTTCATCGGCCATACATGACAGCATATCGCTTATCGGCAGGCGTAGGAATAAGCGGAATTCAGGTAGCCCCGCAGCTCCCCCGTCCGGGCTGGATCTGCCTGGGCGCTCGCAATCGTCGCGTTCAAAATGGGAACCAGGAAGCGCCTGTACTTGTCGAGCGCCGGTTGATCGTGCATTCGAAACGCCTGCTCGACGGCCCTCTCGGTCGCCGGCGTGACCAGTTCCAGGCGCCCCACAAACACCCGCACCGTGTTCGCCGGCGCCGGGCTAATCGCCAGAGGCAAAATGGCGCTCACCGTTGGGGCAGGCAGTATGTACAGAAGCCGGCTGCCTTCTTCGAACCAGGAATTCCGCCAGGTCGCAATCATGGCGCGCGCTTCATCCACGTACAGACCGCGTGCGACGAGGATGTCCTCCAAGTCCTTGAACATGGAGTCCGCGGTCGCCGTCAGCGGCGGCGGGTCCACCAGCGCTTGATCGCGCAACCCGCCAGAGACGCGGTAACCCAGCTTCCCGCCGCGGCTCTCGATCAACATGACGCCGGGAATCTCTTCCGTCCCGAGATTCCGCACCAACACCTTGCCTTCCGGAGTCAGGCGGGCCGCGATGGGCAGCGCTGCTGAAGACACGCCGCGATAGAACAGGAATTTCTCATCTTGGTCGCCGCCCGGCGCCTTCACTCGCAACGGTGTGGCCCCCGTGCTCCGTGCGGTGTAATAGTGGTTATCGCCGTTGCCCGACGGGAACGCCGCCCGAGAGCCTGGCAGCAGGCGCACTTCATTCCACCGAATGCTGCCATCGGTGTCGGTTCGCTCCACGGCGCTCGCGTGCGGATACCACTCGGTGATGATTCCCTTCGCGAACGACACGTTCACCGAAACAGTTGTTTCGCGCGGACTGTAGAAATACAGCACCGGCGTCTCCATGCGCACCGTCTCGCTCAGGCCGCATTTGAAGTTTTCGTCGCGGAAGTGCTCGACGAACGCCGGCAAATCCGTCGATCCCCTAAGCGGCACCCACGCGACGGCCTGCCCGTCAGGACCTGCGACGGAAGTGAAGGTGCCCCATTCATGTACGGTGAGTTCGCCCGCCGCGCCGCCGTGCTCCACGACCGGCGAACTGCCCACGGAAGGAATCGCCAGGCAGGCGGCCATGGCCCCCGCGGCCAAGAGTCGCAATGCTTTTCCCGACATCCGGACCCTCCTGATGTTGTCTCGATTGTACCGCTCCCTCACGGGGTGCCCTCTGGGCCCGGCTCGGTAAAGTTTCCAAAACTTTACAAAATGCTCACACTCCGGCGCGACTGTCTGTCTTATTTTGGGAATATGCCGGTTACGGATCAAACCGAGGTCACGCGCAGGAAGTTTTACATCGCCATGATCTACGGCCTGTGGAGCCTGATTGCCGCGGCGCTGTCCATCCCGGCTGCGATCTATCTCCTCATTCCGCCCAAGCTCCGCAAGATGCCGGAGTGGGCCGAGGCAGGCGACGTGTCCAACCTCGAGCCGCGCGTGCCGGTCGAGATGGTCTTCCGCCAGAACCGCGTGGATGGCTGGAAAATCCAGAGCGAAAAAACCACGGCCTGGGTGGTGAAGCTTTCCGCGGCCCAGGTGGTTGCCTACGGGCCGCAATGCACGCACCTAGGCTGCGCCTATCGTTGGGACGAGAACCGCAACCACTTTCTGTGCCCCTGTCACACGTCCATCTTCGGCGTCGATGGCGCTGTGGTTTCGGGCCCCGCGCCGCGCCCGCTCGACCGCTATGAGACCAAAGTGGAGAATGGCAAACTGCTGCTGGGCCCCCTCCACCAGTCGAAGGAGAAAGCGTGAGCTGGCTGGATCATCGCACGGGCATCGAGACCGCCATCCGGAACTTTCTCTACGAAGAGATTCCGGCCTCCAGCGGCTGGCATCAAGTCTTCGGCAGCATCGCCGTGTTCCTGTTTCTGGTGCAGGCGTTCACCGGCGCGCTGCTGGCATTCAACTACGCGCCCACCCCCGGCGACGCCTATAACAGCCTGCGCTACATCCTCACCGAAGTGACCGGCGGCCACCTGATCCGCGGCCTGCACCATTGGGGCGCCAGCATGCTGATCGTGGTGGTGGTGCTGCACATGACCCAGGTGTTCCTCTATGGCGCATACAAGAAGCCGCGCGAGGCCACCTGGATGGTGGGCGTGGTCCTGCTTCTGCTGACCATGGCCTACGGGCTGACCGGATACCTGCTTCCGTGGGACAACCGCGCCTACTGGGGCACCGTGGTCGCCACCCAGATCGCTTCCCACATCCCGCTCGCGGGGACCTACATGAGCCGCCTGTTGGGCGGAGACAATGCCGTGGGTGTGGTCACATTTGCGCGCTTCTACGGCCTGCATGTGTTGCTGCTGCCGCCCGCCACCGGCCTGCTGATTGCCACGCACATCTACCTGGTGCGCAAGCACGGCGTCGCTCCCGCGCCCGGCGACGAAGTAAAATCCAGGAAAAAGTTCTACCCGCAGCAGGCGTTCAAAGATACAATGGCCATCTTTGCCGCGTTCGTGGTTCTGTTCGTGATGGCGGCGGCGGTGCGCGTGCCGTTGGAGCGCCTGGCCGATCCCACGGATGCCACCTACATCCCGCGCCCGGATTGGTATTTCCTGTTTCTGTTTCAAACGCTGAAGTTTTTCGATGGACCGCTGGCGGTGGTTGGCAGCGTGATCCTGCCCTCGCTCGCGGTGCTGGCATTGCTGCTGACGCCGTTCATCGACCGCGCGCAGGTGATGCGCGTTACGCGCCGGACAGTGGCCTTCGGCGTAGTGGCGCTGGCGCTACTGGGCTGGACCA
>ODAK010003302.1_pt1 | contig 16789 bp, 12 predicted proteins | sample 1539591 | NCBI WGS metagenome assembly ODAK01 (sample SAMEA3539303, study PRJEB22396) | soil metagenome | biome: tundra; feature: field; material: soil | place: USA | collected 2010-05 | depth 0.15 m
GTCGTTCACTTGGCGACCGTTGCAAACCTCCCCTATGGCCGGGACGAGATCGAACTGGCCGGCGGGTTGAAGCGCGAACCGATCGATTTAGTCCGATGCAAGACAATCGATCTTATAGTGCCCGCTAATGCGGAAATCATCGTGGAGGCGGAAATCGCACCTGGTGAGCGGGACGATGAAGGCCCATTTGGCGAATTCGCAGGTTATATGGGTCAAGTCGAAAAGCGTCCCGTCGCGCGCGTAACGGCAATCACGCATCGCCGTGATCCAATATTTTACGGCTACACAAGCCAAATGCCGCCTTCTGAGAGCACGACCATCCAGAGCCTTATGAATGCCGGTGTTATCCTGCAGACTTTGCGCGATCACATCGGAGAGCAGGCTGTACATGATGTCTGGATCGATCTGACCTTCGGCGGTCTGTTGGCGCATGTAATCGTGGCAATGACCCCGCAATTCCCGGGCCACGGCAAACGCGTTGGTCGGACGATTGCCGATACGACGCTACTAAAGCGGATCACCGTAGTCGACGCGGACGTCGATATTCGGGATCCTAGCCATGTAGATTGGGCCTTGAACTCACGGTTCAGCCCGCAGCGCGATACGGTAATCATCGATGATGTCTATGTGCCGCTTCATATCGATCCATCGGTACGTGATGCGCGCGGGACCGTTTGGCAAGGCTCGAAGCTCATTCTCGATGCGACGCAAAAGATTGACTCGGGTACATTCTCGCTGCCGCCGAAGGACATGATGATGAAGGCGCTAACCGTGTGGAAAGAGTGCGGCCTTCCCGAATTCGACATCCCGCGACGAGCCAAACTACGGCTGGACAGATCTTAGGCCGATAGGCGAAAGGTAACCGGAATGCCGTACCAAGACTTTCGCCAATTTCTGGATGTGCTTCGCAAGCACGGGGAACTGGTCGACATCGATCGCCCCATCGATTTGCGGACTGACGTCGGTAAGGCATTAAAACAGAGTTATGTCCGTAAAGGACCAGCGCTCTTATTCAGCCGGAACGGCACGGAATTTCCCCTCGTTGGAGGTCTTTACTCGACGCGCAGCAAGGCCCTGCTGGCTTTCGAGGCAACAGAAGAGACAATCTTCGACAAGGTGCTGGGGGGTTTGGATCATCCTATTGCGCCCACCATAGCTTCTGCGGCGGCGCCTTGTCACGAAGTGGTGCTTATGGGCAAGGACATCGATATCACCCGGTTTCCCATACCGACCTACAGTCCGAAGGATGGCGGCCCATACATCACCGCCGGTATTTTTGTATCTAAGGACCCGGAAAGCAGCGTGACGGATATCGGACACTACCGCGCCCAGATCGCGGGGAAGGACACGTTTTCCTTTTTTGCGCAGCCGTTTCATCGGTTTGGGAAATATCTGACGAAGTGCCAACGTTTGGGTATCGCGGCGCACGGCGCCATTCTCATCGGCGTCGATCCTATTCTAGCCTATACGTGCCAAGTCCAAACGAGTGACGATACTGACGACTGGCATGTGGCGGGCGGACTGCGTGGTGCTCCGGTTGAGCTGGTGCGCTGCAAGACAATCGACCTCGAAGTTCCCGCGACGAGCGAAGTCGTTATCGAATTCGAGGTGGACCAAAACGCCACTGCTTCGGAGGGGCCGCTGGGCGAATACACGGGATATTACACGCCCACCTCCCTAAAGCCCCTGGCGCGCATAACCGCAATCACTCACCGTCAAAAGCCATATTTTCAGGGGTTGCTCACTGGCAAGCCGGTCACCGAAAACCACATCTTGAAAGCTATTCCGTTCGAGGCCTCGATCCTCCGTTTGTTGAAAGCGCAGTTTCCAACGGTCGAGCGGGTAGCGATCCCGCCTTCGGGTGGAGTTTCCTTCTACGTTGTGATCGCTATGCGGCCACGGTTCGCAGGTGAAGCGCGTCAGGCGATCTTAGCGACCATGGCCAGCAATATTCGGCCGAAATGGGTGATTGTAGTCGAGCCGGACATCGATGTGCACGATTCAGCCGACGTAGAATGGGCGATGTGCTTTCGCGTCCGGCCAGACCGCGACGTTTTCGTCATCGAACAAACTCCAGCGGGTCCGCTCGATCCGTCAGTGGGGGAAAACGTCGCCACCGCGGCTCGCGTATCTGCCGCGGTTGGCGTTGATGCTACACGGCCTTTCGGTGAACCATTCGCCGAAGCTTCCGATGTTCCAGGGTGGCAGGAGTTCGTACTGCCCGAACTTAATAAGCCGCTTTGATCTAACTGCTCACAACGTCGCAATCAAGGAATACGGTAATGCAAGCGTCGAGACTATCTTTGACCTTGTTCATCGCTTTGATCAATTTGAGTTTCGCCATGCCGGCCCACTCTGCAGAGTGGCCGCAACGGTCAGTAGTAATCGTCGTTCCTTTCGCGGCGGGTGGAAATACGGATAGTATCGCACGCATTACTGCTCAGCGGTTAGGTGAAGAGTTCGGAACGCAGTTTGTGGTCGAGAACCGCGGAGGAGCGGGGGGCGCCATCGCGGCTGAAGCGGTCGCGCGCGCGCGGCCTGACGGCTACACGTTGTTCATGGCGGCACTGCCGCAAATTGCGATCCTGCCGGCAATTAGGAAAACACCGTACGATCCAGTGAAGGATTTTGAACCGATCAGTATCATCGCGACAAATCCCTTTGTTTTGGTCGTCAACAAGGACTTTCCGGCGAAGACTCTCGCCGAGTTTGTTTCCTATATTCGCGATCGACCCAACGCGCTTGCCTATTCATCAGCTGGTGTCGGCAGCCTTAACCATCTGTCGATGGCGTTGTTTTTAAAGAATTCTGGCCTTCAAATGATCCATGTCCCTTACAAGGGTAACGCGCCGGCGCTGGCCGACGTCATTGCTGGTCACATTCCGGCGATGTTTTCAAACCTATCCGATGCGCTTCCGCAGGCCGCGGCGGGCACCATCCGATTGCTGGCGGTATCGAGTCCCCAGCGTATGCCTCAGGTTCCCGATGTTCCGACGGTGAGCGAGTCCGGCTATCCGCAATACAAAACGTTAACCTGGAATGGGCTGATGGCTCCTGCGGGGACGCCAAAAGAAATTATCAGTAAGATCTCGGCCTTGATCTCTCGTGAGGTCAAGGATCCGAAATTTTCGGAGAGGCTTGCCAGCTTTGGCGCCGATGCACTCGGGAATACACCTGAGGAATTTGCGGCGATAATAGCGGCCGATATGTCGCTGTGGGCTGAAGCCGTGAAAGTCGCTGGCGTCAGTGAAAAATGACGTAGGGCACAAATGCTTCTCGAGCGTATGAATTACACCTCTAGTGCGGCGGCTTAAATTAGTTGTGCAATAGGTTGCTCTGCGCGATACGCACGCCGCGAACGAACACAATATGATTACCCGCCACACGACGCCAAGATCAATCCAGAAACAAAATGCTGCCTGAATGGCAGGACATGAACAGAGGGTCACATAACCACATTTCCAGCCTTTAAATGGTCCCGGTCACATGTGGATGGCGCCATGGCAAAAGCTATGTGACGTTACTGCAGCATTGTTCGGATGCAATCACGTGTCCGGCCGTTTTGATGCAACGGAGAAAGCCGCTGGCCGGGTGTCGTTCCAGCGGACAGCTGATCAGAATTTCGTTTGATGACGTATGCCGAACAAGCGGGTTAGTGCGCGTGGCCAAGAAGCGCCATCGAAATTGCTGGCACGTATGTGATAACTAAGAGCGTTAGAAAATTAATCGCCACAAATGGCAAAACGCCGCGGTAAATATTGCCAAGCGGCGTCTCGAATACTGCCTGTGAAGCAAAAAGGTTGAGGCCGAACGGAGGGCAGTACATGCCGATGCTTAAATTGACGGCCATGATAATGCCGAAGTGGATTGGATCCACACCAACGGCCTGAACGATCGGGAGGAGGAGCGGCGTTAGGATCAATATGGCTGCTGGTGGCTCGAGAAAACTCCCCATCATTAGAAGCACAACGTTGAGGGACAAGAGTGTCGCCCATTCAGGCAAGTCCAGTGCAATGATTTTTGCGACCAACTGCCGAGGGATCCCGCTGGTTGTAAGTAGTGAGGCATAGATACCTGCTGCGGATACGATCATCATGATTTGAGAGATCAAGACCACCGCGTTCACGATGATGCGCTTGAGATCGGCGATGCCAACTTCTCGGTGGATCACCATGGTAATGAAGAGCGAATAGACGACTGCGACGCCGGCAGCCTCGGTTGGCGTGAATATGCCGCCGTAAATGCCACCGAAGATGACGACGATCGTGCCGATAGACCAACTCGCGTCTTTTGTGGAAGCTAAAATGTTTTCCCACCGCGCACCGGCCGTTAGTGGGACGGCTTTAATTCGGGCATAGGACATGACGTAGATCGCGTCGACGAACCCGATGAGAAGACTCGGCAGAATGCCTGCAGTAAACAAAGCAATTGCCGACTGCTGCGCCACCATCGAGTAAATAATCATCGCAATCGATGGTGGTATGACAACTGCAATGGCGCCCGAGGAAGCAATGAGTCCAACCGAAAAGCGCTCGTCATACCCGCTATCGCGAAGCGAAGGATAAATCATCCGCCCAACGGCTACCACGGTGCCGACAGCGGTATGCGTCATGGCGCCAAAGATTTCCGATGCTGCGACGGTTGTTACCGCGAGCGACCCCCGTATCCCGCCGACTAACGAAATCACCCACACGACGATCCGTCGAGCAATGCCTCCCTGCGCCATAATTTCGCCCGCCAACACAAAAAATGGAACGGCGAGCAACGGATAGTTGTCGAGGCTTCCAAAAATGTAGATCTGAATAGATTCCGTCGGCAAACCTGTGACCAACACGATGACGATGGACGTCACGAAAAGAGTCAAAAATATTGGAATACCAAGAATCAAGAGTATCGCGGGCAGAATGAAGTATATGAAATTGGTTAGCATCGATGCCGCTTCCCGCTAACTTATCCCTAAACGTTTCGCTAATGACCAGAGCGGCCCGTGAAGAGACGCGCGACCACCATAAACGCCATAATCAAAAGTCCAATCGGGATCATCGCCTGTGGAATGGCGAGCGGAATATTGGCTGCTAGGCTTCGCTGGTCGAATGCCATAAGTTGTCGGATCACCGGCCAAGCGAAAACCACGAGGACGATTGCGGTGAGCAAAAAGACGAGTTCAGAAAAAAGATCGAGCGCTACGCGAATATTTTCCGGCATGAGACGATATACGATGTCCATGCGGATATGTCGGCCGGACCAAGCGACGACGCTGCTGCCAAGGAATACGCAGCCTATCATCAGAAATAACATCGCCTCTTCCGCCCAAGAGATAGAGGAATGGATAAAATAGCGCCCCAAAATGTTAGCAAAGTTGAGGGCGACACTGCAGACGAGCAGTATGCCAGCCATACCGCGGATGATCGCAAGGAGCGCACGCACGACACGGAACAGATTATCGGTCATTCGCAGCTCCGCTTTCTCCATTTATTCAGTATAGGCCGAGTCATTGCAATCTTCGCCGCCGCGGTGATGCTCGCGATCCGACGCAAGGCAGGCGGCAAGCGTATGATAAAATTGTCAAGGCGAATATGCATGTTCCGCCATAGCGATGACGCCCGCATCGACGACTATGACCGCAAGGACAAGCATTTCCGCCTAGCTGATAAGCGAGCCGAAATAATGCCCGCCGATAACGTCCACGCTGGTAATCGCCACGATGTACAACAGCCCGGCCGCCGCGATCATCTGGCAAATACGCGCGATGCTGCCGCCGACAAGCCCGAAATGGCTTGTCGGCGGATTGTCGAACATCGATACATCATCCATTCGGAAGCGGCGGTGTTCACGCGGTCTTCTCGGCGGTTTTCTGCAACAATGCGTAGAACGCCGCTTCTTGCGGCTTCGCGGCAGTCACTTCGGCGCCGACCGGCTTCAACAGCTTGTTAAGCTCGGCATGCTCGGCCGCGCTCAACTGCACCAGCTCGCCACCGCTCGCTGTCCAAACCTTGCGCTGCTTGGCAATGAATTCGACGGCCCAGGGGAACACCTCGGCGCTTGCCCGCTGGCCGGCATCGGCAAGGACGGCCTGAAGATCCGCCGGTAGATTGTCGTACCAGATCTTGCTCAGTACCGTCACGACGCTGACCATCGCCTGTTCCGACTCCAGGATATATTTGGCAGCATCGTAATAGCGGAACGCGGTCAGCACCGGTAGTACGCTCATCACTCCGTCGATCGTGCCCTGCTGCAGCGCCGGCAGCACATCGCCGAGCGGCATTGGTACCGGCGTCGCGTTCAGCTTGCGCAGCTGCTCCATCTGGACTGCGGCGGCGAGCACGCGGATTTTGCGGCCGGCGAAGTCCGACAATTTCGCGAGTTTGGTGCGGGTGTTGAAGATGGTTGGAGCATTGATGAACAGGCCGATGCCCTTGAGCCCTTTATTGGCGCCCAGCGACAGAAATGCTTTGTTGAATTCAGGATCCTGAATAGTGCGGTCGGCGTGTTCGATGTTTTTGAACAAGCCGGGCGAGCCGAGCACCTCGAACCGGCCGTCGACGCCGCTCAAGAACTCGGGCGGCGCGACAAACCCCTGGATCGAATTGAATTGCGTGCCCTCGATCATCCGCGGCGCGGTGCCGAGTTGGCTGCTTGGATACAGCTCCGGCTTGATCCGCCCGTTGCTGCCGGACTCGACCAACCGGGCAAAAATCTTCATCCATTCGTGTTGGGAGTCATTGAGCGTTTGCGTCCCGAGCTTCATTACGACGGGAGTGGCCTGCGCCCGAACGTGAATGGACGACAGCCCCCACGCTACTCCTGCGCCGATACCGCCGAGAGCGGCCCGCCTGTTTATCTTGCGTGATAATCCGTTCATTGTTTTATCCTCCCCGTAGGCAGATCTTCAGGAACTTGTTCGCGACGTAGCGCAGTTTTAAAATCCCGCGCATCTTGTCAAAATTAAACCTCTCTTGTTGCGAGCGGCACCCCGCAACAGAGGCAGTAATGCGTTCCTAAAATGTCAATTAAAAATAAAGCTGCTAGCTTAGTTTGTCAACTAATCACTATCCGGATCTGCCTACGCGCGCAGGGCTTAGAGTCGGTTTCAAAAGTGAGAAAAGCTTGGGCGTTCCGGCGCATGACAACATGACGCAGGCAGCAAAAAAACGCGCGGTATGGTGATAGGGACCTTGAAGGCCTTTGCGAGTCTGCAATTGCGCCCGATCCAGGCGGGATGTGGTCATTCTCGTCAACGCGAATGACGTCCCGACCGGAACGATACCCAAACGAGAAGCCCATCAGCGCGGAATACGCCACCGCGGTCGGCTGCGGTTGCAATGGCACGTCGCGGGAAAACATTATTCGGGGGCGCTCTTAGACCAATACATGCTGTAGCGCTTGAAGTCAGAAAGTGATTTGATCGAGGCTAACAAGCAGACCTGGATCTCGAGATGACCGAGGGCCTACTCAAGAGATCGAAACGCGGAAAACGCCTTGAGAGGCGCGCGGATATCAACAATCAGGGGTAAGGCGAGAATCTGAACTATATGGGCTTAAATGCACTTGTTTTCCGAGAATAACATTTTTCTTTCTCCTCCGTTCGAGCAAGACGGTAAATGGCTTTTTCTATTTGGCGATAAAGCTACATACAAATTCAGAGCATTTGAAACTTTGGGCGACGCTGAATCGGAAATTCGAGCGATCAAATGCGCATTAAGTCTCGGGGCGGGATATATAAGCTCTAGGATTCATAACATCGAAACTGAACAAGCCAAAAAAATTACTGATTTGTCTTCGTATTGTCAGGTTGTAACTCGACTTCTTTGATCTGTGTCGTTTCCGAGAACCAACGTGGACGACGAGGCAGAATGACTAGCCCGGATGACGGAACCACATGCAATGTTAGTTTAACGGTGGCCGCGGCGCTACGGTCTGGTTGGCGGGCTGCGTTACGAGCAGGCGATCCTGAAGAGCGTCAGTGGATCAAGCTCAAAACCATTCAGCAGCGACGCGTCTTGCGCCAAAACTCGAATGCCGCGTAACATCACAAACAGGAGCCAGACTATCCCTTAAATTAATATCCTTGCCGTCCGTGATCATTCGACGAGATACAGCCGAGGCCTGACCATATTGTTCCCCGACATCACGCGCACGCCGAAGACGAGGTCGTTCCTCGCCGCCGCCGTGCGGTTCGGTTCGGGGGGCGATACGCCGCGGGCATTCCTCGAACGCTGCCTCGATGCGCTCGCTACGTGGGAGCCGAAGATTGGGGCATTCGTTCACACCAATATCGATGGTGCACGGGCGGCGGCCGACGCGTCGACCGTACGCTGGCGCAACGGCAGGCCCTTATCGGCGATCGACGGCATACCGATGGGTGTGAAAGATATCATCGAGACCACCGACATGCCGACCGAGATGGGCTCGCCGCTGTTCGAAGGATGGCGCTCGGGACGCGATGCGGCGGCAGTTGTGGCCTTGCGCGAGGCGGGTGCGGTGGTTCTCGGCAAGACAGTGACGACCGAATTCGCAGCGACCGAGCCGCGCGGTACCCGCAATCCCTGGGACTTGGCGCGCACGCCGGGCGGCTCCAGCAGCGGTTCTGCAGCGGCGGTCGCGGCCGGCCTTGTCAGCGCGGCGCTCGGCACCCAAGTGGTCGGATCGATTGTGCGGCCGGCCAGCTACTGCGGCTGCGTCGGCTTCAAGCCGAGCGTCGGCGCGATTAACCGCGGCGGTAGCCATGATTATCTGAGCCAAAGCTGCACCGGCGTGCTAGCGGCGACTCTGGATGACGCCTGGCGGGTTGCCTCGGAAATCGTCGTGCGCGCTGGCGGTGATCCGGGATGTCTCGGGCTCGCCGGTCCGCTCCGTCCGCCCTCCGCCGCCAAGCCGCAGCGGCTCGCTGTCCTTGAGACCGCCGGCTGGCAGGTCGCCTCGCCCGAGGCGAGGCAGGCCCTTCAGGATGCAGTGGCTAGGCTGGCGAGCGCCGGCATCGAGATTTTGACGCGCCGGTCGCATGCACGGGTTGCTGCGGTGGATGAGGGCATTGTCGCTGCGCGTCCGCTGTCGACGCGGATCAATGCCTGGGAATCGCGCTGGCCGCTCAATACTTATCGCGAACGGGATGCCGGCAAGCTGAGCCGGACCATGCTTGATCGGCTGGCGCAGGCGGAGGCGATGAGCCCCGACGATTATGGTGCTGCGCTCACGGAGCGAGCGCGCATCCGCAACCTCTATGCCGAACTTGCGACGCAATGCGACGGTTGTGTGACTTTGGCCGCGCCGGGCGCTGCGCCGCTTGGCCTCGAATCGACTGGAGATCCGGTCTTCGCCGTGCCGTTCTCCCTGCTCGGTGTGCCGGCAATCTCGTTGCCGGTGCTGCAGGACAAGGACCTGCCGCTCGGATTGCAGGTGACCGGATTTGTGGGCGGCGATGCCGCGACCTTCGCCGTTGCCGCGTGGTTGGTGGGTGGGCTGGGGGGCGCCGATGACTGAGGCTCGCGCGCTGCATCCCGCGCTCGCGCGCTATCACGACGGGCCGCCGTCGAACCCGCGCAGCTATCCCGATTTGCACGAGCACATTCTGGCGCTCGCGCGCGAGAATCTGCTGGTCGTGGTCGACGAGCCGATCAACAAAGACACCGAGATGCACCCGCTGGTACGCTGGCAATATCGCGGGGGTATCCCGGAGCCCGAGCGCAAGGCGTTCCTCTTCACCCAGCCGACCGATTCCAAAGGTCGTCGTTTCGATTGTGCCGTTTTGGTCGCAGGTCTTGCCGCCAACCGCGACGTCTATCGCATCGGCTTCGGCAAGTCGCTCGAGGACATCGGCCGGATCTGGATCAAGGCGATCGCCGACCCGATCGAGCCACGCCGTGTCGAGAACGCGCCGTGCCACGACGTGGTCGTGAGTGGGAGCGAACTCGATCGCGACGGGCTCGCCCTCGATGGCCTGCCAGTTCCGATCTCAACACCGGGATGGGACAATGCGCCCTATCTCTCCGCCGGCCATTACATCACCAAGGATCCCGACACCGGCATCCAGAACGTCGGCAATTATCGCGGGCAGTTGAAAGCGCCGCGCCGCCTCGGTATGAACCCGTCGGTCGAGCTGCGCGCCGGCATCTATGCCCACTGGCTGAAATACAAGGCGCGCGGCCAGCCGATGCCGTGCGCCGTCGTTGTCGGATGTCCGCCGGCTGTATCCTATGCGGCCGTGCAGAAGATGCCGGAACGGCTCGACGAAGTAGCCGTCGCCGGCGCGCTTGTCGGCTGCCCGATCAACGTGGCGCGCGCCAAGACCGTCGACCTTCTGGTGCCGGCCGAGGCCGAGATCGTCATCGAAGGCTACATCAACACCGAGCTGCTCGAGCCGGAGGCGCCGTTCGGCGAGTCGCACGGCTACGTCAACCTACAGGAATACAACGCCTTCATGGACGTTACGGCGGTCACTCGCCGGCGCCATCCGATCATGACCTCGTTCATCAGCCAGGTGACGCCCAGTGAATCGAGCGTCATCCGGCGCGTCGCCATGGAGCCGGTCTTCCTCCATCATCTCCAATCAACGCTGGCGATCCGTGGTGTCAGGCGCGTCTCGATGCACGAACCTCTCACCAGCCTCTATGCGGTGATCGCCATCCAATTCGATCGAGGTGTACTGGAGACTGAGGTGTGGCGCGCCCTCTACGGTGCATCGACGCTGCACCGCTTCGCCGGAAAATGGATCATCGCTATCGACGAGGATATCGATCCGGAAAACGCGGACGCGTTGTTTTGGGCGATGTCATACCGTTGCCAGCCGCAACACGATCTCAAGATCCTGGAGCACAAGGATCCCGGTCACGGACCGCGTGGTCCGCGCGACAATGGCGAAAGCGCGGCAGTCCTCGTCAACGCGCTGCTCAAGGGCATCTATGCACCCGTCGCACTGCCCAAGCGCGAGTTCATGGACAACGCAAAGACGATCTGGGAGCGTCTCGGCCTGCCCCCGCTCAAGCCGGAAGCACCGTGGCATGGATACGATCTCGGCTATTGGCCGCAGGAGCTGGAGCGTCAAGCGCGGTTGGCGGTGCAGAGCGATTATTTTGCGCTTGGCCCGGAGCTTGTAAAACAACGGCGCGACGACGTTGCCATGAATACGCCAGTCGCGCGCGATGTGTTGGCGAAAAAAATTAGCGGCCCCCAGCATGAATAGAAACCCCGAATGCGGCGGGAGGAGAACGGTCATGAGCCCGAAAATGAACGCGCGTGGTTGGCAGTTGGGTCTGCTGCTCGCGACATTGTTGACGACAGCGCTGGTCGCGCCCGCATCGAACGCTGCGGAGCTGAAGACCTGGCGCCATGGCGTCGTCGAGGCCAAGAGCGACGCCGGGTTCGTTTTCATGGCGAGCAGGGGCGGCTTTGCCGAGAAGCAGGGCCTGAAGATCGAGATGGTGCAGTTCAAGGGTGACGCAATCGCGCTCCGTGCACTGCTGGCCGGCGAACTCGACAGTTACGAGGGAAGCCCGGGTGCGCCGATCATCGCCGGCTCTCGCGGAGCCGACATTAAGATCACCGGCTGTTATTGGCCGGGCCTCACCTATGGGATCTACGCCAAGCCCAGCGTTGTCGGGCCGGAAGACCTGAAAGGAAAGATGATGGCGATCTCCTCGCCTGGCGCCTTGCCCGATCTCGTGGCGCGCGCCGTTCTCGAGAAATACAAAATTCCGGCATCCGCGGTGCGCTTCAGCATCATGGGCAGCGACAGTGATCGGTTCAAGGCGGTGTCCGGCGGGATCGTGGATGCGGCAGCGGCGTCCACCGAGTTCGTGCCGATCGCCGAACGGGCCGGCATCAAGCTGTTGGTCCACGCGCGCGACGTCGTGCCGAACTACTTGCGCTTCTGCACCTATATCAGTGGCAAGACGCTGACCGAGCGCGGCGAGGACGCCGCGAAATTTCTGGCGGCCGAAATGACAGCCTGGCGGTTCGCCTTGGACAATCGCGAAAAGGTCATCGCGCTGACCCACGAAGTGGCCCACAGCAAGCCTGATGACCCGCGTCCGGCCTATATTTTCGACGAGGTAAAGCGCTATTCGGCGATCGACCCGGCCATGCCGGTCCCGATGGAAAAGCTGACCTGGATGCGCGACCTGCTGATTAAGACCGGTAATCTCACCAAGCCTGTTGAGATCAAGACGTTGGTCGATGAGCGCCCCCGCAGGCGGGCGCTCGAGCTGATCGCTAAATAATCCCCAAGCAGTTGAGAGCCAGTTGTGCATATCGAGAACTTCATCTGAACTCGTCTTCAATCACCGCATGACGGAACGATGACCGTAGTCGCAAGCTCAAAAGGCGGCGAACTTTGGCGCTGGCAGGCGGTCGATTTGGCCCATGGCATTCGCACAGGTCAAATTTCGAGTCGTGAAGCCGTGACGAGTTGCATCGCTCGCATCGAGGAGGTCAACTCGCACGTGAATGCCGTCGTCGACCTTCTTGCTGACGAGGCGCTCGCCGACGCCGACTGCGCCGATGCGACCGTCCGCAAGGGAGAGCCCCTCAACTCGCTCCACGGTGTCCCGGTCACGATTAAGATTAATGTCGACTGTGCGGGGCGGCCCACTACTAATGGAGTCGTCGCTTTCAAGGACCGAATTGCGTGCGCAGACAGTCCGCCAGTCGCTAACTTGCGTAAAGCTGGAGCTATCATCATCGGGCGCACCAACGTTCCAGCGTTCTGCGCACGTTACTTCACTGACAACGCGCTGCACGGACGTACGCTGAATCCTTGGGACGCGGGGCGAACGCCCGGGGGGTCGAGCGGTGGCGCCGCTGTCGCGGTTGCTACCGGTATCGGGCCTCTCGCCCATGGAAACGATCGAGCCGGTTCGATCCGCTATCCCGCATATGCCTGTGGCGTCGTCGGTATCAGACCGACGCTCGGCCGCGCTCCCGCATTCGACGCTAGTGCGCCCCAGGAGAATTCGCTCACCACTCAATTGACCAATGTCCAAGGGTTGCTCGCGCGCTCAATCCGCGATTTGCGGCTCGGCATTACGGCGCTCACGGCGAGGGATCCGCGCGATCCATGGTGGACACCGGCGGAACTAAGCGTCGAACGCCCCCGGCGGGCGGTAAGGGTTGCAATGCTTGCGAACTCACCGGGGACGGAGATCGACCCGGCCGTCTCTTCTGCTGTCCGACAAGCCGCAGGATGGCTTGAAGATGCGGGATATCGAGTGGAGGAAGCTGTTCCGCCCCGCTTCGAGGAGGCCGCGCGCCTCCTCTTCACACTGATACGTACCGAACAAAGGGATGGCGCTGCGAATACGATCGAGCGGTTTGGCGACGAAGCGCTCCGGCGCGCGCGCGCGTCTACCATGGCCTACGCTTCCGAACTCGACTTCGACGGCTATATCAAGGCATTTGCCTTGCGCGCTTCGATCTTACGAGAATGGCTTCTCTTTTTTGAACGCTATCCGCTTTTGCTTATGCCGGTTTCCTGGCAGCGCCCATTCCCCGTCGACTTTGACCAACGGGGTGACGAGGCTGTCTCACGGATGCTCAATGCCCATCATCCGATGTTAGCGGTTTCGATCCTCGGCCTACCTGGACTTTCGGTTCCGACTGGTCTCGTAGACGGCATTCCGATGGGAATCCAGTTGGTTTCCGGGCGCTTCCAAGAGGAAATATGTCTCACCGCGGGCGAGATCATCGAGGCGAGATACCCCTCTGCGACACCGATCGATCCGCGATTCTAATTCAAGTATGACTTGCCGCTACACTTTCATCCAGCGGCGATTATAGGCTCGGAACCTCGCGGTAGTCGGCCGAAAGCGCCATCGGAGAATCAACCGGCGTGTTCGACCGATGGGGATTCGGGATCGACCAATCGCGCCGCCATCGCTGTGGCAGAATGGATGTTGTGAACGGCTATAATATCAATAAAGTAACAATATAAAGCAGCGGTGGCTGATCATAATGACGCAATTGATAGGATTGTTAACGCAAGCATTGTTCGGATTGTTCATCCGGACTGTGACGCGATGAGTCGAGTCCTGATCACGAATGGGTACGTCGTCACGGTCGATGCCGCGCGCAATGTCTATCCGAATGGCTTTGTTGCGATCGACGGCCCTACGATTTCCGCCGTCGGCTCATCCGCGCAGACCCCCAAGGTCGGCAGTTTCGACGAGGTGATCGATGCGTCTGGCTCGATCGTCGTGCCCGGTCTCATTAATATGCATCAGCATCACTGGTACACCCTGTTCAAAGGGCTCGCCGACGGATTCCTGCTGGAAGACTGGGTGACGGACCTGCTTCTGCCGCTGTCACTCAAGCTGGACGCCGAAGCGATGCGAGTGTCGAGCACTGTCGCAGGCATGGAAATGCTCGCGACCGGCACCACCTGCTCGCTCAATCATTCAGTGACCACTACGACGCCCGACCTCGTCAAGGCTTCAATCGAGCCGCAGGCCGAACTTGGCATACGTCAGGTCTATGCCAAAGAGTTGCGCTGCAGGACGCCCGGCAATCCGCACCATCTGCTGAGCCTCGACGAGGCGCTGACGGAGTTCGAGCAGGAGGTGCGCCGCTGGAACGGCAAATATGATGGACTAGTGCGTTTCGGTATCGCGATCGAGTCGAACGCGCATTGGGTCGCCGCCGGCATGAGCACGGAGGATTTGATCTGCCGCGGCCATGGGCTTGCCAAACGTCTCGGTCTGAAGATCACCGCGCACATTTCAGGCGGCACGTTCTCGCTGGAGAAGGGCTTCCTGAAGTACCTGCGCGAAACCGGCCGCACCGATGTCCGCTATCTGATGCAGCTCGGCATCCTCGACCCGCAATGGATCTTGATCCACGGCATTCACGTCACCGAGCTAGACATCGAGCACATGGCGCGGGTCGGATGCCATTTCGTGTACACTCCGACCAGCGAGGCGATACGCGGCGGCGGCATCTCGCCCTTTGCCAATGCCCACCGCGCCGGGGTCAATGTGGCGCTGGGCACCGACGGGCCCATGGTCGATTATTCCGTCGACATGGTCGAGCAGATGAAGGTCTGCAGCCTGATGCAGCATGTGCGCCATCTCGACCCAACACGCATGCCGGTCGAACGCACGCTGGAAATGGCGACCATCAATGCGGCCAAGGCTATCGGGCTTGAAAGGGAGATTGGTTCGCTGGAATCAGGCAAGCGCGCTGACATCGCCGTGTTCGACTTGAACAAGCCCTATGTCGGTGTCCTGCACCGGCCCCTGTCGAGTTTCGTCACCGCGGGCAAGGGCAGCGACGCGCGCGTGGTGTTGGTCGACGGCCGGATCGTCTATAGCGATGGTGCATTCACACGTCTTGCCGACGGGCGGAGCGTGATTGCCGAGGCCGAAAGGATCGGCAGGGCGATCGTGGACAAGGCCGGGCTGAGCCACCGCATGGCGCCCGCTTGGCGCATGTAACGATCGGAGCTTCGATGAACGGGCGGATGTGACGAAGCGTCCGGTCCAATTGCCCGTACGTTGCTGCTAAGGTCGTTGCAGGGCCATTCCCGCGAGGGCGAGGCGTATGGACGTTGTGGTCGAAGACGTAACCCAAATTTGGGGCGAGGAGCCCACCCAGGTGGTGGCGCTCGACCACTTTTCCCATCGGTTTCGGTCCCGTCGCTTCTCATGTCTGCTCGGCCCGAGCGGCTGCGGCAAGAGCACGCTGATCCAGATCGTCGGCGGCCTCGAATCGGCGACCGGGGGCACGGTCCGCATTCAATACCCCGGCAAGGAAGACAGCCCGCGCCCGCTCGGTGCGGACTCGGTTATGGTCTGGCAAAATCTGAATCTGTTCCCCTGGCGCAGCGTCATCGACAACGTTGCCTTCGGATTGGAGATGCGCGGTATTTCGCGCAATGAGCGTCACGAGCGCGCTCGCGCATTGATCGCTTCCGTTGGTTTGCGAGGCTTCGAGAACCATCTGCCCGGCCAATTGTCCGGCGGTATGCGCCAGCGGGTGGCGCTGGCGCGCGCGCTCATTATGGAGCGGCCGATCCTGCTGATGGACGAACCATTTGCCGCGCTCGATGCGCAAACCAAGATCGTGATGCAGGAAGAATTGCTGCGCATTTTCGATCAAACCCACAAGACTGTACTGTTCGTTACGCACGCGATCGAAGAGGCGATCCTGCTCGGCGACGAAGTGGTGGTAATGACGGCGCGTCCCGGCCGCATCAAGGAGGTGATCCCCGTGGACCTGCCGCGGCCGCGCTCGCTCGAGATGATCAATTCCCCGGAATTCGGCGCGCTGTTCGACCGAACGTTTCACCTTATCCGCGAGGAGGTGATGCGGGCGATGGAGCAGCAGGCGGAAATGGTGGCAGGTCACTCGTGAAACCGGACGGCAAACGCAAAACGCGGCTTACAGAGGTGGCGCTTCCGTCGTTGAGCGTCGTAATTTTTCTGCTGGCGTGGGAAATGCTCGTGCGCTGGCGCGGGATTGCGCCGATCTTCCTGCCGCCGCCATCGTCGATCGCCGTGTATCTGTGGCGGATGATCGCAGACGGCACCATGGAATATCACCTCGGAGTCACACTGCTGCGCATTTTTGCCGGCTTCCTCATCGCAGCGGCGACCGGCGTCGCGCTGGGCCTGCTGATGGGCATGTCGCGGATTGTCGCGCGAGTGGCCGACGTGTGGATCGCCGCGCTCTACCCGCTGCCGAAGATTTCGCTGATCCCGCTGCTGATCATCTGGCTCGGCACCGGGGAAGCCTATCGCATCGTCATCAGCGCGATCACGGCGTTCTTTCCGATCGTGATCAGCACCTATTCCGGGATCCG
>ODAK010003303.1_pt1 | contig 16788 bp, 11 predicted proteins | sample 1539591 | NCBI WGS metagenome assembly ODAK01 (sample SAMEA3539303, study PRJEB22396) | soil metagenome | biome: tundra; feature: field; material: soil | place: USA | collected 2010-05 | depth 0.15 m
AGTAGATTTGCGTCCATGTCGAGTGGCTGAAGTGCCTGTGAAATGGGCGTTCTCTCGAAAAGGGTGAAACTAAGAATCTGTAGATTTTGGTACGGTGGTGATCTGACTGACCAAGGACTGATCGATCTTGAGGGCATCAATGGGAAACTTTCTAAGATAGCTCAAGCTGGAGTACCCTGTGCCAAAGTCATCGACCGCCACCTGCACCCCTCCGGCTCTCAGTGCCTTGAGGACGGATGCGGTCTACTCGGCATGCTTCATCAGAACGCTTTCGGTTAGCTCTACTTCAAGAAATTTCGCATCCAACCTGGTTTCCTTTAATATTGCGAACACACCGTCCACAGAATTTTCTTCGCGCAATTGGATCGCTGAGATGTTCACCGCCATAGTGCCCATAGGCAGGCCTGCAGCCACCCAGGCTTGCGCTTGCTGGCAGGCTTCACGAAGAACCCAGGTCCCGATGGGCAGAATCAGGCCGCAGTCTTCCGCAACGGGAATGAATTGCGCCGGAGAAACCGGCCCTCGAATGGGATGGGTCCAACGTAGCAATGCTTCTGCGCCGGTAAACCATCATCCGCGTCCCACGAATCGCTCCTAGGGCTTCCTGACGCGATCGATTTTTCACACTTTCGGAAAGATCGAGTTTTTCAGCAACCTGTTAAAGCCGCCCGATCTTTCCAATTGTGGAGCGGGATGAATTCCGTCTTCGTATCGCGAATGCACTCATAGTAAGAATTGCAGCGTTTCTGCTGCGCACGGCGGGAATATTCCCAGAAAATGGCCAACTAACTCACGTATTTTCTGGGGCTTCCGAGGAAATTCCCGTGATTCCCTGTTCTTCCCTGTTCCGATTGCAAGAAAATCTGCTTGTTTTCCTTCGAAAAGGCTCTCTGGTGCGGGTTTCACTCCAATCTTGCCCCGAAAATTGGCGAAATTCCCTGTTAATTTCCCTGTTAGCAGGGAGAGCAGTTCGCACGAGACTGCATCATCCGCCAGACTTTTCCTCGCCCGGACGTCAGCATCCCACCTTCGCTCCATGTGACAAACCCTCTTTCTCCCCGTATATTTTGCCCATGGCCGATACGAGCCTGCCCGAGCTCCTGATCCGCGCCCAGAGCCACGGACAGCGCACCGCTGTTATCGATTCCAGCGGCACTTATACCTACAACGATCTGTTGCGCGCCTCGGGCCATGTGGCCGCCGCGCTGCTGGCGGGCTGCGACGATCTTCGCGAAGAGCGCATCGCGTTTCTCATCACCCCGGGTTTTCATTGGGTGGCTGTGCTCTGGGGAATTTGGCGCGCAGGCGGCATCGCCGTCCCTTTGCCCCTTGGTTCCCCCGCGGCGGAGCTCGACTACATCGTGCACGACACCCGCGCCGCCGCTCTGATCGGCGACCCCACGGCCCTCGAAACTCTCAGGCCTCTCGCCGCCAAGCGTGACGTCGCCGTCTTTTGCGTATCCGAGATGCTCACCTCTGTCGACGCAATCTTGCCGGACATTGCAAGCGAGCGGCGCGCCATGATCCTGTACACCAGCGGCACTACCAGTCGCCCGAAGGGCGTCGTCACCGCACATGCCAACATCGCATGGCAAATCACGAGTCTCATCGACGCATGGGAATGGACCACGAAAGACCGCATCCTTCTCTTCCTCCCTTTGCATCACGTCCACGGAATCATCAACGTCGTTTGCTGCGCGTTGTGGGCTGGCGCGATCTGCGAAATGCTCCCGCGCTTCGATGCCGCCGTTGTCTGGGATCGAATCGCCAGCGGCAAACTTACTCTGCTGATGGCCGTGCCCACCATTTATGTCCGCCTCATTGCCGCATGGGACGCCGCATCGCCCGAGCGTCGCACTCTGCTCGGTCAACGTGCCGCAGAACTGCGTCTCATGGTCTCCGGATCAGCGGCGCTCCCCGTCAGCACCTTGGAACGTTGGCGTGAAATCACCGGCCATACATTGCTCGAGCGTTACGGCATGACTGAAATCGGCATGGCCCTCTCGAATTCCTATCGTAATGAACGTGTGCCCGGCAGCGTAGGCCGTCCGCTCCCGGGCGTCGAAGTGCAATTGGTCAACGAGCGTGGCGAACCGGTCGCGCTTGGATCTCCCGGGGAAATTGAAGTGCGCGGCCCAAATGTTTTCGGCGAGTATTGGAATAAGCCTGACGCTACCCGCGAAGCTTTTCGTGATGGTTGGTTCCGCACTGGCGACACCGCTGTCGTGGAGAACGGCATCTATCGCATTCTCGGTCGCACCAACATTGACATCCTGAAAACCGGCGGCCACAAAGTCTCGGCCCTGGAGATCGAGGAAGCTTTGCGCGAACATCCGGCGGTCTCGGAATGCGCAGTTGTCGGCGTGCCCGATTCCGAGTGGGGCGAGCGCATTGCCGCAGCCTTGGTCCTCACGCAAGGGAGTGCTTTGAGCCTGGAAGAACTTCGCACCTGGGCAAAATCCCGCATGGCGGCTCACAAGTGCCCCTCGAGGCTTCTGCTTCTCGATGCACTTCCACGCAATGCCATGGGCAAAGTCACCAAGCCCGCTGTCAAAACGTTGTTCGAAAACCAAAGCTGACGCCGCTCTCCATGGGCAAGCCGATGTGTTATGCTCCCCGGCATCTTAAATACCGGCTGAGCGCGAAGACCCGCTTCGCTCCTCGAGGTTCGTTATCTCTACCAAACTGAATCGCTCACAGATTACGGGCTTCTGGGCCGCATGGTCTGGTTGGACTCTCGACGGCATGGATTCCGTCATCTATGCCCTCGTCCTCAGTCCTGCGCTCACCGAACTGCTTCCGAAGTCCGGCATCAAAGCAACTCCTGCCAACGTCGGTTATGCCGGTTCGGTTCTCTTCGCGCTGTTCCTCGTAGGTTGGGGTCTATCGTTAATCTGGGGACCAATCGCCGATCGTTTTGGCCGCACGCGCGTCCTTGCCGCCACCATCTTCGTATATGCGCTGTTCACCGGACTTGCCGCGCTCTCGCAAAACGTCTATCAACTTGCGCTCTTTCGACTACTCGCAGGTATCGGAATTGGAGGTGAGTGGGCCTTGGCCGGAACCTACGTCGCCGAAGCGTGGCCCGAAGACCGTCGCAAGATGGGCGCCGGCTTTTTGCAAACCGGCTACTATGCCGGATTCTTCCTCGCCTCCGCCCTCAACTTCACCGTCGGTGCACATTACGGATGGCGCGTCATGTTCTGGTGCGGACTCACGCCTGTCATCGTCGCCTTCATTGTTCTCCGCCGCGTGAAAGAGCCGGAACGATGGAAACGCAAAGCCGTTGCCCATGAAACTCGTCACCATCCGCTTCGCGCCATTTTCCATCCTCCCTACGCGCGACGCACCATCGTGAACACCTTGTTGTTGGCGGCGGCCATCTGCGGACTTTGGGCTGGCGCCGTCTATGCGCCTACTGCAATCATCGCTCTTGCGAAGCGCGCCGGGGTGCTCCAACCGCAAGCCGTTCGCGTCTCCTCCTTCGGCATGGGACTCTTATCGTTGGGAACGATCCTCGGTTGTCTCGTCGTGCCGCCGATGGCCGAGCGCTTCGGACGCAAGCTCACCCTCGCCATCTATTTCGTCGGAATGGCTATCTGCATTGTTTTAAGTTTTGGCTGGGCTTTCTATTTGCCGCTCGGATTGAAGCCGTTCATCACCGTGCTCTTTTTCCTCGGGTTCTTTGGCGGTAACTTCGCCGTCTTCAGTTTGTGGTTGCCGGAGCAGTACAACACCACCGTGCGCGCCACCGCCTTCGCGTTCACAACGTCCTTCGGACGCTTCATTGCCGCCGGCGTGAACTTCGGCATCGGCGCCATGGTCAGCCACATGGGAACGCTCGGAAAACCGGTAGCGCTCACCGCCATCGCCTTCGGAATCGGTCTTCTGGTCATCCCCTTCGCCGTGGAAACCCGCGGTGTGACGCTTCCCGACTAGAGCGTGAGGCGTTCTCAGAACTCGTAGCGAAGTCCGAACTGCATGATTCGCGGATTGGTGAGCAGTCCAGAGTAATTTCCAAAATTACTTCCGCTGCCCAGTCCTAACGAATTCGACAGCAGCGCGGATTGCGCGTCGAAGCGTGCAGTGTTCGTCACGTTGAACACCTCCCAGCGCAACTGCAGGCTCTGTTTGTCGCTCCACGGCATCATCCAGCGCTTTGCCAGTCCCATATCGATGCCGAAGTAGCCATCGCCGCGAATTTGGTTGCGCTGCCCCGATTCGCCCGCATATGCCGGCGCGAACGCCGCAATCGCCGCCGGTCCGTTCGCAAAAATATTTGGGCTACCGTTGTTGTAATAGACTCCGGATTTCACCGCTGCGATCTGGTCCGCGTTTCCTTCCATTTCAAAGTTCGTCGGGAAATTGCTGAAGCCGTTGTCGACCGTCACAGGAAATCCGCTCGTCCAACGCATCAACCCGGTGAGTTGCCATCCGCCGATTACTGCATCCACTAGCCGCCCGGCTTCTGGCGCGATCATCCGACCTTTGCCGAAAGGCAGCTCGAAGATCCAGTTCGCGTTGAACTGGTGGGTTGCGTCGAAAGAAGAGACTCCCTTCTGCGCATTAGGATTCCATGCATTGATGATGTTGTTATTCAGTCCAAGCAGGCTGCCATTGCTGGCGGGGCCGACTCGCTGAGCGTCCGACGAAATGTCCAGCGACTTCGACCACGTGTAATTCAAATCAAACTGTAAGCTATGCGACATGCGATGCCGCAGCGTGACCTGCAGCGCGTTGTAGTTCGACCATGCCATCGACCGCCATGCATACAGCGAACTGAACTGCGGCGCGTAGTACGAGTACTGCCCGCCGGCGAAGTAGTACATCTGGTTCGGATTGTTGAAATCCGGACTGCCGTTGTAATCGAGGTTATACAGCGCCAGCGAGTCGTTAAAGCTCGTTCCGCAGAACGTATCGAACGCGAACACGACTGGATTGGTCGTCGGCAGCTTGATCGGGTTTCCGGAAGCATCCGTACCCGTGCAGCCGCTAAGTGTGTACGCTCCACCCGGTGCCAGCGCTTGGATCTGGTCTCTCCAGAATTTCTGCACGTTTGCAGGAAGTTGGTTAAACGTATTCATGAATGCAATGGTCGGGTTCGACACGCCCTGGATGAGCTCCGGTCGAAATACTTTTGCCAGTGCCTTCTCCGCTGTGAAGTAATCGATCCCTGAAGCTTTGTCATAGATATCCAGCGGCATCGCGAGATCGTCCTGCGCAAGCAGGCGATGTGCAAACCGGCCGACATACGCCATCTCCAGCGTGAGGTTCTGTTGCAACTCGCGGCTCACCGCAAAATCGACGGTGTAGGAGTATGGAGTCTTGAGGCCTTGATCGATACCCCAAGTGATCGCGCCGCTGCCAACCGGATAGGTTTGCGGAAACGTCGCTGGCGGCGCTCCCGGCAGAATCGCATTCCCCGCATAGTCGCTCTGCGGAATGCTATTCATATTGGTAATTCTTGGCGCCATGATCGACGTTTCAAAGTCCGACGGATTGTTAAGCGAGGTCGATAATCCAAACGAACCGTTCTGGTCGAAGGTGTCTACCAAACTCTCGCCTACGCGGTCGTAAACTATGCCAAAGCCTCCTCGGATACTGCTCTTCCCCTTGCTGCCCAGCAACGAGCTAAGCCGACGCGAGGAAGGATTCGGCGACCACGCGAATGCAAATCGTGGCGCGAAATCTTTGAAGTCCCAGTTGTAAAATCCAGATTTTCCGTTTGCCGGCCCGGCTAGCTGATACGTAACCAGCGGTTGCGCGTTCGAGGGCATTCCCTGCAACATTCCCTGGCCGCGTGCGTTAAACCAATTCCCCAGGTTAAATGTTGTGCCCACTTGAAGTCCGTTGGTTTCCCACGGCGGCGAGAATAGCGAGTACCGCAGCCCCAACGTGACCGTAAGGTTCGGCTTTACTCTCCAGATATCCTGCGCATACATTTCGTAGGAGTTTTCCGCGAAGTGCCGAGTTACCGGGGCGCCCTGCGCCAGTGGCGTGCCATTACGTGTGTAGTTATAGACAGCATCACCCAGCGTCACCATGCCCAGCAGGCTGGTCATCGAATAGTCATAGCTGCTGACGAAGCTTGGATCCACAATCGGATATCCATTCGCTGGATTCGCGGGATTTAGAGGCGATGGATTTGCAGGTCCTGACAATCCTGAATTCAGCAGCCAATCCGGATTCGCCTGCCCTATACTGAACGATCCGTTCGAGTTGCTCTCCGGATTGCGGAGGAAGGACAGCTGCGCTCCAAATTGCCAGGTATGTTTACCGTGCACCCACGAAACGTCATCGGTGAAATTGTGAATCGGCCGCTGGAAGGATGATGAGTAAGTGACGCCCTGATCGATTGCTTGGAGATAGTTCCACGTCTGATTCGAGTCGCCCAGCGTGCCCAAACTTTCGCGCACCAGTCCATACCGAAAGTTGTTAATGAGCGAAGACGACACCAGCCAGGAATGGTTGACGATAATTCCCTTGTTGAAGTTGACGACCGTACTTTCGGGCGCTGTGCCTGGTAAAAATGTCGCGCCGCTGGCGTTTTCGTTGGCGAGCGCGCCGCTCAACGACACCCGCTGATGTCCATCGGCTGTCAGGTTGTAATCGAATTTCGCGATGTACCAGTTTTTCCTGATCGGTGTAGGTGCACGGAAGCGATATCCCGCCGTGTTCACCCCGTCACCGATACTGAAGTCGTTCGGCAGCGGATATGCTGCATTCATGTACTGCAGCACCGTCGGGTCCGGCCCATGCGGACCCATACTGCCGCCGTCCATTTTCGTAATCTGGGGAGGAGAAAGCGCGTAATATCCCGATGGCGCGGTATACGATGCCCCACTCAATCCTTGGACGGTGTTGCCCGGACAATTTGTGCTCGGGCCGCAGAGATACTGCATCACGCCATCCCGCAGCGCGGCAGTTGGAACGGTACGCACTGCACTCACCGATTCGGCGTCCCGATAGCCCTCATAATTCAGAAAGAAATACAAACGATTCTTCAGCACAGGGCCGCCCACCGACGCTCCGAAGATATTGCGGTTGAGTTGTAGGGGCTTGTTCGGATTTCCACTCGCGAGTTGCGAACTCTTGATGAAATAGTCGTTGGCGCTGAAGTAAGAATTTCGGTTGTATTCGTAAACTGAACCATGGAAGTCGTTGGTTCCGCTCTTGGTTACCAGGGCCACCTGTGCGCCCGAAGCAACCCCCTGGTCTGCCCCATAGTTAGTCGTCGTTACGCGAAATTCCTGAACTGAATCCACCGTGACCGGCAGCACCGACGTAAACGAGTGCGCGCCTTTGTCATTCACCGGAATGCCGTCCAGCGTTACGTTGCTTTGGTCACTGCGCGCGCCATTCACGGCGCCGCTGCGCGTGTCGACATCCTTATTCACATCCGGACGATTGCCGGTATACAACACGCCCGCCTGCAAGCTCAGCAAGTCTGGAACATTGCGACTATCGAGAGGCAGTTGCCGAACCTGCAGTTCGCTGAATGCACTTCCCAACGACGCATCCGTCGTGTTGACGGTCTCCGCATCAGCCGACACCTCAACCTTCTGCTCGGACGTTCCGACCTCGAGCGTCACGTTGCTGGTGACCGGGACGTTGACGAGAAGATCGAGGCCAACCTGCTCGTATTCGCGGAACCCTTGTCGCACGACCTTCAGACTGTAATTTCCCGGCGGGAGCGCAAGGAATTTGTATTCGCCTGAGCTATCCGTCTTGGTCTCGCGCTGCAGCGCCTGGCCATTGCCGATGATGGACACCTTCGCGTCCACGATCGCCGCACCTGATTTGTCCACCACTGTCCCGCGGATCGACGTCGTTCCGGTCTGTCCGAAAGCCGTCGTGAGCGAACCAAGCACAAGCACTGCACAGCAGAGAGTCTTGATCATCGCATCCTCATTGAATTGAAAAGGGGATCATTATATGAACGCGGCAGAGACAAGCAAGTTCAAAAGTCAAATCGCTAAGCGCATATTTCTTGCACCTTTGAGGTGACGCCGAAACTTGCTGACGCCTCGACTGGCCGTTAAGTGGTGGTGGCAGGGGCGGTACGCATCAACTTCGGCAGAACAATCAAGATCGCTCCATAAAACAAAAACGAGACGACCAGCGAGGCAGCGTTGCCGAAGCGTAGATCTTCTAGCAGCAGTTTTACTGCACCACAAGCAACCACCGTATAGGCGACCCATCCGAGTTCAGGACGATTCCACTGCGAGCCGGAATACCCAAATCCAAGCGCGACCGTGCATGTTACGACCGTCCGCACCACCGAGAGGCGTGCTGCGCCCCATTCCGCGTGTCCTGTCCCAACCCAGACAATTGCCACAACCACTAGGGCTGCAAATGAAAGTCCACCCAGGAACGCCGGCACAGCCCAAAGCAGCCGTCGCTTCGCCTGCTCCTCTCTCACGCGCGAACCGACAACGTAACAGGACACAGCAGTTATGGTGACCACCCACAAGGTCCAATCAGGAGTCGCGGGAATGCTCCCGGTTAGCGCCTTCACCGCATATACCGGCATTGACGAGAGAGCGGTGGCTGCCGCCACATACAACGAAGCATGTAGCCCAAGGCTCAGTTGATTGCTGTAGGTATATCGGAAAGCCGCCGCAACGGCCGCGGCACACAAAAAGACCACACATAAATTCGACGGCAATGCGCACCAACTCCCGGCGAGAAGCAGTGCCGCCGCCCACGTCGCTGAGACACGACGGTTACGCGCGTAATCAGCAGGAGCAAACCGCCAAAACGTTCCCCAGTAGCACACCCCCGCCATAAGCAAGTACAGAATGCCGAGTGACGGCGCTGCCGATCCATGTGTCGCACGTAAACTTCCGAAGGTCGCTAGTGCAAATCCCGCTCCCGTCTGCATGATTTCCAAAACTGAGATCTTCTGTCGCATCGCAAACCCGCGGATCGCAATGCTGACACTCGAGATCACCAGCAACGCCATGCAAAGCAGAATGAGCGTCAACGGACCCGCCGGACGGTATCCGACCGGCACGCCCTCCGCGGAGGTCATGACCGCGATGGTTAACGCAATCGCCAGATCGGCGGAGATTGCGGATATCGCCCTCGTGGAGAACCGATGAGCAAAGCAGGCTGCAACTTCGACCGCCAGCCACATCGTCAGCAAAGCAGCCGTGAGCGGCACCACTTCATGAGTAGCAATGATCAGAGCCCAGGCTGTCGCTACCGTCGCCAGCGTGGCTATCCAAGGCAGTGCTTGCAAGTTTCGTCGCCAGCAAAGCACCAAGGTGAGCGAGAGAAAGCCTGCCAACACGACTGCACCAAATGTTGCAGAAATGACTTGGAACCGTACCGTCGCCTCCCACATCAGCGGCGCGAGGATCATCGCCGAGGTCACGCCATACACGTTGCTGGCAAACGGACTGTCTGCGTGCGTTCGCGCTGCCCACAACATCCATCCGCATGCATACAAGATCGCAACCATCAAGATTGCTAATTGTGGTATCGCGCCCGATTCCGAGATCGCACGCAGCAAATAAGCGCCGGCAATTCCCAGCACGGCTTTTCCGAATGCCGTCACTCCCCCGCTTGGCAACTGCGCCGGCGGAAATCCGCGCCAGGTTTCTGGAGGCTTCGTGGGAAGAGTTTCGCGAACGATGAAGGTGGATGGTGGCGGCGCAGGCGCGGGCTCCGTATGTCCCTCAAGTGCCGCAAGTCGCAATTCGAGTTTTCGAACCCGTGCGCTGAGTTGCTCAACTTCAGATGCGAGCCCTTCGATGGCTTGCGCCATGGATCCTCCTCGACAACTCGGCTGAGACGCGGCCTAGCTGGCGCCGTGCGCCACCATAGCGCTTGGCTCAGCAACCGAGACTGGTTCCTGCCACGGAGGCAGGAGTTTTATCAGGACCCATAGAATCGGAAAAGGAAGAATCATCAGGACAATCGCCGTCAGCAGTCCTTCGCGCGTGGCGAAGCCCATCTTGTACGTCGTGTATCCCAGGAAGCTCTTCGAAAAGAGCTGGCCGCCGATTACGACATTCCATCGCATCGCGAAGATGCCCATCACGGTCAGGCACCCCGCTAACGCGTAGATTCGCTTACGAGCGAACTCGGGAAGTTTCACAACCTGGGTAAGTGCCAGCAACAGGATCGGCGTAACCGTGCCTAATAGAATCTGTACGATCACTTGCGACGTCCAAAGCCGCGTGTGCACCATGAAATCCAAACTGCGGAACGATTCGTCCGCCTCATATATACGCTGTAAGAGATCCAGCATCTCCAGGCTGAAGTCGATAATGAAGGCATACATCAGGTACTGCGCGATCTTGTCCAGGCAGGGAATGTCGATCGGTTGACCGCGTAATCGAGAGGTCAGCATGTACAGCAGCATCACGCCCGCGATTCCTGATACGATCGCGGAAAAGATAAAGACGATTGGCATCAGCGGCGACGACCACCACGGGTTCGCCTTCACCGACCCGAAAATAAAACCTACATATCCATGCAGTAGAAATGCCGAAGGGATACCGATCAGGGTGATGAAGTATCCCAGCCGTTCGTCGATCCTTAACGATCTTTCGCTGATATTGCTCGACCCCAAGGTGAGCACGCGGTAAACCAGCCGGATGATACCGGTTGAAGTCTGCGATCTCATGACAATGTCACGCCGATAATCCAGCCAAATCTCCAACAGCAGAACAGCCATCAGGTACCACAGGTAAACGAATCCGAACATTGCCATGGCCGAGGACCGGTGCGGCGTCAGATACATCTCGAACGAACGCTCTGGCCTCCCCAGGTGGAGTTGCAAAGGCAGCGGAGCTACGAGAAGAAAAGCCAGCGCCGTAAGCAGGGCCAGTCGATACGTCGGTTTCACGGCATCAACCCGGAATACGCGCTCTAACGATGCCAGGATGAACGCGCCCGCTACCAATCCCGTGATGAAGGGATAGAGAACGATCAGCACACTCCACTGCAGTTCGATCTCGTTCGGATACATGAAGCCTTCGACGGGAATTTGCATGCGTCTCCTTATCGCACCGAACCGTCGATGCCGTTGTAAAACACCTTCGCACCTGTCGCCATGTGCGGTTTCAAGACCTGCACCGCGTGCGTCCGCAGGAACTCGTGGATCGGATCTTTCGGATTCTTCAAATCAGCCAGTTTCCGCGCGCCCGTCGGACAGTTTTCACAACACGCCGTTGTCAGCCCTTTCGTGATGCGGTGATAGCAAAGCGAGCATTTCTCGGCGGTTTTCGTCTTCGGATTGATAAAGCGGCATCCATATGGACAGGCCTGCACACAGTAGCGACAACCGAGACAGTAGGTCTTATCGACAAGTACTACTCCATCTGGTGAATCAAAAGTTGCACCGACCGGACAAACCTGGGTACACGGCGAATCCACACAGTGGTTGCAGAGTTTCGGGACAAAGAAGTTCTTCCCATCTGCATTCTGATTGATCGGAAACCCTTGCTTGCCCCCGTTGGGAGACTCCACTTCCGGCCGTTCGATCCTCCAGTCGGCCACGTGGTAACGCTCCACCCACGTTCGGAAATAGCCATCGGGAACATCATTTTCAGCAGAGCACGCGCGCACACAACTCCCGCAACCAATGCACTTGGGAATATCGATCAACATGCCCCACCAGTGCTCGGCGAGTTTGTAATTCGGAGCTGCCTCGGGAGTTCCGGCAGCCACATACTTCCAGGCAATCGCAGCCGCGGGCAATAGAACCAGCAATCGACGGCGGGTGATATCCATTACTTTTTCACCTCCGTCTCAATCTTCGGGTGATGCGGCTGGTGGCAGGTATCGCAAACGATTCCACCCGCGTGATCGGCGGTAATGACCTGCGGAAATCCCTTCGGTTTAGCGGCGTTTGCCTCGTGACAACTCGTGCATAGCACCGCGACATCTGGTTTGGAGGGCTTGACTGAGGTCGGATCATCCGCGTGATTCGCCAGTGGTCCGTGACAGGTCTCGCAATGCAGGACTACGTGTTTGCCCAGTTTTTTCTGGTCCACGATATCCACGTGACAGCCTTCGCACACCTCGTGTCCGGCATATGCGATCGGCCGGGCCGCGGCCTCCGCGACGGCAGCGCCACGGTAATGGCCGTACTGTCCGAAGCTACGAGGCACAACCATCGCGCGTAGGATGACAAATCCCACCAGCGCAAGTGCCATCAATATAGCCAGCCTTAGGAGGTGCTCAATGTCCTTGAACAAGTTCGTGTCCCTGCGCCCAGTTTCGAACGCGATCCCGATAAAGATTGAACTGTGATCTAGTGGGATACTTGTTTTTCGAACATAGCACTATGACCGAGATCACATGAGTTTGTGATTGATCATTCCGGCATTCGGTTTAGAACTCCCGCAACCAATAAAACGTCAGCTTCCGACGCGTAACAGGTCACCCAGATGTTTGATTCCCAGTCCTTCCGCTTCATGCATCAGCCTCTGCCATAGTTGCGCCGTGAGAAACGCGTCCGACAGCGCGTGGTGGAGATCCTGTATCGGAAGGTTGTAATAGCTTGCTAGCGATAGAAGATCGACTTGGTCGTAACGATGTCCGAGGTCTTCGCTAAATCGCCCATGCCGCAGGATCCAGCGATGCACCTTGGCTGTATCGATCGCGGGATTTTCCAGCTCATGTCCGTGTCCGCCCAACTCTTTCTGCAATGCGTGCACATCTAGCCCAACAAAGTGTCCCACCAGCACCGCGCCTTTCGCGAACTTTTTCAAATCCAGTAGCGCTTGCTTTGGATCTTCGGCTCGTTCTACGTCCGCCGGCCGAAGTCGGTGGATCAGCACCGTCTCCTCGGGTATTGCCACTCCTGGATTGACTTCACGATAGAACTGCTCGGCGAGCAGAATTCTCGCGCCCTCCATCACTACCGCTCCAATGGAAAGCACCCGGTTCGAGCGCTTGTCGAGTGAAGTGAGTTCGGTATCGAGCACTACGTAGCGCTGCGAGCGCACCGGCGTCTTCGCGGACAATCCCTCGATCCCACGCAATCGATCGAACCGGAAGGGCCACACTTCAGGGCTCCAGTTGCGGCCATACCGCGGATTCGAAACGATCGATGATCGCAGATTGCGCCCGCGCGCTCGCGTGAAAAGCTTCTTTCAGCAAGCTTCGTTGCAAATGATTCAAGCTTCCCGGTCGCACATAATTCCCTGTCGGCTGTCCATCGCGAAGCCTCTGCAGTTGTATCTCGACCCGCAACAGGGTCAAAAACTCAAACGCTTCCTGCAAATCCCGCAGCAGTGCCTCCGTCAGCGAACCATCCGGCTTCAACGCCGCGAGTCGATCCAAGGTGTTGGTGTCGCGTATCCCCTGGTCCAACGCATACAACCGCGCGGCGTTCACGATCGGTCCCGTACCGTACCACTTGATATCAAGTTCATCTTTGTGCTCGCCTCCGCGCTCTACAACAAACGTCCGGAAGAATCCCAGCGGCGGCTTGTGGTTGATGGAGATTTTCGCCAGCACCGACTTAAATAGACTCGCTCCTTCCAGTAGATCGCGATTGTGCGCCGCGAGGTCTTCATAGAGCGACGCGTCTCCCGCCACTGGACGCATATCGAAGAACAGCAGCGCATCTTCCGTCGAGCGCCGGTCCCCGTTACCGATCCACGTACTGAAGCTTTCCCTCCACCCCGACAAACTTCGGCGCCAACGCGGGTTGGTCGCCATGAAATCTCCAGGGCAGAGTGGGTACCCGCATTGTAGAAGCGCATCCTGCACAAACTTCGTGAGCCGCGCAAAATACTCTTCCGTCACCTGATAATCTGCCCCGTCAACATCGGCATAAATGATGGCGTTGTCCTGGTCGGTCTTGAAAGTCTGTTCGCGCCTGCCCTCGCTCCCCAGCACAACCCAGCAGTATGAAACCGGCGCAGGACCGAGGTTGTTCTCTGCCAACTCCAGAATTCTCGCGACGACATGATCATTCATCTCTGCGACCACACGCGTGATATGGCTCGCTTTCGCGCCTTCCCGCAGCAAAAGCGGTAGCAATCCAGAAACACGTTGCTGCGCCTGAGCCAGACCCTCCACCGACTGCTGTTCCTCAATGTGTCGCACCAGGTTCAATGGAGACTTCCCCTGCAAAAGCATCAGGTCGTGACTGTTCAGAACTCCCTTTGGAATCCCCTCCTCCGTCACTAGTACATGATGGATGTTGTAACGCAGCATGCAAAGCAGGACCTGAAACACTCTCTCCGATCCATCCACGGTGATGACCGGAGCACTCATGATCCCGCTTATTGGTCGATCGAGCGGTAACGCCTTGCTCACTACTTTGCTGGTGAAATCGCGGTCGGTAACAATTCCCAGCGCTCTTCCTGCTTCATCGACTACGCATAAACAATCCGTCCTCGATGTTGTCGCCATTTGCGCAGCCTCCTGGATCGACATCTTCTGATCGCAGATCAACAGCGGTGACTGAATTACATCGCGGGCAGGAATCGAATACAGCAGGCGCTCCGAATCGCCCATTAGGTTCGTCTGCGCTCGCAGTTCCTTCAGACTGCGGTCCATGTAGCGGAAGAGCGAAGTCCGCAGCAGGTAATCCGCAACCTCGGTGTAGCGCGACAGGACGTCTTCCATCTCGGCCGCGGGAACCGTGTAGCACAACGTGTCTTCCATCGCGATCACATCGAGCCGCGCCGAATCCCGGCCCATAAACGAAAGCACACCGAAGATCTCGCCTTCACTCCGCATGTCGAGCGCAAGTTGCTTGCCGACTTGCGTCCGCAATGCAAGCTGCACGCCGCCTTTATGGATCACATATAGTGCGCGTGCCGCAGGAGCGCCCGCACTCAGGATGACCGTATTCTTGGGAAAGTATTCCAGCGACATGGTGCGCGCCAGCGATTGCAACTCGCCGACTGGCAGGAATTGAAAAGGCGGAACGTTCTTCAGAAATGCAACCACGCTCTCGGTGACCACCGAATTTTCCGGAGAATGGGACGAGGCCATCCGCTCACCTGCCCTTCGAGGAACTCAGTGCTACGCGCTCACATCGATGGAAGTTGCTCAATGCGAGTGTAGTGTAGCGCCTCTCCGGCTGCGCGCGGTCTTGATTACAAGCGGCCTCCAAAAACAAAGTGCGCCGAATTGAATCGGCGCACCTGGAACAACGAAACTGCTCTCACGCAATCACCGCGTCTACCAAGTTGTGACAAGCGTATTCACGTTCACGGACCCCAAACCGGTTGCGCGATCATACCCCGTTGTAGCCGCGAAGCCTGTCACACCCGGCACCGTGTTGCTGCCAGTCTTCGTGTCATGAAACACCGCGGTTCCGCCACTGTTGTACTGCGCTTTGCCGAGAGCATAGAAGCGAACGTTCGCATTTCCCTGGCGGGCGCCTTTTTTCTCCACTACCAGCGCCATGATACTCGCGAAGGAAGGAGAAGCCGCCGAGGTTCCGCCCACCGAGGATAGGCCGCCTCCTTGCACGATCAGATATCCGTCATGGCCGGCCGCCGCCAAAGAAACATCCGGCACATCCCGTTTCCCATCTGCCGGCACTCCCACCAAAGACTGCCAAACCGGCTTCGCATAGATTGTGCTCTTTCCTCCGCCCGATGACCACAACCCGGAACCGCCGCTCACACTTCCGCTTTCGTTCCACACTTTTTCCGGAATGTAGCCTTTGGCTGAGGTGTAAGTTGGCGTATTCGTCGCATTCCAGTACTTGCTCGGGTTGGACGTGTCGCTGAACTGGGTGCCTCCCACTGCGACGTTGTACGGCGTCGACGCTAGCCCATTGACTGCCTGGACGGTTCCTTTCTTCGCTCCGCCCGTCTCGCACCCGGCAGCACCGCTATCATCCGAAGAAATAAACGCTGTAATTCCCTGCGTCGCTGCTTGCGACCATAGGTTTTTGTAGAATGCATTTTCCGCAGTGCCCATGTTCTTTTCGCACTGACCAAAGCTAGTGCTCATGACCGGAGCCAGGTTGTGGCTCACGATGTACTGTGCAGAGAGATCCACGCCATCCGTGGTACTCGTCGACTTCGAAACCACAAACTTGGTCGTGGCGTTCTTTGCAATCGCTCCCGACCATTCCACGTCGAGATCGGCTTCCGTTTCCTCCCCACCACCGAGGTCTCCTGGAGCCGTGCCATTGTGGACAATGGTCGGAGTTTTCGCCGGCAAGCCAAAGGCGCTTCGAAACAATTTCACATCCGCAGTCTTGATATCGGTGCGCCCCACGATGGCGATTGTCTGCCCCGTACCGTTTATCGAAGCGCTGTACAACGGCTTAACGTTGTAAATCGTTTGCGAATCTCCCGGCGACAAATAATGCGAGCTGCCGTTCGTCCATTGCGGATTCGTCGCGTCCGCGCTCACCTGCTCAACGTGTGTGGTCATCGGATGCTTGTAGAAATCATGCAGGGTTAATACGCCGTGCACGATGTCGCTGATTGCCGCGGGAATACTCGGCTCCGCACTGTTCGCATGATGCAGTTTGCCCCCAACCAGGTAATCGTCGATTTGCGTCTGGAATGCGTTCTCGACCTGGTCCACGCTGCCGGAGAAGTTGATCCAGCCCCGTCCGGGCGCGACCTCCCCAATCCGGAAGCCATGCGACTCCAACCATCCTGTCACCGCGGCAAGATCGCCGTCGCTGACTCCAAAGCGCCGCCCGAACTGCTCGGGTGTCAGCCATTTGTGAAACTGCGGGGAACGGGGGTCGTGTTGCGCCGTAAGCAACGCTTCTAACTTTGCATCGCCTCCTGCGCGGCGTCCCAGTACCAGCACCATGCGTTCCATCGGCAGCGCACGCGA
>ODAK010003304.1_pt1 | contig 16787 bp, 13 predicted proteins | sample 1539591 | NCBI WGS metagenome assembly ODAK01 (sample SAMEA3539303, study PRJEB22396) | soil metagenome | biome: tundra; feature: field; material: soil | place: USA | collected 2010-05 | depth 0.15 m
ATTATTATATATTTCTGTTTAAGAAAAAGGATCAACTTTTTTATTAAAATTATTGATATGAAAAAGCTTATAAACTCATTGTTGGTAATAGTGCTTTTAGCATCATGTGGAGGAGGGAAAAACAACTCCAACGAATCTAGAGAAGCCAACGGCGGAGTTTATTATGGTGGAATCTTCAGAATGAATGAAGTGGAAGATTTTCGCTCTCTATACCCTTTAAATATTACGGAAACCGCTTCTGACCATATTACCAAACAGGTATATGAAGGACTGGTAAAATTGTCTCAGGAAGATTTAACTATTTTACCATCTCTCGCTGACAAATGGGAAAAAAACGAAAATGCTACTATATGGACATTTCATATTCACAAAGGCGTTAAATTTCAAAATGATTCTTGTTTTGCAAAAGGCAGAGGACGCGAAGTAACAGCGCAAGATTTTAAATATTGCTTTGAACAACTTTGTAGTTCAAGCCCTCAAAACCAACAGTTTGGCAATACTTTCAAAGATAGGGTTGTTGGAGCAAACGAATATTACCAGTCAACAATAAGTAAAAATCCTTTATCAATAGGCGTTTCAGGCATAAAAGTAATTGATAATTACACTATCCAAATAACATTACTTTATCCATTTGCCGGTTTTTTAAATATTTTAAGTACTCCCGGATGCTGGGTGTTTCCAAAAGAAGCCTACGACAAATACGGAGTAGATATGCGTACTATATGCATTGGCACAGGACCATTTCAGATAAAAAGTATTAAAGAAGGAGAAGCTATTATTTTAGAACGAAACCCAAATTATTGGAATGTAGATGAGTTCGGTAACCAGTTACCGTATTTAGATGCTCTTAAATTCAGTTTTGTTAAAGAGAAAAAAGCGGAATTATTAGAATTTAAAAGAGGTAATTTAGATATGGTTTTTCGCTTACCTGTTGAAATGATATCTAATATTTTGGGGGAAATTGAAAATGCAAAACAAGCGAATGCGCCTTTTGAAATGCAGGTGGTGCCCGCTATGAGTATTTTCTATTTTGGTTTTCAGCACCAAAGCAATATTTTCAATAAAAAAGATGTTCGGTTAGCATTTAACTACGCTATTGATCGAGAAAAAATTGTTAACTATGTTTTACAAGGAGATGGGGTTCCAGGAATTTATGGTATTATTCCTCCATCCTTACCAGGGTATGATAACAAGTTATTAAAAGGGTATTCGTTGGATGTTGATAAAGCCCGAAAATATTTGGCTGCTGCCGGTTATCCGAATGGAAAAGAATTTCCGAAATTAACATTACAAACCAACAGTGGTGGGGGCGATAGAAATGTTCAGATTGCCGAGGTGGTTCAAAAAATGTTGAAAGAAAATTTGAATATTAATATTGAAATAAACGTAATGCCTTTTGCCGAGCATCTTGACAATGTGGAAACAGGCAAAGCATTATTTTGGAGAAGCGGATGGATGGCAGATTATCCAGACCCTGAAACATTTTTAACATTATTATATGGAAAACATATTCCGGCAAATTTATCCGATAAATCATACTTAAACACGGTGCGTTATAAGAGTGTTAAATTTGACTCCTTGTTCTCTTTAGCAATGAAAGAAGTAGATGATGCAAAACGGATGGATTTATATCGTCAGGCAGACCAAACAGCAATTGATGATGCGGCTATTATGCCTGTATTTTATGAAGAAAATTACCGTTTAGTTCAAATAAATGTTAGAAATTTTCCATCCAATGCAATGGAATATCGCGACTTATCACGTGTGTATTTTGAGCCAAAAAAAGAACCCCAAAAATAAAACCTTGAAAAAAAGTATCTGTTTATTATTAGTATTAATAATTATAGCATCCTGTGCCGGCATTCTATCTAAAAAAGATTCTTTGGTTGGCGACTGGACACTTTCAGAAAGTTCGCCCGACGATTTTGCTGATACCAAAAACAGTCATAAAAAATGGGAAATGAAAATTTCAAAAGAAGATAGTTTATATAAAGTAGATTTTATTATTGATGGGAAAAGTATGTATAAGGGTATGCAAACAATTATGGAATACTATAAACCAATTACAAAAAACCAGTTAAGCCCCGACAAAACACTCTTAATAAACGTCGTTGAGCCATCTTCAATACTTATGTTCAATAAGGATAATAATACTATTATCACGCCTTTTGGTTGGTTTAAAAAAGAGTAATATTAGTTTCCGTTAATGATAAATAAATTGTTTAGTTTCATAAATCCTTAAAAAATTTTAACCTCTTCTATTTAACAAAAAAGTATGACCAATTTACAATTTTTTAAAATTCGTAATGTATTTCAAAGATAATCCTTATATATTTGTGCTTGGTAAATTTAATGCATTCAAAATTTATTATTAAAAACTATGAAAAAAGTTATCTATTTATTATTGGTATCGGTAATTATAGCCTCATGTGGCGGTAGAAATAGTTCGTCCTATGAAATCAGAAAAGCCAAAGGGACTGTATTTTATGGCGGCGTTTTCAGAATGAACGAAGTAGAAGATTTTCGTAGTCTCTTCCCGCTAAGTATTACAGAAGTTACATCTGACCGTATCACTAAACAAATATATGAAGGGTTAATAAAACAATCACAAGACGAATTAACCATTTTGCCTTCTTTGGCTGCACAATTAGAATTTAATCCGGATGCAACCGTTTGGAAATTTTACATACGTAAAGGAATAAAATTTCAAGATGACGGATGCTTTCCTGATGGGAAAGGTCGTGAAATAACAGCGAAAGATTTTAAATATTGCTTTGACCTACTTTGCACATCGAGTCCTCAAAATCAACTTTTTGGCGGCACTTTTAAAGATAGAGTTGTGGGAGCAAATGAATATTTTCAATCAACAATAGATAAAAAACCTTTAGCAGGAGGTGTTTCCGGAATAAAAGTACTGAATGATTCTGTTCTACAAATTACCTTACTTCATTCATTTTCAGGATTTTTAAATATTTTAAGTACTCCGGGTTGTTGGGTGTTTCCGAAAGAAGCAGTAGAAAAATACGGTGTTGATATGCGTACCAAATGCATTGGCACAGGACCATTTCAGGTAAAAAGTGTTAAAGAAGGAGAGTCGGTTGTTTTAGAACGTAATCCCAACTATTGGGATGTAGATGAGTTCGGCAACCAACTACCTTATTTGGATGCGATTAAATTTAGTTTTATTAAAGAAAAAAAATCTGAATTTTTAGAATTTAAGACTGGTAATTTGGATATGATTTGCCGCTTACCTGTCGAAATGATATCTGAGATTTTAGGTGATCTTGGTCATGCAAGAGAAACAAACGCACCCTTTGAAATGCAAGTTGTTCCTGCCATGAGTGTTTTCTACTTTGGCTTTCAACACCAAAGTGAACCATTCAATAAAAAAGAGGTTCGTTTAGCATTTAACTATGCTATTGACCGCGAAAAAATTGTTGACAACATCCTTCAAGGAGAAGGGATTCCGAGTATTGGTATTGTTCCCCCTTCTTTCTCAGGTTATGAAAATGATAAACTGAAAGGATACACATTAGATGTGGACAAAGCGCGAAAATATATGGTAAAGGCTGGTTATCCTAATGGCAAAGGGTTTCCTAAAATAACATTGCAAACAAACGCCGGTGGTGGTGAAAGAAATCTTCACATTTGCGAGGCAGTTCAAAAAATGTTGAAAGAAAACTTAAACGTGAATATAGAAATAAATATAATGCCTTTTGCCGAGCATCTTGAGCGTTTAGAGTCAGGAAAAGCAATATTTTGGAGAAGCGGATGGATAGCAGATTATCCGGATCCTGAAACATTCTTAACCTTACTTTACGGAAGACATGTTCCTAAAAACCTATCCGATAAATCTTACTTAAACACCGTACGTTATAAAAGTGAAAAATTTGACAGCCTATTTTCTGCAGCAATGCGTGAATTGGACGATAGAAAACGCATGGACCTTTATCTTCAAGCAGATCAGGTAGAAATCAATGACGGAGCTATCCTGCCGGTTTTTTATGATGAAAATTATCGTTTGCTGAAACCTTATGTTAAAAATTTTCCGGCAAACGCAATGGAATACCGCGATTTTACACGTGTGTATTTGGAACCAACAACTACCGTAAAAAAATAAATTGTTTTTAGAAAAATAAAAAGCCATCCTTTCAAAATTTGGAAGGATGGCTTTTTTGTAATAAAAAATAAAATTATTAACAAAGCTTTTGTTATAATGTTTTTAAAAAACAAAAAAACACAAATACTTTATTGATAATATTGTATAATCAATCATATAAATCAATTGAAAATGAAAAATCACTTTAACTACATTATCTTAGTTTTTTTTACATCAGTAATGTTGTCTTGTGTGCCACAACGCAAGTTAGAAGAAGAGCAAGCCAAACGTGCGCAATGTGAAAACGAACTTGCATCATTAAAAACTTCGAATCAAGAATGTGAAACTAAACTAACAGAAGCTTCCAAACAGCTAGTTGATAATTTAAAAAAAGTTGCCGACTTAAAAAGTGATACCGCTATTGCCGGCAACAGTTATCGCAATTTAGTAGCAAAACATAACAATCTAAATACAATTAACGAACAATTGTTAGAAAGATATAATCGTTTACTGGAAGGTAACATTTCGGATACTAAAAAACTCTCAAAAGAATTACAATTAACCCAAGAACAACTTCTCAAAAAAGAAGATGAGCTAAAACAATTAGAAACTGCATTAAATAAAGAAAAGCAAAATTTAGATGACCTTACTCTTGAATTAAAAAAACGTGAAGCCCGCGTTGCTGAACTGGAAGGAGTCTTAAAAAACAAAGATGCGGCTGTTAATGAATTAAAGAAAAAATTATCCGATGCCTTGTTTGGCTTTGAAGGAAAGGGTTTGACGATTACTCAAAAAAATGGAAAGGTATATGTTTCTATGGAAGAAAATCTTTTGTTTGCATCCGGTAGTACATCAGTAGAATCAAAAGGTATAGAAGCATTGAAAAAAGTTGCAAAAGTGTTGGAACAAAATCCGGACATCAATATTTTAATTGAAGGACATACTGATGATGTTCCTATGATGGGCAAAGGCGAAATTAAAGATAACTGGGATTTAAGTGTTATGCGTGCCACATCTATCGTAAAAATAATGTTAAAAAACAGTAACATTGATTCAAAGCGCTTGACTGCTGCGGGCAGAGGAGAATATAGTCCGATAGATTCGGCAAAGACCGCCGAAGCGCGTAAAAAAAATCGCAGAACCGAAATTATTTTAACGCCTAAATTGGATGAGCTTTTCAAAGTGCTTGAAACTAACTAACGAATTACTGTCATTACTTCAATGATAACCGTCATTGCTCTAACGAAAGGTTACATTACTCCAATGAAAGGTTACATTGCCAAATGAAAAAAACAATTTCAATAATAAGTCTTTTAGTTTATGCAAATACTATGTTTGCTCAGCCTGATGTAGAATATTGGGATGTTAATCATACCAAAAAGAAAAGCGAACAAGGCATGAAAGATGCGATACAACACGGAAAATTTACCGCATGGTATGAAAACGGAGAACTTGCTAAAGAAGGAAATTTTATTGACGGTAAGGAAGACGGAAAATTTGTTTCCTATTATGCAGGAAAAAAACCGAAAGCCGAAGAAAATTATATACAAGGAAAAAAAAATGGTAGTTGGAAATATTGGTATAACAACGGAAACAAAGCACAAGAAACTTTTTTTAAAAATGATAAAGCCGATAGTGCTTGGACAGGCTGGTATGAAAACGGAAAAATAAAAAGCGTTGAAAATTATTTGGATGGGAAAAAAACAGGAACATGGATTTATTATTATGAAACAGGACAAAAAGAAAGTGAAGGAAATTTTAAAAACAATTTAGCCGAAGGTAATTATACCGGTTGGTATATCAATGGTAACAAACAAAATGAAGGCTTTTACAAAAACGGAAAAGAGAGCGGATTGTGGAAAGAATGGTTTAAAACAGGAAACCCAAAGCAAGAAATAGAATATCGAAATGATGAAATTTTATTAATAAACTTGTGGCTTGAAAGCGGAGAACAAATAATAAAAAACGGGAATGGTAAATTTACAATTGTGTATGATAATGGTAAAAAGAAAGGCGAAGGAAATTACAAGGATGGTCGCATGGATGGAGAGTGGTTATTTTATTTTCCAACAGGGGAAAAAGATTATGCAGTTAATTATCAAAGCGGAAAAAAGAACAGGCAATTCAATAATTGGTATAAAAATGGAAATATAAAAAGTCAAGGAAATTATGTAAATGATGTGAAAGATGGCTATTGGAAATGGTTTGCAGGAGACGGAAAAATAGAAATGGAAGGAATGTTAAGCAACAATTTCCGCACCGGAAAATGGCTCTATTGGTTTACAACAGGCATAAAAGAATCGGAGGGATATTACAAAAATGATTTACAAGACAGCCTTTGGACATATTGGTACCGTAATGGAGCAAAGTGGAAGCAAGGAAATTTTAAAGCAAATAAAAAAGAAGGACTATGGATAATCTGGTTTGAAAATGGACAAAAATTACAAGAAGGAAAATATTTAGCAGGTAAGGAAGATGGTCCTTGGAAATCATGGTATGACAACGGTAAGCCGCAAAACGAAGGAAATTTTAAAGTAGGAAAAATGGATGGACATTGGCAAGGCTGGCTTCCCGATAACAATCTTACTTACGAAGGTTTTTATAAAGACGATTTAAAAGATGGCGCTTGGAAATATTATTTTGACTCAGGGAAAATAAAAGAAGAAGGCAGTTATCGACAAGGAAAAAGAAATGGTCACTGGGTTACTTGGACCTCGTATGCCATTAAAGCCAGTGAAGGAAATTATAAAGACGAAAAACCAGATGGACTTTGGAATTATTATTATCCGACAGGAGTAAAATCAACAGAACAAATATTTACAGACGGAAAATTGAGTGGCGATTGTAAATCCTGGTATGAAAATGCCCAATTAGAAAGCAGTACTTCTTATAAACTAATAAAAGACCCTAAAACCAAACGTATAGAAAGCAAACCAAATGGGAAGTGGCTTTATTATGATAAAAATGGAAATCTTATAAAGGAAACTGTTTATAAAAAAGGAAGAAAAATAAATTAACTGTTTAAACATTAATTTATTAAAACACGTAAATTATCTAAAAAATTGTGAGTTACGTGAAAATTTTGTTTATTTTTGATTTTCTATTAAAATAAGATTGCATTTTTATTTTGAAATGTAAGAATAAGATTATAATATTGCAATCGAAAATAAGTAGCCATTAATTGCAAGGTATTATTTTTAATTTAAAAAAAGGAAATGAAAAAAATACTTTTTTCTATATTTTGTTTGTTAGTTTCAACTGCAAGTTTTTCCACCGGAGTAATTGTATTGGAAGGAATTTACCAAGGAAAAAATTTATACATACAAAATCCGTTCGGCTCTTCCGGAGTTGGTTTTTGTGTTCAAGAAGTACGTGTTAACGGTAATGTTACTACTGATGAAATTGCATCGAGTGCATTTGAAATTGATTTAAGAAACTTTCAATTTAAACTTGGTGATAAAGTAGAAATTAAAATTATTCACAAAGACGATTGTAAACCAAAAGTATTAAACCCCGAAGTATTAAACCCAAAAAGCACTTTCGAAATTGTAAGTATGTCGCTTGAAAAAGATTTAACATTTAAATGGTCAACTAAAGGAGAAGCCGGTAAACTTCCTTATTCTATCGAACAATTCCGTTGGAACAAATGGGTTAAAGTTGCCGAAGTCGAAGGCATGGGAACAGCTGAATTAAACAATTATTCATTTAAAGTAGTTCCTCATTCAGGTAAAAATCAATATCGTGTTAAACAGATTGATTATACAGGTCAACCTAAATTTTCAAAAACGCTTGAATACATGTCTTCTTCACCAGCAGTTACTTTCAGCCCTGCTAAAGTGTCCAAAGAAATTAGTTTCTTTAACGGCGACACTCCTGTAGAAACAATGTTTGAAATTTATGACCAGTTTGGAAATATCGTAAAACGAGGTTTCGCTTCAACTATTGACGCATCATCTCTTACCAAGGGGGTTTATTATTTGAATTACGATAATGTAATGGGCGAGTTCATTAAAAAATAACACGCTGATTTTTATTCATTCGTTAAAAATTTATTCTAATAAAAAAATAATCCCGAATTCAACAATCGGGATTATTTTTTTATACTATTTCAAAATCCGAAAAATGTTAAAAATTGAACATTTAGGAATTGCGGTAAAAAACCTTGAAACTTCCAATACCTTATTTAGCAAGCTATTTGGGAAACTTCCATACAAGTTGGAAAAGGTAGAAAGCGAAAATGTTTCCACTTCATTCTTTATGATAGGGGAAAGCAAAATAGAACTTTTAGAAGCCGGCAATTCTAATAGCGCAATAGCTAAATTCATTAAAAAAAAAGGTGAAGGAATACACCATATCGCATTTGAGGTTGCTGACATTTACTCCGAAATGAAAAGACTGCAAAACGAAGGATTTACGCCCTTATCAGAAAAACCTAAAAGAGGAGCCGACAATAAATTAATCTGCTTTTTACATCCCAAAGATAGCAATGGCGTGCTGATTGAATTGTGTCAGGAAATAAAATAAGTCAAAAGTCAAAAGAAAATAAATCCAAAATTGATTCTTTTTTTACATCCAGCCAATACGTTTGAATACCTATATTTTTAGCACTTTCTATATGCTGAATGGAATCATCAATAAATAATGTTTCCTTCGGATTGAGTTTGTTTTCGGATAAAACCAATTCAAAAATTTCGATATCCGGTTTACGCATTCCTACTTTGTATGATAAATACAACTTTTCAAAATAACCTGATAAATCAGGTATATGAAAGTTATTTTGTAAATAAGTATTGAATGAATTGATATGAATTTCATTGGTATTACTTAGCAAAAATGTACGATATGATTGTTTAAGGAGAATGAGTAAATCAAGCCGCTCCGGTGGTAAATTAAGCAACATCGAGTTCCATGCTTTGTCGAAGGTAAAATCATCAATGTTATGATTGCAAAAATTTTTTAATTCATTCCTGAAATCAACAGAAGTCATTTGTCCTTTTTCATACACGTCAAATAATTGCTTTTGTTGTTTTTGAGAAAAAAAATTCTCAAAACCGTCGAACCCCAAATTGCTAAATGCCTTAACAGCAAGCGAATAATCAATATCAAGAACAACACCACCTAAATCAAAAATGATATTTTTATATTTACTCGCAACAACAGCCATAATAAAACACGAATACTTTTGTTAATTGGCTGCAAATATATAATTTCGCAAACTTATAATTCACTTTGGTATAATTAAGCAGGGGCCTATAGCTCATTCGGTTAGAGCAACAGACTCATAATCTGTGGGTGCTTGGTTCGATTCCAAGTGGGCCCACCAATACCAAGTCAAAAGGTTTCGCAATATTGCGAAACCTTTTGATTTTATAAAATGTATGTTGTTGTGTTTTGCTTAATTGTGCATAAAAGTTTAATTGTTTTTCACCTCTTCACCATATATCCATTTTTCTTGTTTAATAAGTATACCTGCGGCATTGTAAATTTTCCAGATGCCATCTTTTATGTAATCAACTTTATAAGGATTGAATTTTAGTTGTCCTTCTGATTTTAAGTTGCCATTTTCAAAATATTCTTTTTCAGAATATATATTTTTCTTTGCATTAACTAATTCAAAAATTTCTTGTGGTTTGCCATCCTCAGAATATGATTTACGAAATATTAAATATTCCATTGTCTTCACATTTTCCATCGTATATGCAATTTGTCCATTGGGATAATAATCCGTTGCTGTAAGCATACTGCCATTAATATAAGTATTGTCTGATTTTATTTTGCCATCAGGATAAAATAATTGCAAAGAGCTTTTATTTAAATCGGCCATTTTAAAGTTGCGTTCAACCATACCGTTTTCGTAAAAATTTTTATAAATTTTAAGTTGCCCATCTTCGTAATACCCCTTATGAAGCACTTTCCCGCTTTCGTAAAGGTCTTGCACCCATCCTTGACAGGCATACCCTTTTTTATTGTTACGAATTGAATCGCCTCCAATTTGAAAGTTTAATTTATCATACACCCTAATTCCATAAACTGAATCAACTACATCCTTCGCGTTATATTTGGTAACCTCTTCTATATTACCAAATAATTGAGAAAACGATAATTTAACAGTAATAGTAAAAATGAAAAGGAGTATAAGTTTCTTCATTATAAAAGAATAGGTAATGATTTGAAGATAAGGAATATTTCTTTAAAACAAAAAAATATTTATTGAAGTTTTGATTTCAATGTTTTCATAAACTTGGTAGCATAAACAAAATCACAAACCTCTTTATTTTCGGTTTGTAAAATTTCTTCTTTGCTGCCTTCCCACCATTTTTCCCCTTTATAAATAAACATTATTTTTTCGCCGATTTCAATTACTGAATTCATATCATGAGTGATAACAATGGTTGTAATAGTATATTCTTCAGTAATTTCTTTAATTAAATTATCAATAACAATAGCTGTTTTGGGGTCGAGTCCGGAATTGGGCTCATCGCAAAATAAATATTTGGGCTGCACAGCGATAGCGCGTGCAATAGCTACTCGCTTTTTCATCCCACCGCTTAATTCGGAAGGATAAAGTTTATTTGCATTATCCAAATTGACTCGTTTCAAACAAAAATTTGCCCGGTCTCGTTTTTCAGTTTCACTTAAATCTGTAAGCATAGAAAGTGGAAACACTACATTTTGTTCAACTGTTTGAGAATCAAATAAAGCTCCTCCCTGAAAAAGCATTCCAATATCTTTTCTAATTTCTTTTTTGCCCTTAAAATCCAATTTTAAAAAGTTGCGCTCATTAAACAAAACTTCTCCCGAATCGGGCTCATCTAAACCCACCATACATCGTATCAAAGTAGTTTTTCCGGAACCGCTTTCACCAATTATCATATTAATTTTTCCACTTTCGAAAGTGGAGGAAATATTATTTACAACACTACTTCCTCTAAAAGATTTTGATATATTATTTATTCGTATCACACTAATAAAAGTTGAGTTAAAATTAAATCTAATGCAAGTATAAGTATGCTGCTATATACAACACCTTTGGTGCTGGAGCGTCCCACTTCTAATGCGCCTCCTCTGGTATAATATCCGTGATACGCAGGAACTGATACAATAACAAACGCAAATACTGCGGATTTAATTAAAGCGTATGTTACATCGTAAGGTTTAAATTGATAGGTGATACCATAAATGTATTCATAATTAGTAACTACTCCTGCCATCAAACCAAAGATATAACCACCCAGAATTCCCAAAAACATTGAGAAAATAGTCAATATCGGATTAAAAAAAACGGCTGCTATTATTTTAGGAAGAATTAAAAATCCTGTAGAATTAATTCCCATAATTTCTAAAGCGTCTATTTGTTCAGTAACCCTCATCGTACCTATTTCTGATGCAATGCTGGAACCTATCTTACCCGCTAATATTAAGCTTACAATAGTGGGTGCAAATTCTAATATCATTGAATCACGCATAGCGACACCCACCGCATAAACAGGAACTAACGGATTACTAAAACTAAAGGCTGATTGAATAGTAATTACCGCTCCGATAAAAATGGAGATAATGGCTACGATGCCCAATGATCCAACACCTAAAGTATACATTTCTTCAAAAACGCGAGATCGATAAATGGAAATTTTTTCGGGCTTACCAAAGGCTCGTTGTATTAATAAAAAATATCTGCCAAAGTGAAAAAAAAGTTTCATCTTTTATTTTTAATTTGGGCTAAAAATAAGAAAAATTTGCAAATAATTTTTTGAAGATAGTCCTATTCAAGTATTAACACACCATAAACAGCTATATTTGTAGTAATTATTTTACAATAAAAACCTATGAGACACTCTTCGTTTTTTGCATTTATTCTTACCATTATGGTGCTTTCGGGGTGTCATAAATTCACGGGAAAGAAACGTTGCAGCGATTGTCCGAAATGGACTAAAATTGAAATTCGGAAAAAATATTTAAGAGCATAAATATAGTTTCAGATTGCTAAAAAATACCATTTTTTAGGTATAGGTTTCATTTCCAAAAACGCTAACAAATTCGTAACTTTGCATTATCATGAAAGCAATAGCAAAAAATTTATCGCAGTTGAAAATTGGTGAAAGTGCCATTATTGATTCTTTTACCGATAAGCGTATGGCGCTTAAGTTACTCGAAATGGGATGTACTCCAGGCGAAGTAGTGCAGCTTGATCATATTGCTCCTATGGGCGACCCAATAGCAATAAGAGTTTCGGGATACTTATTAAGTTTGCGTAAAGCAGAGGCTTCTACTATTTTAGTATCATTGTTGGCGGCTAATATTTAATATTTCCTTTGGTGGAGGCGAATCAATCAATCGTAAATTTTTCTGGAAGAACATCCATAAAAGTTGCTCTGGTTGGAAATCCCAACAGTGGCAAATCCACGTTATTCAATGCACTCACAGGTTTAAATCAAAAAACAGGAAATTTTCCGGGAGTTACTGTTGATAAAAAATCAGGTTTCGCAAAACTTAATAATGCTGTAACCTCTGAATTTATTGACTTACCCGGCACATACAGCCTTTATCCAAAATCGTTGGATGAGCGTGTAACTTATGACGTTCTCTGCAATCCCGAAAATCAAGACTATCCCGATGTTACCATTATAGTTGCCGATGCAAGCAATTTAAAGCGAAATTTATTTTTAGTTTCTCAGATTATTGATTTAAAAATGCCGGTAATACTTGCATTAAATATGATGGATTTGGTAGAAAAGGAAGGCGATGTAATTGATGTAATTCGGCTTTCTGAAAAGTTGGGAGTAAAAGTTGTTGGAGTTACTGCGCGTAATAAAGAGGGAACAAAATCTTTAAAACAAGCCTTAATGGAGCCTTTGCCTGTTCCGCAATATAATTTTATTGACGTTAAAAAATTGGCAAACGAACTGATTGATAAAATTGCTGCCGTTATAAAAGTGAAGAGCGATTTTGAAGCTTTTCAAATCATTAGTAATTTTTCTGAAGCACATTTCTTTATTAAAGATGCGAATAAAAAAGAAAAAATTTATTCCATTTTAAATGCTGCAACTATTGATTATGAAAAGCTTCAGTCGCAGGAAGCAGTGGAGAGATACAAAATTATAAATAGAATTGTTGAAGAATGTATCACTCATCAATCAGCAATAAAAACCGAATCATTCACGCATAAATTAGATAGCATTTTAACGCATCGGATTTGGGGTTATGTGATTTTTTTAACTGTTCTGTTTTTTATTTTTCAAGCCATTTTTTTTCTTGCAGCGTATCCAATGAAATGGATTGAAACGTTATTTGTGTTTTTATCCGATTTTGCTACACAATTTCTGCCTCAGGGCGAACTTACCAATTTATTTGTAAACGGAATTTTAGCCGGATTGAGTGGCATTGTTGTGTTTGTTCCACAAATAGTTTTGCTGTTTACATTTATCGCTATCCTTGAAGATACAGGATACATGGCGCGTGTAAGTTTTATTATGGATAAACTGATGCGTAAATTCGGATTGAACGGACGCTCGGTAATTCCTTTAATGAGTGGCGTTGCATGCGCCGTTCCTGCCATCATGAGTACGCGAACCATCAGCAGTTGGAAAGAAAGAATGATTACCATAATGGTAACTCCGCTGATGAGTTGCTCAGCACGACTGCCTGTTTATACATTATTAATTTCTTTGATAGTGCCGCAAACAGCGGGGTTCTTTAATTATCAAGGATTGATTTTGATGAGCCTTTATTTAATTGGGTTTATAGCCGCTATGGGTGCAGCTTTAATAATGAAGTGGATAATAAAATCGCGCGAAAAAAGTTATTTTATTATGGAATTGCCTGTGTATCGCAGTCCACAATGGCGAACTGTTGGCTTAACTATTTTTGACAAAGTAAAACTATTTTTGTTGGATGCAGGAAAAATTATACTTGCCATTTCTGTAATACTTTGGTTTCTATCATCACATGCACCGGGAAACCGATTTTCAACTATTGAAAAAAAATATGAATCTCCTGAAATGCTCATTAAATATAATGCTCCAGAACGTCAGGCAAAATCTGCATCAGAAAAATTACAAGCCTCGTATGCAGGAATACTCGGTAAAGCAATAGAACCAGCCATTGCGCCCTTAGGTTTTAATTGGAAAATTGGAATTGCATTAATCACATCCTTCGCTGCACGCGAAGTATTTGTCGGAACAATGGCTACTATTTATAGTGTAGGAAACACAGATAAAACGCAAACTATCCGAAGCAAAATGAGTGCAGAAATAAATCCCAAAACAGGCAAGCCGCAATTTTCAGTCGCGGTAGGTTTTTCACTTATGATTTTTTATGCCTTTGCAATGCAATGTATGAGTACGCTTGCGGTGGTTTACAGAGAAACAAAAAGTTGGAAATGGCCCACTGTTCAATTTCTTTTTATGACTGCTTTGGCTTATTTTTCAAGCCTTATTGTTTATCAGCTTTTGAAATAATTTTTCAACGAAATACGAATGAGTTTGATTGCTGTTTTTGTATTTAATAAAAGAGAATCCAATTTTACTCAAATCGTTTCGATACTTTTGCTTCTACATAATTCCGCAAAACATCTATTTTTATAGTGTCGATTACTTCCGAAGCGAAAGCGTGCATCAGTAATTTTTTAGCGCTCGATTCGCTTAAACCACGCGCTCTTAGGTAAAATATTTTATCTTCATCTAATTTTCCTGTTGATGTTCCGTGCGAACATTTTACATCATCAGCATAAATTTCTAATTGTGGTTTCGTGTTGATTGTTCCATCATCACTGAGCAAAATATTTTTGTTGGATTGAAAGGCGTTTGTTTTTTGAGCGCCTTTTTTTACAAATATTTTTCCGTTGAATGTAGCCGTTGACTTTCCATCAATAATACCCTTATAAAGCTCATTACTATTGCAATTTGGCATCCGATGGTCAACCAATGTATGATTATCTATTAGCTGATTATCTTTTGTTAAATACAAACCGTTTAAATGAGTTTCAATGAATTCCCCATCCAACACAACATTCAAATTATTTCTTACTAATGAACCACTCAAAGTAATTGTGTTAGTAGAAAATATACTTTTAGTTTTCTGATTAATCTGAGTCGTATTCATCAAATAACCTGATTCTTTTTCATCTTGAATTTTATAATAATCTACTCTTGAACTTTCAGAAATTACTATTTCAGTTATCGCATTATTAAATATTTTACCTTTAGAATCAATAGTTTCAAAAGACTCAATAATTTTAGCCTGCACATTTTCTTCCACAACAATTAAATTGCGAGGATGAATAATCGCGTTTTCATTTGCTGTTGAAATATGAATAATATGAATGGGAATTTCGATGATTGTATTTTTTGCAATATGAATAAAAACGCCATCTTTAGCCATTGCAGTATTCAGTGCAATAAACGCATCGTTATTCACATCGGCATATTTCCCATAATGAGAATCAAAAATAGTGAAATAATTTTTTGTCGCGTCAGCTAAACTGCATATAATTAAACCCTTTGGAAGGTTTTGCAAAGTTGATAAACTTTCTGAAAAAACACCATTTACAACAACCGCGACAAAACTATTTTTTAAAAATTTCAGTTGTTCGATTTGTTTAGAAATAAGTTTTTTACTTGATTCAAAAACAAATTCATCTTTCAACATTAAATCAATGTTGGTGTATTTATATTCTTCGTGTCTGCGGGTAGGAATGCCTTGCTTGGCAAAACTTTCCATTGCTTCTTCACGCAATTGTAAACTTCCGAATAATGAATTTTTTGATGATTCAAACTCAGCAATTAGCTTATCTTTTATTGTATTGGGTTTTGTAATTGTTTCCATTAATTTTATTCGTCATTGCGAGGGAGTTTTTCACGACCGAAGCAATCTCCCGCAAATTTGAGATTGCTTCACTTCACTGCATTACGTTCGCAATGACGTGCCAAATCCTAGCTGCCAATTTCTTCTTTAATAAAATCATATCCTTTATTTTCCAGCTCTAACGCTAATTCTTTTGGTCCTGATTTTACAATTTTCCCATCATACAAAATATGAACAACATCCGGCACAATATAGTCTAATAGTCTTTGATAATGCGTTATTACAATAGTCGCGTTATCTTTTGATTTTAATTTATTTACACCTGCAGCAACAATACGCAAAGCGTCAATGTCAAGCCCACTGTCTGTTTCATCAAGTATAGCAAGTTTAGGTTCAAGCATCGCCATTTGAAATATCTCGTTACGCTTTTTCTCACCTCCGCTGAAACCTTCGTTAACAGAGCGGTTTGCCAGCTTGCCATCCAACTCCACCAATTTTTGTTTTTCTTTTACCAATGCTAAAAAATCTTTTGCCTCCATTGGCGCTAAACCTTTGTATGCTCTGATTTCATTAATCGCGGTACGCAAAAAATTAATATTACTCACTCCCGGAATTTCAACAGGATATTGAAAAGCAAGAAACAAACCCTCTCTGGCTCTATCTTCTGTTGACAACTCCAATAAGTTTTTTCCATTGAAAATCACTTCACCTTCGGTAACTTCATAATCTTCTCTTCCTGCAAGTACAGCGGATAAGGTGCTTTTGCCGGCACCGTTAGGTCCCATAATAGCGTGCACTTCGCCGGCTTTCACTTCTAAATTTATTCCTTTCAGAATTTCTTTTCCGTCAATTGACGCGTGTAGATTTTTAATACTAGATCGGAAGA
>ODAK010003306.1_pt1 | contig 16785 bp, 22 predicted proteins | sample 1539591 | NCBI WGS metagenome assembly ODAK01 (sample SAMEA3539303, study PRJEB22396) | soil metagenome | biome: tundra; feature: field; material: soil | place: USA | collected 2010-05 | depth 0.15 m
GGAAGACTTCGATCTGAAAGCGGCCGGGTTGGCGCGGGGCGATATCGGGAGCGTGGCGGAAACCGCGTTGTTCGAGCGCGGCGGCGAAGGCGTTGGTCTTCCGGGCGAACGGGCGGCCGAGATAAGGCGGGGTGGCAACCGAGTCCGAATTTCCGGTAGGCGGCGTTGAGCAGGCGTTCACCGGGGCGCTGTCCCGCGGCGTTGCGGATGATGGTGGGCGCGTCGATAGCAACGACGGCGGGAGAGTCCGCGGCCTGGCTGTCGATCCAGTGCAGCACGATGTCGTGGTTCAGGGCTAGATCAAGGGCCGTAAGGTGCAAGGCGCCGTCGACTAAACGGAGCGCGGCGAGTCCGGTGGCGCCGTTGATCCAGCCGAGGTCGATACCGAGGAAGAGCATAACGAAAAAAGGGCGAGCGACTGTTGAGTCGCTCGCCCCTGTGCGAAGACCGAAGCTGCTATTTGCCGTTATAGATGACGCGCCAGACGCGGCCCTTCTGGCTGTCGGCGATGTAGAGCGAACCGTCGGGCGCCTGCGCCACGCCGTCGGCGCGGAACTTAGCATCATTCGGGTTCATGAGCTTGTCGGTACCGGTGAAACCGATGGCGAAGATCTCGTTCTTGCCGGCGACAGGCTGGCCTTTCTCGAAAGGCTGGAAGGTCACGTTGTAGCCATCCTGCGGCTGCGGCGAGCGATTCCATGAACCGTGGAAGGCGATGAACGCGCCGTTCTTATACTTGGCCGGGAACTGGCTTCCGCTGTAGAACATCACGTCGACGGGAGCCCAGTGAGCCGGGAACGAGGTCACGGGCTGGTCGAACTTGCCGCATTTGTCGGACTGCTTGCCGTCGCCGCCGTATTCGGGCATGGTGACAAATTTCTTCAGGCCGTAGTCGAAGAAGCAATAGGGCCAGCCGAAGTTGGCGCCGGCGGTGGCCACGCGAAACATGGGCTCGGCGGGGCGAATGGCGTTCTCATCGGCGGTGAACGTGCCGGGCCACATGACGTCGAGCTGATCGCGGCTGTTCATCACGATGTAGAGCGCGTTGTCGGGACCCCAGGTGATGGCGGGGAACTGGCGCAGGCCGGTGGCGAAGTGCACACCGTCTTCCTGCTTCTGGCCAAGCTTATTTTCATCGAAGGCCCAGACGCCGCCGTTGTGTTCGAGGATCGGGCAGGGGTCCTGGCCAGGAGACTTCGCGGTGCGGTCCTTTTCCTGACAGGCATTGGAAGGTGCGCCAACGTTGACGTAGAGTTTGCCCTTGCCGTCGAAGGTGAGACCTTTATCACCGTGCTGGCGGACACCGGGAAGGCCGGTGACCACGACTTCGGGATCGCCGGCGGGCTTGAGTTCGCCCGGGGTGAGCTTGAAGCGCTCCACGGTGTTAGGGTGGGCGAGATAGAGATAGCCGTTGCGGATGCCGACGCCGGTGGTGCTGCCGGTCCCGATATGCTCTTTCACTTCGAACTTGCCGTCGCCATTGGTGTCGCGCAGGGCCATGACGCCGCCTTTATCGCCGGCGTCCATGAGAGCGATATAGACGTCGCCATTAGTATTAACTGCGATGTGGCGGGCAGTGCCGAGATTGTCGGCGACCACGAGGGCGCAGAAGCCGGCGGGCAGCGTGATGCCGCCATTATCGGCGTCGCAGGCGGGGGCAGCGGCATAGCCAGTCAGGGTGGCGGCCAGGCTGGCGAGCGTGCCGATCAGGAAACGATTTTTCAAAGACATACTTTCTCCAATTTGTGAGTTCCGGTAGTTATTCCATGTTAACCGCTGGGCGTTAACCGATGTGCCTCGGGCACGTTGGAAAGCGAACTGCTGGTGCGGAAACGGGTGAGGCATGTATGGCTACTACCGGTTCTAACGGCAAAGACAAGGTTCACAAGGCGATGAAGGAGAGGAAGGAAGGAACGCTGAAATCGGGTAGCGGGAAGAAGGTCACAAGCCGGAAGCAGGCGGTGGCGATCGGGCTTAATGAGGCGCGTAAGGCCGGCGCGAAGATTCCCGCGAAGAAGTCCGCAGCGAAGAAGAAGTCTTAGTATGGCCGACTTGAGAGGTCTTCCTCTGCAACTGGACGATAAGAAAGGTGTGTGCCGGGCTATTATCGAGACCCCGAAGGGTTTCCGCAGCAAGTTCGATTACGATGCGGATTCGGGGCTGTTCATGCTGGGCGGGTTGCTGCCGGTGGGGCTGATGTTTCCCTTTGACTTCGGCTTTATCCCGTCCACCCCTTGGCGCGGACGGCGATCCGGTGGATGTGATGGTGCTGATGGACGCTCCGGCACATGTGGGGTGCCTGATGGAGGTTCGGCTGATCGGCATTATCAGGGCGGAACAGACAGCTGACGGAAAAACGGTAAGCAATGACCGGCTGGCGGGCGTGGCGGTCCATTCCTACGCACACGAAGACGTGGAATCCATCAAGCAGGTGAGCCGGACGGTGCTGTCTCAGGTGGAGGAGTTTTTCGTCTCATATAACAAGCAGCGCGGGAAGAAGTTCCGGGTCACCGGCACGGGCGGGCCGAAAGAGGCGATTAAGTTTCTGAAGGCCGGAATCCGGGCGCACAAAACGGCAAAGAAAACATAGCGGAGGCCTCGCCAGGCAGTTCGGGATTCTATGATGAAGCGAGCTATGGTGATACGAGCAGTCGCAGCGATAGTACTCGCAGGGGTGGTGGCGTTGGCGCAGAAGCAGGCGTCGGTGTGGGATGGCGTGTATACGGCGGCGCAGGCGAAACGAGGCGAGCCGGTGTATGCGCAATATTGTGCCTCCTGCCACGGCGCGATGCTGGAGGGCAGGGGACAGACGCCTCCGCTGGTGGGCAGCGATTTCAATATGGACTGGAACGCCATGCCGATCAGCGAATTGTTCGACAAGATGCAGGCGGCGATGCCGGCGGATAAACCGGGCACGTTGAGCCGCGCGCAGAATGCCGACATTCTGGCTTACATGCTGCAGTACGGAAAATTTCCGGCAGGGCAGGCGGAACTGACAGCTGATGCAGACGGGCTGAAGAAGATCCGGTTCGAAGGCGACAAGCCGAAGTAAGCGCCGCAGGGTTTACAGATCGCGGAAGCACTGATCGGCGGGTGGGGCCTGCGGGATGTCGCCGAGGTCCTTGAGTTGCGAGGACAGGGCGTCCCAACGCTCCTTCGTCATTTTGCCGAGCGGGTTCGATTCGGTCAGCGGTTTCTGCGCGTCGGCAATTTCGGCGAAAGTGGCCGCATCCATAGTGGGATTGAGCGCGTGCATCTTCTCGTTGGTGGCCGCTGGGTTATCCAGATAGGCGCGCCAGCCTTCGCGCACCGCCGCCACCATGTTCTTCACCATGTCGGGATTCTTGCGCAACAGGTCGCCGCTGGTTGCCATGACGGTGGTGTAGGGGTTGTAGCCGATATCGGAGACCGGGAAGACTTTGACGTCCACGCCAGCGTGCTTCGCCTGCAGCGGTTCAGCGGTCATGAAGCACTGCTGGGCGAAGTTTTCGTCGTGGAGGAAAGTAGTGAGATCGCCACCGGGCGAGGGGACCACTTTCACATGATCGAAGCCAAATTTCTTCTGTAGCAGGCGCGCGTAGGGGAGGCCGCTTTCGATGGCGAGGGTGCCGCTTTTGAGCACGTCGCCGATGGATTCCAGTTTGCGGGAAGCATGCGCCATGATGGCGAGGGGACTGTTCTGGAAGGCGGCGAAGAGAGCGACGACGTCGTTGCCGCGGGCGCGCGCGAGCAGGATTTCATCCGCCTCGACGATGCCGAATTCGGCCGAGCCCGCACCGATCATCTGCACGGTGGGAGTGCCGGAGCCGCCGGGGAGAAGTTCGACGTCAAGGCCGTGTTTGGCGAAGTCGGCCGCGTAGAAGCCGCCGAATTCGGGGTCGGGCTTCCAGTTGAGGGCGAGGCGGATTTTAGGGGAGGACTTACCGCAGGCGGCGAGGAGGGCGGCGGTTGGGACGAGCTTGAGGAGTGCGCGACGGTGCATTCATTTGATTGTGGACGATGGGGTTCCACAGATACTACACTGTGCCCGAGGGGAACCTATGCTGATCATTCGCATGATGATCGCGGTAACGTGGGAACGCAGTGGCCGCCGCACCTAAGTGCCCAAATCTAACCGGTCGATACATGTTTCGGGAAGAAGACGGACAGGATAACATCTACATCGTGCAGGAGAAGTGCGACCGTATCACGATTGTCTTGGAGAGCGCTTCCTTCGCGGGCTCCAGCACCGAGAAGCACGCGCTCAAGCTGGATGGCAAACCACGGGCAGACACAGTGTGGATTGGTGGCCCGAAACCATCGTCCATCACGTCCGCGAGGTTTATCGGTCCCGAGTTACATATTGCAACGAACAACGTCGGTGGTTCGCCTGCGACTTTCATTTTTTCTTTGAACGCCGATCGTGACCTTCTGGAGGGAGTGAACCTGGGAGGAGCCGAATCTCGCGAAGCGCCAGCCTTAGTTCTGCTCCGACGCGTGCCAACGCTGCAGCGCCACGTGGCTGATGAGGTTGATCAGGCCAAACAGGGCGAGGCCAAGCAGTGACGCGAGCAGGACTGCAGCGAAAACCTTGTCGGTGCGCTGCTGGGTGCGGGCGATGTCGACGACGGAGCCGAGTCCCTGGCCGCCGATGAATTCGCCGACGATGGCGCCGATGACGGCGAGACCTCCGGCAATGCGCAGGCCTGTGAGCACCTGCGGCAGTGCGGCGGGGAAGCGGAGTTTCCAAAGTGTCGCGGAGGGCGAGGCGCCGTAGAGGCGGAAAAGGTCGCGCAGTGCGGGGTCAGTCGAGAGGATGCCGGTGAGCGTGTTGGCGATGACGGGGAAGATCGAGACGATGAAGGCGGATGCGATGACGGTGCGCATGCCGTAGCCGAACCAGATGACGAGCAGCGGGGCGATGGCGATGATGGGCACGGTCTGGAAGAAGACGGCGTAAGGATAGAACGCTTGCTGGATGGCGCGCGACGACGAGAGAAACACTGCGATAGCTATTCCGAAGACCGCACTGAGCGCGAAGCCGGCCAGGGCTGCGGCTGACGTCTTGGCGAGGGCGCCGAAGAGCTCTGGCCAGTCGCGGAGCATGGTCTGGAAGACGGCGCTGGGAGGCGGGACGAGATAGGCCTTGATCCAGCCGGCGCGCACCAGCCATTCGAGGGCAAGGGTCACGACGACAAACGGGATCAGGGCGGGGAGAGCTTTGCGGATCGTCATCCCTCTTCCTCCATGGCGGCGAGGAGTGCCTGCATTTCCATAGCGAGGTGAGGGCTGAGGCGCAGTTCGTTGTCGCGCACGCGGGGCAGGGCGAGGCGGCGGTCGAGCTTGATGCCGCCGCCACGGCGCGTGAGAACGACGGCGCGATCCGCGAGGAAGGCGGCTTCGGTGATGGAATGAGTCACGAAGATGACGGTCATGCCGCGCTCGATCCAGAGATCGCGGAGGCGGACATCGAGGCGGAAACGGGTGATCTCATCGAGGGCGGCGAAGGGCTCGTCGAGCAACAGCAGGCGGGGCTGAGTGACCAGCGCGCGCGCCAGCGACACGCGCATCCGCATGCCGCCGGAGAGTTGCGCGGGATAGCGGGATAAAGCCTCGGTGAGGCCGACTTCTTCCAGCGTAACGGCGGCACGGGCGAGGCGCTCTTTCGGGTCTTCTTTTGGATCCACGCCCATGAGTTCAAGAGGCAGCGCGGCATTCTCCAGCACCGTGCGCCAGGGAAGCAACTGCGCGTCCTGGAAGACGAAGGCGGTCTGGAATTTCGTGTCGGCCGGGGTGATGTTCAGGGTGCCGCTGTCGGGCGGCGTGAGACCGGCGATAAGACGGAGCAGCGTCGATTTTCCGCAGCCGGAAGGGCCCAGGATGGCGAGGAATTCTCCGGCCGCGATGTCGAGGGAGAGGTCGTTAATGACTATCAGGTCGCCGAAAGCGCGACGAATATGGTTCAGACGCAGAGCTACACCGAGAGCGGGGGCAGTTCGCGCGTCAGTCACGCTTACGAGATTAGCTTAGGGGCACGCTTTACGAGGTCAGTCCGGACTCCGCCGCGCGCAAACAATTCCCGACTGCCGCCAGCAGTCCCCTGAACACGAACGGCTTTTCGAGCAGGCTACAGATCTGTCGCAAGTCCGCGGGTATGACTGTGGACGGCCCGGTCATCAGAACGACTTTTGCGCCCGGCTTTTGCGTGAGTATGCCGGCGAACCAGTTCGATGCCGTGCATTTTCGGCATCGCTACATCTGCCAATATGAGGTCTATCTCGTGAATATGTTCGGTGAAGGCTCGTGACCCCTCCTCGCCGTCCTGCGCCAGAATCAACTCGGAGCCATCTCAATGAATGACTACACTTCATTCGACGGGCAGCCGACGATAGGGGGTACCGGACGGTTTTACCCGTCTCAGGCGGCCTTGAGATAGGCGAGGCGGGCGCGCAACGTTTCATAGGCGCGGAACATGAGAGCCTTGACGGCTGAGGGCGTGCAGCCGAGTACTCCGGCGATCTGCGCATAATCCATTTCCTGGTATTTGTGCATGATGACGGCGGCGCGTTGTTTGGCGGGAAGGCCGCGAACGGCACGGCGAATCTGCGAGGCGAGCGCTTCGCGAAGCAGGCGGTCCTCCACCAGCAGGCCGCGGTCGGGCGCTTCGCGGCGCAGGCGCTCGCCGTCTTCGAAATCGAGGCTGACCTGATTCTGCGTCTGCTTCTGGTCGCGGAAATGATTCAGAGCCACGTTAGTGGTGATGCGATAGAGCCAAGTGGAGAACTTCGCGGTGGGTTCGTATTTCAGACGGGAGCGATAGACGCGGACGAAAACATCCTGCGCCAGTTCCTCGGCAATGGCCCGATTCTGCACCATACGGCAGAGGTACTGGACAACCACATTCCGATTGCGTTCGAGGAGCAGGCCGAAGCTCTCGGCGTCGTCAGCCTGAGCGCGGATCATCAGCTGCGTATCGATGTCAATAGCCGGTGTCATAAGGGCTGGCGTCATAATCCAGTTGCCACTGATCGCGACTGGGCGCGACAGCGTCGTACTGGGATTGTATTCACGGACGCGGATAGTTCCAGGAAAATTTCAGTCTTCGCGCAAAAAGCGACGAATACCGAAATCATAGGCGGCCGAACCTAGTATTCCGCCGAGGAGGGGGCCGGCGATGGGGACCCAGAAAATCCTGTCGCCATCGGTCAGGCCGTTGTTGCGGAAGCCAGCCACGGCGGTGAAGAGGCGAGGGCCGAAATCGCGCGCCGGGTTGATGGCGTAACCGTGCATGCCGCCGAAGGACATGCCAATGGCGACTACGACGAGTCCGATGAGCGCCGGAGCAAGGTTGGCGCCGGGGGGCTGATTGCGCTCGTCGGTGATGGCGAGGATCAACATGAGCAACAGGGCGGTGCCGATGGCCTGGTCGAGAAGTCCCGCGAAAGGCACTTGGGGAAAAGCTGGAAAAGTGGTGAAAATACCTGCGGTTTTTTCGAGGGTGGGGTCGAAGGCCTGGAAGGCGGGACGGTAATTCCAGTAGACCAGCGCCGCGGCCACGAAGGCGCCGGCGGTTTGCGCGAGGGAATAGGGCAGGACTTTGCGCCAGGGGAAATCGCGGTAGACGGCGAGGGAGAGCGTGACGGCGGGATTGAGATGTGCGCCCGAGATGCGGCCCGCGACGTAGATACCCATGGTCACGCCGAGACCCCAGCCGAACGTGATGTTGGTGTAACCGCCATGCACGAGCTCGCCGGGCGTGCCGCTGCCGAACAGCACCACCATGGCGACCACGCCGTTGCCGAAGAGCATCAGCACGAACGTGCCGAGGAATTCGGCGACCAGTTCAGGGAGCATGAAGCGGAATTGTATCAGCCGGGATCCGGAAGCAGGATTATTAGCCACAGATGAACACAGATGAACGCGGATAAGAGAAGGCATAGTTGGGGTGTTGTGAGCAGAGTTGGTGTCTCGGGCGAGGCCCGGAACGATGTTCATACGGGTTAGGCGGCCATATTGGCGATGTCGTTTGCGAGTGCGGAGGGTGGCGAATGAGGGGCGGCGGAAGGACGCGCACAAACGAAGCCGTTTTCGGGTAAGGGCATTGGAATATCAATGGGTTGAGGGGCCATCCGCTGCGCGGATTTGGCCTGCGGCGCGGCCTTCACAGGTTCAGCTTTGCGTTCCTTTTGAAGGGCTTTCAGGAGGGCGAGATTTTTCTGGAAAGAACGCTGGAGGCGCTGCTCGTAAAGGCTGAGGAGGTTGAAGGTTTTGGCGTCGGCGCGGAAGGCGCGGGCTTCGGCAAGGGCCTGGTCTTCGTGGGGAAATTCGTAGTTGCCGGGGTCGCGGTCCTCGCGTCGGCCGTTATTGAGGAGGTTGATGTCGAGGGCGCCGGCGCGGTTGAGACGCCAGGAGTCGCAGACGATGCGGCGGGCGAGATCGAACTCGATGGCGCCGGAGGGCGCGAGGTCGACGAGCATGTCCGCGTAATAGGCGGCGTAGATGTCGTCGTCCGCGGCAGGCATGAGGAGGGCCTGGCCGGTGAGGCCGTGGGTGGTGGAGTTGAGGCACGAGACGGCTTTGCCTTCGCCCGTGCGCGGGCCGGTGGACAGCTGCGAGTTGCGGCGATTGGCCGCGATTTGCTTTGCGGTTGCGGACATGGAGAATCTCCTTCGATTCGAATGAGGACGTTGGTCCGGTTCAGTTGTAGCAGCGAGCGGGCAGAAACCGGTGCGCGGGGCGAAGGCGAGGAGGGTGGAAGGCGGAGATAAGGCAAGGCGGGTCAGCTTGTTAGGGGGAACGGAAGAATATTTTTGAGTCGTGTGATTACTGTTTTTCGATACAATTGATCAACTTCATGGCTGCGCCCTCACCAACCCGGCTGGGACGTTACGAGATTCGCTCGCTCATCGGCAAGGGCGGGATGGGGGAAGTGTACCTTGCGTACGATCCGAAGCTGGGGCGCGAGGTGGCGATCAAAGTATCGGCGAAGCAGTTCAGCGACCGGTTCGAGCGCGAGGCGCGCGTGGTGGCGTCGCTGAATCATACGAATATCTGCACGCTGTATGACGTCGGGCCGAATTATCTGGTGATGGAACTGGTGGAGGGTCCGACGCTGGCGGAGCGGATTGGGCTCAATGGCAAACCAGCGCCGATGCCGATTGAAGAAGCGCTGGGGATTTTGAAACAGATTGCCGATGCGCTGGAAGAGGCGCATGCGAAGGGCGTCGTGCATCGGGATCTGAAGCCGGCGAATATCAAGATCAAGGCGGATGGCACGGTGAAGGTGCTGGATTTCGGGCTGGCGCAAACGGTGGAGGCAACGGAACTGACGCCGGATGGGTAGCCTATCAATCGGATGAATCCGGACGCCGCGAAGTGTATGTTGCCTCCTTTCCCGGCGCGGCAGGGAAGCGCCAGGTGTCGGTTGCGGGTGGAGTCACTCCCCGCTGGCGCGCGGATGGCAAAGAACTTTTCTACGTTGCGCTGGATGGCCGGCTAACGGCGGTCGAGATCGGCATCAAGGTGGGCGAGGTGACAATCGGAGCGGTTCACCCGCTGTTCGGAACGCTGCCGACCGAAGACGGCTATACGTACGACGTCTCCGCCGATGGCCAGCGCATCCTTGCCGTAATGCCGAACGCTGCGCCCGAACCGCTGACACTGGTGCAGAACTGGATGGCGGGACTGAAGAAGTCACGCCCGGCGCGTTATCCTTGAGCCAGGTGGCGAGCCCAATGGACACTGCGATTTCTCCGCCGTCGATTGACGAGGTAGCCCGGCGCATTCCCGAGTTCTGCCGGCGTAACGGTATTGAGCGCGCCGAAGTGTTCGGCTCGGTGGCAAGAGGGCAGGCGTTGCCGGGCAGCGATCTGGATCTGCTGGTTACTTTTCGGCCGGGCATCGAACCGGGACTCGAGTTCTTCGTCATGCAGGACGAACTGGAGCAGATCCTTGGCTGCACCGTCGATATTTTGACGCGGCGGTCGGTTGAGCAAAGCGACAATCCGATACGGCAGCGCTCGATTCTCGAATCCGCGCGCGAGGTATATGCAGGATAGGCAGGCGGCGTACCTGCTCGACATTCTGCATTCCGCCGAAGCCATACAAAGCTACATTGAGGGCTATAGCCGGGAAGATTTTCTGCGGGACCCGAAGACGCAGGACGCAGTGCTCCGGAGGCTTCTGGTGATCGGCGAGGCGGCAGCGCGGCTCACGGCGGAAACTGTCGCGCGCTTCGAAGAGCTTCCCTTCCGCAAGATGGCGGGAATGCGCAACAGGGTGGTGCACGACTACGGCCATATCGATTTCGGGATCGTGTGGGAGACCGTCGTCAATTACTTGCCGAAGATGCGCTGCGATCTCGGCACATTTTTCGCCGGTGGGGACCACTGACGCTGGTGCAGAACTGGACGACAGGACTGAAGAAGTAACAACGGACGAATCCGAAGAATCGGATATCGTGGAAATCCCGAACCGAGATTACGCCGCAGAGTTGAAAGCGGCATGTATGCGCTGCCAAGTGACGCTGAGATCTTCGGGCAGGACGCGGGTTTCGCCGATGACCGAGACGAAGTTGGCGTCGGCCACCCAGCGCGGCAGCACATGCATGTGGATGTGGCCCGCGATGCCGGCGCCGGCAGCTTTGCCGAGGTTCATGCCAAGGTTCATGCCATCGGGGCGATATAGATTGCGCAGGTGCTGCTCAGCGGCGCGCGTCAGGCGCATGAGTTCGGCCGCCGCATCTTCTTCAATCCCGTTCAGTTCCGCGGTATGCCGATAAGGCACAACGAGGACGTGGCCGCTGGTATACGGGTAACGGTTCAGGACGACGAAGTTGTGAGTGCCGCGGAAAACAATCAGATTAAGTTCGTCGGCATTGGCTGCGGCGATGGCGCAGAAGACACAACCTTCCGGCTTGTCGTGACCCGTGACATAGCGGTAACGCCAGGGACTAAAGATGTAATCCAAAATTCAGGCTTTGCAGTTCAAAGAGTGCGGATCAGGCAGGGGGCGGGGCAGGGGAACCGGGATCACTGGCCGGAGGCTGGCCGCCGACGTTGACAACGTCCTTCAGCTCTTTGCTGGGCTTGAAGTACGGGATTTTCTTAGCGGGCACTTCCACGCGCGCACCGGTTTTCGGATTGCGGCCCACGCGGGACAGACGCTGGCGGGTGCGGAAACTGCCGAAACCGCGAATTTCAATCTTGTCGCCGCCACGCAGAGAACGCACGATGCTGTCGAAGATGGCTTCCACGATGACTTCGGATTCTTTGCGGGTCATCTCGACGACGCGGGAAACCTCTTCAATCAGGTCGGCTTTGGTCATCTGTCACCTTTCTAGATTCTGCCAAATAACACAGGATAAAGCAATTACACGAAATTAGAGTATCGCCCGAAAGCTGCGAATTTGCAAACGCCGGGCGGGCTAACAGAGCCGCTTCAGCGCTCCGTACGCGGCAGAATCTCTTCGAGGCTGGACGAGGCGGCGGCGGCGCGCTTCTGGTATTCGTCGAGACGCCCGCGTTCTTTGCTTTCAGCCAGTTCTGCGGCGAGGGCTACGATGCTGAGGCCGATCTTACGCTCTGCCTCATTCATCCGTATGATTTTGAAGTCGGTTTGCTGCCCGGGATTGAGCGGCGGCGGCTCGGGTTTCCGGCCGGACCAGCCGGGTACCTCGGAAAAATGACAGAGGCCTTCCACGCCCTCTGCCAACTCGACGAAAGCCCCGAAGCCAGCCAGACGAAGCACTTTGCCATGAATCACATCGTTCACGTTGTGCTGCTGGAAGAACGTCTCCCAGGCATCCGGCTGCAACTGCTTGATACCGAGAGATAAACGCTTGTGCTGCGCGTCGATGGCGAGAATCACCGCCTGCACGGTGGAACCTTTGCGGAGAAGCTCGCCCGGGTGCTTAATGCGCCTCGTCCAGGAGAGATCCGAAATATGCACCAGGCCGTCCACCCCCTCTTCAATCTCGATGAACGCGCCGAATTCCGTCATGTTGCGAACCCGGCCCTCCACTACGGAGCCGACGCTGTAGCGCTGTTCAACCGTGGTCCAGGGATTCGGCTCCAGTTGCTTAAGGCTGAGCGAGATGCGGCGTTCCTTGACGTTGACTTCCAGTACCACGGTCTCGACCTGGTCGCCGGGTTTAACCACTTTGGAGGGATGCCGCATGCGCCGTGACCACGTCATTTCGCTGATATGGATGAGGCCTTCCACGCCCGCGTCAATCTCGATGAAGGCGCCATAATCGGTAACGCTGACGACACGGCCCACCACTTTGGCGCCAGTGGGGTAGCGCTCCACTACGCCCTCCCACGGATCGGGCAGCAGTTGTTTCATGCCCAGCGAGACGCGCTGCTTGGGCGAATCGTATTTCAGCACCACCACACTGACTTCGTCGCCTACGTGCAGCACCTCACTCGGATGCGTGATGCGGCCATACGACATGTCGGTGACATGTAAAAGCCCGTCGATGCCGCCGAGATCGATGAAAGCGCCGTAGTCGGTGAGATTCTTGACGGAGCCGGTCAGGACCGCGCCCTCATGCAGGGCTTCAATCGTTACGGTCTTGCGGGCGTCCACTTCCTGCTGAACGGCCAGTTTGCGCGAAACCACGGCATTGCCGCGCTTGCGGTTGAGCTTGACTACCTTGACAGGAATGGTCTGCCCGAGCCACGTATCGACGCTGCGCACGGGCCGCACATCGATCTGCGAGCCGGGCATAAAGGCGCGCACGCCGACATCCACCGAGAGCCCGCCTTTGACCTTCCCGACCACGAGGCCGGAGATGTTCAGCTGCTGCTCCATAGCGGCTTCGAGATGATCCCAGATCTTCAGCCGGGCAGCTTTTTCGTGGGAGAGATGGACGTAGCCTTCCGATGTCTGGCCGCTTTCCACCATTACTTCCACGGTGTCGCCGGGCCGGACGGTTACCTGACCGGCAGCGTCGGTGAATTGAGAAAGAGGGGCTACGCCGTCGGATTTGTAGCCAACGTCGATGAACACATTGGCGCCGGATATCTTGAGAACCCGGCCTTCGAGAACCTCGTGCCGGGACGGCGGCGCAAGGTGGCTATAGTCTTCGAGAAGGTGCTGATATTCGTCCGGGTCTACCGCTGTTCCCGGATATTCCAGCGGTTCGCTAATGTCGTTATCCGGCAAACCTCAGCTCCCAAGACTCCCCGCATCTGCCAAAGCGCGCGTACAGGCAACACGACACGGGATTTTCCAACTATAGGGACGGCGAAGGGCGCTTGTCAAACGGGTACCGGTTTTTACCGCTCATTATTATTACCGCTACTTAAGAGCCTCAACCTGCACCTGTGGGTAGATCTGCCGCATGACCTGCAGAACGAGCGGGGCATAGTCGACATTCTGGTTGTAGGTGGCCAATTTGGCGAGGAGGCTCTTTCCCTGGTAGGGGCGGGCAATGGAGAGGGCGGTAGCGACTTCGTGAATGGCCTGATTGATGCTGGCAAAGCTGTTGAGGCCATTATTCCAGCCGAAAATATTATTACCTTTCGACCGTTTTCCTCCCCCGGATTCTACAAACGCAAGGCTAGGAAGGAGCCGCCAGTCGAGGCCATGTTGATCGGCTTCGGCGACAAAGACCTCAGCGAAATCCTGAGTGGGAAATTCCTTTTCTTTCATGAACTTACGGAGAATAGTTCCGCGCAGATCCGGCTTCCTGATGGACTTCGGAATGTTTTGCTCGACCTGAACGGAACCTGCTGCGATACCGATAACTCCTGCAAATGCAATAACTCCGGGATGAAAAAAGCGCCTCATTTAATGTCGTTCTCCTTTTCAGAAACGGAAAGTGGAACGGCCCTGGTGCTGTGGACCGCGGACGTGGGTAGGGCTTGCGCCCTGCTTTATGCGGTCATATATCTTAGAATTATACCAAACGTGATCCGGGCGGCGTGGCTTAATATCCGACCCACAAGTGATTTGAATACCATGTGAAAAAGTACATAGAAATACAGATTATTTAAGGGTGGTATTCAAAAGGCGCAATATAAATTGACGGGAGCGGGGAGAACGGGGACTAAATCCGGGCTGCCCGCAAGAACGAAGCCAATGGGCAACCCGGAAAGATGGTGGAGGCGGGGGGGAGTTGAAATAACAACCCCATTGAAAACACGCAAACTTATTGATTCTGTGTTAGCGGCAATTGCGTGTTTTGCGCCGTAGCTGGCACGATTTTCCGGGTTTCGACGTGCCTCTGGCGAGCCAGGGCCGCTCGCCCCTTTACTCATAACTCTTCCCCGCAGGTTCCTGCTTCGCCCGCGTCGACGTGCGCGCCGACAATCTTGTGAACGTAAGCGATGGCGGGCATTGGCATCTCTACTATTCGCGGCCAAGTCAGCATACAACCGCTCAAGCTCATCAGGAGCGAGTCGATGTATGAATTCCCTGATTGGCGAGCCTAACAGAAGAAGTGAAGAAAGAAGGACACTGAAACTGTGAAAAGGAATTTGCCGGCGCATTTCAAAGGTGACTAACCGAAGAACGCGCGCCTGCGTTCGTAATTGTCCGAAGTCAGCGTAAATGGAACGACTGCGCCTCGAAATTCCGGGCCGTTATCGATGTTTTTTTGGTGAGAGCGACAACGGCGAAGTGCCCGGTGATCGGCAGTAATCCACAAGGCGAATCTGCGCATGGAGAACGTCGCACCTGATCCGCATCATCGGCTACAGATCGTTGCGTGAGATCTTCAGCTTCCGCATCAAGGCGTTCAATGTAGTGCGTGGCACGCCGAGGCGGTTAGCTGCAGTGCTGACTATGCCACCGGTCTCGCGAACAATGCGGATGATATGGGCGCGTTCCACTTCTGCAAGCGTGTCACCGGGGAGTGGAGTGACTGCCTTCGGTCCCGCGTGTTCCGGGGAAGCGTGCATGTACGGAGGAAGGTCCTGCGCGTCGACCATGTCGCCCAGGGTCATCATTGCCGCATGTCCGATGACATTTTCCAACTCCCGTACATTTCCCGGCCACGAATGCTGCGAAAGCCGGATCTGCGCCCGATGCGTGATTCCGCGTATTTCTCTCTTATACTGCCTGGCGAATCGGGCGACGAAATGCCGCTGGAGCAGTGGAAGATCTTCTTTGCGCTCAGCCAGTCGGGGCACCTGAATCTCCACCATGGAGAGACGGTAGTACAGGTCTTCCCGAAAGCGCTTCTCGGCGACCGCGGCCCGCAGGTCGTGATTCGTCGCAGCGATGACATGAACGTCCACTTTGCGTGCACTCAGCGATCCCACTCGCTGAACTTCCTGATTCTGGAGTACTCGTAACAGCTTCGCCTGAGTGCCGAGCGGCATGTCTCCAATCTCATCCAGAAACAGCGTGCCTCCATCGGCGTGCTCGAACAAGCCCGGTTTGTCGTGGGTTGCCCCGGTGAACGAACCCTTCGCGTGGCCAAACAACTCGCTCTCGAACAGCGTTTCCACGATCGCCGAGCAGTTCAGCACAACGTAGTTTCCTGAAGCCACGGAACTGAGCCGGTGGACCGCGCGGGCAACCATGTCTTTGCCGGTGCCGGTCTCCCCGGTGATCAACAGCGTCCGGTAATGCGGTGCCACGCGCCGGATGCGCCAGAACATTTCCCACATTTGCGGGCTGCGGCCGACGATTCCCTCGAACTCCGAGTTCGTCCGCAACTCGTCATCGAGTTGCAGAGTGCGCTGCCGCTTCCTGACTTCTTCCACCAGCGTCGCAATCCGCTCGCGCAGCGGACCGACCGAGACTGGCTTATTCAGGTAATCGCTTGCCCCCTTCTTGATCGCCTCTACGGCGGATTCGGTCGAATACTGCGCCGACATGAGGATCACTTCCGTGGAGGGATCGACTTCCATGATCCGCTCCAGCACCTCAATGCCATTCATACGTGGCATCATCAAATCGGTGAGCACGATCTGCGGACGCCGGCGGTGAAACAACCGCAATCCCTCTTCAGGGTCGGACGCCGCAAGAATCTCGAGGCCCGGCTGGGCCACGGCGTCCGATGTCAGTTCCACGCTGCGCGGATTGTCGTCGATGACCAGCAGCGAAATCGCCGGCGCCGCGTTCCCCGACATTGCGACCTTAGGGGCAGCCGGCACCTGAGTATTCCTTTCCCAGCAGACGCTCCATCTCGCTTCGCAGGACGTTCAGGCTGATGGGCTTGGCCAGATAACTGGTGAAACCCGCGGATAATGCCCGTTCGCGGTCACCCTGCATGGCGCTGGCGGTGAGTGCAACGATCGGCGTCGCGTTAAACCTTTCGTCGGCTCTGATTTCCCGGAAGACCCCAAAGCCATCCAGTTCCGGCATATGCAAGTCGAGGATGATCAGATCGGGCAGGAGTTCCCGGGCTTTACGCACCGCCTCAATCCCGTCGCCAGCCTCGAACACAGAATGACCGCATTGTTCCAGAACGGTCCGGATCAGTTCACGGCCCGTGGCTTTATCGTCCGCTACCAGCACTCTCTTCATAACGTTTGTTCCAATGGAATACTAAACGTGAAGCAGGTCCCGCTGCCCGGCTCGCTTTTCAGCGAGATACTGCCACCATGCTGGTCTACGAGCCGCTTCGTAATAGCAAGACCCAGTCCGGTGCCTTCGTGCCCACCCTGAATACCGGCACGTACTTGATAGAACTTGTCGAAAACCGCCTGCTGCTGATGTTCGGGAATGCCGATCCCTGTGTCCCGGACCGAGATCTCGGCAAAGTGGCCTCGACCCGCAGCATCGACCCGGACCCTCCCGCCGTTGGGCGTGAATTTTATTGCGTTCGTCAGCAGATTGTGCAGAATCTGT
>ODAK010003308.1_pt1 | contig 16784 bp, 17 predicted proteins | sample 1539591 | NCBI WGS metagenome assembly ODAK01 (sample SAMEA3539303, study PRJEB22396) | soil metagenome | biome: tundra; feature: field; material: soil | place: USA | collected 2010-05 | depth 0.15 m
ACCACTTCGAGGGCTTGGTGCCGACCGTATCCTGCATGTACTCGATCGACTTGCGATACCACTGATTGTTGAACGACGAAAAGTGGTGCGCCGAACTGAACCACTGATTGTAGATATCTTCGTGGCAGCGTTTGCAGGAATCGGACTCCATGAAGAACTTGCTGGGAATTTTCTGCTTGCCGTAAACCTGCGCCGAACTGGGGAAGAACGCACCCTCGGGACCGTCGCCTTCGCCGTTCATGTTGTCCGGAGGCATCGTTGGATTCTGGATGCGGCCGCGCGTCTGCCAACTCTCGCGAACGTAGCGCGCACCGTAGCCAATACCGGCCAGCACCGCAAGACAGATCGCGGCGCGCATCGCTGCCACGCCTGCCCGGGATTGAGCCGACGCCGACCTGCCCAGCCAACCGGCGAGCAGCAGGCCGACACCCGCGACTGAAATCACGATGTGGAAATATAGCTTGTTCCATTCTGTGCGCGGAGTGCCGGTCTTAATGAGGATCAAGCCCAGCACCGCCCCCACAACGATCAACAGCCAACCAGTTCGGGAGGAGAGGCTTCCGGAGCGAACAAGCCGGAAGAACACAGGGACGAGGAGGATCGCGGCGAGCACACCTCCCGCCGCATGCAACAGGACCACGCCCGCATAAAAAATATTCGGCTGAGGAAACGTGTAGAGGTACGCGGCCGAAACGACGAGAAAAATGACCAGCCGCGACAGACCCCGGCCGACGAATCCCCCGGTTGTTGGCATTTCCCGCATGTGCAACGACGTTCGACAGATATGACGAAATCAGCCCCACAGTGGCTGAAATCCCGCGCAGATAACGTTATACAGGGCAGACGGCAGGCGGAATAATACAAAAATACTATCGCGAGCCTGGGCCACAGCTCCTAGCTAATGGGCGGGATTTTCCATGCCCCACACTCGCTCTCCACCATTGCCGCGACAGCCAGTACCTGTTCCTCTTCCCATGGCAGACCGACGATTTGCACGCCGATGGGCAGACCTTCCGGGGAATGGCTCACGGGAACTACAGCCCCGGGATTCCCCAGCAGATTGAACCATTCCGTATAACTCCAGGCGTCGAGATACTCGACGGACTTGCCGTCAATTCTCCAACTGCGTTCGCCGTGGCGGAAGGCGGGAATCGCCGCGGCGGGGCACAGCAGGATAGGATACGCCCGCATCTGCGCGAGAAACTCGGCGCGCAAAATGTCGCGGCCGATCCACGCGTCGAGCAGCGTCTCGCCGGTGAGCGGTGGCTCGGCCGCAGACCACTGCAGGAATTGTTTCAGGACTGGGCTCAGGTCGTGCTCGCGTCCGTGGAACATCGGACGAATCAGCATTCCGCCGACGGTGACGAAGAATTTCTTCCAGAGCGCACGCGCTTCCTCGAGACCCGAAGGACGGAACGGCTCGACCTGGAATCCTGCGCCCCGCAAGGCTTCTGCGGCAATCGTGACGGCTGCGCGAGTCTCGGCAGTCACTGGCGTGCGGCCATCGTCTTCGAAGTAGCCGATGCGCAGCTTCCTGGCCTCGTCATCGCTCGGCCAGCGCAGGGGCACCGGTGCGGCACAAGTATCGCCGTCGTCCGGACCTTGCATCACCTCGAACAACGCCTTCACGTCGGCCACCGTGCGCGCCATGGGGCCGACCACTCCGATCAACGCAAACGGGCCGCCCGACGCCGGGAAGTGGCCGGTCGCCGGAATGCGACCGGGCGTGGGCTTCAGTCCGCAGATGCCGCTGAAATGTGCGGGCACTCGGATCGAGCCGCCGCCGTCGCTGCCCACCCCACCCGCTGACATCCCCGCCGCGATCGCTGCTGCTTCGCCGCCGCTGGAGCCGCCCGGCGTGCGCTCGAGATCCCAGGGGCTGTTGGTGCGGCCGTGCAAAAGATTGTCCGTCTCCCACGCCATCAGGAGTTCCGGCGTATTGGTGACTCCGAGCACAATCGCGCCCGCGCTGCGCAGGCGCGCGACTAGTGGCGCGTCTTGCGTCGCAATGTGTCCGGCACGCAGGCGAGTGCCCGATTCGCATTGCAGCCCCGCCACTTCTAGCGAACTCTTGATGCTGATGGGAACGCCGTGCAGCGCTCCGAGAGCCTTGCCACTCATCACCGCACTCTCGGCGTCGCGAGCTTCTCGGCGAACTCGCTCAGGGTCCACGTGCACGAACGCGTTCAACTTCGGATTCAGTCGTTCGATCGTCGCCAGATGAGCATCGGCGAGCTCGACCGGAGATATCTTCTTCTCGCGGATTTTCTGAGCCATGGCAACGGCGGAAAGGAAAGTGAGATCACTCATGCGATGATCGGTCTCCCAGACAGAAGGCCGAGTCTAGCATGCACCAAAGGTCGCGGATTTCAGATTTCAGGTCCGGATTTCGGATTTCGGGTTTTGGACGGCCAAGGTCCGAGGTCTCCCATCGCGCGATCCATCTCCAGTTTTTCTTCGGTGGTCAGACGACGCCAGCCTCCCTTCGCCAGTTTGCCCAGTTGCAGCGGACCGACGGCCACTCTCACCAGCCTGAGCACCTCAACTCCGAGTGCAGCCACCATACGCCGAATCTGCCGGTTCTTGCCTTCGTCAAGGGTGATGTCAAGCCAGCAGTTTTTCTTTCCCGACCGCAGCAGGCGCGCGCGCAGAGCGCGGAACAAGCCTCCACCTTCGCTTTTCACGCCGTTCACCAACGCTTGCGTAAAGTTCTCGTCGACCACATTGTCGATCTGCACGTGATAGGTTTTCTCCACATGCGTCTCGGGCGCGGAGACTTTTGAGCTCCACTCCGAATCGTTGGTCAGAAGGAGCAGCCCTTCGCTAGCCTGATCCAGTCGCCCAACAGGAGCGACCCAGGGCAGCGATTCGCCAGCTTTCCCCAACACCTCATAGACGGTCTTCCGACCTTTTTCGTCGGAGGCGGTCGTCACCAGTCCCCGCGGCTTGTTCATCATGAGATAGATCTTCTCCCGCGGTTCGACGGCATTCCCATCCACTCCGATGCGATCCCGCTCCAAACGAACCGGCACTTCGGGATCGCGCCGCACGCGCCCGTTCAACCGCACCCGCCCGGCGCGAATTAACTCCGCGGCTTGCGAGCGCGAGCAGTATCCGAGCTTCGATAGCGAGCGCGCCAAGCCAATCCTCCGGTCTGTTTCTTTCGATGGCACGCGCTCATGCTAATCGAAGCGAGCGCCGTACTCCATGCACAATCAACTGAGGCTTGATACTATGTTGGGGCAATGATGCCGGCGCAACTGCATCACTCATGCGTCGATCCAAGCATCCGTGCAAAGGAGGTGTTCTCATGGCCCACCAGCATCCTCCCCGTTTTCTGAAGATCGTCGACGACGCCAGGACTCGCGTACGTGAGACGAACGTCGACGCGGTGAAAACCAGGAGGGACCGCGGCGAAAAGTTCCTGCTCGTCGACGTCCGTGAGGAGAGCGAATACGTCAAAGACCATCTTCCCGGCGCCATTCACCTGGGCAAGGGCGTCATCGAACGCGATATCGAAGCGCGAGTGCCGGAACTCAATACTGAGATGGTGCTCTATTGCGGCGGCGGTTTCCGCTCCGCACTTGCCGCCGACAACCTGATGAAGATGGGCTATACCAACGTGATCTCAATGGACGGCGGCATCCGCGACTGGCGCGAGAAGGGGTATCCGCTGACCAAAGGGTGAGAGCAGATCTCAGATCTCAGATCTCAGTTCTCAGTTCGCATGATTCGGGCCCGGTCTTTTTCGGAAGCACCGCTCTACTCACTTATGAATGGTCGCATCTTTTTTTGGTCGCTCACATCCGCACTCGCCGGATTTCTCTTCGGCTTCGACACGGTCGTTATTTCCGGCGCCGAGAAAACAATTCAGACGCTTTGGGGTCTGAGTCCCGGACTGCACGGCATTGCCATGGCCTCGGCCCTGTACGGCACCGTCGTTGGTTCCCTGCTTGGTGGCTGGCCCGCCGACCGATTCGGGCGCAAAGCCACGCTGCTTTGGATCGGCGTTCTATACTTTATCGGTGCGGTGGGTTCGGGTTTGGCGCCGAACGTCGCCACTTTTATCGTTGCGCGCGTCATAGGCGGGCTGGGCATCGGCATCTCGACCGTGGTTGCCCCGATGTACATCTCGGAGATCGCGCCGCCCAAGCATCGCGGACGACTTGCCGGCATGTTTCAGTTCAACATTGTTTTTGGCATCCTGATCGCTTTTGTCTCTAACGCACTGCTAGCGGGCATCGGCGATAACGCCTGGCGCTGGATGCTGGGCGTGGCCGCATTTCCGTCGTTGCTCTACGCTGCGTTCTGTCTCGGCCTTCCCGAAAGCCCGCGTTGGCTGCTAAGCAGGAAGGGCGACCGCGATGCCGGGATGCAAGTCCTGCAACGGATCGAACCGGACTCTTCGAAAGCCGAAATTGCGGCCGAGGCGGACGCGATCATAGCTGCATCCTCCGAGCAATCGTCGTCCGGACATTTCTGGACGAGACGTCTTCGCAAACCGATCCTGCTCGCCATTCTGATTGCCTTCTTCAACCAACTCTCGGGCATCAATGCGATTTTGTACTTCGCGCCCCGCATATTTGAACTTACCGGCCTCGGCGCAAAAGCCGCGCTCCTGCAATCCATCGGGATTGGCGTCACCAATCTCGTTTTCACCTTTGTCGGCCTCTGGCTGATTGACCGGTTGGGACGGCGTACTCTTCTCTATATCGGCTCGTTCGGCTACATTGCCTCGCTGGGTCTCGTCGCCTGGGCCTTCTTTACAGATCATTTCTCAATCGTGCCGGGTTGTATCTTCGCATTCATCGCGGCCCATGCGATCGGCCAGGGAGCCGTGATTTGGGTCTTTATCTCCGAGATATTTCCGAATCGTCACCGTGCGGAAGGTCAGACGCTCGGCAGCTTCACGCACTGGATCTTCGCCGCTTTGCTCACAACGTTCTTCCCGAAGATGGTGGCCGCGTTCCCGCCCGGTTCCGTTTTTTCGTTTTTTGCCGGCATGATGGTTCTCCAACTGATTTGGGTGAAGACAATGGTTCCGGAGACGAAGGGAGTCCCGCTGGAGCAAATCCAGAAACAACTGGGCATCGAATAGGGGTGCCGCCGGGAATCGAAGAGATCTCAGTAGGGCCAGGGGGCAGCACCATCTACTGTTGAATTCCTGCACTCCGCGGTTTGCGACGCTTCCCGCCGTTTCAGCGCCAAAACGATGGTGAGCGCGGTAGGAATCGAACCTACAACCTACTGATTAAGAGTCAGTCCCGGGCCGGAATTGGCCGTTCCATGGAATCAGTCGGTTAGGCTCGAAACCCTGGTTTTATGCGGTTTTTGTCACTTTCTGAGCGAACATTAGCGTACACTAGGAAACGCTAAATTGAACTGCGCAGCAGACGTGGTAAAGACGCAGGAAAATCTGCAGCAAACTGCCGGAGGCTTTCATGAGCAAGTTCGAGCGCGTTCCGTATTCCCGTGGCGGCGAGGGCGACTGGTTCCACGTGTCGCAGCGGTCGGTCGCGGCGCTGAAGCCGGAACCGGAGCGCGACAGAATCTACTACGACGACAAGGCCCCCGGCTTCGGCGTCCGCGTGACCAAGGGCGGCGTGAAGAGCTTTGTCCAGAACTACTACGCCGACCAGAGGCAACGGCGGATCACCATTGGGCTGTGCTCGGAGATGTCGGCGGACATCGCGAGGACGAAGGCGGAGAAGATTCACAGGGAGGCGCGCGAGGGCATCGACCCCCTGCACAAGCGCGAGATCGTCCGCGCCGAGAACACGGTCGCCGACCTGGCGAAGGAATACCTGGAGAAGCACGCGCTGGTCAAGAAGCGCGAGAAGAGCATCTACGAAGACCGCAGGATGATCGACAAGATCATCACGCCGAAACTGGGAAAGAAGCGCGTGAGCGTAGTCGAGAAGAATGACGTCGAGGCGCTGCACGCGACGCTGCGAAAAACGCCGTACCAAGCGAACAGAACCTTGGCACTGGTCAGCAAGATGTTCACCTACTCGATGGAGCGGAAGTGGCGGACGGACAATCCCTGTAAGGGCGTGGAAAGATTCCACGAGAACGAGCGGAAGGTCTGGCTGGGCGAAGAACAGCTTCAGAGCTTCGAGAGCGCCCTCGACTCCTATTCCGATCAGGGCGCGGCGGACGCGCTCCGGCTGCTGGTACTGACGGGCGCGAGGCCGCACGAGGTGATGGGCGCAGAGTGGAACCAGTTCGACCTGCGGCGCGGGACGTGGACGAAGCCCAGCCACCACACCAAGCAGAAGGAAGACTCGATCATTCCGGTGGGCGACGCCACCATGCTGATCCTGGAGCGCATGGCGAAAGGCAGAAACGGCAATTCCCTGCCGTTTCTTTTCCCCGGTCGCGACGGCGAGAACGCAAGGACGACCTTGCGCAATGCGTGGGCGATGGTCAGCCGGAATGCGGGACTGTCGGTCGAGTACTCAGTGAAGGGACGGCGCGGGAAGCCGCTGAAGCGGTGGAAGCCGAAGTACAGGCTGTACGACCTGAGACACTCGTACGCTTCACACCTTGTGAATCGCGGCCAGTCGCTCTTCTTGGTCGGCAAGCTGATGGGGCACACGCAGGCCGCGACGACGATGAAGTATGCGCACGCTGCCGACTCGGCGCTCAGGTCGGTCACGAACGACTTCAGCAAGGTGATCGAGATGCGCCCACCAAAACTGGCCTGAAGGAGGGCTTATGGACGCGGAGACACTCAGAAAGTAGCTTACAGAGCTAGAGGACACTTTTTGTAAAATCAGAGATCATGCAAAAGCCCCGCCAGAAATTCAGGGCATAGCCGATCACGGCCAAGGGCGCGTTGCGACTCTGAAAGCCTTGACAGCATTCCACAGCACGACACGGACGACAGACACGCCGACGATTCCGGCCTTCGTCGATCCGTAGCATCACCTTTTGACGCTCAGGAATGAACTTGTTATTTCCGCGCGAGGGTTTGTTCCTGACGACGGGTCACGGAGGCGTGATCAAGCGGATCGGCACGGGGGCGATGATCCGTCCAGCCCTAGCGACCGAAACGGAAGCCCTACAGATGCCTGAATCCGGCGGCGCGCTCGCACCGCAGGGCGGTTGGACTGTGCGTCGATTGCGGAGGCGTCCCCGCGCCGGACCGCATCCTGTGTGCCCCATGCGCGGTAATCGCCAATAAGCGGTCAAAGGCGTATCGGGAGAAGAAAATCGCGGCTGGCTTGTGCCCGTCTTGCGGTGAGCCCGTTAAACCGGGCTATAAGGTCTGCCAAAAACATTTTCAGTATTACCACGATAAGACCGTTGCCCGGCGCGCAGCGACTGTCACAGCCGCGTGAGAGTCTAGCAGAGCCAACGTGGCCGTCGCGGGCAACTTCGGCGGTCACACCCCCTACAAGATTCAGGCCGCGTAACCCAAGAGCTGAATGGATAAAGGGCTCCCCACCCCCACGGCGGAGGGGACGCGGCCTGAGTAAAAATTACGAACGGCCCACCGCCCGCGCGGGGAAGTGACCGGGTGTAGAATCGGCGGATGGTTCACATCACCCTTTTCATTCCTAATTCTGTTGTGCCGCTTGAATACGACGCGAAGATATTTCGCCTCGACGACGGAGTGCTCCACTTCCGGGTCGATGAAAAGGCACTCGGTACCGCTACGGACGTATCGACCACCGTTCCGTTTTTGGTAAGGAATCCAGTAGTAAAAGAGTGAACTGGTGGTGGGGTGCCCAAAAACGCCCCAAGCGACCCCGCGCCGCCGCTTCTTCTCGGCCATGACTTCCTCCGCTGTGCAATAGTCTACTCTCCCACCCGCAACCCGAAGTAACCTTGTCCGGCCCGGCACCGCTCGCGTAGGGTGACGGCTGGAGGATTCACCGATGGCGAAGACGCGGTGGAAGAAGCGGTTCACCGAGAGGGACGTGCGCGCCGCGTTCAGCGACGGCATAATTGTTGGAATCGCATCGTACGAAGGGAGCTACGGAACCGAAGACTTCATGGGTCTCGACGCCGCCAAGAAAGCGAAGAAGTTTCTCGACGCGGAGATTGCCCACTTCGGAAGTTGGCAGGACCTGATGCTGTATTGCGGAAGCCACGGCATCTTGTTGAACCCACCAAAGAAGAGAAAAGCGAAGGCCGCGAAAGCAGGGGGCCGATGACCACCTTTGAGCTTGATACGTTGATTGAGAAAACCGAACAAAGAATAAAGAGTGCATGTGAGGACGCTTTCGATGGAGTGACTGTGCCAAACGGGAAGTGGGCGCAACTGGGCAGCGATGTGACTGCTGCTCTGGACTCGTTGAAGGGGGAACTGAACAGGAAGGCTGCGAAGGCGAAGGCCGCCCGCGCGGGGAAGTGACGCCCTACTCATTCTCATCAGGCGGTTCACATCCTGTGTGGTAGTTCTTGCCTCTTACCCGAATGTGGTCGTCGGGGTTGATGTTCCGGTCCCCGCTTTCCAGTTCCCTTTGACACACTGCCGCTTCGCAGGGCGCGCCTGCGCCCGCCGCCGCGCCCTCGGAAAAATCTTGCGTCTGGAAGCCGCCACAGCGCCGATCTCGGGCTTCGTCGACCCGTAGCATGCAACCTTTAGGCCGGAATCGGGCCTCAATTCCCAATGTCTCGGCCCTGAGAGATTCGAACTCCCGACCTTCTGGTTCGTAGCCGCTTTTTGCTGACCACGCCATACGAAACCAACCTGTAACGTGCTGAAAACATTGCCAGGCATTTCTCGAATCTGACGCTGGTTTAGGCTGGAATAGGACCCCGAACCCGCACAGTTTGTGCACAGTTGGGCTGCCACCGAACACGGGTAGTGTCTGAAATCTGTTGAGAAGCGATGCCACTGTTTTCAATCCGAGCACGGCATCGCGGGGTGTCATGGCGCTGGGTCTCTGGGCGGTGTCTTCCGATCACGGGCTCGCCGAGGAAATTCAGCGCATGCATGCTCATCGAACTCTTGTTTTGCTTGGCTTGGACTCGGGTTCGCTAGTAGCCAACTGCACTCGGAACATCCCCAAGCCGCAAAGGAGCTGTTCTCCAGCCAGACCAGCTGTCTAGCCATGGTCGAACATTCTCCCACAGGTTGAGGCAGAGTGCTAGGACAGTTTAGATCGGGTCATTTAGGGCAGAATGTGGCACTAGCGGCGCTTATTGAACACACTATTGAACACAACTTTTCTGCTGCTCCTGCGCTCCTGCTTTCTGACAAAAAACTGAACCGGCTCGCCTGGGAGTTGCCTCAAACTCACTGCGCGGGAAGCCCTGGTCAAAGGCGCTCTTAGTTGACGGCATCTATCCAATACCGAACATCCTAAAGCCTGCCTTCACCAGAACACCAAGCACTATCAGCGCTACCGTTGAAATCGCAATTCTATGGGCTGCGCCAGCATGTTGCCGCGGAGCATCGACCTCCGATTTCGGGAACGCCCATCGTCCGTAATTAAACAAAATGCGGAATAGAAAGAGCACGAGCAGAACAGCGTAAACATATAGTGCCACGGAGAGAGCCAAAGGCGTCCGTGAGGGCAAGACAGTCGAACTCCTCTACGACCAACTGAAGAGGATCCGGAGGCTCTACCGAGACAACGGATGGCCGGCTAGCCAAATTCGCAAGAACACCGAGCAGGAGCTGGCGATAGCGTGGGAATGGATCGATCGGATTGGTGACCAGGCACACAAAACAGAATTTCTAAAGATTGACCAGTGGGAAGATGGAGATCAATTCATCTTTCTTCAGATCGCGGCGTTGTACAGATACGATCCCCATCTAAGAAGAAAGCCACGCTGGGGCACGGTCCGCGACTGGCGCAAGGCTTATCGTGGCCTGTTGCAACATGGCACTCCGGACGGTCGAAAACCAAGACGGTAGAATCTCACCGCAAACTACGCCATTTCCCCTCCCATTTTTCACCAGAAACCACGCCAAATAGATACTTGCAGAAGGCCACATAATCGACGATAGAGTCGAAGCCTAAATGTTGAGTGAAGCGCTCCTCTGGAAATTGCGACGTGTGGCGGCTGGGATGCGCCAACAGGATGTCACGCGTCTCACGGGAGTAAGTACCAGTAGGTTTTCTGGTATAGAGCGCCGAGATGTTAAGCCCTCTCAAACCGATCGGATTTTGATCGAGCGTAATCTGCCGCCATTACCTGGAGAACCATCTGTCGAGTGTAAAGAGCGGCATGCTTCAACCAACGGCAGGCCTGGGCCACCGATCCAACGACAGGCGGGCGCGGGGACCAACTGATGTCGGACAACGCCCAATTTGGTGAGCAGGCATTGAGTTTAAGAGGCAGTTTGCTTTCGCCGGAGGAACTAGCGCACAATCTGGGCCTCTCGGCGGCCACGCTGGCAGACTGGAGGTCACAGGGGAGAGGGCCTGCGTATCTGAAGGCTGGTAGGCGCGTCTGGTACCCGAGGGCACAGGTTGAAAAATGGATGCAATCCCAAATCCGGGAGACAAACAATGTCACTGAGGAATCGTCACGGAATATGGAACTACCGCTTCAAACTGGACGGCAAGGAATACAGCGGAACAACCGACTTGGCCGCCACAAAACAAAACATGAGGGTCGCTCAAGACAAGGAGTCGGAACACCGCCTGGCGCTGAGGGAGGGCAGAAGACCGTCACGACCGATCCAGGTCCGGGAGTTCAATGAGGCGACTCGAAGCTTTCTTGAGTGGGCAAAGATGGAATATCGAGCACACCCAAACAGCTATCGCCGGATCGCCACCAGTCTCACTAGCGCGAAACAGTTTCTTGGAAGAGAGCCGGTGAGCCTGATCGGTCCAGGACGCTTGGAAGAGTACAAAGCGTGGCGAGTAAATGACCACGGAATTCGGGACATCACCTTGCGTCACGATCTCCATGCCCTATCGAAATTCTTCGGGTATGCCGTCAAGCAGCGTTGGGCGGGAGACAACCCGGTCCGCAATGTGACAATCCCCTCAGATGCAGACGCTATTCGCATTCATGTGCTCACGTTTGAGGAAGAACGAAAATATTTTCTACACGCGGCCAAGCACAGAGACCTCAATGATCTCGGGCGTCTGATCTTGAATCAAGGCATGCGGCCGGACGAAGTTACGTGCCTTTGTAAAGCAGATGTGGATCTCGATCGGGGCCAGTTACAGATAACCGGTGGGAAGTCACCGGCGGCGCGACGGACTCTTGACCTCACGAGTGAGAGTCGAGTAATTCTCGCACGGCGAATGACTGGTGATTCCAAGTGGATTTTCCCGTCGCCTCGAAATCCGGGCCAGCACATCACAAGAGTAAACGGCGCGCATGACAGAGTCTGTGCAGCAGGGTCAAAAGCCGGAATTGCATTCACGTTCGTCCTTTACGATTTCCGTCACACCTTCGCAACCCGCCTCGCACAGGCTGGGATCGACCTTGCCACGCTGGCGGCGATCCTTGGTCACAGCTCGATTCGTCTGGTGCAGCGCTACGTCCATCCAACAGCTGAGCACAAGCGCAGCGCGATGCTTCAGTACGACGAGATTTTGAGAGCTGCCGAAAAAGCCCCATTGAGCAAGCAGGAAGGGAGGCCAAATTGAAGGGTCAAAATCCGGTCCGCTTTTTGTCCGCCCCTGAGGCCAAATTTGGCCAATTTTGCCCTATTGAGGCCCAACCAGGACGAAACGTCAGTTCGGGGCTAACCGCCAGCCAGACAAGCAACTGCAAGGAAATACTGGAGGCGCGGGTCGGAATCGAACTCCTTATGGTATTGAAAACAAAGGAAATACCTTTAGAATCAGTCGTTCTTCCCGATGAAATTCTTAACATCCGCCGGGGTCTAGCACAAAATTAGCACAAACAAAAGATCCATTCCTCGAACGACCTTGAGAGCCGTTACGACCATAATTAGTGCTCGCCTCAGCGACTAGTCGCGGGCCCGCCAGCGGCATACTTCACGATTTGGTACAGGAGATCAGACATCGCATCACTTCTTTGTCGAACGCGCTTACATTTCCTCCACGAGACTGTCCTTCGGAGCGATACTGACATCGCCAGCGCAGATCAAGAAAATTCCACGCTTCCCATCTTCGTAGATGGCTCTAACCGGAGCGCCGTTGTGTGGACTGGGCACGCCAACTTCGGCGGTAAAGACTTTGCCGTTGTGCTTGAATCCAATCTTCCGGATCTTCCGATCTGTTATCTCGGCGTCCATCTCTTGTTTCAGCCATTCGCGATCTGTCATCTTGCTCCTCCTACGGCAACCATCATTCAGCGTTAGAAGTCCTCGTTTGGCACAAGCCACGCGCCTTCGTCGTAAAACGCCTCAAATCCGCTCACAGCTTCCTCGAATAACGCTTCTACAGAGTCCCCGAATGTTCGGCTGGACATATATGGGCCCGCCAGCGTAGGGGCTTGAATGTAATGGCTCTGGGAGTATTCGTAGGCGTAACCTGCGTTCTCATCCAAGTTCTCCCAGACCTTTATCTGCACGTCCGGCTCTAGACTTCCGACCCTGAAACGATATTCCGCTGCCAATCGGCGCTTGCCTTTTACGTACTCGCTCATGGTTCTGAATCCCTCCCGGAATCTGTCCCTACAAGAACATTGTGTTTAACTTACTCCGGAATGACCGATCTGCCATAATTCTTTCATGTGCGGGCGCTACCGACTATCGCGAAGGAAGCAGATCATTGAAGAGCACTTTGACAGCGTCTCGGGCGAGGAAGAGTGGAGTTCCCGGTACAACATCGCGCCGACTCAACCGGTCCCCGTCATCCGGCAGAACCCGACGCAAGCCCGCCGCGAATTGTCCCTGATGCGTTGGGGTCTGATCCCCTCATGGGTGAAGGACATGTCAGTCGCTGCACAAATGATTAACGCCAGATCGGAAACGGCGGCAACGAAGCCAGCCTTCCGCGACCCGCTAGCGAGTCGGAGGTGCCTAGTCCCGGCGGACGGATTTTACGAGTGGAAGCGGAGCGGCAACGCGAAGCAACCGTACTGCTTTGAAGTCAATGACGGACAGTTGTTCGCGTTCGCAGGACTGTGGGACCGATGGAAAGACCCTAGCGGACAGTGGGTCAAGTTCTGTTCGATTCTGACCACGACGCCGAATGCTGTGACCTCCACCGTTCACGACCGTATGCCGGTCATCCTCGACCGAGCCGATTACGATCTGTGGCTCGATCCGGGTATGACCAATGTCGAAGCTGTGTCAGAAATGTTGAAGCCCTATGATGCCCGGATCATGCGTTGCTACCCGGTCAGCAGTCGCGTCAACCATGTTGCGAATGACGATGAAGGGTGCTCAGCACCCGAACTCAATGAGACTCAGACGCGTCTTTTCTAGCGCACGCGATTGGGCAAACGGTCTGCTTCATTGGATTCTCTTTGGGCGTTCATTCAGGCTTAGCAGTTCTTCTTTGATGGCTAGGAGACGAAGCCTTCTCAACTCGTTCGTATTAGTTTCTGACGCAGTGTGGCGCTTTTGCCATCGGTAGGACTCATTGTCGCGCTGAAGCAATGCGATCTCCTGTCTCAGTTCCAACACCCGTTGCTGAGTGAATGTATCCACTCCTCACCTCGCCCCATGTTTTAATCTTCCTGTCACATTCGCTTGCTATGCTGTGCTCCGCTGCGTTCCGAAGTTTTGCTGTTGATCTGGGAAGGTCAGCCGCCTCATGGGTGCCAAGCTCACTGGGGCAGAACTCAACGCAGCATTCAGCTAGGACTTGCGCTTCTGTTTTGCCCATCGTGCTTTCTGTGCGAGGCTGATCTTCTTGCGGGCTGCTGCGCTCATGGTATGTCTGCCACGTTTCGAGCGGTTAACGCTAAGACTTCCCAAGGCCGTGAGAGCCGCGTCAATGCGATGGACTTCCTTTTGCGCCCGTTCACGTTCTTTTCTCAATTGCTGCACCACGGCGGATAGGTTTCCCATTTAGGTGTTCTCCCCTCGGCTGAATAATAGCCCGATTTCTTCTTTGCACGCGAATTTCCGCCCCCTGAAGACGCACCGCCCGAGGCTCGTCTCCGGCTCTGATGATTTCGAGTGGCATCGTGGAACCGAGTTCAGATCGTCTTTGCCGTGGCTGCGGTTCGCACCGTCTGGAATGTGGTGAACAGTTTCTCCCAGCGGTCGAGCACAGTCCCAGACACCGATTGCGACCCATCCGTGAGCAGGCGCTGTTTCACTCGTTTCGCAAGTTCGACCTTCCATCCGGGTTTCGTGAGTACAACCTTGTGCCGTGCCGCCCACGCTTCAATTTGGGGCACGATTGCAGTGCCCGGTTTCATCTCATCAGCAAACGCAACGTCTGATCCACGTTGCCATCTGCCAAGTTCACGGGCAATCAATTCTGGCGGAATCAGGTCTTCTATTTCAGAGTCTGGTAGTCCAGTGAACGGTTCAACTTCCAGCACAAGTGAATGCTCGGCAGCATACAGCCCATCTCGTAGAGACTGCGCCGTGCTCTTACCCTGAGAATCACTGTCGAACAGAACGACAGGAAGTTCTTCGTTGCGCCCACCCAGAATACTCGCCACTGCTTTGACGCCTTTGGTACCACCAGCGGGCGGGAATACTAGCTCACGACCGGGTCTCAACCGACCCGCCGCGATCAGCAATGTCTTGATGCCACTGAGATAGTGCTGGTCTGACGCTCCCTCGACGATCACCGGATCGCAGCCGAGCAACAAGCTCTCCGCAACAGTCAAACCCAGTGCTGCGTGTACCGCATACCCGGCTCCGCGCTGCGTTATGTCACCATCTGACGCACGAAGGTCTGCACTGACTTTGCTGGTGCCATTTTCACCGACGTAAACCTTACGCGCCCGGTCGAGACGGTCAGCATCTACCAAAAAGGGCGAGTGACTCGTGTAAATCAACTGGTTCGTATCAGCCAGTCCATCGAAGAACGCGGACAGATCGCGTTGCGCGAGTGGATGCAGCGAGATTCCCGGCTCATCGAGCAGAAGAATCGCACCCTCATGCGCGTCAGCACTCTCAACCAAGAACACAAGATAGAAACTGAGGAACCACTGTAGGCCCGTACTCCTACCTTCGAGTTCAATTTCTTCAGGGCGTCTATCGTCTGACACCCAGATACGAAAGTGATCGCCGTCTGCCTCAAAACGGAAACGATACTCACCTTGCTTCCACCACTCGCGGAATTGTGTCGTCAGAAGTGTTGAAGCGGACTGGAGCAGAATGCTCCGTTGCTTTTTCTTTTCGGCAATCGCAGCAATTTCCGAATCAGTAGGCTGGCGATTTTGCGGGTCTTTGAAATCGAGACCCAGTTGGAGAATCTCTTGTGGCTGGAGTCTGACGAACTCGAACAGCACCTTAAGCGTGCGGGCTTTCGCTTGCTCTTTCGACCCGAGGTCTTTTCGGGTGAGATTCTGAATGACGTGTGGAAGGTAAATCTCAGAATCCAAGTTGCCGTAGTTGGAGTAGTAGACGAATTTGGGCAGGCTCTCCGACACCATATTGACGGCGGCATCTACGTCACGCGGATGTTCGCGGGAGATTTCCTCTTTCATCATTCGCAGTTCTTCTGCCAACCGCTGGTAGCGAGGAACGATACTGCTTGTCTTTGGTGCGTTGTCGATTTTGACCGTGCCCAGCCCCGACAACAATTCATCGATCTGCATCGTACCGAGTTCCTCGAAGCCCGCCAACTTCGACTTAGCAGAACTGATCGCAGTGATCGCCAAGTTCTTCAAGTCTTCCTCGGTCTTCATCGCCGTCATCACGGTCAAATCCATCTCAGCCCCGCCCAGAAGGTTGGCTGCGCGGTCTTTGTCGATGGCTCGGGCGGGAGCGGCGTTCGGGAAATCTATGATGAACTCTCCCTCGAAACGACGTGAGACGCTTACTTCACGCATCTGTTCGGCGGGCATCCCAGTTTTGTTAGCCAGCCGCTGGGCGAGTTCTGGACCAACATCGAAGACCGCTTCGATGAACACGGGTTTCGGCGTCTCGTGGCGAAACGTCGTGTAATGTTTGCGCGGGTAATCGGAAGTCGGCTGGATCGCGCCCTCTTTCGCGGGGTTCAACTTCCAGAGCGGCAACAGGATGTTCGTCTTGCCGGATTCGTTGGTGCCGATCAGTGCGGCGACGTTGTCTACTTCAATCCAGCCGCTGTCGTCAACGGAGCGAAAATTTGTAACGCGGAACCTGCGGAGTTTTGGAACCATGTATACACCTCGAAGTGGCTGCTCGTTGTGCGGCAGCAAATGCTAAGAAAACCGGGAGCCTGTCGTCATTGTATACCCGCTTAATGGCGAACACAAAGCGAAGATGATAGACTCTCCTGTGTGGATGAAGGGCGCAAACGCGTGCTGCTCATCGCCGCTGCGATCCTCGCAGCGCGGAAGCTTGCCCCGTACGACGGCGGAAAGCGGGTGCCCGCGACCGTGAGCGCGATTGCAGATGCGAACCGATGGGCTGAAGAAATCATGTGCGAGATTGATAAACGATGGCCCGCAAGGTGAAGATGCCGCGACCACACCAACAAACATCGTGGCATCGCACTCGGGTTTGTCTTCTGACCTGTCTTCCCGGTAGCCCGACCGAGGAATACCCCACGAGCGGTCAATCATGGTAAGTTCTTGAGTTCCGGGAATTTGCAATGCCGCGAATCTTCGATAACATCGACCTCCGCCTGCACCCCGCGCTAACCGACACACTCAAAATTTCCCAACGCGCTGATTTTTGTGTCGGCTATTTCAACTTACGCGGTTGGAAGCTGGTCGATGAGTTCATTGAGGCGTGGCAGGGAGGAGACGGGTCATGCTGCCGTCTGATCGTAGGCATG
>ODAK010003310.1_pt1 | contig 16780 bp, 21 predicted proteins | sample 1539591 | NCBI WGS metagenome assembly ODAK01 (sample SAMEA3539303, study PRJEB22396) | soil metagenome | biome: tundra; feature: field; material: soil | place: USA | collected 2010-05 | depth 0.15 m
CCAAGACGCTCGACGTGCACATCGCGTGGCTGCGCAAGAAGCTCGGCGACGACCCGGCCGCGCCGCGGCACATCCACACCGTGCGCGGTGTCGGCTTCCGTCTCGCCGCCGCGGAGGAGTCGCAGCCGTAAGCCTGCGCACCCGCCTGCTGATCGCCCTCGGCTACGTGCTGCTGCTGGCGATCGTCTCGCTGAGCGTGCCGCTCGCGCTCAGGTTCAGCGCCCGCGTCAATGCGGAGGTGCAGGCCCAGGCTCGGGCCCAGGCCAATCTTGTCGAGGCCATGGGGGCGCATCTGCTGACCCCGCTGACCGCCGCCAACAGGCGCGAGCTCGGCGTGCTCGTGAACAGCGCCTCGACCTCGATCATCGGACGCGTGACGGTCGTCGACCACCGCGGCGTCGTGCTTGCCGACAGCAGCGGCCCCGCGCCGGTGGGCACGAACTTCGCGACCTCCGGCCGCCCCGAGTTCGGAGCCGCGCTCGCCGGTCGGTCCTACCAGGCGGAGCGGGCCAGCACGACGCTGGCACAAGAACACCGCGCGAGCGTCCTGCTCGTGACGGCGTTGCCGATCCGCAACGGCAGCACGATCCTCGGCGCGGTGCGGATCACGCAGGCCGTTTCGGCGATCCACGACGCCGTGCGCCAGACGATCATCGTGCTGGGGCTGATCGGGCTCGTCGTGCTGGCGCTCGGCCTGTCGGCGGGAGCGTTCATCGCCGGGCAGATCGCGCGGCCGCTGCGCCGGCTGGAGCGGGTCGCCAGGCAGATCGCCGGCGGCGACCTGACCGCCCGCGCCGCGGTGGAAGGCAGCTCCGAGCAGCGTTCGCTGGGCGAGTCGTTCAACGAGATGACCGACCGCATCATGCGGCTGCTGGATTCGCAGCGCGCCTTCGTCGCCGACGCCTCCCACCAGCTGCGCACGCCGCTGACCGGGCTGCGGCTACGGCTCGACGAGGCGCGCGCATCCGGGGTCAGCGGCGACGCGGCGCACGAGCTCGACGCCGCTGCGGCGGAGGTGGACCGCTTCGCCCAGGTCATCGACGAGCTGCTCGTGCTGAGCCGCGCCGGCGAGCGGGAGCTTCCCGGCGAGCGGATCGACCTCGACGACGTGGCGGCGGACGCCGTCAACCGCTGGCGCAAGATCGCCGACGAACGGGACATCACGCTCGAGCACGTGCGCAGCGGCCCGGGCGGCGTGGTGTGGTGCTCTCCGGCGGATGTCGAGCGCGCGCTCGACGCGCTGGTCGAGAACGCGTTGCGCTACTCGCCGCGCGATTCCACGGTGACGATCGCCGTGCAGCCCGCCGGCATCGACGTCCTCGATACCGGCCCAGGCGTCGCCGAAGACGAGCGCGAGCTCGTGTTCGAGCGCTTCCACCGTGGCCGTGCGGGCCGCGCCGGACCGCCCGGCACGGGACTCGGGCTGGCGATCGCACGCGAGCTCGCGCGGGGATGGGGTGGTGACGTCACGCTCGACAGCAGGCCCGCGGGTGGGGCGGTCGCGGCGCTCCGGCTGCGGACACCACCATGATCGAGACCGCGCGATTGGTGCGCGTAACGCTTTGCGATCGCTTAACCAGCTCGCCGCTAGCGTCACGAACATGAAACGCGCGACGGCGGTATGGACGACGGCAGCGCTGTTCGGGATCGCTGTGACGGCGGGCGTCACCTGGGGCGCGAGCCAGCTCTTCAGCCAGCCGATCGGGCTGGCATCCGAGCCGCTGTCGGGGGGCAGCAGCCTCGCCCCGAGGACCACGACGACGAGCACGACCGCGACCGGGCCGGCGCTGACGGTCACGCGAACGACGCCCCAACCGGATACGTCGGTGACCGCGTCGCGCACCGCTGCGACGCCCCCCGCGCCCGTGGTCACGCCGACGGTGACGAGCGCGCCTCCGCCCCCGGTCACGCAGACCGCGGTCACCTCGACAACGGCCACGAGCACGGTGCCGGCGGCCAAGAAGCCCAGCGCCTCCGGTGGTGGCAGCCACGGCGGAAGCGACAGCGGCGGCAGCGACGACAGCGGCGGCGGCGACGGATCCGATCAAGAGGGCGCCGACGGTGGTGGCGGTTCGGCTGCGATCACCACGACGACCACGACCGCGAGCCACCACCACACCGGCGCCGGCCACGACGACTGACCAGCGCTGCGAGCTCGCAGCGCTCGCACCTCACGCTCGCGCCCGATGAGCGTTCCTCAGGCTGATCCGCGCCACGTGTCGCGCCGACCCGGCCGTCGCCGCGACCCCGACAGGTTTTGCCAAGTCTTTGCATTGGCTTTGCGGGCCCATGGCCGCCCGCCGACCACAGTGTGCGTGCCCCCGTTGACAGGAGAGCACGCGAATGCGAAAGACTCCAGCCACAACGATCGCCGGTGCGATCACCCTCGTTGCACTCGGCGCGTTGACGACCTTCGCGCTGCGGCCGGTCGCCAAACCCGCGCCCGCCGCGCTGCCGGTCGAGGTGCGCACGCAGGTCGTCCGGCGCACGGTCTGGATCGTCAAGCACGAGAAGCCGACGCAGCCGCAGCGCTCGCGCACCGCGGCCGCCGCCGCGCCGCCGCATCCCGGTACGACCGTGGGCACGACGACCGCCACGACGACCGCCGCAGCCGGCACGGCGGCCGTCGCCAGCGCGCCGCGGACGACCGCGAGCCGCGCACGCACGACCACGGCGTCGGCGTCGGTCCCCGCGGCCACGGGGGTCAGCTCGGCACGGCCGTCAGGCACCGCCGGTTCGACCGTCGCACCGGTGACCACACACAGCAGCCGCAGCACCGCCGCGGCGTCCACCGGGACCGCCGGCACGCCGGCCACCCATAAGCTGGCGGCGACCACCCCGGCGGCGGCCTCGAAGCCGGTGAGCACGAGGACGAGCGGCGGCTCGGCCGCCGGCACGCCGGCAACCACGGGCAAGGCCGGGGGCACGACAACGGCCAAGCACGTCAAGACCCGGACCAGCAGCGCCGGCCACGGTGACGGCAGCGGCCATGACGACTGAGCCGATCTCCGAGCCCGGACCACGCCAGGTCGCTGCGGGTGCACCTCGCAGATCGCGCTTTCGTGAGCGCAGCCTGCTGCTCAACCCCGCCCCGGTGATCGGGGCGACGCTCGCCGCCTTCGCGATCGCGCTGAGCGGGCTGACCGCACAGCTTGTCGGCGGGCACGACCCGGCGGTCGGAACGCTCGCCTCGGTCGCCCGAGGCGCGTCGAGCGGCGCCACGACGGTCACCACCCGCGCCAGCGGTGCGGCGAGCGCGACCGGGTCCTCGCCCGGCACGAGCGCCGCCGCCACCGGCGGTTCGGCAACCCGCACGCTCACCACCGCCACCAGTGGCAGCGCCACGGCCGGCGGGACCCCCTCGATCGGCCGCGACGATGGCGTCTGAGCCGCAGACCTCACCGCGGCGCCCGACCCGGGGGCCGGGCGCCGTCGCCACCGCGTGCATCGCGCTCGCCGTGTTCCTGGCACTGCTCGTCGTGCTCGCGACCCAGCTTCGCGACAATCCGCGCTCCGTCGGGCTCGTATCGCAAAAGGCGCGGATCGTCGTCGTGCGGCGCGTGTACGAGACCGTCGTGCACGAGCGAATCATCGGCGCGACCGCCGCAGCAGGCGCGGGTGCCACCACGGTCTCGAGTTCGAGCGCGAGCGTGGCCAGCCCGGCGCTTCCCGCGACACCGGTCACCACGCGCACGTCATGAGCGCCCATGCCGACGCCACGTTTCGCTCGATGGGCAGCGACGTCCGGCTGCTGATCGGCTACCCGCTGCGCCATGGCGAGCCGCCGGCGACGGAGGCGGCGGCCGAGGAGCGCACGTTCATCGAGGACTTCGCTGCGCGGATGTCGCGCTTCATCCCCGAAAGCGATCTCTCGGCGCTGAACGGCGACCCGCGGGCCGAGGTGCCCGCGTCGAGCCTGCTGCGCAACGTCGTGCGCGCCGGGGTCTGGGCGGCTGAGCTCACCGGTGGACTCGTCGACCCGACGCTCGTGTCCGAGCTCGAAGCGGTGGGCTACAGCCGGTCGCTCGCCGATCGGGAGCCCGCCTCGCTGCAGGAGGCCCTCGCGGCTGCGCCGCCGCGGCGGCCGGCGCAGCCGCATCCAGCCAAGCGCTACCGCCACGTCGAGGTCGACGACCGCGCCGGAGTCGTGCGACGGCCGCCCGGCGTGCGGATCGACAGCGGCGGCGTCGGCAAGGGCCTCGTGGCCGACATGGTCGCGTTCCGCCTCTGCGGCTACTCGCGCTACGTCGTCGACTGCGGCGGCGATCTCGCCGTCGGCGGCGTCGAAGCGCTCGTGCGCCCGTACGAGATCGAGGTCGAGCATCCGCTCACCGGCGAGACCGTCCACACGCTGCGGGTGTCCTCCGGCGGCGTCGCGACCTCCGGTCTTAACGTGCGCGTCTGGCGAACGCCCGACGGCTTCTCTCACCACCTGCTTGACCCGGCCAGCGGACGCCCGGCCTGGACCGGCCTGATCGGCGCGACGGCGCTGGGCACCAGCGCGCTCGAGGCCGAGACCCTGACCAAGGCCGCGCTGCTGCTCGGCCCCGCCGGCGCGCGCCGGGTGCTCGCGAAGCAGGGCGGACTGATCGTCCACGACGACGGCGACGTCGAGTTGGTCGGCCCGATCGACCAGCCGCCCCGGATGCTGCTGCGCGTGGCCGCGAGGGCCGCCTGATGGTGCGGATCGACCCCGCCAACTACATCTGGTGGCTCGTCAGCCGCGCAGCGGGCATCGTCGCGCTCGGGCTGATCTCGGTCTCGGTGCTGATCGGGCTGACGATGGCCACGAAGATCCTGCGCCGTCCGGGCCTGACGCGCAAGCTCGCGCGCCTGCACGAGCACGTGGCGCTGGTGGCGCTTGCCGCGATCGTCGTCCACGGCGCGTCGCTGCTCGGCGACCGCTGGCTGCGGGCAGGGGTGAAGGGGCTGATCGTCCCATTCACGATGGGCTACCGGCCGCTGTACACGGGCCTCGGAATGGTCGCCGCCTACCTCGCGGCGCTGCTCGGCCTCAGCTTCTACGTGCGCCGCCGGATCGGGACGCGCCTGTGGCGCAAGCTGCACCGCGCGACGGTCCTCGTCTGGGTGCTCGGCGTCGTGCACACGATCGGCTCGGGCACCGACGCGAGCACGGTCTGGCTGCGGATGATGATGCTGGCGTTCGGCGCCCCGATCGTGTTCCTGCTGCTCGTTCGCATCCTGCATCGCGGCCAGCCGGCAGCCACGCGCGCGCCGGCGCCGGCCGCCCCCGCCACCGCGCACCCCGAGTTGCGCCGCCACGTCGCCGCGCCCGGTTTGCCGGCCGCGGTGGTGGTCGCGCCGCCGGGTCACGACCGTCGCGACGAACACGCCCGTCGCGCGCGGCGCCGGCCGGCGATCGCCGAGGAGACGACCTGATGCGCCCGAGCGACGTCGACGTGCTGATCGCCGGCGGTGGGCTGGCCGCTCAGCGGACCTGCGAGACGCTTCGGCGCCTCGGCTACGACGGCCGCGTGCGGCTGATCTGCGACGAGCGTCACGCACCCTATGATCGCCCGCCGCTGTCGAAGGCCGTCCTCACCGGCGAGCGCGGCAGCGAGACGCCGTCGCTGCGCCCGGCCGGCTGGTATCGCGAGCACGACGTCGAGCTGATGCTCGGCGCGCGGGCATCGGCGCTTGACCCGGCGGCGCGCCGCGTCGACCTCGAGGATGGCGCGTGCCTGCGCTACCGGCAGCTGGTGGTCGCGACCGGCAGCCAGCCGCGGCGCCTGCCGGCGCTCCCGCTAGGCGACGCGGTGCGCGAGCTGCGAACGATCGATGACGCACGCGCGCTGCGCCAGCTGCTGTCCGGCGGCGTCGAACGCCTGGCGATCGTGGGGGCCGGGCTGATCGGCATGGAGGTCGCGTCCTCGGCGAGGCGCCTCGGCATCGCGGTGACCCTGATCGAGGCTGCGCCCACCCCGCTCGCACGAGCGCTGCCCCCGGCGCTCGGACGCTGGCTCGCCGGCCTGCACGAGCGCGCCGGCGTCGAGGTCCTGCTCGAGCGGGCGGTCGATCGCGTCCGCCACGACGGCACCCATGTCGAACTTGCGCTGAACGACGGTCACAGCGTCGTCGCAGACCTCGTGCTCGTCGCGACCGGGACGGTACCGGCCACCGACTGGCTCGCCGACACCGGCCTCGGCTCGGCCGGTGCCATCCACGTCGACGCAGGCGGACGCTCGGCGCTGCCGGGGATCTACGCCGCCGGTGACGCGGCCTGCTTCCCCGACCCGGCGACCGGTCGCCACATCCCGACCCAGCACTGGGAGGCCGCAGCCCACCAGGGTGCCGCCGTCGCGCGCGCGATCGTCGGTCAGCCCGACCAGGCGGCGCAGCCGCCGATGTTCTGGAGCGACCAGCATGGAGTGCGGATCCAGTTCGTCGGTCACGGCGATGGCGCCGAGCGCATCGACGTCGACGGCGAGCCGGACACGCCGGACTTCACCGCGTGGCTGATCCGCGGCGAGCGCCCGGTCGGCGCGCTGCTCGCGGGCCGAGCCCGCGCGCTCGCCGATGTGCGCCGCCGGATCGCCGCGCCCGACGGCGATGCCGCCACCGCGCTTGGTGCGGCCGCATGACCGGCGCCGCCACCCCTTTCATCCACGCGAACCGAAGGAGCAACCATGGCCTACCTACCGGTGATTGACGAGACCGCCTGCAGCGCCCATGGCGACTGCGAGCACCTCGCGCCCAACGTCTTTCGCGTCGATGACTTCGCGGTGGTCATCGGCACCGGGACGCGCGAGGAGATCCTCGCCGCCGCGGAAGCCTGCCCGGCCTGCGCGATCAGCGTCGTCAACGGCGACAGCGGCGAGCAGGTCTACCCCTGATCGCGGCTACGCGCCGATCGCCGCCGCGCGCTCGACGCGCCGTTTGAGGTTGGTGAACTGGCGGCTCTGCATGACCCAGTGCGCCGGCTCCCAGAACAGGAAGTCGCCGATCGCGGTGAGCGATCGCGGACGCGAGCAGGCGAAGCCGCTGACGATCAGCCGCGTGCGCCCCGGCGCCGGCTCCTCGAGCAGGAACCCCCACAGCGAGTCGACGAAGAAGCGCGGGCGCGGGCCGGCGGGATCGAACGGGCGACCGCGCAGGTCAAGCGATGCGCGCAGCGCCAGGAACCGCTCGTGCTCGAGCGCGGCCACGGAGAACCACGCGCGGCCGCTCGGCGTTGAGGCGAAGCGATCGCCGACGGCGACCTGCTGCCATTCGGGGTGGATGCGCTCGGCGCTCGCGACGCCTCCGTTGTCCAGGCGATCCCAGCTGTACCAGCCCGCACGATCACAGCCCATCTGGATGAGCCACGGCCACACCTGCGACGGCGGCGCATCGATCATCACCGCCATCGTCGCGCCGCGCGTGCCGTCCGGGATCAGATCGGCTCCCGGATACGGACCGCGCACCTCCTCCTCGGTCGCCCGCCAGCGCAGCAGCCGCGGTCGCAGGAGCGCCCCATAGAGCCCGGCCGGAATGCCGAGAAGGACGGGAAGCAGGCGACGGCGCGGCATCGTCCGAGGGTAGCCGGCGAGGCGCGGGCCGCCATCCGGACACATCCACGTCCGCGGTCCGCCGGAACTACCGAGCGCCCGTCGCTGCGGCAAAGCCCGGACGCGAACGCGCGGTTGGGGCGGATGCGCGAAACCCTCGATCGGCGGACAGTTCGGGACACCCCCCGAAAGGATCGGAATGCGAGTACTCGTCACCGCAGCATCACGACACGAAGCGACCGCCGAGATCGCCGAGGCGATCGCGGTCGACCTCGCCAAGCGCGGCCTGGATGCCCGCGTGCGGCCGATCGGGGAGGTGACCGGCCTCGGCGACTACGACGCCGTCGTGCTCGGGAGCGCCATCTACATGGGCCGCTGGCTGAAGGCGGCGCGCCTGTTCGCCTCCAAGCACGCGACCGCGCTGGCGGCGATGCCCGTCTGGCTGTTCAGCTCCGGACCGCTCGGCCCGGCCGACAAGCCGGTCCCGGAGAGCGACGCCGCCGACATCGACGCGATGGTCGCGCTCACCCGGGCGCGGGAGCATCGCGTGTTCGCCGGGCGGCTGGACGGCGCGCAGCTCGGTGTCGCCGAGCGCGCGGTGATGAAAGCCGTCCATGCCCCCGAGGGTGACAGCCGGGACTGGGGTGCGGTCGACGCGTTCGCCGCCGACATCGCCGCGGCGCTCGCCCAGGAGACGCCGCCCGTCGCCGCGGCCCCCTAGGCACTGCCGGTTACCACGGAGCAGCCCTGCACGCTCTCCCGGATGTGCTCGAAGCGCCCGCGATCTAGCGTTTGAAACGTCCCCCGAGTGTTGGGGGACATCTCCCACGACTCAGAAGGAGGCGAGTCAGATGCGTGCAACGTTGACGCGTTGGGAGCCGTTCGCCGAACTCGGCGAACTGCGCAGCCGCTTCGATCACATCTTCGATGAGGTCGTGAGCGACCGCGAGCGCGTATGGACACCGTCAATCGATGTCGTTCGCGACAACGGGAACCTGGTGCTACGCGCCGACCTCCCGGGGATCAAGCCCGACGAGGTCAAGATCGAATTCGACGACGACATCCTCACGGTCTCAGGTGCGCACGAGGAGCGCAAGGAAGAGAAGGACAAGCACTACGTGCGGCGTGAGCGCCGTTACGGAGCCTTCTCGCGCTCGGTCGCGCTGCCGACCGGCATCGACGCCTCGACGATCGAGGCCAAGACGCACGACGGCATTCTGGAGGTGACGGTCCCGCTTCCGAAGGAAGCGAAGGCGGAGCCCGTCACGATCACTCCGACTGCCGGCTGAGCCACACGAAACCCAGGGCCAGCCGCGACGCCACGGCGCCACGACTGGCCCGTCGGTGTTCGCGCGCACTGCGTGAACGCGCCGCCGCGATAAGTTCTCGCGAAATGAGCGCGCACTCGATTCACCAGCTCCGCCACGACGCCCACAACGCAGTCTGGGACAACTCGATCGAGCCGGCGCTCGAGGTCGATTCGGGCGACGTCATCGAACTGCACGCCCGCGACGCGTCCGACGAACAGCTCGGCGAGAGCTCCAGCGCGGACGACGTCCCCCAGATCGATTTCTCGCGCGTGAACCCGGTCAGCGGGCCGGTGTTCGTCAAGGGCGCGCGTCCGGGCGACACGCTGGCGGTCGAACTGCTCGAGTTCCGGCCTGCGCTGTGGGGCTGGACGGCGATAATCCCCGGCCTGGGGCTGCTCGCCGACGAGTTCCCCGAGCCGTGGTTTCGAATCTCACGCGTCGATCCGACGCGCGGCGAGGTGCACTTCAGCGACCGCGTCATCCTGCCGTTCCGCCCGTTCTCCGGCAACCTTGGTGTCGCCCCCGCCGAACCGGGCGCCCACCCGGTCGTGCCGCCGTCGCGCTGGGGCGGCAACATCGACGTCAAGTACCTGGGCCCCGGCACGACGCTGTATCTGCCGGTCGGCGTCGAGGGCGCCCTGTTCTCACTCGGCGACACCCATGCCGCGCAGGGCGACGGCGAGGTCTGCGGCACGGCGATCGAGACGTCGATGGACGTCGCCGTACGGCTCAGCGTGCGGCGCGACATCTCGGTGCAGGCGCCGCAATTCGACCTGCCGGTCGCCGCGCCCGCAGAGCCGTCGGGCTACCACGTCTGCACCGGCGTGGGCCCGGATCTGCTGGAGGCCGCGCGTGACGCCGTGCGGGCGACGATCACCCGGCTCGTCGAGCGCCACGGCCTCGATCGCCAGGAGGCCTATGCACTGGCGAGCGTCGCGGTCGATCTGCGCATCCACGAGGTGGTCGACGCCCCCAACTGGGTCGTCGGCGCGTTCCTGCCGAACGCGATCCTCGCCGACGCCTGACCCGGCGCCCGCCGTGAGCTATCGTCGCCGCCGTGGACCTCTACAAGACCATGCGCAACACGCCGGCGACGCGGCGGTTTCGTTCGGAGCCGGTCGCGCGCGAGGTGCTGCTACGCGTGCTCGACGCAGCCCGCTTCGCGCCCAGCGGCGGCAACCGCCAGGGCTGGCGGGTGATCGCCGTCGAGGAGGCTCGCACGCGCCGCGCGCTGCGTGACCTCTACTGGCCGCACTGGCGCGCCTACCTGGAGTACACCGGCGCCGCGCAGATGCTCGCCAATCCCGACGACCACGACCCCGCCCGGATCCGCGCGCTGCGCCGTGCCGACGCGTTCGCCGACCGGCTGCACGAGGTGCCGCTGCATCTGATCGTCTGCGTCAAGATCGCCGACCTCGCGATCACCGACGCGGAGCTCGACCGGCCGAGCATCGTCGGCGGCGCGTCGGTCTACCCCTTCGTGCAGAACATCCTGCTGGCGCTGCGCGCCGAGGGCCTCGGCGCTTCGCTGACGACGCTGCTGATCCCGGCCGAGCCCGAGGTCAAGCGCCTGCTCTCGATCCCCGAGGAGATCGCCGTCGCCGCGTATGTCGCCGTCGGGCACCGCGCGGACCCGTGGCCGTCAGCGCTCACGCGCCACCCGGTTGCCGACTTCGCCTTCAGCGAACGCTACGGGCAGCCGCTGACGGCCGACTGAGCTGCACTGGTGGGCCGTCTCGCACAACGTTCCGAGAAGGCCCGCTAGCTCGCGCGGTCGACGAAGTCGCGCAGCGCCTGCTTGGCCTCGCCGACGACGGGGTCGCCGTGCGCCAGCAGCAGGACGTCGAAGTCGAGCTCCAGCAGACGACGGTAGGCGTCGCGCAGCCCGGCCCTGGTCTGCTCGGGATCGTCCATCAAGTGGTCGGGAACGAAGCCGAGCGCGTCCCCGCGGCGCCAGCGCACGACACCGTCGGCGCAGGCGAGCGCACGGTGAGCCGGAATGTGCAGCGCGGTCTCATCGGGACAGATCGCGTCGACCTCGAACGCGCGCACCCCGCCGGGCAGCTCGTCGCCGAACTCGAAGGCCTCGACGTCGCCGCGTCCGCGCAACTCCCCGAGCCCGGCGGACACGCAGTGCACCGCGCAGCCGAAGGCCTCACGCAGCCGCCAGGCGTGGCGATCGTGATGGCGGTTGGTCAGCAGCACGTGCAGCGGCGTCCCGTGCTCCTCGAACCACTCCAGCCCCTCCGCCGGGACCAGCGCGTCGATCGCCACCCGCTCGCTCGCCAGGTAGTAGGAGCTGACCTCCATCTGGATGTGCTCGTGGCGCGTGCGCCAATGCCATAGCCCGGGGACGATCTCCTGCATGGCCAGAGCCTAGCGCCGCAACCGGCCCTAGCCCGGTGCGTCTCCGATCATCGCGCGAATCGTCAGGCCGACGCGGGCGACCGCCTCGTTGCCCGTCTCGAACAGATTCACGAACGAGAAGAAGACGTGCGGCATGTCGTCGTAGCGCAGCAGCGTCACGTCGACCCCGGCCGCGCCCAGACGCTCGCCGTAGCGCAGGCCGTCGTCGCGCAGCGGGTCGTACTCGGCCACCACGACGATCGCCGGCGGAAGGCCCGAGAGGTCCGCCGCGCGCAGCGGCGCGACCTCGGGGTTCTCGCGGTCAGCGGCGTTCGGCACGTACTGGTCGAAGAACCACGCCATCTCCGCGGTCCCGAGCATCAGCAGCTCGTTGCCCCCGTGCTCGCGGTAGGACGCGGTCGTCATGTCGGTGTCGGTGGCCGGGTAGACGAGCACCTGCGCCGCAAGCGACGGGCCGCCGCGGTCCCTGGCGCGCAGCGCGCACACGGCGGCCATGTTGCCGCCCGCACTGTCGCCGCCGACGACCAGCGGCGAGGAGCGGTCGAGCGCGGCGACCCAGCTCAGCGCGTCGAAGCAGTCGTCGAGCGGTACCGGAAACGGATGCTCGGGCGCCACGCGGTAGTCGACGCTGACCACGGTCGCCGCCGCGCTGGTCGCCAGGATCCGGCACATCGCGTCGGAGGATTCGATGCCGTCCATCACCCAGCCGCCGCCGTGGAGCCAGACGATCGTTCCGTGCGCGCCCGCTGGGCGGTAGCGGCGGCCGGCGATCTCGGCGTCGCGGACCGGGATCGAAAGGTCCTCCACCCGCTCGACGGCCGGGCCGTCGCCGATCAGGCCGGCGATCGGCGCCACCGCGGCGCGGACCTCGACCGCGCTGAGCTCGTAGATCCTCGGCTCGCCCGAGTCCCTGACCTGCTCGAGAAATGCCTGGGCCTGCGGATGAAGCGCCATTCTGCCTCCCTCGGTCTCTGCGCCGGTCCCCGGGTACCGGCGGGCTGTGTCGACGCCGCGGCACTCTACCCGGAGTGGCGACCGCCCCCGGCTACCAGTGCCCGCGGTGCACGACCTCGTCGAACGGCCGGCGGTTGATCTTCGTCAGCGGCGCGAGCGGGCGCTCAGCCGGGTGGCCGAGCGCGATCAGGTAGGCGCAGAGGTGGTCGTCCGGGAAGCCCAGCAGGCGGCGCGCGAGATCCTGATCGCCGACCGCCGAATGCCCCGTGCCGATGCCGAGATCGGCCGCCGCGATCATGATCGACATCGTCGCCTGGCCGAGGTCGTACTGGACCAGCGCCTGCTCGCGGGACCCGTCGTCGAACACCGGCGCGATCAGCGCGATCGTCGCCGCGGAGCGCGCCACGTGCCCGGCGCCGACCCAGACCTCCGCGAGCTGGCGCAGCTGCTCGCGGTCGGTGACCAGCACGAAGTCCCACGGCTGCCAGTTCCGCGACGACGGCGTGCGCCGCGCCGCTTCGAGGATCGTGTCGAGCTGCGCTGACTCCAGCGGCCCGTCGGTGAACGAGCGCACGTTGCGGCGGGAGCGGATGGCGTCCCAGGTCTCCATTGCGGTGCTCCCTTCGAGGATCGATGGTCGGCGTACACGCTACTCGCCGGCAATCGTTGGGCCAAGCCATCGCCCGGTCTTTGGTGCTGGCGCGGCGCGCGCGGTCGCGTCGCTCGCTCGCGGCGCTCAGGACGCCGCGTAGGTCTCGCTGCCGAGGATGTGCAGCGAGACGTAGGGCTCATCGCCCACCACCCAGCTGTCGTGCCCGGGCGGGACGTAGAAGAAGTCCCCCGCGCGCATGACCACCTCGCGGCCGTCGTCCATCAGCGCGACGGCCGCGCCGCTCTGCACGAGCCCGACGTGCTCGACCATGCACGAGCGCTCGCCGGTCGGGCCCCCGACATGCTCGGACCAGCGCCAGCCCGGCTCGTAGGTCGCCCGGCCCAGCGTCATCGGGCCGATCCGGTAGATCTCGAAACGGCCCTTCTCGAAGGTGCGGACCTCCGACGGGCTCTCCAGATTGAGCAGCTCGAGCTCGATCGCTCGATTATGCCAAGCCGCCCGCGCGGCGCCGGAGGCGCTCCGTCACGGGCACAAAAAACGCCGGGGAGCGCGCGTGGGCGTGCGCTCCCCGGCGGTGGTCAGCGACCTTGTGCGGTCACGACAAGTCTGGCTGCGACCTACTGGGCGTGGACTTCCTCACGGTCGCGGTCGGCGGACTGCTGGACGTCGAAGGCGACGCCGCGCGCGACGATCAGCACGCTCGCGGTGGTCGTCTCGACGACGTACTCGGCGGCGGAGGTCACGCTGACCCGTCCCTCGGGGGTCCCGGGGCGGGAGCCGACGACGAGCAGGTCCAGGCCGACCTGCGAGGGCAGCGCCAGCGGGGTCCCGGCGCGGGCGGCGAGCCGCTCGGCGGTCTGCCGCGCGGCTTCGTCGACCTCGCCACCGGCGAGGGCGATCGTCCGCAGGTCGGCGTCGCTGCGGTTACGCAGACCGGCTGCAGCGATCGCGAGCGAGACCGGCCCGCCGTCCATCAGGCGCAGCGCCGACTGACCGGGCTGAACGTGCCCGGGTGCGGTGTGCCAGTCGGAGCCGAAGACGATCAGGTCGGCGCGCTCACGCACGGCGAGCGCCCGCAGGCCGTCGCCGGTCGAGCCGCTGAGCACGACGTGGCGGGAGACCTCGGGATGACCGAGCCACTGCGCGCCGCGCTCGAGCAGCCCCTGTGCCTCCGCCTCTGCTGCCTGCTCGGCAGCGGCGTCGGCCTCGGTGCTGTGGCGCACGTAGGCGAGCGACACGCGCGCGCCGGCGTCACCGAGGATCCGTGCCAGCGCCAGAGCGTCGTGGTCGTTGTCGGTTCCGTCGTAGGAGATGATCACATGGGTTTGCATCGTCGTTCCTTGCTGAAGAGGGTGGCTGTGCTCGGGAGCGAAGTGCGTCGCCGGCGAGCGGCAGGTAGTGTTTTCTGAACTCAGCATGGCACGATCGACTCATCAGTTCAAGTAACGTTTGTGATATGCGGTATAAGTTCAGCTAATGTTAAACGTCAACCGACTCCGAATCCTGGTCGAGGTTGCCAACCGCGGTTCGTTCTCGGCTGCCGCCGACGCTCTCTCCTACACCCAGTCCGCCGTCTCGCAGCAGGTCGCGGCGCTGGAGGCCGAGACCGGGGTCACGCTGCTCGAGCGGCTGCCGCGAGGAGTGCGGCTCACGCCGGCCGGCGAGGTGCTGCTGAAGTACGCCGAGGGGATCATCGCCCGGCTGCACGCGGCCGAGGCCGAGATGGCCGCGATCGCCGGGCTGCGAGGCGGGCAGCTGCGGATGGCGTCGTTCCCGACGGCCGGCGCGACGCTGATGCCGCTGGCGATCGCGATATTCCGCGCCCAGCACCCCGAGGTCGAGCTGACGCTGGCCGAGGGCGAGCCCGAGGAGATCGCCCCGCGCCTGTCGGCCGGCGAGTTCGACATCGCGCTGCTGTTCGAGTTCGAGGGGACCAGCGAGTCGCTCGGCCCCGACCTCAGCCGGCTGCCGCTGTTCGAAGATCCGATGTTCCTGGCGCTGCCGGCCGACCATCCGCTTTCGCGGCGGCGGACGCTCCGCCTCGAGAACCTGCGTGCCGAGGCGTGGATCCAGACGTCCGCGTCGAGTCCCTGCGCGCAGCACGTCGTGCGCTCCTGCCACGCCGCCGGCTTCGAGCCGATCGTCTCGTTCGAGAGCGACGACTACCAGACCGTGCAGGGCCTGGTCGCGGCCGGCGTCGGTGTCGCGCTGATCCCGAAGCTCGCGCTGTCGGGGGCGCGCGACGACATCGCGATCCGCGCCCTCTCACCGCACAGCCCGGTGCGCGAGGTGATCGCGGCGACCCCCGAGGGGACGCGCCTGACCGCCGCCGCGGCCGCGATGCGCCAGATCCTCGGCGACGTCGCGGAGCGCTTCGTCGGTCCCGAGATCGTCTAGCGGGCCGTCTCGAAACGTTCCGCCGCAGGAGTCGGTGTCTGGCCGCCGCCTGGCGGCGTCCTCGCTCGCGGCAAGGCAACCAGCCTGGCGCGCTCCCTGCGTCCTTGCCAGACGCGCCAGCCGCTCGCCGCTTCCGGCACAACGTTCCGAGAAGGCCCGCTAGCGCCCGACCAGGGGGCCGCTGGGAACCGCCGCCGCTGCGCGCTCAGGGTTGAGCTCGGAGCCCGCCACGGTGCGATCGGCGCGTTCGAGCACGGCGACCTTTGTGCGCTGACGAACCGCCAGGACCCGTCCGAGGGCCCAGTGCAGAGCGAGCGCGCCGAGCGCGGTGGCGAAGCCGGCCAGCACGTCCAGCAGATAGTGGTTCCCGGTGGCGATCACGACGAACGAGGTCAGCAGCGGATAGGCGATCGCGAGCACGGCGACCGCCCGGCGGCGATAGAGCTGCCAGAGCGCCAGGCCGCACCATGCCGCCCAGGCGACGTGCAGCGACGGCATCGCGGCGAGCTGGTCGGCGTGCTGCACCAGCACAGCGCTGTGCCAGGAGACCAGCGCGTGGCTCGTGGCGATCACGTCGTGGTAGCCGAGGCCGGGGAACGTCCGCGGCGGCGCGAGCGGGTAGCGCCAGAACACGACGAACGCGATCAGATTGATGATCACCAGTTGTGTTCGCAGCCGCACGTAGAGCGCCGGCCTGCTCCACCACAGCCAGGCGAGCAGCGCGAAGGTCACCACGGCGTGGGCGAAGAAGTAGTAGTAGGAGGCCGGGACCGCGACCACGCTGTGCGCCGCCAGCCAGCGGTTGAGCGCCAGCTCCGGGTCGAGGTGCAGCGAGTGCTCCAGGCTGAGCACGCCCATCGCGTTGCGCACCGCGAGCAGCTGGCGGATCGGCGCCCAGTCGTTGATCACGTCGTAGAGCCAGAACAGCCAGCCGACCACCGCGAGCTCGATCCACAGCGGCGCGCGGCCGTCGGCGCGCCGTCCCACCCGCAGCCACGCGCGTCGCAGCGGCGTTGGCCGCTCGCCGATTACCCCTTCGACGATACCCATCGGACAATCATCGAGGATCGTCGCGCCGGGCGGCGCGCCGGCCCGGACGAACAGCCCAAGTTGGGCGATCAGAGGATCGCGCGGAGCGTCTCCGCGCCGACGTTCGCGCCGCCGAGGACCACGACGTGGCGTTCGAAATCGCTGCTGCGCAGCGACGCGGCGAGCGCGAGCGCGGCGGCGCCCTCGATCAGCAGATGGTGCTCGAGCAGCGCCGTGCGCATCGCCGCCGCGATCTCCGCCTCGCTGATCAGCTCGAACCGATCGACCAGCGCGGCGCAGATCGGCACGGTGATCGAGCCCTCCTCGATGTTGCCGGCGGTCGCGTCGGCAAGCGTCGGGAGGACCGGCGAGTCGACGACGCGCCCGGCCGCCACGGCGTCGCGCATCGCCGGTGAGGCCTCGGGCAGGCAGCCGACGATCGTGCACCTCGGCCAGCGCGCGCGGACCGCGAGCGCGATGCCGCTGATCAGCCCGCCGCCGCCGACGGCCACGAAGAGCACGTCGGGCGGCTCGCGCAGATCCTCGAGCAGCTCGAGGCCGAGCGTCGCCGCCCCGAGGATCACCTGCGGGTCGTTGTAGGG
>ODAK010003311.1_pt1 | contig 16777 bp, 16 predicted proteins | sample 1539591 | NCBI WGS metagenome assembly ODAK01 (sample SAMEA3539303, study PRJEB22396) | soil metagenome | biome: tundra; feature: field; material: soil | place: USA | collected 2010-05 | depth 0.15 m
CGATCCCCTCCACCAGCATGTGCGGGCTCTTCTGCATCAGCTCGCGGTCCTTGAAGGTGCCGGGCTCGGATTCGTCGGCGTTGCAGACCAGGTACTTGACCATGTCACCGTGGGGCAGGAAGGAGATCTTCTTGCCGATCTGGAAACCGGCCCCCCCGCGTCCGCGCAAGCCCGAGGCCATGATCTCGCCGGCGACCTCCTCACGGGTCATCGACAGCGCCTGGCGCAGGCCCTGATATCCCCCCCGGCGCTCGTAGACGTCGATCCGGTTGAGTCCGGGCTCGTCGATGCGGTCGAACAGGATCTTTCTCATTGCTCTTTCTCGGCTTGATCGGGTGCTATCTCAATCGCCGCCGAAGGGCCGGGCCGGTCGATGCCATGATCCTCGGGGGCAAGGCCGGCGGTGTCGGCCCGGGGCACGTCGCGGTCTGGAGGACTGAACTCCTGGGCACCGGGTTGGACCCCGGGATCCACGCAGCGGCGGTAGCGAAGCTGCTTGTGCTCGAGCACGGGACGGCCGGCGTCGAGGTCTTCCACCACGCGCACCGTCTCGTCGATGTCGACCGGGCCGATGTACTCGCCGTCGACAGAGGCCATCGGCGCGATGTCGCACGCCCCCAGGCACTCGAACGAGCGCACATGGATGTCCTCGCGCCCAGCGGCGGCCTGAATCATCGCGTCGAGCAGCTCGTCGCCGCCGAGCATTGAGCAGGTGATGTTGGTGCAGACGTAGACGTCGTGGTGATGCGGCCGGGGCTCGAGCTCGAGCATGTCGTAGAAGCTCGCCACCGAGGTCAGATAGGCGGGGGTCAGGGCCATCACCGCCGCCACCTGGGTGATCGCCTGCGGCGAGCAGTACCCGTGCACGCGCTGGGCGGCGTGCAGCGCCGGGATCGCGGCCGAGCGGCGGTCCGGGTACTTGGCCATCGCCGCCTCGATCTCGGCCCGCAGCTCGTCGGGAACCGGCGTGGTGGCCGGGTCCGGGACGACCGCCGGCGCCTTGGTCAGGTCGACCGCCTCGTCCCAGCCGGGCACGCGTGATCCGTGCCCGAAACGGGCAATCTGACCCCGCCCGCCCGAGCTCATCGGTCGATGCCCCCCAGGATCGGGTCGAGCATCGCCAGCGTAGCGATCAGATCGGCGATGTAGGCGCCCTGGACCATCGGCGCCAGCGCCTGCAGGTTGACGAAGCTGGGGTCGCGCATGTGCACGCGCGCCGGCTTGGCCGAGCCGTCGGCGCGCACAAAGCAGCCGAGCTCGCCGCGCGGGCCCTCGATCGGGTAGTAGACCTCACCCGGCGGCACCCGGAAGCCCTCGGTGACGAGCTTGAAGTGGTGGATCAGCGCCTCCATCGAGGTCGCCAGCTCGTGTCGGGGCGGCAGCGCGACCTTGCGGTCGGGGGTGATGTGCGGACCCTCGGGAAGACCGTCGAGCGCCTGGCTGATGATCTTGACCGACTCATATAGCTCGGCGTGACGCACGCGGTAGCGGTCGTAATTGTCGCCCACCGTGCCGACCGGGATCTTGAAGTCGAAGTGGTCGTAGCTCGAGTACGGAGCGGCTTTGCGCAGATCCCACGGGTTGCCGGCGGCGCGCAACAGCGGCCCAGTGACGCCGAGCGCCAGTAGCGTCGGCTCGTCGAGCGGGCAGGTGCCCTGCAGGCGCTCCAGCACGATCTGATTCTTCTCGAGCAGATCGGCGAACTGGTCGGCGCGCGTCGGCATCTCGGCGATGAACCTGCGCAGCTTGACGTCGAACCCGCGCGGGATGTCCTCGATCACCCCGCCGACCTGGAAGTAGCGCGTGTGCATTCGCTGGCCGGAGGACATCTCGAACAGGTCGAGGATCGTCTCGCGCTCGCGAAGGCAGTACCAGAACATCGAGATCGCGCCGAGATCGAGCGCGCCGGTCGCGAGCCAAAAGAGGTGGGAGGCGATCCGGTTGAGCTCGAGGTGGATCACCCGCAGGTACTGGGCCCGCGGCGGCACCTCGAGGTCGAGCAGCGTTTCGATGGCGCCGCAGAATGCCATCGCATTGAAGTAGTAACTCAGGTAGTCCATTCGCTCGATGACCGGGATCACCTTCCAGTAGGACTTGTCCTCGCAGGTCTTCTCGATCCCGGTGTGGATGTAGCCGACGATCGGCTTGATGTCGCGCACCACTTCGCCCTCGAGCGTCGCGAGTAGCCGCAGCACGCCATGCGTGGCGGGGTGGTGCGGACCGATGTTGAGCGTCAGCAGCTCGTGCGTCTCACCCACGCGCGCGGGCTCGGCGGCGTAGGTGATCGACTCCTCGCGCTTGCGGTAATCGCTGTCTACTGCCATTTCCCGTAGGAGTTCTCTTCGTTGTAGGTGAACAGCACCGGCTCGCCGCCGATCGGGAAGTCGCGGCGCTGCGGGAAGCCCTCATAGTCCTCGGGCATCAGGATCCGGCGCAGGTCCGGGTGGCCTTCGAACACGACCCCGAACATGTCGTAAACCTCGCGCTCGGGGTGGTTCGCGCCGGGGAACAGCTCGGTCACCGAGTCGATCCTGGCGGCGTCGGTTGCCAACCGCGCCTTGACCGTGATCCGGTCGACGGCGCTCATGTCCAGCAGCTCGTACAGAACCCCCAGACGCGGCTCCTCCGGGTAGTAGTCGCAGCCGTGCAGGCTGGCCAGGAAGGTGTACCCCTTGGACCGCAACGTCGCTAGGACCTCCTTGACGTGCGCGGGGTCGGCGAGCAGCTCCGCTCGGCCGTGGTGAAATTCGGTGCCGAGGATCGACTCGGCGTTGGCGTCGCGGAGCTCATGCGCGATCAGCTCGAGCCCCGTCGCGTCAGGCACCGGCCGGGTCTCCAGATCTGAACACGTTAATCGCGGTGGTCTCCGTAGCCTGCTGGGGATCAACCACCTCTTCGGTGCCGACCGCGCCGTAACGCTCGCGCCAGCCGTCCGGCGAGTTGCCCTGGACCTTGTCGCGCAGGCGCAGGATCCCGTGCATCAGCGCCTCGGGCCGCGGCGGGCAGCCGGGCACGTGGACGTCGATCGGCATGAACTTGTCGGCGGGCACGAGGGCGTAATTGTTGAACACGCCCATCGACGAGCAGCAGGCGCCCATCGAGATCGCCCACTTGGGGTCGAGCATCTGGTCGTAGAGGCGGCGGATGACGGGCGCCATCTTGATCGACACGCGGCCGGACAGAATGATCAGGTCGGCCTGGCGCGGCGAAGCGCGGAAGGCCTCCCACCCGAAGCGCGCGAGGTCGAGGCGTGCGCCGACGGTCGTGATCATCTCAATCGCGCAGCATGCGAGACCGAAGGTCAGCGGATAGAACGAGTTGCCGCGTGCCCACGCAACGGCCTTGTCGAGCGTGGTCGTCATCACGCTCTCCTCCACATACCGCTCGAGCGCCTCGCCCTCCAGAGCGCCGTTGAGCATGTCGCGGGCCAGCAGCTGGCGGGAGCGGAAGTCACCGGGCGCCCCCCCGCCGCTCAGCGGCTCTCGCTTTATTTCCATTCCAGCGCTCCTCGTCTCCACACGTAGATGAACGCGACCATCAACAGCACCACGAACACGATCGTCTCGCTCAGGGCGAAGCCACCGAAGGCCCGCAGCTGCACCGCGATCGGATAGAGGAAGATCACCTCGATGTCGAACAGGATGAACAGCATCGCGATCAGGTAGAAGCTGATCCCGAACCGGAACCCGCGCTGGATCTCCGAGGGGAGCCCGCATTCGTAGGGCTCCTGCTTGCTGCGATTCGGGCGCCGCTGTCCGAAGAACAGGTTCATCACCGAGAACAGCAGCCCGACCGCCCCGCCGAGCACGAGGAACACGATGGCTGGCAGATACGTTCGCAGCACAGCACTCTTATATCACCGACACCCAGCAGCTTGTAACAATATGTTACTTAGTGCGGAATGCGGCTATCTTCCGGGGGCAGAGTGAAACAGGTCCATCTAGTCGTAGGAGTGCTGGCCATCGCGCTGAACGCGGGCGCCGGCGGGTACGGCGCGTGGTGCTGGTGGCGCGTGCGCTCCAGCCTGTGGTTCTGGCGCCTGCTGCGGGCCGGTCAGGCCGTGATCGTCGTCCAGGTGGCGCTGGGCGGATTGCTGGTGGCCCTCGGGCACAAGGTCTCCAGCCTGCACCTGATCTACGGCCTGCTCCCGCTGGCGGTTTCGTTCATCGCCGAGCAGTTGCGGATTTCCTCGGCTCAGACAGTGCTCGACCAGCGCGGCCACGAGTCCCCCGCGGCCGTCGGCGAGCTGCCTGAGGACCAGCAGCGCTCGGTCGTGCTGGCGATCGTCCAGCGCGAGACCGGTGTGATGGTGCTGGCGTCGCTGGTGATCATCGTGCTGCTGCTGCGGGCGGCCACCACGGCGTAAATCCCTGGCGGGATTTACGCTTGGGAGAATCGGCCTAAATCGCCTGGGGGCGATTTAGGCTTGCGATTTCTCCCGGCGAATCTCGTGATCCGCTACTACGCGCCGTTCGAGGAGCCGTCGATCGGGGGTGAGTGGTAGCGGCCGGCGTACCAGAGTAGGGGGGTCCCGTCGCCCAGGCCCATTGACACCACCTCGCCGATCCCGATCGTGTGGTCGCCGCCGGCGATCAGCTCGCGCAGGTCACAGGCGGCCCAGGCCAGAGCGCCCTCGATGATCGGGACGCCGTGCTCGAAGCGGTGGGCGACGTTCTCCAGCTTCTCGGCCTCGGGGACCTTGGAGGCGAACACGGCGGCGATGCGCTCCTGGTCGGAGGCGAGCAGGTTGACGGCGAAGCGGGCCGCGTCGCGCACGATCGGCAGCGTCCGGGCCCGGTTCTCAAAGCACACCAGGGCGAGCGGTGGGTCAAGCGATAGCGAGCACAGGGCGTTGGCGGTCATCCCGCCCGCGCCGGCCGACCCGGCGCTGGTGATCACCGCCACCCCGGTGGCGAAGCGCCCGAACACCTCGCGGAATAGCTCTGGGTCACGATCGCCGGCCATCGCCGGCGGGTTTATAGCGCGCCGGCGCGTCGGGGCTCGGCGTATAGGAGCCCCGGCGCCGGCCCCTCTGGTTGCCGCCGTAGGAGGACGTCCGCGCTTTCGGTGAAGTTGGGCGAGCGTCTCAAAGCCGGCGCCGGGATGGGAACGTTCTTCGCGGTGGCCGCCGCCGCTCCTGCAACCGGGGAGCGATTTGCCGGCCCGGCGGATCAGGACGTAACCGTCAGCGTTCCGTACGCCCCCAGCGCCTGGTCAGAGAGGATCGTCGACGCCATCAGGTACTTGCCCGACGGGAGCGTGACGGCCAGCTGGGCGGTCTGGCCGGGGGCGATCGGCTTCGTCGACGCCTCGGGATGGTCGCTGAGTGAGATCACCAGGTCGTGGGTGAGCCGGCCGTAGTTGTGCACGACCAGGATCAGCGGCCCGGCGCTGGCCCGGACGCTCTGCGGCGTGACGCGGTACTCAGACAGCGATACCTGCAGGATGCGGTCGCTCCCGACCGCCTGCGTATGGCCGCAGCCGCACAGCAGCGCGAGCGATGCCGCGACCATGATCAAAGGTGTACGCCGCCCTGGCATGGGGATCCGATTATGATCTGGCGCCGCATGAGTCGGTCGGTCAGGGTCCCACTGCTAGCGATTGCAGCGGTCGTCGTCGCAGTCTTCGCATCAGCGTGCGGGACTGAGCACATCGGCGTCGCGCAATCCAACCCGCTCTACAAGGGCGCCACGCTGTTCTCACAGCGCTGCTCGGGCTGCCACACGTTCTCCTACGCCGCCACGCACGGCTCGGCGCCCAACATCCGCACCGCGCAGGCCAACAGCGGTCCCAACCTCGACTTTCGCTGCGAGCGTCCCATCGACCGCGTGCTGTACGCGATCGAGAACGGCGGCTTCTCCGGCGCCTACATGCCTCAGAACATCGTCGTCGGCCAGGATGCGGTCGCCGTGGCCAAGTTCGTGGCCACGTATGCCGGGCGGGGGGCGCCCAAGCTGATCGGGATCGTGCCCTGCCAGAAGCTCCCGATCAGCACGCTCCCGTCCCCGACTGCCACGACGGCGGCGTCGGGCGTGAGCGCGACGACCGTCCCGGCCGCTCCGGCCACCTACCAAAAGGCCGCCGGCACCGGCAAGACGGGTGCCACCGCCAAGAAGGCGAAGCCGAAGCACAAGAGCCGGTAGCCGGGCGCCCGATGCTCGACATCAGGCTGATCCGCCGCGATCCCGACGGCGTGCGGAGGGCGCTGGCGCGCCGCGGCCCGCAGGCCGCCGAGGCGGTGTCCCGGGTGCTCGAGCTCGACGAGCGCTGGCGCGAGCTCACCACACAGCTCGAGGCGCTGCGCTCAGAGCAGAACCTGGCCAGCCGCGGGCGCCAGGGTGCTCCCAGCCCGGGCGAGCGCGAGCAGCTCGCCGCCTTGGCGGCCAGAGGACGCGAGCTCAGCGACGAGGAGTCGGCGGTGCGAGCGCAGCGTGACGCGGAGCTGCAATCGTTGCCCAACCTGCCGATGGACGACGCCCCGCTGAAGGACACGGTCCTGCGCGAGGTGGGCGAATCCGGCGCCACCGGCCGCGATCACCTGGAGCTGGCCGGCCCGCGGATCGACATGGAGCGCGGTGCGCGCCTATCGGGGTCGCGGTTTGCCTACCTGCGCGGCGAGCTGGTGCTGCTCGAGCTCGGGCTGGTCCGTTTCGTTCTGGAGAAGTTGATGGAGCAGGGCTTTGAGCCGGTGATCCCGCCGGTGCTCGTACGCGAGCCGGCGCTCTACGGGACCGGCTTCCTGCCGGACACCGAGCAGCAGATCTACCGGCTGCCCGACGACGATCTGTATCTGGTCGGAACCTCCGAGGTCGCGCTCGCGTCGCTGCACCGCGACGAGATTCTGGCCGCCGAGCAGCTGCCGCTGCGCTACGCAGGGTTCTCCACCTGCTTTCGCCGTGAGGCTGGCGCGGCGGGCAAGGACACGCGCGGCATCTTCCGCGTACACCAGTTCGACAAGGTCGAGATGTTCAGCTTCGTCGCGCCTGAGGACGCCGTCGGCGAGCACGAGCGCCTGCTGGGGATCGAGGAGTCGATCCTCCAGGACCTGGAGATCCCCTACCGCGTGGTGGCCATCGCCGTGGACGATCTCGGCGCCTCAGCGGCCAAGAAGTACGACTGCGAGGCGTGGCTTCCGGGGCAGGGCCGCTTCCGCGAGCTGACCTCCTGCTCCAACACGACCGACTACCAGGCCCGCCGGCTGGACATTCGCTACCGGCCGGCGGACTCCAGGCCCGCGCATCTGCACACGCTCAACGGCACCGCGGTTGCGGTCGGGCGCACGATCATCGCGCTGCTGGAGAACGGACAGCGCCCGGACGGCTCGATCGCGATGCCGGAGGCGCTGCATCGATACGGCGTGCCCGCTGCGCTCGCGCCGGCAGCGGCCTAGCGAGGACCTGAGCGCTGTGTCGGTGCTCGCCCCCAGCGCGCGGGCCGCGGAAACACGATCGGCTCCGAGAGGACTTCAGCGGGCGCTGCGGGCGGACTTGAGCGGCTCGACGGCACGCAGCGTGGGCGGCCTGCCGCCCTGTTCAAGCACGATCAGCGCCGCGCGGGGCGGCCCGCAGGTGGAGATGCGGGCGCGGATGCGCACGCCGAAGGTGTTCCAGGGGCGCACGAACTTGTGCGTCGATTCGCCGTAATCGCCCTCGGCCGCTTGGACGATCGCGGCTGCGAAGCCGGTCGTCCCCTGAGTCTCGGCGTCCGCCGGGACCAGCAGACCGGCCACCGGCAGGTTGACCGCCAGCTCCTCGGTCACCCCGAGCAGCGATTGCGCCTCACGCGACATCGCCTGCACGAGCAGCCCGGAGTCGATGACCAGAAACGCGTCGCGCAGACTGGGGATCGCGTCTTCACGCGCTTCGAGCAGCAGCCCCAAGCCGCAGGACGGGCATACCCGGGCGCTGGGCGGGGGGGCGCTGCCACCGGGTGAGGGCGCGGCGCAGTGGCCACAGAACCACGACCACTGGATCGCGGTTTCGTCGAGACCACCCGTTAATAGTTTTAGTGCCGGCCGTTGTGTCGCGGACAAAGCTCTGTAGGGTCCCTCTGCCGTTTAGCCGCCCCCGAGTGGCTCGGCTCCTACCTTCGTGATCGGAGTCTAGAAGACGCGACCTTAGGCCGCAAGCAAATCGTCTAGACACATTGGACAAGCGTCGCCAGACCGGAATGGCCCAATCGGCGTAACGCCGTCCCCCGCTCCCCCCGTGCGAGCCCGGACCGGGCCTTCTTGGAGGGCTCAGACCGTGGATCCGATCAGCAGGTTCGGTGCTTGGCTTAGGCCGAACGGCCGCCAAGATCATCAGCAAAGACGGAGAGGGGGGGATTCGAACCCCCGAACGAGGTTACCCCCGTTACGCGATTTCCAGTCGCGCCCGTTCAGCCGCTCCGGCACCTCTCCGGGATTCGGGCCAAGCGTATCGTGGGGCCGTGCGCGTCGGGTCCGCTCGCCGTCGGCACCGTAGGGTCGCTGATCACCGCGCGATCAGGATCCCCGGGTTGAGGATCCCGGCCGGATCGAGCGTCGCCTTGACCGCGGCCAGCGCCTGCATCGCCAGCTCGCCGATCTCGCGCTCATACCAGCGCAGATGATCGGAGCCGACGCCGTGGTGATGACTGATCGAGCCGCCGGCGGACAGGATCGCGTCGCTGGCGGCCGCCTTGGCGATCGCCCATTGTGCCCGGGGATCCTCCAGCTGCGCGCAGCCGACGGTGAAGTACAGCGACGCGCCGGTGGCATACACGTGGGAGATGTGGCACAGGATCACCGGTGATGTCCCCTGGGCCGACAGGGACTCGCGCAGCGCGTCGCTCACCGCTCCGTAGAGCGCACCCAGCGAGGACCAGAAGGTGACCGTCTCCAGGGTCTCGACGAGCGCCCCGGCATCCAGCAGCGCGTCACGCAGGTACGGGCCCCGGAAGCGATCCGCCGCCCAGCTGTCACCCGCCCCCGCGACTGGCTGCGCGCCCGCCGCCTTCAGGATCGCGCCGGCCTGCGCAGATCGCCGCTCGACATCGCCGTTGCTGCCCTCGTAGCCGATGATCGCCAGGCATCCGCCGTGCCCGCCCTGCCCGCTCTGCCCGAGCTCGGCGGGTAGGGCCAGGTTCAGGGCGGTCTCCGCCTCGTCTGAGAGCCGCAGCACGGTCGGCGTCGGTCCGTCCTGCATCAGTCGCCGGAAGACCCTGGCCCCGCTCTGAAACGAGTCAAATCGCCAGCCCTCGTATGCGCGGCGCTGAGGCACCGGGGCGATCTGGAGCGTGAGCGAAGTGATCACCCCCAGCGCCCCCTCTGAGCCGAGGATCAGCTGGCGCAGGTCCGGGCCGGCGGCCGACCTCGGGGCCCGCCCCAGCGTCAGGGTCCCCGCCGGCGTGGCGACCCGCAGCGCCAGTACCAGATCGTCGAAGCGGCCGTACCCGGCCGATGCCTGGCCGCTGGAGCGGGCAGCGGCAAAGCCGCCCAGGGTCGCGTACTGAAACGACTGCGGGAAGTGACCGATCGTGTAACCGCGGGCCGCCAGCAGAGCTTCGGCTTCCGGGCCGAGCAGGCCGGGCTCGAATACCGCCAGGCGCGATTCCTCGTCGAGCTCCAGCAGCGCGTTCATCCGCCGGAGATCGAGCGCCACGATCCCGGCCAAGTCCCCTACCCGTGGGGCAAGGCCGCCGACGACCGATGTCCCGCCGCCGAACGGGACCACGGCGATCCGCCGCTGTGAGCAGACCCGAAGGATCTCCAGCACCTGCGCGTGGGATTCGGGCATCAGGATCAGGTCTGGGGCATCCGTGGCCTCGCCCGCCCGCAGTCGCAACAGGTCCGGCGTCGACTTCCCCCGCGTGTGCCGCACGCGCGCGTCGTGATCGGAGTGGACGTTCGCCTCGCCGACGATCGCCGCCAGCTCGGACTCGATGGCGCCCGAGAACCGTCTCGGGGCGATCGCGATCTCTTCGATCGACGCCGGCCGCGGCCTGGGGCCCCGCAGGCCGAGCGCGTCGGTCAACCGCCTGAGCAGGTCGTCCGGGAGCGCCGACACCTGGGTGGGATCCCCCCAACCTGACCAGGAGATCTGGGGGCGGGGATCGCTCGGTCGCGCGATCGGCATCGTGCGGACCGTACCCGCTGGGCGCGCCTGCCGGTTGCATCGATCGCGCCTGAGGCTCATGCTCTGCACCTCACACGCCAACGAGCAGAGGTCGAGGAGATAATGAGCGCGTCGATGCTGAGCGGTCTGATGATGGACGACTTCCCGCTGTCGCTGACCGCGGTCGTGGAGCGCGCCGGGCGCTTCAGCGCCACCCGCGAGGTGGTTTCGCGACGTCCCGGCGGCTCGATCCACCGGGGAACACTGGGCGAGTGCGTGGAGCGAGCCCGGCGGCTGAGCTCGGCGCTGGTCAAGCTCGGCATCGGCGATGGCGACCGCGTGGCCACGCTGATGTGGAACCAGCCCGAGCATCTGGAGGTGTACTTCGCGGTGCCGTCGATGGGCGCGGTGATCCACACGCTCAACCCGCGCCTGCACCGGGACGAGCTCGGCTTCATCGTCGGTGACGCGGAGGACCGCGCGATCGTCGTCGACGAGTCGCTGCTGGAGGTGTTCGAGTCCTTCGCCCAGGCCCACGAGTTCGAGCACGTGATCGTCGTCTCACGCTCGGAGCCGGTGTCCGATGGCCGGATCGACTACGAGGCGCTGATCTCCGATGCACAGCCGATTTCCTGGGAGCTGTTTGACGAGCGTCGCGCCGCCGCCATGTGCTACACGTCGGGCACCACCGGGCGCCCCAAAGGGGTCGTCTACTCGCACCGCTCGCTCGTCCTGCACTCGCTCGTCGCGGCGCTGCCCGATCAGCTCGGCGTCGGCGCCCGGGACACCGTGCTGCCGGTGGTGCCGATGTTCCACGCCAATGCCTGGGGGATCCCCTACACCGCGGCGTTCGCCGGCGCCAAGCTCGTGCTCCCCGGCCCGCTGCTGGACCCGGTCAACGTGCTCGACCTGCTCGCCGGCGAGCAGGTGACGATGACCGCTGGCGTGCCGACCGTCTGGATGGCCGTGCTGCAGGCCCTGGACGCCGAGCCCGACCGCTGGGACCTGCACGCCCTGCGGCGGTTGATCGTGGGCGGCTCCGCCGCGCCGCCGAGCCTGCTGGAGGGCTTTGACCGGCACGGACTGACGATCATCCACGCCTGGGGGATGACCGAGACCTCGCCGCTGGGCAGCGTCTGCCGGCTGCCCGTAGAGCTCGATCAGCTCGGTACCCAGGAGCAGTACGACTACCGCAGCCGCCAGGGTGTCGCCGTGCCGTTCGTTGAGATCCGGGGCCGCTCGGACGACGGCGAGCTGATCGAGTGGGATGACGAGTCGATGGGCGAGCTGGAGGTCCGTGGACCCTGGGTCGCCGCCGGCTACCACAACGGGCAGGGCGCCGAAAAGTTCACCCACGACGGCTGGTTTCAGACCGGCGACGTGGTCAAGATCAACTCGCGCGGCTGCCTCCGCATCTGCGACCGCTCCAAGGACCTCGTCAAGTCCGGCGGCGAGTGGATCTCCTCGGTGGACCTGGAGAACCTGCTGATGGCTCATCCGGCCGTCGCCGAAGCGGCGGTGATCGCAATGGCCGACGAGCGCTGGGGCGAGCGGCCGCTGGCGGTCGTGGTGCTGCGCGAGGGGCAGGAGATCACGCCTGACCAGCTGCGCGAGCATCTGGCGCAGAATTACGCCAAGTGGCAGCTGCCTGAGCGCTTTGAGTTCGTCGATGAGATCCCCCGCACCGCGACCGGCAAGTTCAAGAAGACGACGCTGCGCGAGCGCTTCGCCCAGACGCCGGCTTGACGCCCAAGCCAGCATCAGCACCGCCCCCATGGACCACGCGCTCGCGCCGCACTCGCCCGGTCGGCGCGTAATCAAAAGCACCACGTAACCACCAGGGGCTTGCAATAGCGAGCCGCATGGGCTTAGGGTCCCCGGTGTCATGGCTGGCCCACACGGGGCGGCCGCCCGGTGACGAGGGAGACGTGAGATGGAGGCAGCGTCGGCTGGGGTCTGGCAGCGGCCGGGGCTGCGCAGCTCTTGGCGTTCGCTGGATGCAGGGCAGCGGCGCACGCTCGTGATGATGATCCTGATCGTCGGCGGCCTGCACGTGCTGGGGTTCGTGACGCTGTTCGCGCTGGTCGCACCGAGCCATTACCACCTCGGGGCGTCCGGGACCTTCACCGTCGGAATCGGGATCACCGCCTATACGCTCGGAATGCGCCACGCATTCGACGCCGATCACATCTCCGCGATCGACAACACGACCCGCAAGCTGATGAGCGAGGGCAAGCGACCGTTGAGCGTCGGGTTCTGGTTCTCGCTCGGGCACTCGACGATTGTGTTCGCGCTGGCGTTCCTGATCTCGGTCGGCGTCCGCTCGCTCGACGGGCCGGTCAGGCACGGCAACTCCAGCCTGCATCAGGTCACCGGCTGGATCGGCACGACCGTCTCCGGGACCTTCCTCTACGTGATCGCCGCTTTGAACATCGTGATCCTGTTCGGGATCCTCAAGGTCTTTCGTCAGATGAAGACAGGGACGTACGACGAGGCCGCGCTCGAGCAGCAGCTCATCAGCCGCGGGTTCATGAACCGCTTCTTCGGTCGCATGACCAAGGCGGTGACCAAGCCTCAGCAGATGTACCCGATCGGGGCGCTGTTCGGGCTCGGGTTCGACACCGCCACCGAGGTGGCGTTGCTGGTCGTCGCGGGCAGCGCCGGCGCGGCCGGGCTCCCGTGGTACGCGATCCTCTGCCTGCCGGTCCTGTTCGCGGCCGGGATGTCGCTGCTTGACTCAATCGACGGGTCGTTCATGAACTTCGCCTACGGCTGGGCGTTCTCAAAACCGGTCCGCAAGGTCTTCTACAACATCACGATCACCGGCCTGTCGGTCGCGGTCGCGCTGGTGATCGGCACGATCGAGCTCGGCGGCCTGATCGCCCAGCACCTCAACCTCTCCGGCTCGTTCTGGAACTGGTTTGAGAACATCGACATCAACCTGCTCGGCTTCCTGATCGTCGGGATGTTCGTCGCTACGTGGGCGATCGCGCTGTCGGTCTGGCGCTTCGGCCGGATCGAGGAACGCTGGAGCGCGCACCTCAAAGAGAGCGAGGGTTGAGCTCATGACGGTCGCTCCCGATGCCCCTCCGCTGGCCTGCGGCAACCTCGATGAGGCTGTGGCGGTCCTGCGCGAGCGCGGCTTTCGTCTGACCGCGTCCCGGCGGCTCGTGCTGGAGGCGCTGTTCGCCGCTGACGGCCCCGTGTCGGCCGAGCAGATCACGCACCGGTGCAAGCTCGACATGACCTCGGTCTACCGCAACCTGGAGACGCTGGAGCGCCAGGGGTTCGTCCGCCACGTCCACCTCGGTCACGGCCCCGGCCTCTACGCCCTGCTCGGCCCGGGCGAGCGCGAATACCTGTTCTGCGAACGCTGCGGAGCGGTCAAGGCGCTCGCCCCCCAGGAGCTCGACCCGGTGCGCGACCAGGTCAGAGACCGCTTCGGATACGAAGCCCGTTTCACCCACTTCCCGATCGTCGGCGTCTGCCCGGCCTGTGCGCATGGTCCTGCCGGCCAGGCCGCCTCCGACCCCAGCTCGCACGGAGCCTGGCACGACGCATAGCGGCTGTGGCGCGCGCCGCTGCGCGTCAGGTGACCTTGAGCTTCAGGACGGTATGGACCGTCCGGGCACTCTTGCCAGCAAGTGTGACGGTCAGCTTCAGCGTCTGGACGTGCTTTTTCCTGACGTTCAGCGCGAACTGCTTTGAGAGCTTCAGCGCGGCTCCCTGGATCTGGACCCTCAGGCTGACCGTCGCCCGGCGCAGCGTGAGGACGAGCGAGCCCCGGACGATCTTCGCCGTGAAGCTCGCCCGTGCGCCGTGCGGCCCGGTGACCGTGATCCCCGTGCTGAGGCTCCGCTTGAGGGTTGAGAAGCTGAGGCCCCTCGGCATCGCAATCGTCAAGCGATTAAAAGGCGCGTCACCGGCCGCGCCCGTCAGGGTGATCTGCAGCTTCGGCTTGCCATCGGAGAGGCCGGTGAGCGCAGCGTGTCGCGTGGGTGCCAGGCCGGCGGCCTTGGCGCTGGCGACCAACGCGGTCTGGGCGGATGTCGCCGACGAAGATCCCTGGCTGTTGGTCGCGGTCACGACGATCCGCAGCGTAAATCCGATGTCGCTTGTCGCGATCGTGTAAGTGGCATGAGTCTGGCCGGAGATCGTCGTGCAGTGGTTCCCGTGGGAGTCGCACCGTTCCCAGCGATCGGAGAAGGTCGCTGCTGGATTAGCCGACCATAAGCCCCCGGTCGCGGTCAGCTTTGCGCCTGCCTTGGCTGTGCCTGAGATAACGGGTGGGACGGTGTTGTGCAGCGCCGCCAAGGGGCCTTGAACCACCGCCGTCGGCTGCGATTGCGCCGACGGCGACCCCAAGCTGTTACTGGCGGTCACCGTCACCACGAGCGTGCTGCCCACGTCAGGCGACTGCACCGTGTAGCTCGTGCCGGTGGACCCTGAGATCGGATTGCAGTTCTGGCCGCTCTGACTGCAGCGCAGCCACTGGTAGCCGTAGGTCGGCGTTGGATAGCCGGACCAGGTGCCTGTGGAGGCCGTCAGCGTTTGGCCCTGAGTCGGAGCACCGGTCACGGTCGGGGCCGAGGAATTCGCCGGCGCTGCATCGACCGACCACGTGTAGCTGACGGGTGTCGACGTGTTGCCGGCGGCGTCGATGGCCTGCACGGTAAACGTGTGCGTCCCCGGGCTGAGTCCGGAGTAAGCCTGAGTCAGAGTCTGCGTCGCCGAGCCGCTACAAAGGCCGAAAGAGCCGCCGTCGATCTTGCACTGGAACGCCGCCACGTCGTCACTGGCCGAGAAGCTGAAGCTCGCCGAGGTCTGGGTGGTCGGGTTGGTGGGCTGTGAGGTGATTGCCACCGAGATCGGGGACGGGTCGAGCTCTATTTCCGAGATCGTGCCTGCATACGTCAGGTTGCCTGAAGTTGGAAACGGCGGATAGGGATTGTTGGGGCCGGGCGCAGAGGCGGTCACGTAGCGCCCGGACGGGTCCAGATCAAGTCCGGATGTACCAGAGAGAGGCGAGTTGGCCCCCCCCACCGAGCCGGCGATCCGGGGGTTCGCCGGATCGGAGATGTCGACGGCTGCGATCGTGTTCGCGTCACGCGCCGACACATACGCGAAATCACCCCGAACACGAATCCGGTACGCGCCTTCCAGCGCGCTGTTGTTAAGCGTCCCCACCACCTTCGGCGAGGCCGGATTGGAGATATCGATGACCGCAAACTGGTTGCTGAAATCGACCTGATTGGCCACGTAGAGGTAGTGGCCCGCCACGGCCACGTCGTTGGGGTCGGACAGATCCGCTACGTCTGAAAGCGATGTGACGACGCTCGGGCTGCTCGGGGCGGTGATGTTGATCACCGTCACTCGGTGGGCAGCCCACGCCGTCACGTAGGCATAGTTGCCTGAGATCGCCACGGAGTTAGCGTGATTCAACCCATTCGGAAAGGTGGCAGCCAGCTGGCTGTTGTCGATATGCCCAACGATCGCCATCGTGGACAGTTTGATCGCCGAGAACGATCCAAAACTCGTGTCCGGCGTTGTCGGCTGGCCACCCAGGAGCCCCTGTGCCGCCACGTAGGCATACCCTTGGGGTTCTTGGACGGCGACCCCGTAGGCTCCGAACAGCTGGCTTGAGTCGTGCAGGGCGTTCCCGACGATCGTCGGACTCGCCGGGTTTGAGATGTCAACTTCGGTAAGGCTATTGCCGCTCCCGTCGTCGTTGCTCGACATGTTCAAATTCCGGTTCTTGCTCACCACGAACGCGTCGGTGCCCGAGATCGTGACGTTGGAGCCATTCTCGAGCGCGAGCGTCGGGGGGGTCGAACCGACCACGGTGGGAGCGTTCGGATTGCTGATGTCGACTGCCGTCAGCTCCCCGGGCCAGTAGGCGGTCGTATACGCATCATTTCCAGACACCGCCAGCGACACCGTCCCCTGGAGGGTGGTCGAGTTGGAGACCGACTGGAGCAGCACCGGCGCGCTCGTGGCCGCCAGCGCGGCTGCCGGCCACAGAGTCGCCCCCATCACGATGATCAAAATCCCCAAGCGCCTCATGCACTCATTCCCAGTTCGATCGTATCTCGACACGCAGCCCACGCTCTGCCGTGCCGGCCCGCTGCCTGCGGCGTCGTCGACCATGCGGCCAACCGCAAACCTGACTATAAGACCTACCTCGACACGCAGCCCACGCTCTGCCGTGCCGGCCCGCTGCTTGCGGCGTCGTCGACCATGCGGCCAACCGCAAACCTGACTATAAGACCTACCGGCCGGCGCCGGCGAGCGGCGGGCGGCGGGCGGCGGGCGGCGGCAACTCGTCTGACGCCCGCTGCGGTTACGGAAGCGGTGCGACCCCCTCTTCGTGACGCTGATCGTGCCCGAGCTCTCCGGATGGGTGCTGCCCGGGGCATAGTCGAATACGACGTGAGTCGCGAAGTTCATGACGACCACGTCCTCCAGGGCGTGGCTCTTGGGGTCAAGCTAGGCGACGTAGATCTCGTGATTGCCGATCGGCAAGGAATAGCGTCCCTCCAAAACGAGCAACCGCGTGGTTGCAAGGTAGGGCATCGATTCCATGCGAGTCACAACGGCGATCGCGCCTGCACAACTCACGGGCGCCGATCGCGCCCGCGGCAGGAGGGGAGCAGGCCGAGCAGGTCATTGAGCCTATATTCGCTGCGTGGAGCCGCCCCGCC
>ODAK010003312.1_pt1 | contig 16767 bp, 17 predicted proteins | sample 1539591 | NCBI WGS metagenome assembly ODAK01 (sample SAMEA3539303, study PRJEB22396) | soil metagenome | biome: tundra; feature: field; material: soil | place: USA | collected 2010-05 | depth 0.15 m
TGACCACCATGGCGGCGCTGCTGGGCGCGGTCCCGATCGCGCTGGGCTATGGCGCCGGCGGCGAAGCGCGGCAGCCGCTGGGCCTGGTGGTGGTCGGCGGCCTGCTCTTCTCGCAGCTCGTCACACTGTACCTGACCCCGGTGTTCTACACCTACATGGCTGCGATTCAGGAACGCCTGCGCGGCCGCAAGGGGACGCTGAAAGAGGAGCCGCTGCACGGCTTGGTCGCGGGGGATTGATTAGGCTCGGCGCCTACGACGCCACGTGCTTGGCGGCGTGCTCGGCAAGAGCCCGCCAAAGTCGGCGCCCGTTGGATTCTCGGATAACCCCGGAGGCGCCAGCGGCCCTAAGCTCACCGCAAAAGCGCCTCATAGCCCTCTTGCTGAAAATGCCGATCGGCAGTCAGAACCTGGTGGATGCGTTCGTCGTCCATGGTGTTCACCGAAACGCAGTCAGTCAGGCTGTAGCCTTTGTCCGGGCGGTCCTCATACCTTCCAAAACCAGACAAGAAAGACTCGGCCGATTGAGCGATCACATCCACGCCGGCAGCGTCTAAAATGGCGCGCACTACCGCGACCGCTACGGAGCGCAGTGAGGGCCATGCTTTTCGGAGAACTCGTTGAGTAGCTCCGCCAGAACTTCCTGCGTCGTCACGATCCGCACTTTTCCAAGGCTACTGCGAACTTCCTGAGCCCGCCCGGCCAGTTCATCCCGCCCGTTAATCACGGCGATCCAGTAGGACGTGTCGGCGAAAACTCTCTTCATTGCCGCTTCGGCGCTCCGTACAAATAATGGTCGAGGTTCACCGCCAGGTCGCGCGGTACCCGGTCCCAGTCCTTCTGGGGCGCCGACGCGGCAATCTTCCGAATCTCATCTTCGATGGAGCCCACCACAAATCCCGTATCCGGCAGAGCCGCGGTCTTGCCTGCCGCTGGGTTGTTCCGCTTTGGCATGTGATCGATCTCTCCCGCCATTCGATTCTACCGCGGACTCTTCATCCGCGGGCTGCGGTGGTTCGAATCCACTCGCCCCGACCATTCCCTATCCAAGTTTGCCGAGCACGTGGTGTATGACTGCGCGCAGGGCCTCAACTCCCGCCAGGATCGCGAAGCGCCTCAGGCAGGCGGACAACCACCCCTGAATCGGGGCCGGCGTCTTAGGTCCTGTTCCGGATCGACCTGAACATCTACGCGTTCGTCGGCCTGATCATGCAGATCGATTTCGCCCTGGAAGCCGAGCGCCAGCGGGGCCTGAAGCCCATGGAGGCGATCTACCAAGGCTGCCTGATCCGTTTCCGGCCGATCATGATGACCACCATGGCGGCGCTGCTGGGCGCCGTCCCGATCGCACTGGGCTATGGCGCGGGCGGCGAAGCGCGGCAGCCACTGGGCCTGGTGGTGGTCGGCGGCCTGCTCTTCTCGCAGCTCGTCACACTGTACCTGACCCCGGTGTTCTACACCTACATGGCTGCGATTCAGGAACGCCTGCGCGGCCGCAAGGGGACGCTGAAAGAGGAGCCGCTGCACGGCTTGGTCGCGGGGGATTGAGTGCGCTGTATACCTTGGCGGGCGTGGGGTCGGGCATGCCCGACCCCTACTGGGCGGCGGCGGGCGGCTACACCTGGGTTTGTAGCCGTTGCGGCAGAGGACTTCCCGCGCGAACCGATACCAGGGCGGGCGTAGGGGTCGGGCATGCCCGACCCTACAGGGCCCCTACCCGAAGCGGCGGCCGCTGGCTATGCATAGGGCTTGTAGCCGTCGCGGCGGAGGACTTCCCGCGCCGCCTCCATGGTTTCCGGGAGCACGTAAAAGAACGCCCCCACCTGCACCGTGCGGAAGATCACCCCGCCGCGGTACTGGTCGGCCTCCACGCCATAATCCACCCCCGCCGAATCGAGGATAGCCTCCAGCCGCAGGGCGTCGTTCAGCTTCCTGGCGATGTAGATCAGGACGGGCTCTTTGCCGTCAAAAAAAGACGCCTCTCGCTTCATGGGGCCGCTCTCCCACAGTGTAGCCCGCGCCATTCCCGTGCTAAAGTGGAATCGCCAGAGTGGTGGAGCACCAGCCACAGTACCAGGGACGGAAGTGAAACAGCCCTGGGGCGTCATGGCTCTGCCCCTTGTGGGCGATCAATCCGGGAAACCGGAGCGCCACTTCCCTTTGTGCCATATCCACTCTGGCTTTCGGGTTCGTTCGGCGGCTTACAACCGCTTGGCGATCACTAGCGTGATGTCGTCCGCTTGCGGCGCCCCGGCGGTGAACTCGGCCAAGGCGGTCCGCACCGCTTGAACGATGGTTTCCGCCGGCTCGGCGCGATGCCGCCTCAGCGCTTCGATCAGGCGTTCTTCGCCGAACTCCTCCTCCGCGGTATTGTTGGCTTCGGTCACGCCGTCGCTGTACAGCGCCAGTATGTCGCCCGGGTCCAGGCGCACCCGCATCTCGCCGTAGGGCGCCATGGGCAGGAAACCCAGCACCGGGCCGCCGCCTTCCACCATCCGCGCCTCGCCGGAGGCGCGCACCAGCACGGGCGGATTGTGCCCGGCATTGGCATACGCCAGCTCGCCGGTCCCCCCGTCCAGCACGCAGAAGAAGAAGGTGATGAAGCGGTTGCTGGGGCAGTTGACGCACGTGGCTTTATTCAGGCGAGTCATGAAGGCCGCCAGGTCGCTGGGGTCCTCCGCCAGCACCTGCACCCTCGCGTGCAGCGCCATCATCATGAGCGAGGCCGGCATGCCTTTTCCCGAAACGTCGCCCAACGCCAGGCCTGCGCGTCCGTCGGGGTAGACGAAGAAATCGTAGTAATCGCCGCCCACCGTGCGGCACGGCGCGTTGAACCCGGCTACATCGGCGCCCGCTACCCGAGGCGCCCGTGCGGGCAGCACGCCGCGCTGGATTTCGGCCGCCTGCGAGAGATCGCGTTGAATGTGCCGGTCGGCCTCTTCGATTTCCGCCAGGCGCGCGTTCTCGATGCGGATGGCGGCCGTGTTGGCCATCACCGTGAGCAGGCTCAAATCGTCCTTGGTGAATTCCCGCACCACGAACGGCGAGTCCACGTAGAGCAGCCCCATGATCCGCTCCTCGGTCTGCAGCGGCGCCGCCATCATGGTGTGAACCTTCTGCTCCACGATGCTCATGCGGTCCTTGAAGGCGTCGTCGAGCTGCGCGTCGCGCACCAGGATGGACGATTTCTCTTTGATCACCTTGTCGCGGACATGGCTGCTGATTCGGAATCCTTCGCCCTTGTGCGCCCGCAGCGTTAGCGTATCGCCCTCCAGACTCATGAGCGCGCCGCGCTGCGCGCCCACCGCCTGGATCGCCAGGTCCAGGATCAACGGGAACAGGTCGGCCAGCGGGCGGTTCTCCAAGAGGACCTGTCCCGCCTGGATCAACGCCTGCATGGCGGAAGCCTTCTCTCCGCCGCGGTTGGTGACGACGGTTTGCCGGATGGCCTGGGCGCTCGCCTTCAGGCTGGTGACCACCGTGGAGGTGGTGGGCGAATTCGATTCATCGCTTTCGAATACCACCACGCGTTCCGACGAATCGCGGTCCGCTTCGGGAGAATAGACGATCGCCAGGTGACCCGCCGTGACACGGTCGCCTGGCTTCAGGATCAGCCGGCCCTTGAGCGCGATTTCATTTACGTAGGTGCCGTTCTTGCTGCCGAGGTCCTGCACGGTCCAACCGTCGCCTTCGGGCTCGAAGGCGAAATGCAGCCGCGAGAGCCCCGAGTCTTCGGGGAAGCACAGGTCGGCCGCGCTCGAGCGGCCCACCGAAAGCCGCGCGCCGGTGAGCGGCATGTTTCTCACTTGCTGGCCGGGACACTGGATGACGAGTTCGAGGGGCATGGCGCTATTGTAAGACGTCTGGACCTGGATCGGCTGTCTGCGCTCTCGCGCTATCGGGAATCTGACACTCTGCCGATAAGGCTGGTTGAGGCCGATAAATGATTTTTATTCTTATTCTGGCGTCGCTGGCCGCGGTGTACTACATCGCCCCCCTGGCCGAACCGTTCGTAAAGCCTGAGCGCCACCCGCCCAAGCGGGAGGCTGCGGGCCTGGACGCCACGTCCGGCGCGGCCGCAGTCCTGACGCCCGGTCTGGTGGCCCTGGGACGCGCCCTGGACCAGTACGGACGCGGCCGGGAGCCGCTGCCCGCCGCGAGCGGCGAGGGCGAAGAAGTGCGCAAAACTGAACGAGATAGGTTATGATACGGGCATGCCCGACTCTCGGAGGAACAGCAGCGAGTGCTTGGCTCCTGCCGCTTCCGCCGACTCCTCCGCCGGGGCTGCCCCAGTCCGCGGCGCGCAGACGATGGTCAGGTTTCGCCTGCTGCCGCACGGAGAGTTTCGAGAGGCGCTGCATCTCGGCTGGAAAGGCCGTATTCTGGAAATCGACCTTCAGGGCCAGGATCTCGCCCTCGGTGAACCCCTCGAAATCGAGTCGGCATTCATGCTGTACTGGGGCGAGTTGTACCAACGGGACGGATCTATCGGTTCCGTTCTGGTCGAGCATTCGCTGGATCGCGCCAAGCTGGCTGCCGATCGCGATCATTGGGGTTGAGCGGCGAAAGCTACCCGGAACCGGACAAATTGCTATGGGCGAACTGGGCGAACTGCTGTGGATGGCCGGAAAGGCCTTTTTCATCGCTCTGATCCTCACCCCGATCATCCGCGACATATCCCGTTCTTTCAACGTCGTGGATCGGCCCGGCCAACGCAAAGTCCATCTCCATCCCGTGCCGCGCGTGGGCGGTGTCGCCATCGCCATATCTTACGGGCTTTCGCTGATCGCGATCGGTGGGCTTGACCGGAGGTTGGCGGGGCTGGAACCGGGGCTGGCATGGAAGGTGATTCCCGGAGCCGCCATCGCGTTCCTTGTCGGCCTCCTCGACGATCTCATTTCTCTCAGGCCCATTTGGAAGCTTGCCGGCCTCATCGTCGCCGCGTCCGTGGCGTTCAGCAGCGGATTGCAAGTGGGGGCCGTGTTCCACCATGAGCTGCCCGTATGGGTCGACTACCCGCTGACTGTGTTCTGGCTGGTGCTCGCCAGCAATGCCCTCAACCTCATCGATGGGCTGGACGGTTTGTGCGCGGGAATGGGGCTGCTAGCCACCTTGACCCTTTCCACGGCGGCCATGTTGCACGGCTATTTTCCGCTGGCCTACGCGACTTTCCCGCTGGCCGGCGCGCTGCTCGGGTTCCTGTGCTACAACTTCAATCCCGCCACCGTCTTCCTGGGGGATTCCGGCGCCCTGCTGATTGGATTCCTCCTCGGCAGCTACGGCATGTTCTGGAACCAAAAGACCTCCGCGCTGTTGAGCATGATCGTGCCGCTGCTGGCGCTTTCCATCCCGCTGCTCGATGTGTCGCTTTCGGTCTTGCGGCGGCTGATCGGCCGCCGGCCGATTTTCCAGGGCGACCGGGGCCACATTCACCACCGCCTGCTCGACCAGGGATTGTCTCCCCGCCAGGCTGTTTGGGTGCTCTATCTGGTCGGCGCGTTGGCCGCCGCCTTCGCTCTGCTGGCGAGTTCCACGATCGGGGGCAAGTATCAGGGAGTAATCATCGTTGTGTTCTGCGCGACCGCCTGGTTCGGCATCCGCCAACTGCGCTACTCCGAGTTCGATCTCGGCGGGCGGCTGTTGCTGGACCCCGGGGTGAAGCGCGCGGCGGATACCAAGGCCCGGCTGGAGAGCGTCGTCTCGGCATTGGAGGCCGCCGCCGCCGAAGACGAGTGGTGGAATGCGTTGGCGCGGGAGGGGAAAGACTTGGGTTTCACGACCCTCCGGTGGCTCGGCGCCGACGGTGTCCGTGAGGAAACGCTCCGGCCCGGCGCCCCACTCGGCTGGTCGCTCAAGATCCCGCTCTCCGAAACGGAATCGATTCAGGTGGAAGGCGTATTCGGCGTCGCCATGGCTTCCGACGACCTCATTGGCTTGGCCGAGATTCTCAAGCGTACCTTTCCGGGAAGGGATCAGCGCCCGAGCCCGGCCCAGGGCGCCTCCGCTGGAGCCGCATGAACACGGGCGTCGGACATCGCATCCGGTTCTTGCCCGCGGCTTGCGACCTCCTGGCTTGCCTGGCCGCGTTTTACGCGGTCTCACAGGTCTTCGCGGCGGAGCCGACGGATTGGCTCGTCGCGATTCCGGCCTCGGCCCTGACATCGTGGCTTGCGGCCATCTCCTTGCGGGACCGGGAATCCGGTCTCAGTTTGTGGATTGACCAGCTCTTTTACGCCGCCGGACTGACCATGCTGTCACAGTATGGCTTGGCCTATGTCTTCGGGTTCTGGCCTGCCCCGTTATGGGTCATTGCCGCCGGCGTCGTCTTGTCTGTCGTTCTCATGGCTCTTCTGCGGAAATGGGTCCGCCCGGAACTGGCGGGCGCCCGCTCCGGGGTGCTTTTCCTGGGCTTCGATTCCGTGGCTGCCGCTTTGGCGCCATTCTTTCGCCGGCAGATCGTCGGCGTCGTCGAAAGCGATGCGGCGCGGGTTCCTCCGGATCTGGCTTTCCTGGGCGCTCCCAGCGGCCTGGCCAAAATCGTGGCGGAGAACCGCCCCGGCAGCATCGTGGTGGCCGGCAGCCATGCGTCTCCCAGGCTGCTGTTGGAGTTGCAGTATTCCGGTACGCCCGTGATCGACGGCGCCGCTTTGCACGAGAACCTCCTGGGGCGGCTTCGTTGGGACGCACTGCGTCCCATGGATCTGCTGTTTTCCCGCTCCACCAACGCCGATCGGATGGGAATGGCCGTTCAAGCCATTTACACGAACGTGATTGGCCTGGCGTCGCTGCTAATCTTGTCCCCCCTGCTGATTCTGTCGGCCGCCTCCATCGCGTTGTTTGGGGCCGGCGGGCCGGTCCTGGAACACACCCAGTGTTTGGGTTTCCAGATGATACCCTTTAGTTTGCTGCGATTTGGAACGCACCGGAAGGATGGGCGGCCGCATCGGATCGGTAGGACGCTCTCCGCCTTGCATCTGGCGTTCCTGCCGCGGCTGATCAACGTGGTGCGAGGCGAGATGGCTTTCTGCGGTCCGCCGCCGGTGCGGGTGGAATTCGCTCAGCGGCTCGGCCGGTTGGTCCCCGTCTACGCTCATCGATTCACGGTGAAGCCCGGCATCCTCGGTTGGTCGCAAATGAACTTGGGGAGTTCCATGGGCACGCCGGATGAGGCGCTCCGCCTGGAGTACGACCTGTACTACGTGAAGCAGAACAGCGTTTCGCTCGATCTGGAAATCCTCCTGAGGACCTTATTCCCGCCACGATCCGCCGCCGCGCACGAGGCTCGCCGGGAGCAGGGCGGAGGTTTCTGATGTGGGCGGCGGCCGGGCTGGCGGTTGGCGCCGCCATCGTCCTTTACACCATCGCCGGTTACCCCGTTTTCCTGGCCCTCTGGAAACGCCGCGCGGCTCCGCCGGTGCGAAAGGACCTGCGGTTCCGCACCACGGTTTCGACCGTGTTGGCGGTTCACGACGGCGAGCAGTTCATCCGCGCCAAGCTGGAATCTCTCCTGGCATTGCGGTACCCGGCCGGGCTGCTGGATATTCTCGTCGTATCGGACGGGTCCAGGGATGGCACGGACGGGATCGTGGAGTCTTTCGCCGGCCGCGGCGTCCGCCTGTTGCGGGTTCCCCGCGGAGGTAAAGCCGCGGCGCTGAACGCCGGATTGGAACATTCGTCCGGCGAGATTCTGTTCCTTACGGATGTCCGCCAGCCGCTCGATCCGGATGCGCTCTCGCATCTGGTGGCGAACTTCGCCGACCCGAGCGTGGGGGTCGTGACTGGCGAGTTGCGCTTCGTCGGTCCCGAATCCATCGGCGAGCAGGCCGACATGGAATTGTACTGGCGGTACGAGCTCTGGGTGCGCCGCCGGCATTCCGAGATCGACTCGATGTTCGGCGCCACGGGGTGTATCTGCGCGATGCGGCGCAGCTTGGCGGATCCCCTCCCACCGGATACGCTCACCGACGATGCCGTCATGCCGTTGCGGGCGTTCTTCCGCGGTTACCGCGTCATCTTCGACCCGGAAGCCATCGCATTCGATTATCCGACTGCCGAGGGCATGGAGTTCCGCCGGAGGCTGAGGACCCTGGCGGGTCTGTGGCAGGTATGCATTCGCATGCCCGAGTTGTTCACTGGGGCCAATCGAATGCGGCTGCATTTCCTTTCGCACAAATTCTCGCGGCTGGTGCTCCCTTGGGCCGTTCTGCTGGTCTGCTCGGCGACCCTGGCCTTGGACGCCTCGCCGTTCAGGAGCTTTCTCTGGATCGCAGAAGCGCTCCTGGTGGCCATCGCGCTGGTGGACGTTCTGGTTCCCAGGAAGTTTCCTCTGAAACGCATCACGTCTCCCGCTCGGACTTTCATGTTCATGAACGCGGCGGCGTTACTGTCGATCATGGTGTTCTTCGTGCAGCCCGCGACGTTGTGGCGAACCACCTGCGTGAAGGTCCGACGCTGAGCGCGGCATCGCATGCGCTCCGTCGAAGGCGCACGGCCGCGGTCGTGCTGGCGGGCTTCTGCGCGTTTCTGGCGCTCTACGCTCCGCAGCCGCTGCTGCCCATGCTGGCCGCCGCGTTCGGCAAATCGGCCGCGGCCGTCAGCTTCGTGGTGACGGTTTCGACCATCGCGGTGGCCGTCTCGGCCCCGCTGGCGGGCGCGGTGGCCGACCGCTTCGGCCGCCGGCGCGCGATCGTCTGGGCCGCGTTCCTGGTGGCGGCGCCAACGCTATTGGCCGCCACGGCGCGGAGTTTCGGCCAGCTCCTGTTCTGGCGATGTTTGCAGGGCTTTTTCACGCCGGGGATCTTCGCCATCACGGTGGCGTATATCAACGAGGAGTGGGATGAAGGCGGCGGAGCCGCCATGGCGGCCTACGTCACCGGCACGGTCCTGGGCGGGTTCTGCGGAAGGACAATCTCGGCGCTGGTGGCGGCGCATTCTTCCTGGCGCTGGTCCTTCATTTTCCTCGGGATACTCAACGCCCTGGGAGCGGTCGCGATTCGGGCCTGGCTGCCGCCGGGCCGCCGCTTGGCCTCCGCCAGCCACGGCGTATCCACGGCGCGCGCTATGGCGCGGCACCTGCGCAATCCGCGCCTGCTGGCCACCTACGCCGTGGGCTTTTGCGTGTTCTTCACGCTGCTCACCACGTTCACCTACGTGAATTTTTACCTGGCCGCGCCGCCGTTCCGGCTGAGCACGGCGGCGCTCGGGTGGCTGTTCGTCGTGTACCTCGCCGGCGCGGCGATTACGCCCTTCGCGGGCCGCGCGATCGACCGTCTCGGCCACCGGTTCGCCCTGACGGCGGCATTTCTGGGCGGCGCCGCCGGCATCTGCCTCACGCTGATTCGCAGCCTGCCGGTGGTGATGCTGGGTCTGGCGCTGTGTTGCACCGGCGTGTTCGTCGCGCAGTCGGCGGCCTCGAGTTACATCGGCGCCGCCGCCAGCGAAGCCCGGGCGGCGGCGGTGGGGCTGTACGTGATGTTCTATTATTCGGGCGGCAGCGTTGGCGCGACCATGGCCGGGCCGTTGTGGAGCCGCGGCGGGTGGCCGGCGTGCGTGGCGCTGATCGCTTGCGCGCAGGCGCTGACCATCGCGCTGGCGCTCCGGTTCTGGCCTCCGGGCCTGCCGCCGGAACCGGCCGGCATGCCTCTTCCGCCCGCCGCCGGCGGTTAACCCCGCCTCGCTTCAGGGCAGTCCGAGGCGCTTTCGAAGCGCCACGAATCGCAGATCGGAGCGAATCTTGTCGTACGCCGGATCGACGCCGATGAAGTTGATATCGCCCTCCTGGTTCACGAGGCTCTTCTCCATGCAGTCCACGGCGTGTTGGCCGTCGCCCAGGCCGGCGTAGACCAACGCCCTGTAAGACCAGTTAATCGACACAGCTTGGGCGAAGGCTTCGTCCAGGCGATCGAGGACCGCTCCGGCCGCGGCGCGGTCGCCCTTTGCCCCGTACGCGTATCCCAACCTCGCCATGGCGTAAAGGGAGAGACCCGCCTGCAACTCCGGGATGGATTCGTCATAATGGCCGGCCGCCGCCAGGGAGATGCCCAGAGCGAGGCGCGCGGCGGGAGCGCCGGCCGTCTCTTGAACGATCCGCCGCGCTTCCACGATGGCCTCATCGTACCGGCGCGCGGCGCTGAGAATCTCCGCCAAGTCCGTCGATGGCGGGCTTCCCGCGGGATCGAGGCTCGCCGCGGTCTTGGATTGAGCGATGGCCTCGTCGAACCGCCCCCGGCTCATGAGGCCCTGCGCGTACAGGCGGTGGATTCTCGCCGCCGCCGGATCCAATTGGATAGCGCGGCGAAACTCGGGTTCGGCGCCAGCCCAGTCGGCGTCCCGGAAGAATCGGACGTAGGCCAGGGCGGCGTGCGCCTCGGCGATCCGGGGGTCCAGTTTGATGGCCTCGCGAGCGGCCTGGCTCGCTTTCGCGATGGCTTCGCTCCTCGTCATGGCGCCGGGAGGTCCGGAGAAGAGCAGCACGTCGGCCAAGCCGGACCAAGCCGGCGCATAGCCGGAATCGAGCGCCACGGCCTGCTCGAAAAGACCTTCGCTCAGCGCCACATCCGAGAGCGTCCCTTTTGCGCGGAGATCGCGCGCCCTCCGCTCGAGCTGCACCGCCCGGGGATCCGTCCGGTGTGGCCGGAAATGGAGCCAGAGCGCGGCGCAGATGGCGAGAGCCGCCGCGCACGCCACGAACTTCCCGAGCTTCCCCCGGCGATGCGTCGGCCCATCCGTCGCGGGGTCCAGGACGACTAAGCCGTATCCGCGCTCGGGCGCCTCGAGCATCACCGGGTTTGCGCGCCCCTCCGCCTCGTAGTATTGGAGTAACGCGGCCCGCAGGCGGCGGAGTTGCACGCGCACCACGGGGTCCAACTGGGAGACGAAGCTGGCTGGTCTGCCGAATACTTCCGCCGCGATGGAGTACTCGTCGAGGCGGGGGCCACCGGTAATCGCATGTTCCACGAGGAAACGCAGAAACCGGCTCAGGCGCTGGGATTTCGCGAACCGCGAAGATGCAAGGACCCTTTCCATCTCCGCGCGCACGGCCTGGGCATCAATCAAATTGCCGCGCATCTTTCCCACCGGGCTATTCGGGTACAGGGTTCAGCTTACCATTCTTTGGACGCCCGCGACCGGCCGGCGCCACTCTCAGGCTGGCCGGAATGCCCGGCTGAGCTTCTCCCAAGTGACTTCCAGATCCTCCGGCAGGACGCGCGTCTCGCCCACGGCCGTCATGAAGCTGACATCGCCGGTCCAGCGGGGGAGCGCGTGCAGGTGCACATGACCCGCGACCCCCGCCCCGGCGCTCCGGCCCAGGTTGAGGCCCAGGTTCAGACCATCGGGCCGGTAGACCTCCCGCAAATGCCTTTCGGCGTCGCGCGCCAGCCGGATCATCTCCACGAGCGTCTCATCGCGCAGTTCGCCGAGCGAAGCGGCATGCTCGTAGGGAACCACCATGAGGTGGCCGTTGGTGTAAGGGAAGCGGTTGAGGATGACGAAATTCCACGCGGCGCGATGCACGACGAGAGAATCGCGGCCGCAGGGAGCTTTGGCGGCGGCGCAAAAAATGCACTCGCGATCCTCCGCCGAGGTAGTGATGTACCCGTACCGCCAGGGAGTCCAGAGGTAATCCATGCCGTTCCGGGAGCGGACCTATTGCGAGTTCGGAACTTGTTCGGGAGCGAGAGGCGATTCCGGCGACGCAACCGCGGCGAAATTGTTCACCACGTCTTTCAGCTCTTTGCTGGGCTTGAAGTAGGGAATCTTCTTGGCCGGCACTTCCACCCGGGCGCCCGTCTTCGGGTTGCGGCCGATCCGGGGCTGCCTCTGGCGCGTGCGGAAACTTCCGAATCCGCGGATCTCGATCTTGTCGCCCGTGCGGAGGGAGCGGACGATGCTGTCGAAGATGGCCTCCACGATGACCTCGGACTCTTTTCGCGTCATCTCCACCACGCGGGAGACTTCTTCAATCAGATCGGCCTTTGTCATCGCATTCTCCTAGGTATCAATCGCTTACAAAATCGCAGTATCTCCTGAATCCAAAGAAATTGCAAGCTGCTACTTGAGGTTGCGGTCCTTCAGGCTCATGACCTCCTCGATGGTGGTGGTGGCCGCTTGGGCCTGGCGTTGATAGTCCTCCAGGCGGTTCTTCTCCTCGTCGTCCGCCGCCGCGCGAAGGCTGAGACCGACCTTCTTCTCGGCTTCGCTCATCTTGACGATCTTGAAATCGAGCTCTTGGCCGACAGCCAGCGGTGGCGCATTGGACCCGCGCCGGCCCGAATAGCCCGGCACCTCGGAAAAATGACACAAGCCTTCCACGCCTTCCGCCAGTTCCACGAACGCGCCGAAGCTGGCCAGCCGGCAGACGCGGCCGCGCACCGCGTCGCCCACCTGGTGATGCTGGAAGTAGCTCTCCCAAGCGTCGGGCTGCAGTTGCTTGATGCCGAGTGAGAGCCGGCAAGCCGCGGAATCGATATTGAGAATCACCGCCTGCACGACCTGGCCCTTTTTCAGCACCTCGGAGGGGTGTTTCACACGTTTGGTCCAGGAGAGGTCGGACACGTGAACCAGCCCGTCGATGCCTTCCTCGATCTCGATGAAAGCGCCGAAGTCGGTCATATTGCGGACCCGGCCCTCGACCACCGAACCCACGCTATACCGGTCGTCGACGGTGGTCCAGGGGTTCGCCTCGAGTTGCTTCAGGCCGAGAGAAATCCGGCGGTCCCTGGGATGCACTTCCAGCACCACCGCCTCCACCTGGTCGCCGGGCTTGACCACTTTCGACGGGTGCTTCATGCGCCGGGACCAAGTCATCTCGCTGATATGGATCAGTCCCTCGACGCCCGGATCGAGTTCCACGAAAGCGCCGTAATCGGTGACGTTGACCACCCGTCCGATGACGCGGCCGTTGAGGGGATAGCGGTCCGCGACGGTCTCCCAAGGATCGGGCTCGAGTTGTTTGATGCCGAGCGAGACGCGCTCTTTGGAGCGATCGAATTTGAGGACTTTGACGGAGATCTCCTCGCCCACGTGCAGCAGCTCCGAAGGATGGCTGACGCGGCCGTAGGACATATCCGTAACGTGCAGCAGCCCGTCGATTCCGCCGAGGTCGACAAACGCGCCATAGTCGGTCAGGTTCTTCACCACGCCCGTGACCACCGACCCCTCCGCCAGACGCTCCAGGGTAACGCTCTTGAGCGCGTTGATCTCGTCCTCGATCGCCATCTTGCGTGAAACCACCACGTTCCCGCGGCGGCGATTGAGCTTGACGATCTTGACCGGAATATCCTGACCGATCAAGGAGTCCATGTTGTGAACCGGGCGGGGATCGGCTTGCGAGCCGGGCATGAAGGCTTGGATGCCAACATCCACCGCCAGCCCACCCTTGACGCGTCCCAGCACGCGGCCGGAGACGGTGAGCTGTTCCTGATAAGCCTTGTCCAGATCGTCCCAGATACGCAGGCGCGCGGCCCGCGTGTGCGACAAAAACACGTATCCTTCGGACTGCCCGCCGCGATCGATCATCACGTCCACGACGTCGCCGGGCCGAACGGCGACTTCACCGCTGGGAGTCTGGAACTCTTCAATCGGGACGACGCCTTCGGACTTGTACCCGAAATCGACGATGACGTCCTTGGCGGTGACGCTCAGCACGGTTCCTTGCAACACTTCATCGGCGGCGGGAGGGGCAAAGTGGCTGTAGTCGTCGAGAAGGCTCTCGTAGCTCTCGGGGACCGGTTGGTCCACTTGCCCATTGTTGTCCACGGCCATTACGCCTCCGCCGATCATGGTTTCACGGCCGGCTGCACGGACTGAAAGAACCGCGGCAGGATGCGAGGATGCGGGAGCGGACGCGCCGTGTAATCACCGAGCACCCTGTTAGACGAGACCATGCGCCGATCACCAGCAAACCGTTGCGAGATTAGTATGTTAGCAAATATACGCCGAGTGGTTCCAAATTGTCAACGGGACCGATCCCGATTAATTCCGATTCGGCGCCGGGCGGCAAGATGCCGAGCCTCCGGGCTACCGCGCAGCGCGGATCTGCCGCGTCATGCGCGCGAAGCGCTCGCCGAACTGCCGGCCTTCTTCCAGCTCCCTTTCGCTGAGGCCCGGATCGGCCGGGCCCGTCGTAGCCTCCGGCCCCAGAGTTCCAAAGCCCTGGTCGTCAACGCCCCCGATCACGGTGAATCGCATGGTAAGAAAGGCGGAGAGGATGGAGAGGCGCGCGATGTCTTTTCCCATCGCCACGCCGCCGCCGGTGCAGAACGCTCCGGCGGTCCGCCCGTCGCCGTACACTTTGGCCTTCCACAGCGCGGCGCCAACGCGGTCCAGGAAGCGCCTGGCCTCGGTGGCTGCGTTCGACCACTGCACCGGCGTCCCGAGCAGGATTCCATCGTAGCCGGGAATGTCTTCGTCTTTCACATCGGTGGTCTTGCGAACCGTGACTTCCACGCCCGATACCGACGCCGCTCCCTTGCCGATCGTCTGCGCCAGTTTCTCCGTAAAGCCGGTTTCCGAGTAGTAGGAAATGAGGATGCGCGCGGGCGGCGGCTGTTGCGCGAACGCTGTAATCGCCGCAAGCAGCAGGATGGACTTCATCGGGGAGCCTCCTCGCCCAGCTTACAACGCCTCCCCTTCCAGTTGCGCCTGCATCCTGGCGGCGTCCCGCTTCACCGAACCCAAAACGCCCGCGAGCAGCAGCGCGCCCGCCGCTACATACGCTGCCGCCGCCGTTGCAATCGCGAAGCTCAGGCCCCGGCTCTGGGCGATGTAGCCGATGACCAAAGGCGCCATTCCGCCGCCGAGCCAGCCGGTCATGTTCATTAATCCCGCCGCCGTGCCGCGCGCCTCCGGGCGGATCACGTCGAACATCGAAGCGAAGATGTTGGCGTCGTAGAGGCCCTTGAAAAACCCCCACGCGATCAGCGCCACAATCAGCCACTTCACCGAGGCCGTCAGCGCGCACAGCACTACGAAAGGCGCGCCGCCAAACACGCCCACGGCCTGCACCATCATCCGGCCGCCCGGCGTGCGTTTCCGTAAAAAGTCCGCCAGCCACCCGCCCAACGGCGAACCGGCCATGCTCGCCAACTGCACGAACACCGTCGCCGTCAACCCCGCTGCCGCAAGGCTCAGATGGAACCGGTCGTACAGGAACTTCGGCATCCAGGAGAGCAGCACGACGGCCACGAAATTCGCGCACAGAAAGGCCGCCATGAGAATCAACACGGTCGGCGTGCCCCACACGATTCGCAAAAACTCCGGTGTGGGGATTCGCTCCGCGTGGCGTCCGCGCGCCAGATCGGCGGCGCCCCGTGCGGGCTCGATCAGAAACCGTTTCAGGAACAGCCCGAGCGCCACGCCCAGCGCGCCGAAGACCAGGAAGCTCCATCGCCAGCCGTATGCCTGGCCGATCAGGCCCGCGAAGGCTCCACCCGCGATCGTGCCGATATAGACGCTCGTCTGATGGATGCCGAGGGCGCGCGAGCGCGTCTCCTTGCCGTGATAATCGCCGATCAGCGACATGGAGCCGGGGAAGTAGAACGACTCGCCGATCCCCTCGGCCGCACGGAAGAACAGCAGCCCGCCGAAGTTGCGCGCCAGCGCCGTGGCCATGCAGATGGCGCTCCAGGCGTGCAGGCCGCCCAGAATCGCCGATTTGCGCCGTACGCGGTCGACGATGTTCCCGGCGAACGGCGCGCATAGCCCGTACGCCCACGCGAACGAGGAACCCAGCAGACCGAGTTGCGCCAGCGAAAGGTGAAATTCCTTTTCCAGCAGAGGGAAGACCGAGAAAATCGCCTGCCGGTCCGCGTAGTTGAAGAACGCGATCCACCACAGCATCCCCACCACGTACCATTTGTAGCGGGGGGTCATTGTTAAAAAGCCGTCAGCCATCAGCCGTCAGCCATCAGCTACGCCACGTGCCATTTGTAGCGGGGTCATTGTTACGGACGGAACCGCTCTCTTACGTTCGCGGCTCGGAAGCATTTGTGGCGGGGGGTTCATTGTCAGGGCTTGCCCGCCACCTCGAAATACTGTGTGACGCCCGCCTTGATGAAGGCGATTTCGGAAGGCGCCATGAGAAGCTGAAACCCCTGGTCGAGATAGTGCTTCACCTGGTGCGGGTCGAAGGCCGTCCGCCCCAGAAACTTCTTGTGCCGCTTGCCGGCTTCCAGCACTTTGTCCACCGCTTCACGCAGCTTGGGATGGTCCTGCTCGCCGCGCAGCCCCAGCGAAAACGAGAGATCGCTCGTGCCGATGAAAAGCACGTCCAGGCCCGGCGTGGCAGCGATCTCCTCGATGTTCTCCACCGCCTGGGCTTCTTCCACCATCGCGATCACGGTCACGTTTTCATCCGCCGAATCGAAATAGCGGTCCGCATCCGGCCAGCCGAATCGCGCCAGGTCCGCGCCCGACCCGCGCCGTCCATGCGGCGGATAGCGGCACCCGGCCACCGCCTGCCGCGCCAGCTCGGGCGTGCTCGTGAAGGGAAAAACTACGCCGCTCACTCCGGCATCGAGCACGCGCTTGGCCATCCACATCTCGTTCACCGGTACGCGCGCGAACGGTAGCGCCGGCAAGCCGCGGGTGGCCAGCACCATGTTGCGCAGCGTCTCCAGCGTGATGGGCGAATGCTCCATTTCGATCCACAGGAAATCGAAGCCCAGGTTCGCGGTTTGCGCCGCGGACTCCACGCTGTTCGTCGCGATCAAAGCGCCGAATACCGGCAGGCCTTCGCGCAGTTTCTTCTTGACGGGACTTTCCCAAG
>ODAK010003313.1_pt1 | contig 16758 bp, 8 predicted proteins | sample 1539591 | NCBI WGS metagenome assembly ODAK01 (sample SAMEA3539303, study PRJEB22396) | soil metagenome | biome: tundra; feature: field; material: soil | place: USA | collected 2010-05 | depth 0.15 m
GTCTGGCGGAGCGCGGCGTGCGCTTCGTCCAGGTCTACCACCGCGGCTGGGACGTACACGGCAACCTGCCCGAGGTGCTGCCCAGCCAGTGCAAGGAAATCGACCAGGCCTGCTGGGCCCTGGTGCAGGACCTCAAACAGCGCAGCATGCTGGACGACACGCTGGTGATTCTGGCCGGCGAATTCGGCCGCACCATCTACTGCCAGGGCAAGCTCACGACGACCGACTACGGCCGCGACCACCACCCGCGCTGTTTCTCTTTATGGATGGCAGGAGGCGGTATCAAGGGCGGCCAGGTCCACGGCGAAACCGACGACTTCAGCTATAACATCACGCGGGATCCCGTCCACGTGCGCGACCTCCACGCCACCATCATGCGCCTGTTCGGCATCGACCACGAGCGGTTCACCTACAGATACCAGGGTCTCGACATGCGTCTCACCGGCGTCGAGAAGGCCGACGTGGTCAAGGCTCTGCTGGCTTGAAGGGCGCGCCGCTGCCGGCTGCAAGCGCCGACCCCTGCGATCCTACGGTTATTCTGGAATCTTGACGCCCATCCCGGTGAGCTTCTTTCGCGCAAATTCATTCCGCGGGTTTTCTTTTAGCGATAAGAGGTAGTACCGAACCGCCTGTTCGGTGTTGCCACGACTCTCGTACGCCCTGGCAAGCGCATCCAGTTGATTCCAGGGAGGGGGATAGGCCGCCGGATCGTGCAGCAGCACTTTGGAGGCGTCTTCCAGGCGCCCCGCTTTCATCAGGTCGGAAACCACGAGCGAGACGGTGAACGGTGGTGTTGTCCGCTCGGGGTAGCCAAATCTCTCGCCAGCCTCCCGAAAGCGCCTGTGAATGGCTTCGATGCCGCCCTTGTCATACAGCCCCAGTGAATCCGGCAGACGCCACTCCTCGAAGATTGTCTCCAGTCCCCGGTAAATGCTCGGCAGAGGAATCGACAAATGATCCTCCTTCTTCATCCAATCGAGGGTCCACCGGAACCCGGCGGGAGCCGTCCTGCCAAGGGAGGCATTCAATCTCCCAACCGCACTCGGATCCTTGCCCGGGTCGTCAGGCGCCGTCATGTAGAGGTCCGCCTGGAGAGATTTGGTGCCTGCAAAAAATGACTCCGCCTGCATTACTACCGCCTCATTGTTCCAGTAAAGACTTGGGTCGGCGGCAATGTATGCGTTGAAGAGCTTTGGTTTCGTAATCAGCGCGAAGATTCCGAACAACCCGCCAAATGAATGGCCAACGAGCATCCTGTAAGGCCGGGTGCGATAGGTCTTGTCCACGAATGGAATCACTTCGCCGGCGATAAAGGAAAGAAAAGCGTCCGCCCCGCCGTTGCCCGGCGAGAAGCGGTTGTCGATCTCGGCTGCCGAGGGCGGTGTCAAATCATGCGTGCGGCGTGCCATTCCCCCGCTGACGATTCCAACCAGGAGCATCTTCGGGATCCGGTCGTTCCCGGCCAGAAAACTCACGATTCCGCTGGTGTAGTGGAAGTGCGTTTCACCGTCCAGCAGGTAGAGAACCGGATATCGATCCGTACCATTGTCATATCCGGCGGGCTTCGAGATGAGCAGAGACCTCGATTCCTTGAGGATGTTTGACTGCAGCTGAACCGTTTCGCCAATCACGACCGGGCTTCCCTGACTCTGAGCCCATGCGTCGATTTTCGAGATATGTGTTGCCCACAGAAAGACGAGAAGGGCGAGAGACCGTCCCGTCGTCATCGCAATCCTCCTCATCGGGCGTCGCGCGCGCTACTTGAGGGCCGCGCCGGTTGTGGCATTCACTAACGCCGCATAGCCGTTCTTGGTGGTTCCCCACATGATGTACCACACCGGCGCGGCGAACCGCGAAGCATTGCCCAACCGGAACGTGGCCTTCTGGTTCGGATGTTTCTTCAACCAGCCCTCCGCCTTTTCAAACGCAACTTTGTAGGCAGCATCGGAATCCACAGCAAACTCGCTGTTGGAGAACGGCTTACTCATCTTTGTCGCGCCGCCCCAAACCAGTGCATTGCTCACGTTGACTCCCTTTCGGATGTCGGCTCCGCTGTCGGCCACGGCGTAGGTGAAGCTTCGGGCTTCCCTGCGGCTTGGGGAAACGAAGATGGCGGTCCACAATCCGGCTTTCCCGTCCTCATTCTTGATATTCGGCACTTCGCCATCGACCACGCTGAGCGCCAGCAGATCGGTCGCCCAGGCGCGCGCCGGTTTGTACATCTCATAGAACGCCCGTTGTGCGGTAACGGCTTCCGGGGCCTTGGCAGGCTCCTTTTTCGCTTCAGTTTCGACCTTCGCCACTGGTTTCGGAGCTTCCGAGCAAGCCGATAGCACAAGAGTGGCGATCGCCGCGGTCGCGGCAAACAAGACCTTTTTATGCATAAATCACCACCCCTATAGTACTCCCGCGCTGGGAGCGAACGGGATTTTGGGGCGCGCCCTACATGGCGATTAAAGTCGCCGGCGCGCTATCAGTGAGTCTCCGAGGTCCGGGGCGCGGCGTCCCGACACAGCCAGCGCGGCGAAGACATGTAGTTCTTTCATCCGCGGGGCGCACCAATCCAATTCGTGCCCCTACTGACATTCGCAACCCATTGATTTGCAAAGGCGATAAGCTCCAAAGTACGAAATCAGCCCTGGCCCATCACTTGCTGCTCCGTTTAAAACGTTTGACTTTTTGTCTCTTTTGGACCAAGGGGGTTCACTCACCTCAAATTCTGTTCTTGACATCAACCCCCGCGACGCACTAAACTTCCTCCCAAGTATTCTTGACTCTGCAACGGGATGTTGCACCTACGTTGAGGAGGGGATGTCATGAACTTCAGTTGCACGCTGTCTCGTCTCGCCAGCTCCCGATCTTTCTTCGGGCTGGTGTTGTGTCTGGGGATCTTCTTGAGCCCCGGCGCACCGCCTGCCTGGTCACAAGCCATTACCGGCACCATCTCGGGCCAGGTAACGGATCAACAGAATGCCGCTGTGCTCGGCGCCGAAGTCAAGGTCACCGATCCGACAACCAACAAGTCCCAAGCGTCGTTGACCAATGAAGCCGGACGTTACATTTTTCTGAACGTGTCGCCCGGATCGTACAGCATTACGGTCACCAAGACCGGATTCTCGGTCAGCCGGTTCGCGGCCCAACAGGTGGAGGTTGGACAGGTTCTCACCATCAATTCGGTCCTTGAGGTTGGCTCGACATCCATCACCGTCGAAGTCTCGGCGTCGGCGGGGGCCCAGTTGCAGACCATGAACGCAACCGTCGGCCAGACCATTACCGGACAATCACTGATCTTTCTGCCCAACATCGGCCGCGATGCCTCCTCATTCGCTGTACTGCAGCCCGGCGTCACACCGGGCGGCAGCGTGGCGGGGGCCATGTACGACCAGAACACCTTCCAGCTCGATGGCGGCAACAACTCCAACGACATGGACGGCTCCATGATGGACTATACCGGCAGCTTTACCAACAACGTTCCGACCGCGGGCGCTGGTTCTCCTTCAGGCGTAGTGCCGACGCCGGTCGAGAGCATCGAGGAGTTCAAGGTGTCTACCTCTGGGCAGACTGCCGACTTTAATGGGTCGTCGGGCAGCCAGATCCAGATGGTGACCAAGCGAGGAACCAACAGTATCCACGGGTCGGCCTACGAGTATTACTTCGCCACGAACGTGGGTTCTGCCAACTCCTGGGACAATAATCACACTCCCTCAGGGAACCTCGGGTATACTCCGCTGCCCGTTACTCACAGCAACCGTTTCGGAGCGGCTATGGGCGGGCAGATCATTCCCAAGAACCTCCTCGGCGGCAAATGGTACGGGTTCTTCAATTATGAAGGCTTCCGCTTCCCACAATCGGCGATCTATAAGGCGACCGTGCCGACTGCCACGCTGCGCGCCGGCGTGATCTTTATCAATCAGGGATCGGCTGGGTATGTTCCCTACAACCTCAACAACTCGCCAGTCACGGTGAATGGCGTTACCTACCCGGTGGCCACGTGTCCGAACGGAGCGTGCGACCCCCGCGGCATCGGATTCAATTCGCAGGTAAGCCAGCTCTGGTCGAAGTACATGCCGCTCCCTAACACCACCACCGGCGGCGACCACTACAATACCCTGAACTATCAGGGCATCGTGGCTCTGCCCATCAAGTCCAACAACTTCGTGGGGCGTATCGATCACGATTTCAGCCCCAAGTGGCGGTTCATGACGAGCTACCGCCAGTACCACTTCGTCAAATTGGGAACCCAACAGGTGGACATTGGGGGGGCGCTGACCGGCGATACGCTGGGCACACCGGCCGCCCGCGCTGTCCGTCCCCAGGTTCCAAGCTATTGGGTCGCGGCGCTGACGACCAACGTTTCGCCTACCACCACCAATGACTTCCGCTTCAGCTACGTGCGGAACTTCTGGCAGTGGGGAAGTTCGGCAGCGCCGCCGCAGTTGCCTGGTCTGGGTGGCGCTCTGGAGATCGGCGGCGAATCGGCCGCCGCGCTGATTCCCTACAACGTGAACACGCAGAGCGTACGCCAGCGCTTCTGGGACGGTCAGGATAAGTTGCTCAAGGACGATGTTACGAAGATCAAAGGCAACCACCTGATTACCTTTGGCGGACAGTACATGCGCAATTACGATTACCACCTGCGCAACGATAACGGCCAGGGCATCATGAATTCGCCGGTGTACCAGATCACCAACGGACCAGGCGTGACGTATCCCTCGGCCTATCGCCCGGTAAGCGTGCCCAGCAGCCAGATCAGCACCTATAACAAGCTGTACTCCGAAGTGCTCGGCATTGTGAGCCAGCCGCAAGACCTCTACACGCGCAGCGGTGCGCAACTGACGCTGCAGCCGCCCGGGTCTTACATGTACGACCAGAGCATCATCCCGTCGTACAACCTCTACGTGACGGACACGTGGCACCTCAAGCCGAGCGTCACCCTCAGTTACGGTCTGGGTTACACGGTGGAAATGCCGCCCTACGAGTTGAACGGGAAGCAGGTGGAACTGACCGACACATCCGGCCATCCGCTGGACGTGACCAATTATCTGAATGCCCGGCAGGCTGCCGCGCTGCAAGGCCAAGTCTACAATCCAACGGTAGGATGGTCCACCGTGAGGAATGTGACCGGCGCTGACACCAAGTATCCGTACAACCCGTTCTATGGCGGCATCAGCCCGCACGTCGCCGCGGCGTGGAACCCGCATTCCGGCGATGGAATCCTGGGCAAGGTGCTCGGCAACGGCAATACCGCGGTCCGCGTCGGCTACGGCCGGATCTTCAGCCGCTTGAACGGTGTCGGGCTGGTTCTGGTTCCGCTGTTGGGAACGGGCTTAGGCCAGGCCGTATCCTGTATTGGCGCCAGCAAGACCGGGCAGTGCCTGGGCAACGGGGGCGTGGATCCGACAACCGCGTTCCGCATCGGCACCGACGGTATGTCGGCGCCCCTGCCGTCTGTGTCCCAGACGCTGTCGCAGCCCTACATTCCCGGGGTGGGAGGCAACGCCGCTTCCGGTTCGGGCTCGGTGCTCGACGCCCATTTCCGGCCGGCCCGTACGGACAATTTCAACGTCAGCATCCAGCGCGAATTTGCGTCGCACGCGATGCTGGAAGTCGGCTATATCGGCCGCATCATCCGCAATGAATGGCAGCAGGTGGACCTCGACGCCGTTCCGTACATGACCACGCTGGGCGGCCAGAGTTTCGCATCGGCCTTCGCCCAGACGTACTTCGCGGTGAACGCGGGCGGAACGCCGTCGCCACAACCGTTCTTCGAAAACGCGCTGGGCGGCGCCAGTTCCTCGTTCTGCAAGGGCTACGCAAGCTGCACCGCAGCCGTTGCCAAGAATGGGACGATGAACAGCTTCATTGCAAATCAAAATGTGTACCAGCTCTGGGCCGCGTTGAACAACGCATCCTCGTGGACGCTGGGCCGGACCATGCCGAGCAGCTCCTCGGCGGCCATCCCAGCCGGCCAGCTTTCGGCCGTCTACTTCGACACCTCCAAGGGCTACGGCAATTACAACGCCGCCTACTTGTCGTTCACGATACACGATTGGCATGGCCTGACCGCACGCTCCAACTTCACCTGGGGCAGGGCGCTCGGGACCGGCAACTCGTCGCAGGCGACCAGTTCCTATAGCGTGCTCGACCCGTGGAATATCAAGGCAAACTACGGGCCGCAGTTCTTCGACTACAAGTTCATCTACAACATGTCGGTGTACTGGCAGTCGCCATTCTTTAAGACTCAGAAAGGCGTGGTGGGCCATCTGCTGGGAGGCTGGATTGTGGCCCCGATCTTCACGGCGCAGAGCGGAGCAGTCATGGGTATCTACAACCTCAATGGCGCCACTGAGTCGTTCGGCGAACTGAATCCTGCCACTGGAAGCACGAACGGCAACGGCGCCCAGATGCTGGATGGCGCGGTCCTGGCCTCCAAGTTCACCGGAGGGAATTCAGCCAACTACAACGTCGCGGTATCCGAAACCACTGCCAGCGGCGCCGGCGTGAACTCCAATGCTGGCAACGGCGGCAACAGCGTCAATATGTTCAAGAACCCGGACCAGGTCTATAACCAGTTCCGGCCCTGCATCCTAGGGTACGACACAAGTTGCGGTGGAGGCGGCAACATCCGCGGTCTGCCGACCTGGAACATGGATGCCACTGTTACCAAGGATATCGGGATCTGGAAGGAGGGACGTGTCGGCGCCCAGCTGATCTTCCAGTTTTACAACGTCCTGAATCACGTTCAATTGGCGGATCCGTATTTGGATATCAGCGATCCGCAGGACTTCGGCGTCCTGGGAACCAACAACCCGAATGGCGGTCAGTCGAATGCGCCTCGGAGCATGTCGTTTGGCCTACGCATCCATTGGTAAGGGGTCAACGCCCCCAAGCATCACGGGGCGTGCCGGCGCGCCGCTGGCGATGAGCGCGAATTCTGTGTTTTCACCGGGGGCCGAGCAATCGGCCCCTATTTTTTTGCGGCACCCGCCGGCGCCGTGAAGTAGCGTTCGGCGAAGGTGATAAACGTGGGCCAGTTCGGTGCCGGGGTGTGGCCGCCGCTATGCTGGCGAAACGCCACGTCGCCATCCATCAGCGGGGTCTCGATGGGCGGGAACTCCGTGGTCCCCATGTCCTTCTTGCCCAGCAGTCTGTAGACGGGCCCGGCTGCGGCCGCGGCCATGAAGCTGCCTTTGGCGTCCACCCAGCCGTCGCCGTTGGTGGCGCCGGCGCTGATGAAGACCGGGCGCGGTGCGCACAGGGCGATCAGTTCGTGCGAATCCACCGGCAGATCGCCCCAATTCAGCGGCCCAGCGTACTTGAGGAAGTTGCCGGCCATCCAGTGATATTCGCCGCTGCCGGCGACGTTCTCCACGATTTCGCCCCAATCGCGGCGGTGCAGTTTGGCGCCGCCTTCGCCCGAGGAGCTCACAAAGGCGTTGGCGAAGCGTTCGTCGTACGCCATGCCGACGATGGTTGCCTTGCCCCATCGCGAGTGGCCCTCCAGGGCGACGCGTTTGGCGTCCACCGCTTTGTCGGTCTCCATATAATCCAGGGCGCGGCTGGCGCCCCAGGCCCAGGCGCGCAGAACGCCCCAGTCGTCCAGCTTGCGCGGCTGACCTTTGTTGACGAGGCCAATGATCCCTTGCGTCAGGCCCGCGCCGTTGTCGGCCTGAATGCTGCCGGTGTTGAGGACGGCATAGCCCCATCCCTTGGCCAGAACCTGTTGTTGCCAAGTGGGTCCCACCGGACCGCGGCCCGCGCCGGGAGGGCCCGGCGGGAGCGGTCCTCGCGCCCCGCCGCGGCCGGCGCCGAAGCCGCCGAAACCGAATTCCATGACCACCGGCACGGGACCCGTGGCGTTGGCCGGAGTGGTCAACGCCAACTGGATGTCCACCTTGATTTGCGGGTACGCCGAGTTATCCACGTGGCCCACCAGTTGTTTGGTGACCACCGCAACTTCCCCCACCGTTTCATCAGTGGTCTTGGCGACTTCCCACGTCACTTTGGGGACGATTTTGGGCACGCGGCCATAGATTTCGCGGTCAAACTCCTCCACGATTTCCGGGCGGCGCAGGTGCCACCAGTCCGCGACAGTCTTGACCGGCTTGCCGTTCTTCAGCACCAGCGGGTCCGGCAGTTTGGGGAACGGATTCGCCTTGGCCTCATCGTAGTTCGCGTAGAATGGCGATTCCTTGTTGTTGCCGTCCCTGCCGCGCCGGATGGTGGCCATGTGCAGAAGATCCATCAGCCTCTGATGATCGGCTTCGGTCAACTTCTGGCGCTCCAGCATTTCGGGAGTCGGCTGCATCGCCGGACGCGGCGCGGCGGCGGCCGGCGGCGGAGGGGTGGTTGGTTGTTGGGCTCGTACACCCACCGACACCACAAGTGCCAGGCCGGCGAAACAAACCGTCAATTTCGATGTGAACATGTTGTACTCCTCTGCGAGAACCGCTCCCTCACGGTCGCGACTCGGATTGGAGCCGCGACATCGCATCGGAGCGGCGACCGTCACTCACTTACTGCCGCGATAACTCTCCGGCGGGCCGAGATAGCTCGGCTTGACGCCACCCAGATCCACCACCAGTTTTTCCAGCACCACAGCGGGATCCACCATCCAGAACTTCAGCGTGTGATAGCCCGACCCGCTCAGCGTATGGCTGGACTTCACTTTGCGCACGCTGTCCTTCACCGTGGTCTCCCAGTCGGCTAGCGAATTCCGCGCCAGCGCATCGATTGTCTGCGGCGGTTGGTCGTCGAAGGAGATGGCGTAGCGTAGACCGCGCCCGGGGACGAAGTTCAGGGTTGGAGAGAGAATCGCTTCCACCTCCACCTTCCCCGGGTCGAACAGGTACATCTCGTATTCCAGACACGGCGATTGCGGCGGCGCCAGGCTGGCCGTCGTCACCGGGTACACTGTCATAGCGGAGAGTGTACGCCCGTAATCCTCTATCTTGTCCCAATGGACCGGACCTGCGTTCGTCTTCCTGGTGAAATGCTCGGCTTCGATAGAAACGTAGCCATCGGCTTGCACGAAGCCCTTTAGCGACTTTCTCGTCGGAGTTTGTGGATTTGCCGCCTCCAATTGGAAGGTGGCTGAACTGCCTGCGCCGGAGATCGTCACCGAGCCGCTGGCGGTACCCTTGGGAGCTTTGCTCCAATCCACGCTCACCCAGAGGCGCTGCTCTTTGTCGACCTTACCCTTGCCGGCGCTCAAGACGATCCACGGCGCGCTGGCGGATGCGGTGAATTCAAATGGCTCCTTTCCGCGATTGAATACGTCGACGGAACGCTTCGGCTGATTGTATACGTCGAAGCCGGGAAGAACCGGCGCCACCTTTGCCGTAGGCCAAGGACCGGCCGAACCCTCAATCGCGAGACCCATCGCCGCCGCCGCGGGAAGTTCGATCTCCTTGACTGCCGGAATGCTGTTCCGCGGCGGCTCCTGCCAGTAGGTGTACCCAATGTGGGTCTGGTCCATCATGTGGTTCCACTTGCCCTTGGCCAGCGTGTGGTTGTAATAGTCCGTGAGAGCGATATCCGCCTGAAACAGCGCGCGCGTCCGGGCAGCCATGTTATTGGCGCCGGCGCGTCCCTGCGCGGCATACAAGTGATTCCTGGCCGCCGCAACATAGAGTTCCGTCACCAGGGAGTTGGCCTTGGCGGGATGGATCACGAGTTGGAAGAACGCGTCGCGGGCGTTTTCCGGCAGAGTGGTGGATATCCTCTCAGCCGCGGCTACGATCGCCTTGTAATCGTCCACGACACGATCCGCCTCCAGGTAGTCCGTCACACTGTAAGTGGCGGGTTCCAGCAGTTCGGGCTTGCGCCGCCCGTTGTACTTCAGGGTTTTGGAGACGATGTCGGCGATCTCCGCCGCATGCGCGCCACCGAATTCCCGTTCCGCCCATTGCCGCGTGAACTCGCCGAGTTTTTCCTTGGGCCAGCGCTTCGGGTCGCGCGCGAAATTCAGGAAGAAGTCGATGGGGAACTCCATCGGCTTGAGATCGCCCACGTTCACGATCCAGATTCGATCCGCGCCGTATTCCAGCGCAAGATTCATCTGCTCCCACACCTTGGGAATTGGATTGGTGTCGATCCACTTGTAATTGCGCGGTCCACCGACGTAATCGAAGTGGTAGTAGATGCCCGCGCCGCCAGCGCGTTTGCGCTCCTCCGCTGTCGGCAGGCGGCGGATGTTGCCCCAGTTATCGTCGCACCACAGCAACGTCACGTCGTCCGGCACGCGCATGCCGTTGTCGTAATAACCCTGGACCTCTTTATAGAGAGCCCAGAGTTGCGGCACGGCCGCTAGATTGGGATTGACCTGCTCGGCGAGGATCTTACGCTGATCGGCCACAATCTTTTCCAGCAGAGCGATGTTGGCACCCATTTCGGCTCCGGCCATCGGCATATCTCCATCGCCCCGCATGCCGATCGAAATGATGCTCTCGTAGCTCCTGTTGCGCTTGACGCCTTCCTCCCAGAACCGGCGCAGCACTTCGGAATTCTTCGCATAGTCCCACGGGCCGGTGCCGTGGCGCTTCCACTCCTGCTGGGCGCGCAGCATGGGCTCGTGATGCGTCGTCCCCATCACGATTCCCCACTCGTCGGCGATCTTGGGATTCAGCGGGTCGTCCTCATTGAAGGCGTTGCCCCACATGGCGGGCCACAGATAGTTGCCCTTCAAGCGGAGGATCAGTTCGAAGACTTTTTCATAGAACTGATGGTTGTAGGTGCCGTACTTTTCTTTCACCCAACCGCTCAGCGCCGGCGCTTCGTCATTGAGGAAGATGCCGCGATACTTCACCGCGGGCTCGCCTTCGCCGTAAATGCCTGCCTTCACGAAGAGGGCATCCTTGTGCACCACCGGAACGTCCGCCCAAAAATGCCAGGGCGAAACGCCGATCTGTTCGGAGAGATCGTAGATGCCGTAAATCGTGCCGCGCTTGTCGCTGCCGGCGATCACCAGTGCGCTCGTCACGCCGGGCAGCGGTTTGGCCACCACCTGAATCAGGAAGGCCTCCCATTTGCCCGTGATTGGACTGGCGTCGATCTTGCCCTCGCGGATCAGGCGGTCAATCAGCGCGCTCTTGCCGATGGTGCCGGCGATCACCGCATTCGCACCCAAGCTTTTTTCATCGTGCGCCATCGCCGGATTGGAGCCCGTGACGCGAGCCACGTCCGCCACAAGATCGCCCGCCGCGCGCACTACGCCCGCGTGGTCGCCGGAATCAACATAGACAGCCGCTGCGGACTTTGCCCGCACCAGCGGGAAGCTGCCGCTGGCGTTCACCGTCTCGATGTAGCGGGCCTGACCGAGCGCAAAGGCATTGGCGGCCAGGCAGAGACCTAGTAATAGGGTGTTACAACTTGGCTGAGACCTTGTGGGGCAGCTTGGTAAGCTGCCGCCGATTGTTAATCGGCCACTTGCCGAATTCGCCGCGGACCGGCGGCGGTAACCGGGGCACCCTCTGGGTCTCGCGCAGGTTGCCAACCTGCCCCACGTGCAACGTAGTAATACGGCGAGGAAGGGCTTCACTTCACGCTTCCTTGCCGGGCCGTGCGGATCACCGCTTGAAACGCGGGCTTAGGTTGCCCCTGCCGGTCGAACAGCAGGGGATAGCTGGTCCTTCCCCGGACCGGCCAGTTATTCAGCCAGGAGTCGCCATCGGTAACGCCCCAGAAAGTGACACGCGAGATGGTGCCGCGGTACTTGCAGAACACCGCGAAGAGATCCGCATACCGGCGAGCCAGCGCCTGCTGCACCGTGTCCGGCAGCCCACCGGCGTAAGGATTGAGTTTGGCCTGAGCCTCCACACTGAGCCCGACGTCGGCCGTGCGTTGCTGCGAGGCAGCGGGCAGCACGTCTATATCCAGTTCGGTGATGTTTACTTTGATGCCGAGCTGTTGGAAGGCCAGGATCGTGGCATCCTGTTGCTCGATGGTGGGCCATTCCATTTTGTCGTGCCCTTGCAGGCCGATGGCGGTCACGGTGGCTCCGCCGGCCTTCAGCTTCTTGATCAGTTCCACCGCGCCGTTGCGCTTGGCCTGGTTCTCCACCGAATAATCGTTGTAGTAGAGTTCCGCTTTGGGGTCGGCTTCGTGGGCGTATTCGAAGGCCTTGAGCAGGTAGTCCTCGCCGATGATCTTGAGCCATGGGGTTTGCCGTAAGGTGCCGTCTTCGTTCAGCGCCTCATTGACCACATCCCAACCCCCGATCCGGCCCTTGTAGCGTCCCACAACGGTCCGTATGTGGTCGTGCATGCGCTGGAGCAATCCGTCGCGGTCCAGGGGCTCGCCCTTGGCGTTCTGGAAGACCCACGCAGGCACCTGGCTGTGCCACACCAGCGTGTGTCCGACGATGAACATGTGGTTCTTCTCGCCAAACGCCACGTACCGGTCCGGCGCGTCGAAGGCATAGGCGTCCGGGCGCGGATGCACGGACTCCCATTTCAGAACGTTTTCCGGACTGATGGTATCGAACTGCGTCCGCACAATGGTCCCGCCGCGCGCATCCCGTTCTTCGAACTGCGCCTGATTGAGCGCCGCTCCGACGTGGAAATATCCCTTGAACACATCCTTCAGCGCGGCCGGTGTCTGGGCATGCGCCGCCAGACCCGCCATTAAGAGGGTAGTGAAACTCAGCTTGAATGCCATAATGAATGCTCCTTGCTAAGTGGCGGCGAAGTTCTTCCTCCGCTCCGCCAGTTCATCCTGAATCTGCAGGTTCAGGCGCTTGCCGATCTTATAGCAGACCAGGCAAACGATCACGATGAGGAACAGAATCGCCGGGTAAACACTGATGGTCATGCGGATGCCCCGCAGCGCTTCCGGCGTCTGCACTGCGTTGGGCGTATACCCGTAGCCGGAGAGCAGCCAGCCGGCCGCGAAGCCGCCCAGGCTCAGGCCGGTTTTCAGGGCGAACAGGATGGTAGCGAATATCACGCCGGTGGTCCGCCGGCCGGACTTCCATTCCGAATAGTCCGCCACGTCGGCAAACATCGCCCAGATGAGCGGGATGGTGGGGGCATAAGTCAGGGCGCGAATGTACTCCATGAGGAACGTCGTGCCGATCGCCTCCGGCGGCAACAGCACGAACGCCGCCATAAACACGGTGCTGAGAGAGAATCCGACGATGGCGATGGCCTTCTTGCCAAAGCGGATGGAGAGGGCGGCGGAGCACAGCACGCCGGCCACGGTCACGAGCTGGCTGGACATATTCAGCAGGCTGAACCCCACCGACGCCACGTTCGATCGCTTAGCGTCCACGATCAGGCCGAAGGCGTTGAGGAAGTAGTTGCCATGCGCGCCCGTCAGGCCGAGCGACTGCAGCAGGTCGAACAGGCGGTCCTGGTTGACGTAGTACTGGAAGTAGTAAAACAGCGTGCCGCCGCGCATGGCCAGGGTCGCGAAGTGGGCCAGCGTCAGGATGAACATGGCGATCCACGGCCCGTTCTTGAGAAGGCCGCTGAAATCCCGCTTGGGGTCCGACTGCTGCTTCGGGTCCGGCCGTATACGCTCGCGGGTCGTCAGAAACGTGATGACGAACAGGACCACGCAGACCATTGCCCACAGGCCCATGGTCATCTGCCAGCCCTTGGCCTTATTGCCTTGTCCGAACTTGGCCACCAGGGGCAGCGTGAAACCTACCACGATCAGCTGCGCGATCATGGCCGAGACGAAGCGGAAGGACGAGAGGCGCGTTCGCTCATTGACGTCGCCGGTCATGACGCCGCTGAGCGCCGAATACGGCGTGTTGTTGGCCGAGTACAGCGTCATCAACAGCACATTGGTCAAACAGGCATAGATCAGGCTGCCGGTCATCCCGAAACCCGGATTTGTGTATGCCAGGATCATGGCGATGCCCCAGGGGATGGAGGTCCAAAGCACCCACGGGCGGAACTTTCCCCAGCGCGTGTTGGTGCGGTCCGCCATGACGCCCATCATGGGGTCGAAGAATGCGTCCCAGAGGCGTCCCACCAGCAGCAGCGTGCCGGCCGCCGCCGCGCTGATCCCCAGCGTGTCGGTGTAGTAATTCAGCTGGAAGTAGATCATCGTCTGGAAGACAAAAGCGGCTGCGCCATCGCCCAGGCTGTAGCCCGCCTTTTCCGCAAACGATAATTTCTGTGGTTGATCTGGCATTTGATGTCTCACACCACCCGCAGGACGACTTTCTGAAGATCGCCGTCGCGCGAGGAACTGCCCACCATGATTTCGAAATCACCCGGCTCCACCACGTACTTCATGTGGATATCGTAGAACGCAAGTTGCTCTGGCGCGATGTCGAACGCGACGCTTGCCGTCTCGCCCGGCTGCAGGAAGAGCTTGCGGAACGCCTTCAGTTCCTTGATGGGCCGCGTGGCCGAACTCACTTTGTCGCGAACATACATCTGCACCACTTCACCCCCGGCGCGGCCTCCGGTGTTTGTCACATCGGCCAGCACCTGTGTCCGGCCATCGCGCCGGATCTTCGGCCTAGCCAGGCGGACATTTTCGATGGCGAAAGATGTGTAGCTCAACCCGAAGCCAAATGGGTAGAGCGGTGAGACCTCGTCGAACAGGTAGCCGCGGCGGGCGGAGGGCTTGTGGTTGTAAAACGCCGGCAAGTGGCCGGCCGACCGCGGAATCGAAATCGGCAGTTTGCCTGCCGGGTTGAAATCGCCGAACAGGACCGCCGCCACCGCGTGCCCCGTTTCCTGACCCAGATACCAGCACTCCAAAATCGCCGGCACGTTCTGGCTGACGTACTTGATCGAGATCGGCCGGCCGTTGAACAGCACCGCGACCACCGGCTTGCCGGTGGCCAGCATCGCCTTGACCAGTTCCTCCTGCCGGCCCACCAGGTCGAGGCTCGGACGGTCTCCCAGGTGCTTCGGCGACCACGCTTCGCGCGAGGTCTGTTCGTTGCCGCCGATGGCGAGCACGATCACGTCCGCCCGGCGTGCCACTTTGACGGCCTCCGCGATCTGTTTGCGATCTTCTTCGGGATCGCTCGGGGTGACCTCGTCCTGCTGCCAGGAGCCGCCGATGGTGATCTTGCAACCTTCGCTGTAGAGCACTTTCACGCGCTTGCCGAGCCGCGCCCGAATGCCTTCCAGCACGGTGACGTCGCGCTTCGGCACGCCGCTGTATCCGCCCAGGAGACTGCGATCGGCATTGGGACCGATCACCGCGATGGTCTTGATGCCATCCGGATGGAGCGGCAGCAGGTTGCCTTCATTCCTCAAAAGCGTGATGCTTTCGCGCGCCGCCTTTAGCGCCAGTTCGGCGTTCGCCTCGCAACCTACCACGCGTTCCGCTTCGTCGGGATCGACATAAGGATCGTCGAACAGCCCCATCTGAAACTTCCAGAACAGCATCGGCGCCACCAGTTCGTCGAGCTGGCGTTCCTGGAGCACGCCCTTGCGCACCAGTTCCACGAGGTGCAGGTAGCAATCCGGCTCCGGGAGTTCGATGTTGACCCCGGCGTTGACGGCGAGGACGCACGCCTCCTTCTTGTCCCTGGCCACGAAATGGCCATGCGATTCGGGCCGGTAGCTCAGTTCGTAGACCGCGTAGTAATCGGAGACCACAAACCCCTTAAAGCCCCACTCCTTGCGGAGCACGTCGCGCAGCAGCCACGGGTTGGCATGCGACGGCACGCCATCGATCTCGTTGTAAGACGCCATCACGCTGATCGCGCCACCCTGCTTGAGGGCCTCGTGGAACGGGTACAGGAACGTTTCGCGCAGCACGCGCAGGGAGACGTTGGTGGGCGCGCAGTTGGTGCCGCCTTCGGGCTGCCCGTGGGCCGCGAAGTGCTTCAATGTGGCGATCACGCGGCGCTTGTCGCCGAAGCGGGCATCGCCCTGGAAACCGCGCACCGCCGCGATGCCCATACGCGACACCAGGTAGGGATCTTCGCCGTAAGTTTCCTCCACGCGGCCCCACCGCGGCTCACGCGCCACGTCCACCACCGGGGTCAGCGCCTGGTGCGTGCCGCGCGACCGCGCCTCCGCGGCGGTCATGGTGAATAGCGCCTCCACCAGTTCCGGGTCAAAGGTCGCCCCGAGCGCGATGGGTTGCGGAAAGCTGGTGCCGCCGATGGCCGCGTGGCCATGCAGGCACTCCTCGTGAAAAATCACCGGAATGCCGAGGCGGCTATTTTCCACGAAAAACTTCTGAATGGCGTTGGTGAGTTCCGCCATGCCGCGCGCGTCCTTCCCCTTGCCGGCATCGCTGGGACGCCCCACCTGCCCAAGCCCGCGCCGCTGCTTGAATGCGGCCCTGGCTTTGGCTGCGTCGAAATTGCCGTCGGCATCCACCAGCGTGTCGGCTTTCTGCTGCCAGACGCACATCATCTGCGCGGTTTTTTCTTCCAGGGTCATCCGGGCAAGGAGATCCTTCACCCGCTTGACAGCGGGCAGCGCGGCGTTCCGGTAAGGTGCGGCCTGACTGGCGGAGGGCATATAGTTGTGGACTACAACTATAACGGATGGACGTGCTGAGTGAAAGCCGCACCGCGGGACGCGCGGAATCAGGCGCTGAAGTGCTTTTGCAGTACCAGCGCTACCGTACCGCGCAGACGCGCCATGCCGTCTTCGAATGCCGGCACCAGCACGGGCGGGCGCCCGCCGGCGAGCACCTGGGCCTGGATTTCGGTTTCGATGATGCCGCCGAAGCGATGCCAGGAGCGCGTCAGATCGCCCACCACAACGATGCGCTCCGGCGCCAGTCCGGCGACGATCATGCGCATCCCCCGCCCGAGGTATTGAGCCA
>ODAK010003316.1_pt1 | contig 16753 bp, 14 predicted proteins | sample 1539591 | NCBI WGS metagenome assembly ODAK01 (sample SAMEA3539303, study PRJEB22396) | soil metagenome | biome: tundra; feature: field; material: soil | place: USA | collected 2010-05 | depth 0.15 m
AGCATGAAAATGAAAATCACCAAGAAAATCCGCGCTCATCTGAATCGTTCCGGCTTAGTGTCGGTCATCACGACCTCGAAGTAGCGGCTCTGGCGCGAACCTTTGAGCTGGTTCTCCGGCGTGGCGTAATCGCCTTCCGTCGAAGAAGCGCCGCGACCGCAGCGGTCATTGACCAGCACATTCGGATTCAGCGACCGCAGCATGGTGTAAAGCTCCTGCGCATGGGGCTGGTCGGTCGTCCACTGGTTGTTGACATACCAGAAATTGTCAAACCAGACCATCGGGATGTCGCCGTATTGAGTCATGAGTTCCTTGAGTTGCGCGAACATATAATCGTGATAGGACGTGAACTTCGGATCCATCACCTCGGCGGCGGACCAGTCGCCGATGGAATAATACGGGCAGAAGACGATTCCCTGCCGGCGGCATTCGTCGGCCAGTTCCTTGATCACATCGCGCCCGAACGGCGTGGACTCCATGACGTTGTAGTGCGTGGTGGCCGTGCGAAATATGCAGAATCCGTCGTGGTGCTTGGTGGTGACAATGACATATTTCTGGCCGGCGCGCTTGATCAGGCTGACCCATTGGTGCGCGTCGAAATGTGCCGGATTAAATGCGCCGCGACCTCGGTCTGGTAAGTCTTCCACGGAATGACCATGTGGCGGTCGCCAAGGCCCATGATCTGTTCCGCCGGATCATACGGACCCTGGCCGTGATAATAGCCGCCCAGTTCGGAATAAAGCCCGAAATGAATGAACGCGCCAAACTTGGCGTCGCGAAACCATTTCCCGCGCGCGTCATCCACGCAGCCCCGGCTGTCCCACGGGGAATTGGTTGCGGCCGGACCCGGCGTTGCCGGCGTCTGGGCGGCGGCAATGCCTGCACAACACACGGCAACCGTTAACACCAACTGCGGCCATCGCCTCCACGCGTGAAACTTTGGCACTTGGGAGTATTTAAACAGAATCATGGGCGGGCAAACTAGAGAACCTGTGGTTTCCAGTCAAGGTGCGGCGCAGCGCGGTGGATCGCCTCGCACTGCGAGGCGAGTTCGTGAGCCACAGGTTCGCCAAACGCCCGGTGCCCGCTGCGCGGGCAGATCGGGCCGCAGCGCAGCCCGGTCCACCACCGATGCGGGAGCGATGATTCTTTATTGCCGGACGGATTGCGGTTTTCTTATCTTCCATCCGTGAACCCTTCAAGCCGCAAACATCTGCCTCATGACATTCCTCTGTGGGTGGATCCGCACCGGGAAATCTATTTCATCACCATCAATTGCCGGGAACGTTTCCACAATCAGCTGGCTCTGCCGACGGTGGCGGACGAGCTGTTTGAAACGATCCGGCACCGGCAGGAGCATTTCCTGTGGTGGCCGCATATTTTTCTGCTGATGCCGGATCATTTGCACACACTGCTTTCTTTTCCACCCTCGGACAAGCCCATCCGGCTCGTCGTCAGCAAATGGAAAGAATGGACGGCCAAGACCATCGGTCTCTGCTGGCAGGACGATTTTTTTGAACATCGCCTGCGGCATGAGGAAAGTCGTCGGCAAAAAGCGGATTACATACTGGAAAATCCGGTGCGGCAGAAACTGGTATCGCGGCCGGAAGACTGGCCCTTTGTCTATTTCGGCGACGGTGAGCGGCCCAAATTCAAAGACTGACCTTGGGCGGCAGCATGGTGGCTCGCCTCGCGCTGCGAGGCGAGTTCGTGAGCCAAAGGTTCGCCGAACGCCCGGTGCCCGCTGCGCGGGCAGACAGAGCCGCAGCGCAGCCCTGTCCACCACACTCAGCCACCCACAAATTGGCTCGACAACCCTGGGCGTCCGGCGCAGCTTTGAAGGCCATGAATTCGCATCACAGCCACGCCTCCGGCAACTGTGCCCGATTGTCTCCTATTGGAATTAGCCCGCATCGGGTTTGGTTAATACCCTGTTAGGCCGATTAGCGCTATGAAAAAAGCATCCACTTGGTATTTGTTTGCACTGGTCGCTCTTAATTTGTTGCTTGGATGGGGAACTTCGACCACGACTGAAATATTGAAGATGGCGCTTCCAGCTGGGAGCTATTCCATTCCAGCCTCGACGATGTTCATTCTAATATATTACTGATGGCCATACTTGTTCGCTGGATTTGCGTGGCTGCTCGTAATCGCCTCAATTGGTTCTCGGTGGTCAAGCACCACATTTTATCATTTCATTATTTTGTCTCTTATTGTCGAAAGTTTTATCCTGTTTATTTCGCAGATTATTTATGTGATGACCATGAAATGGATGCAGATGAACCATTGATATGAACCATCGGCCTGATGTAGGATTAGGCCACACTACCGCCGCTACCTGATTCTGGTTCGACTTCGCGAAAAGCATTGATTCTCCAATTGCAAAATAAATACTTGACATTTGCGGTGCCTGTATGCGATAAGTGTCGGCCAAAGGTAAATAATTAATCCGATTCATATTTTCTCCTAACCCACTTATTTTATGCACACCCATATTCTCCAGATCAAACGCTTCCCGGCGCCCGTCCAGTTGATCGCTTTTGCCGCCTGTTGCATCGTCGTTTCCCAACTGCGGGCCCAGCCGGCGGCGTTGTCGGATCCGAAATTCTGGTTTCCCGCCGGGCCGGTCAATGCCATGGTGGTCACTAACGACACTGTGTATCTCGGCGGCGATTTTTCCTATGTTGGGCCGCGCACGGGTCCGGTCGCGCTGTTTGACTAGGCGGCCGGTGGATTGCAGGCCGCACCGCCACGAATTAACGGCACCGTAAAGGCAGTGGTGTCTGATGGTTCTGGCGGCTGGTTCATTGGCGGAACGTTCACGGGCATTGGCATCGTGGCAATTACCAATCTTGCGCATCTCAACCCGGATCTGACTCCTGATGCCGGTTGGAATGCCAAGCTCGTGGGCAGCACGGTCAACGCTCTGGCCCTGAACAGCGGACGTCTTTATATCGGCGGAACTTTCTCGAAAATCAACGGGCTTGCCTTGTCCGGAGGACTGGCTGGCGTGAGCGTGGCGAATCCGACCGTCAATTGGAATCCGCTGCTTAGTGGCACGGTCAATGCCATGCAGGTCGTCGGCGTCTTATCTATGTCGGCGGCAACTTCTATTCAGTCGGCAGTTCAAACGTTGCAAACCTGGCAGCGATCTCGACCGCCACGGCACTGGCAACTTCTTTTAATCCTTCGACGGTGGACCAGCAGATTCTCACCTTGTTCGTTACCGCCACCAACATTTATGTCGGCGGTCAGTTCACCACCATCGGCACGAAATCAAGAAATCGTTTGGCCGCGCTGGATCTCAACGTTGGTGTCGCGAACTCCTGGAATCCCAATCCCAATGGCATCGTCCGCGCACTTTACATCACTTCCACCAACGCATTTGTCGGCGGAGACTTCACGACTATTTCTGTTGCCAATCGCCGGGGTTTCGCTTCCATCGGCCTTACCGGAGTCGGAACCGCCCAGCCCTTTGATCTGGCACTCCAAGCCCCGGGCACAGCCAATCTGGTCCGTTCGATCCTCCTTCAAGGGAATTCGCTTTATGTAGGCGGACAATTCACCAACGCGCTGGCCGCACCGCATTTCTTGGTTGTGGGTTTCGATATTACTTCCGGCCAGCCCGTCCCGACGCCAATGGGCACGGATTTCAACGGGACAGCGGGTGCTGCCTATGGGGCCAATGCGCTGGCCAGTGCGAATGGGAATGTTCTAGTCGCCGGTGATTTTCAGTCCATGGGTGGCGTGGTGCGGCAGCGGGCGGCGGCACTTTCCATAACCACGGGTGCCGCCTTGCCGTGGTCGCCCGGCTTCGACTTCCCGGTTATGTGCATGGCCTATGGGACGAACCGAATTTATGTGGGTGGCAGTTTCACTAATTACTACAACATTACCAATCAACTGTCTCCCAAAGTTGGCCTTGGACTTGGAGCAGTGGACCCCGTGAGCGGGAATCCCCTGCCCTTCAGCTTCCTTGGAACCAACACGCTCGGAAACGTCTCGGTCAATTCACTGGTGCTCTCGTCCAATGCGTTGTATGCCGGCGGTGCGTTCACGACCGTGGCGGGTTCACCCCGCCGGTTTCTGGCTGCCTTGGATCAAGGGAACGGCAGCCTCATTGCTGGTTTCAACGCGAATCTGGGCGGCGGCTATGCCGGCGTCGGTTCATTGGCGCTGGCCGGGACCAATTTATATGCCGGTGGTGACTTCACCACGGTCAATTCTTTGGCGATTCCACGGTTGGCGGCGGTTTCGTCCATCACGGGGGCAAGCATCAACTGGATTCCGACGCCGAACCAAGCGGTAACGGCTCTGGCCACCTCGGCTGACACCCTCTACGTCGGTGGTGCATTCACGTCCATCAACCTCAATGGCAGTGGCGCGCTTTCGTTGAACCATTTTGCGGCGTTCAGTTTGGCTGACAATTCGCTGGTGTCCATTGATGCCATACTGGCGACATATGACGCCGTGAACGTCATCGCCGCAACCGAAACAGCAATCTATGTTGGCGGATCATTCGCCGCCATTGGGGGAAACTTCACCCAAAACCTCGGCGACCTTTCGACCGTTGACGCCTCCACTTTTGGCTGGAACCCTTCACCTGATGTCGGGCCGAGCGCGTTTGCTTTGACAGATGGTTATGCCTTCGTGGGCGGTTCCTTCCGGTTCCTCGGCCAAAGCCCGACGAACCAGGTCAATGGATTTTTTGCCGCCTACAATCGCGCTCCCGTAGTGAGCATCAAGAAAGGCACGCCCGGCAACGTTCAGTTGGACCTCACGACCGGCGACCGCACCGACGCCGTGTTGCAGGGGACGACGAATCTGGTCAATTCCGCTTGGACCGATCTGCAAACCTACGGGCCGGGATTTGGTCAGACCTTGATCGTCCCCGTGCAGTCCAAACAGTTTTTCCGCATGGTGGCACACTGACTCCATCCTGAAAAAGTGGGACACACCGGAGAACTAGCTATGCCCCGTCTCTACCACGACTTCAATAAGCTATTTCCCGGAAAAGAAGAGGGGATGGCTGCGGCTCCGCTCGTTTGCGTCGGCACAAAAGAAGATTTGAAGAAGCTGTCGCTCACACTCGAAGACGGCATGGATGTTTTGCTCTACATGGATGATGAGGACACGGACGGAAAAGCAGGTGCGCTAGCGGTCAAAGCGAAAGTCCGCTATGATCCAAAAGAGAAGTGCTTCATGGCAGACTTTATCTGGAACGAAATGAAGTTTCATCCTGAAGCCCTTGCCTGACATCCAACCCGGTGCAACTTTTTCCTTCGTTCATTTCCAATAATTCCAATCCACGTCCGGGAGCAGATTGTCGCGCGACTCGATTTCGGCCAGCCAAGGCTCGTCCACCTGCGTGACCGTGAGCTGTTCGTGCAGGGCGATGAAGCGCAGCAGATGATCCTTCACGCGGCGGCGGGCGTATTCGGGACTCGTCTTGGCGCGCAGGATGAACGGCCAGTCGCTCGCCTGCGCGAGGAGCAGTTCGCGCGCGGCCTGCCGCAGGGCGCGGGCTTGCAGGCCGGTGGCGTTGGGAAATTGCCGGGCCAACTCGGTCATCCGTTCCTGCGCCACCTGCAGATGTGGATAAATCCATTCATTCGTCTCATTGAGCCACACGCGCCAGTAGCCTTCTTCGCCCCAGGACGACGCGCCGGGCGTGGCGATTTGATTCGTGGGATGGCGCTGGAGATATTCGCCGGGCGTGAGGAGTGAAATAATTTTCTTCTGCTCGTGGCCGATCTTGCGGACGAGGAAGTCGAGAAATTCCGGCCCTTCATACCACCAATGCCCGAACAGCTCGGCGTCATACGGCGCGACGATGATGGGCGGACGATCCAAAATGCCTTCGAGCTTGTGGATTTGCGCGAGGCGCTCGACGAGAAAATGTTGGGCGTGTTCGCTCGCGGCGGCGAGAGCGTGGTCGCGCTGGTAAATCTGCTTCTCGCCCTTGCCGGTGATGCGGAAATATTTCATGCCGGTGAACCCGCGATTGTCCGGCGATGGCAGATGCGGCTTGACGTAATCGAAGTCGAGGTCGAAGCCGATGTCGCGGTAGAAATCGCGGTAACGCGGGTCGCCGGGATAGCCTTCGTGCTTGCTCCAGACCTGGCGCGAGGAATCGAAATCGCGCCCGAAGGCGGCGACGCCGTTGGGCGAGAAGATCGGCGCGAAGGTGCCGTAGCGCGGGCGCGGCGTGGCGTGCAGGATGCCGTGCGTGTCGAGAATGAACCAGCGGATGTTCGCTTCCTGTAAAAACTGTTCGACGCCGCTGGCGTAGGCGCATTCCGGCAGCCAGATGCCCATCGGGTCGCGTCCGAAGCAGCGGTGGTAGTGGTCGCGCGCGGTGAGGATTTGCGCGCGAATGGACGGCGGGTGGTTCGCCATGAGTGGCAGCAAACCATGCGTGGCGGCGGTGGTGATGATTTCGAGCCGCCCGGCGTCCTGAAATTGTTTGAAGGCGGCGACGAGGTTGCCGTCGTAATGCCGCCACGTCTCGCGCGCCGCCGAAAACTTGTGGTGATACATCCATGCGAGGTCGCGGAACGCGCGGTCCCAGTGCGTGCGGTGAATTTCCTTTTCGGCGAGATCAATGAGGCCGTCGAGGTGCCGCGCATAGCGCTCGCGCAGCAATTGATCCAGCAACATCGCGCAGAGCGTGGGCGAAAGTGAAACGGTGAGGCGCGCTTCCAACTTGTCACGCTGCCAGGTGTTGAGAATCTGGATCAGCGGCAGATACGTTTCGGTGATGCCTTCGAACAGCCAGCTTTCTTCGAGAAATTTTTCATGCTCCGGGTGCCGCACAAACGGCAGGTGTGCGTGGAGGACGAGTGAGAGATAGCCGGGCATGGTCGGGATTGGACGCTTAATCGTCCAAAATATTCGATATCCATTCTGCGACGGCTTTGGCCTTGATCAAAATCACCAAACCAATCGCAGCGGGAATCAATTTCAAAGCGCAGGGAATTGCTTCCACCGGCACCGGATGCCTGGGATTGGCGCATTTGGCCCAATAGAGACCGAGTTCCAACATGCTGGCAACGACAAACAACACGCCAACCAACCGGACGAGCGTCAAGGCTCCGCGTTCGGGCGCGTCCATGCGGGCAATCATTAAAGGTTGTCCGGCAGCGGCGGCTTGAGCGCCGGATCCTGCGGTGTCGCGCCGACATCGCCGAGGTATTCAGTCGTGCGGCTGAATTTTAATTCCGCCGCGCGGCCATCGGTGCCATCAGCGGAAACCGCGACGGCCGGCAGATCATATTTTCCATCCGGCAGCGCAAAACGAAAACTGAACGTGCCGTCGGAACGCAGTTTGATTCCGTGGCCGCCAAGCGTGACTTTCGCGCTCGGCTCGGTTGCGCCGTAAATGATCAACTCGGCATTGACGTTGAACCAAAAACCTTTCGCCTGCGATGCGCCGGCACCGCCAAATGGACTGGTGACACTGGAAATGCCGGAAGGACCGGCCGGGGCGGGAATCCGTGCCGCACCGAATGCAGTGACCGGCGAGGTGACGTCGTGCGCGAGGCGGCGGCGGATGAGTTCGGTGATTTCGAGCGAGCCCATCCAGATGCGGCGTGTCTGGTCAATGTTGATGACGCCGGCGAGGGCTTTTTCCTGTTCCGGCGTCCACACGCGCGCCGGACCGGGCGTGGCCGACGACGGCGCGGGTGCGACGGATGAAAAACCGGACGAGGAAAAGCGCGGCAAATCGGGATGGCCGTGGCGGCGCAATTCCTCGATGGCGACCGCGAGCGGCAGGTTGTCACGCACGGCCTCCTCGATGATCTGCATCAATTTGGCGAAGGGAAATTCAAACGGGATGGTGGCGAATTCCGCGTCGCCCTCGGCGGAGGCGGCGTCCGGCGGCGTGATGGTGCCGCTGGAACCGGCGACGCGCGTCCATTTGCCCAGCGCGGAATAATAACCGAGTTCAGCGGAGTAGGAATTCCCCGCGCGCTCGACGTGCGCGAACCAGTGGCGCGATTCGGGATGGACATGGATTTCGTAGGCGGGATGGCCTTCGATTTTGCCGGCGAAAATGCGGAGGATGAGATGCCCGTCGGTGGAGGCGGCGTTGAGTTCCTTCTGCTGCGCGGCGGTCAGATCCCAGTTGGCGTAAAGCCAGTGCGGGTCGCGCGCGGTGAGAAACAGTTTCTTCGTGCCATAGCTTTCCGGCAGTTCGCCGCCGGAAAAACTCTGCGCGGGCGGCGTGGCGCCGAGCGAAAACTTTTCGCCGGGGCCGCTGACGGGCGAAGGTGATGGCGCATCGCCTTCGAGCAAAATCGGCGGCACCTCGATTTTCTTTTTGCGCAGGTAGGTGCGGCGCACAACGGTCGTGGCGTCCACTTCCACCTTCGGTTCCTCCACGGCGGGTTTTTTGGCGGGGGCGCGTTTCGGTTCCTCGGGCACGGGCACTGGTTTGGCGGCGGCGGGTTTGGGCTTGAGCATTTTTTTTACGGCGTCAACGGCGACATCCAGCAACGGCTTGCGGGGCGCGCGGGTGACCTTGGGTTTTTCCGGCACCGGCGGGGAGGGTGGAACTGCCGGCTTGCCGACGCGACCGGCGCTGGGGCGCTCGGTTTTGGCGGCGGCGGATTTAGGGGTTTCAGGCACGGACGCTGGTTTTTTTTTCATGTCAGCAATTCCTTGTTGGGCGAATTCACTGCCGGGAACGGAGTCTAGGCGGGCGGCGGGCCGGAAGCAATGCATTTTTCATGCACGCATTTTTCATGCGGCGGAATTCGCGCTTGCCGCCCGCCGCGCGGTGATGATAGGATGAGGGGCGATTCCGCCCAATTATGAATGCCGCCAAGAGCAACTCCGCCAATCCGCCCACCGTGTTTGTGGTGGATGATGAACCGATGTTGCTTGAGCTGGCCGAGGCCATCCTCAAGCCGCTGGGTTACAAAGTGCGCACGTTTCGCGATCCTGAACTGGCGCTGAAGGAATTTCCCGCCGCCCGGCCCGACGTGGTCATCACGGATTACGCGATGGGGCGCATGAGCGGCATGGATTTGATCCGCGAATGCCGCCGGCTGAATCCGCACCAGAAAATGATTCTCTTGAGCGGGACGGTGGACGAACACGTTTTTGCCGACGCGCCCGTGAAGCCCGATCAATTTCTGACCAAACCCTATCAAATTCAGGAACTGGCCGAAAGCGTGCGGTCGTTGATCGCCGCTTGAGGCGCTCGGAAATTTCTTTTCAGGCAATAATCCCGCCGGCAACCTCCCTTTGAATTTATGAAAAAAATCATTCTCATCATTTTTCTCGTCCTGGTGGTCGCGCTGGTGGTCGGGGTGATTGTCGTTGGACTTCGTCTGGGCGACATCGTCAAGTCCGGCCTGGAAACGGTCGGCCCGAAAGTCACCCAGACCAGCCTCACGGTGAATTCGGTGAGCGTCTCACTGGTCGGCGGCTCGGCGGGCGTGAACGGCCTCGTGCTCGGCAATCCCGAAGGTTACAAGACCCCGTCCGCCATCAGCATCGGCAAGGCCGCCGTCAGCCTTTCCCCCGGTTCGATTCTTTCGGACAAAGTCGTCATCCGCTCCATCAAGGTGCGCGACGCGGAAATCACCTTTGAAGGCAATCCACTCGGCGCGAATAATCTCACCAAAATCATGGACAACGTGAACGCCACGGCCGGAGCCGCCAGCAAGGCCGGCACGAACGCCGCCGCCACGCCCGCCGAACAGAAAGCCGCCAAGAAACTGGAAGTGGACGATTTCCTCATCACCGGCGCGAAAGTCCGCGCGAGCCTCACCGGCCTCGTGAACAAGGAAATTTCCGTGACCCTGCCGGATATTCATTTCACCGACCTCGGCAAAGGCAGCGAGGGCATCACCGGGGCCGAACTGACCCAAAAAGTGCTGCGCGAAATCAACGCCGACACCATCAAGGCGCTGCAATCCGCCGTCGCCGACCTCGGCAAAAATGCGGCCGAGATGGCCCGGAGCGCCGCGCAGGACGCCGTCAACGGCGCGCTGACCAATGCCAACAAAACCGTCGGCGAAAACGTGGACAAATTGAAAAAGGGTCTCGGCGGTTTGCTGGGAAAATAATCCTGCGCGCAAAATATCACCACCGCGTCGAGCGATTTTTATTGCCAGCGCGGCGGTTTGCTTTTAGTGTCGGGCAGAAACCCGAACCTAGGAATTTATATGTATTTCGGTGTTGATTATTACCCGGAACAATGGGTCTTTCCCTACGGCGGCTCCGCCGAAAATCCCGAAGCGCAATGGCTGCAGGACGCCCAGCTCATGCGCGCCGCCGGTTTCAACGTCGCCCGCCTCGGCGAATTTTCCTGGGGCCTCTGCGAACAGGAGGACGGCAAATTTGATTTTAGCTGGCTCCGGCGCGTGATGGATATTTTGGGCGAACATGGAATTCAGGTCGTTCTCGGCACGCCCACCGCGGCACCGCCCATCTGGCTCGCCAAAAAATATCCGGAAATTCTGCCGATTGACGAACGCGGCATCCTCAAGCACGAAGGCACCCGCCGCGCCGTCTGTTTGAACAGCGATGTTTATTGGACCTATTCCAAACGCCTGGTCGAAAACATGGCCCGCGCGCTCGGCGATCATCCGCAACTCATCGCGTGGCAGATTGACAACAGCCTCGGCGGCAATTTCACCGAGGCGTCCTTCAACGAAGACACGCGCCGCGACTGGCATCTCTGGCTCGAAGCCAAATACGAAACCATCAAACGCCTGAACGCGCAGCTCGGCCTGCGCCACTGGGGCCAGCTCGTTTCGGCGTGGAACCAGGTGCCGATGCCCATGGCCGCGCCGACCGTCCACAATCCCGCGCTCCTCCTCGACTGGAACCGTTTTTGCAGCGACACCATCGTCCAATTTGCCCGGATGCAGGCGGACATTCTCCGCGAGCTTACGCCCGACCGGCCCGTCACCACCAATCTCCGCGCGTTGCGTCACCGCTTCGACCATTTCGACCTGGCCGACGTGCTGGATTTTGTTTCCATCGAAAGCACCGCCGCCATCAAGTCCCGGCCGTCGGAAATCGCCTGCGAAATTGACATGCTCCGCTCGCTCAAAAAATCCGGCATCAAGACGCCCGACGGCGACGCCGGCTTCTGGGTCATGGAGCAAAAGGCCGGCAACGTCAACTGGCAGGACGTCAACGCCCTCGTCCGTCCCGGCGTCCTGCGCATGTTCACCTACCAGCTCGTGTCGCGCGGTGCGACCGCCGTTTTGTTTTTCCGCTGGCGTCAGGCGCGTTTTGGCTCCGAAAAATTTCATGGGGCCGTCCTCCCGCACAACCTTGAAGGCAGCCGCCGCGTGTTCAACGAAATTGCGCAGATCGGCGAGGAGTTGAAAATTCTTGCGCCCGCGCTCAAGGACACCAAGGTCGCCGCCGAGGCCTGCATTGTTTACTCGCATGACAACGACTGGACGCTGCAGCAGCCGAACCCGCCCAACAAACATTTCAGCCTGCGCGAGCACATCCAGCTCATCTACACCGCGCTCCACGACCGGAACATTCTCGTGGATTTCGCGCGCCCGAGCGAGGATTTATCGGGCTACAAAATCGTCTTTGCGCCGTCGCTGCATCTGATTTCGGCTGGCGAGGCCGACCGCCTGAAGCTTTACGTCCAGAACGGCGGCACGCTCATCAGCACGTTCAACACCGGCCTCGTGGACGAACACAGCATCGTGCCCGACTCCGGTTTCCCGCACAACATGACCGACCTGTTCGGCCTCGAAGTGCAGGAATTCGACACGCTGCCGCCGAGCGAGGAAAATCATCTTACATTCAAGGGCGCGTTCCCGACCAGCCATCTGCATCCCGCGAAACTCTGGTGCGATTTGATCGAGCCGAAGGGCTGCCAGATTCTCGCGACCTATTCCAAGGATTTTTACGCCGGCAAGCCCGCGCTCACCATGAACACCTTCGGCCTCGGCAAGGCCATTTACATCGGCACCCAGAGCCACCAGCATTTTTATCACGACCTGGTTTCGTGGCTGCGGAACATGGGCGGCCTGCATCCGTTGCTGAAAGTGCCGGAAAACATTGAAGTCTCGATGCGCGAAAAAGAAGGTTCGCGCGTTTATTTTTTGCTCAACCACCAGAATTCCCCCGTGCGCATCCAGTTTTACAAGCCCATGCACGACTTTCTCACCGGCAGCAACATCGTCGGCAACTACGACATTCCGCCGCACGGCGTCCTGGTCATTGACGAACATCCCGACGCCAAAACTGCTGGCTGACGAAGCGGCAATCCAGTAGGACAAGCGTCGCGCCTGTCTCAAACTCGAAAGAACATCCGCTTGAGCGGTCGTGACAGCCGGCCAGCCTGCGAATCTTCCGCTGGCTGGTTTGCTGAAAGATGGAGACCGGCGCGACGCCTGTCCTACGGCATTGTTCCGTTTAGCACACAGGGGGCCGTTAGGTGTTGCGCGTTAATCTTGCGGCAAACCAAGTCCGGCCGCTTTCAAATTATCCAGGACTTTTTCCAGTTCGCAGACAAACACTGTGCCTTCGGCGGTTCCCCACGCTGCAAGTTTTCCGTCCGGGCTGAAGCGCGAGTGGTGATTGCTCGTGGTGTGATGATCAACGGCCAGCGTGATTCGCCAGGCGGGGTTCTCGGTTTTGAACACGGTTGCGCCAACACCATCCCATGTGTTCAGCAGCAAGCTGCTGTCGGGGGACAAGGCGCCAGCAACCACAAATCTAAAACTGCGCCAATTCCGGAACTGCGGCATTCCGTAGAAGATGACTTCATGGTTGGTGCCGACCGGACAGCCAATCCGAGTTACTTGCGGATCGCTGACGAACCAGCCGTCTTTATGTCCCGTGTCGGGCAATGAAGCAAGCTCTCTTCCGCTCAATGGATTGAAGACTTTAACCACATCATTTGAGCCATGTTCGCCGCCAATGATGGCGAGAAATTCCCCTCTTGGTGAAAAAACGGCTTCGGTGACTCTGCCTGAAGGATGTGGAAATTTGTGCAGAGGCTCCGCGTAATTCGGCGCGGTGAGATCGCGCACACAACACATTCCCTCCTGCCAGTTGTAATGCCAATCCCTTTGAAACTGCAGCAACCGTCCGTCCGGACAGAAACAAAGTTTCTGAACGAGTCCCGAAGGCAAATGCCAAGAGCCAAGCAGCCGTCCGCTCTTAATATCCCAAAGACGGGTCTCGGTAAGAGTGGAGAAAGCCAGTTGGCTGTCGTCCAAGTTAAACACCAGCGCGGCGTTGCCAGCGAACATACCTTTCGGCACCTCGAAAATGCGCTCCAGCCGGTTTGAAGCCAGATTCCATATTCCGACTTCCCAGTTGTGCGCCAGCGCCGCCAGATGCAGGCCGTCGTGAGAAAACTCGACCTTGCTCACTCGCGACGAAAGCCCCAGCAGTTCATTAACACCGCGGCCTTTTTCAAGCCCGACAACTTGCACATAGGTATTGTTCGGAGACTCTTCACCACCAACGGCGAGTTTGGTGCCGTCCGGCGAGAAAGTGAGCGCGTAATCGTAATCATTTGCGGTGATATTCAGGAGGTTGCGTCCGGTGGCCACATCCCAAAGCTTCATTTCACCTCGACCGGCGGACGCCAGCGTCATGCCGTCCGGACTAAATGCAACTGAATAGACATCGTAAGAGGAGCCGCGACAAACCGTTTTTAACCCGCCATCGGCGATTTGAAAAATGTTGACCATGCCGCCCGAGTCGCCGGCGCTCAACCACCAGCGAAATTGGTCGCTGGCTCCATCCTTGTGAGTTGGGTCACGCCCGAGTGCCAGACAATTGACAACTGCATTGCCTTGATGAAACGACGCAACTTCGTGCAAATCCGGCAGGGTGCGCACTCGAACATTTCCATCTTCATTTCCGCTCCCGAAACTGGAATCATCGGGCGCAAACGCCAGCGCGGAGCAGTTTTCCAATAGATTGGTAATTAACCTGCCACTTATGACCTCCCAGATAGCGATATGATTCGTGGAACCTGCGCCGCAAAACTTTCCATTTTTGGAAACGGCCAAGACTTGCACTTCATTTGTTTGCCAACGGCTGTCGAAGCGAAATTCCTGCAAAGTTGTGCCGCGCTCCAGATTCAGCATGCGGCAAACTCCACTGTCATCGCAAATAAACTGGCGCGGACTGCCATCGCTTGCGAACCAAACTGGACCGGTGTTGGTGCTGTTGAAAATTGTGAACTGGCCAGTCTGCAAGTCACGTAGTTGTGTCCGGCCACCTTCGCTATCCATCAACAATCTGCGTCCCTGAGCATCAAAGGCCAGGAATTTTACACCGTTGGTGCAAAATGCAGTGATGACATGCGCATCCACGCCATCCAAATTGGCGGCAGCTTGAGTTCGCAAATCGTCATCCACTTTTGTGCGCGCTGCTTTGTTGAGCAGTAGCATCGTGTTGCTGGACCAGCCTGCTTGACGTTCACCCAACCGTAGTGATTGAGCGGCCTGGATGAATAGCCCCCTTTCACCTGCTCTCTGCATTCGCGCCATAAACCAACCAAATACAGCGATGGTGAGCATGACCAACACCGCAACGGTCGCCCATCGCCGATTGCGCTCCAGCCAGCGCAGTTTCCGCAGGGACTTGCCCGCTTGAACGAACAGCAAGTCGGCGATGAGTTCCTCTGCCGACGCATAACGCCTCGCCGCATCAGGTTCACAGGCCTTGAGGCTTATGGCGATGAGTTCGAGCATTTGTTCGCGGTCCGGCCAGTCGCCAAAATTCGCCGGCAGCGCGGGAAAATCGAGCCGGTCGCGTCCGGTGCAAAGTTCGTAAATCACTTTGCCCAGGCTGTAAATATCTCCGGTCGGACGCCCCGGACCTTCCGGCGGCATGAAGCCTTGCGCGCCGACATAGCTCAACGTGGCTTCGGATTCCGTGACCAGCCCGATGTCCGCCAGTTTCGGAATGCCGTTCACGAAAATGATGTTCGACGGCTTGATGTCACGATGCACCAGCCCGTTTTGATGCAGATGATTCAAGGCATTCGCCAGCGCGACGCTGATGCGCAGGCACTCCGCGAACGGCAACCGACCGCGCGTTTCAACGTCGTGCTGCAACGTGCGAGGGGTGTAAGTTTGAGGATCGAGGATGGAGGATGGAGGATGGCTTGCCGGCGTCTTTGTTCCGCTGCAATCCTCCATCTTCAATCCTTTCTCCTCGCCATGAACCTTGCTCTGCCGGAACGCCCCCTCACCCTGCCCTCTCCCCCGCTGGGGGAGAGGGTGGCCTCCGGCCGGGTGAGGGGGTTCAGGGGTCAAAGGCGCGAAACTTTCGTTCGGCGAAATCTCGCCGTGCGGCACTGCCGCGTCCGCCAGTTCCATGACGTAGTAAAAATATTTCTCGGTGTCATTCCGGCCGATGTGCAGAATGTCCACCTGGCTTTCCTGCGAACGTGAAATCGGCTCGAACTTCCGAATACCGGCGAACTCGCGCTCGTAAGGCCCGTCATGATCGAAGGTCCAGCGATATACCACTTTAACCGCGCGATAAGTGCCCATGACGTTGCGCGCCAGCCATACTTCGCCGTAACTACCCCGGCCAATCAACCGCAGCAGAGTGTGATCGGGAACGACTGGGGGAGGATTGCGTCCGGCCTTTTCGCCGCCGCTGCCGGGAGAACCGATGTTGGAAAATGGAGTGCTCAAGTTGAAAATTGAAGTTGGGGAGCACGCCCGCCCCGGGCGTAGCTGGACGCGCCTCGCGTCCAGCCGTTTGAATCGGGAACTTGCCAACACCTAGCGCATGGCTTGGCACATTCCAGTTTTTCCGCGAGGGCGCGGAAAACAGCACCCGGGGCGGGCGCGCTCCCCAGATCAAATTTGGTTTTCGGATTCAAGGTCACTTTGATAAATGCTTTGACTCCACCGCGCCGGTTTCCCGCAGCTTGTCCGAAATGCGGCGCAGAATCCGACGGCTGGCCCGCGCGGAAAGTCTCGGCCCGGTTTCGCGCGCGGCGGACAGCGGCGGCGCGGGCGCGCAAAAGCGATCCACCAGCCACAGCCCCAGCCCGCACAGCCAGCGCTGGAGCGGACTGGTTCGCCTCCGCCGATTCGAGGCGGCGCAACAGATACAAGCGTCAAACATATTTCGTCCTCAAATACGCGACCTCATTCCGCACCTGCGCCGACACGCGATGCTTCGCCAGATAAACACGGGCCGAACTGAGGTTCAGCGCGTGCGCGGTTTCGCCGACGGTGTGATCTTGCAGCACCAGATATTCAAAAATCTGGAATTGCGCGGGGCTTACGCGCCGCCTCACTCGTTCGGTCGCTGCGTGCAACAAGTTCAATTCCCAGTCTCGTTCCCAAGTTTCATCCAGCGCGAGACTGGCCGGATCGGGAATATCTTTTGTGGCGTCTTCGTCACCATTATCAGAAGGCAGCGGTTCGAGCAACCGGCCTTTGCCCTGCCGCTTCCGATACTGATTGGCGACCTGCCGTTTCGTGATCGTGTGCAGCCAGGTTTTGAACGCGCACTTTTCCGGTTCATATTTGAAATCACCGATCGCCTTGGCCACGGCGATGACGGTGTTTTGCACGACATCCTCCGCTTCGGCTTCCGTAAGTCCGGTCTTGATGGCCGCCCCGTAAATTAGGCGGGAGTAAATGTCATAAAAATCCTGCCAACTCTTCTGATCGTCCAGTGTTTGAGACGGCTCAACAGGCTCCGGCGTGTCGGGATCAGTTGGTTCCAGTCAACGGACATTTGATGCACTTTCTAAACGGTTAATCGCACACGA